>ERZ1370068.1935-contig-11893_pt1 | contig 47541 bp, 74 predicted proteins | sample MGYA00561227_ERZ1370068 | MGnify/ENA primary metagenome ERZ1370068 (study PRJEB38410, sample SAMEA6850437) | metagenome | study: Metagenomic assessment of the ecological functions of the soil: analysis of the soil microbiota associated with the... | reverse complement strand
TTGTACTTCACGTTCAGTTACGTATTGCTGGAACCTACGGCGCACGCCGCCGCGTTTCCGCCATGGTGCGAGGTGTGGAGAGGCTTTTGGGCCTGGAGCAAATAGCTATTGCCTTTAGCGGCGTCATTGCGGTCTGGCTTACGCAAGACGAGCGTGAAAGCCGGCGACGCTGGGCATGTATTTTCGGCATGCTTGGCCAGCCGTTTTGGTTCTACGCGGCATGGAAGGCCCAACAATGGGGCATTTTCACCCTGTGCGCGCTCTACACGTACGCCTGGACGCGAGGCCTTTGGACACACTGGCTCAGTCCCCGCTTTCAGACCGGGAGCATCACGGTCGGGCAAAGGCGCATTGGTTGGAATTCCTGGCGAAGCCGGACGACACATGGCTCGCCACTCGCCGCCGCGATAACTGCCGATGGCAGCTGCTTCCTAATCAGGTCTGCAACGGCAGACATTCTACCATCGCTGGTATTGCCGATTTGGGCCCTCGTTTCGCTCAGGACCAAAGCTTCCAACCAGGCGACCGCCCGCTCAGCCATCGCGCACTTGAAATCTTAACGAAAAGTTTCCCGCCGCTTCGGGCGCCACATTTCTCAGGTCACGGGGAGGCGAAGGGCTGTTTCGCCGGTCACGCCAGCACCTGGGCCGATTGCCCTTTCCAAAATGCACGGCAACCTGGCGTCCGTTTTGTGCAGTGGGATGCCGGCAAATGCCTCTCAATACGTCCCTACGACCATTGCCCTAACAGACAGCTCGAGGTTTTCCGCCTGTTTAGAAAGCGCTGCGCGCAAGGGCGAGGGTTCACCGCTTTTCAAACTCAGCAAGAGTCCGCATAGCCGGATCACGCCTTTGAGGCCATCAACAAGGGGGCGTTCACTCTTTGGAGCTGGTCATGGTCCTCTCACAATCTTGCTCGTCGCTGATGATAGCCGCGGCACTCTCTGGCCTAGCGCTGCTCGCCTGCCAACGGGCAATTGCCGCGTCGGCCACAAATGAGACGAGCGCGGCAAGTCTCGCGGACGAGGCGCAGGAGGCGAGACCCAATCGCATCCGGTTTGAATACGTACCCCCGCAAAATCCCCAACTCGAGGGTGGTCTATACGCAGCTTAAGCAGGGACACGCGCTGGAAAAGATCCAGCAGCTCTTCAGTCCCTTTCGCATACCAATCGACCTCACTGTGAAGACGGTCGAATGTGGCAAAACCGAATGCCTGGTACGAGCGTCCGACGGTGACGCTTTGCTATGAGTACTTGGACGAGATTTGGCGCGGCGCACCGAAACAACCAGGCCCGGCTGGGATCACACCCCGTCGATGCCGTCGTTGGGCAGTTTTTCTACGTTGTTGCCCACGAGTTTGGGCACGCAATGTTCGATGTGCTCAGGTGCCCAGCTTCGGCTCCGCCGAAGATGCCGCCGATCAATTCTCGACCTTTATGATGCTGCGCTTGGGCAAGGATGACGCACGGCGGCTCATTTCGGGGGCCGCTTACTCGTACCGGAACGCTGTGCAGGACTCGGCATCATTTGTAGCCCTGCAGGCGTTCTCGGATATGCACAGCATGCCCGCGCAGCATTTTTCAACCTGCTGTGTATCGCCTATGGGGCTGATCCGACCACGTTCGCGCATGTTGTCGAGGAAAAATACCTCCCCGAGAGTCGCGCTCGTGACTGCAAGCGCGAGACTACAACGAAGTCACATTTGCCTTCAAAAACCTGATAGGCCCGCATCTCGACCAGGACTTTGTGAAGCAGGCATTGCAGCAAGACTGGCTGCCGCCAGAAAGCCCAAAGCCCCTGGGCAAGTAACTCGCAGACGCGCTGCATCGAGCTACCGCGGTCTTTTTCAACCTCGTCCGGCTATCAAGTCAACTTGAGCTTTCGCCCGGAGAGCTTTGGGGCTGCAGCGATCACGATTTCGCGATGCTGCGCTGCAGAAAAGTTGCCGATGGCCGGCGTCAACCTGATCCGAGTATCGGCACTCACCGGATATTCGCAGACCACATCTGCCGATAATTGTGGGGATTGCGGGAAAACGCCGGGTAGGGCGGCAGGGATGAAGGGAATGAACACCATCGAGGCAGATAACATGACATTGCTGGACGATGATGCTTACAAAGCAGAGACCATCGCAGGTGGCACGCTGCGCCATGAGGAGACAAGCCGCGAAGCGCAACTGCCACCTTACTTCGGTGCAAGACGAAGTTAGGCAACCCAAAAACGAGCTTCGGTAGCCATCAGGACAGCTCCTGTTTCACCAATGCTCCGCGATGCAATCTTGGGTTTGCACCGGGACGATCCCTTGCGACGCGCTTATCTCCACGGTTGGTGGACAAAGTCCGCGAAGCTACTGGCCAATGGCGAAAGCTTTGTCCCAAATCAATTTCCGGACGTCATTTCGATCGCCATCCGTTGCAAGGCGATGACATCGACTTGGAAGGAAACAAGTTGGTCGTAGTCCAAGTCGGTCATTCAGACACCATGATACGACGATGCTCCACGTCCCATCCATCAGGTTGGGACGTGGAGGTGCAGTCCCATAACGGCATTCACCCGTTTCTCAACGGTTCGAAAGGCAAACTCGGTTCCGAATGGATTGCCGCGTTGACAAAAGCGATGCCCTGAAACCGATAGGCGGCGCTTGCGCAGGCTCTCGCCCTTGAGGATCAGTCGGTGTGAGTTGCGCACCAGGCGGTCAAGTACGGCATCGGCAATGGCTCGGATCGCCGAGAGGCCGTGCCGGTGTACTCGACGGGCAGCTAATCCGTGACAACGGTCAGAGCCACGCCCATGCCGATCACCCTTTATCCCCAACGAGTCCTGCCCTTCGACGCGACCGGCTTTGGGTTCGAGACGAACAGATTCAGCCCCAGGCGTTGCGACAGGAACTCGGCGACGAGTTGACCCCTGACGCTGTTACCGGCGTCATCGAGAGGCGGGGCGAAGGTGCCCAATCCACCCTTGCCCGGTGACACCGTGACGATGCCTCCCCGATGCCGCTCTTGCCGGGCAACCCGATGTCGTAGAGCCAATCACCCGAGGTCTCGTACAACCCTGCCGTTGCCATCACCGCCAACGCGTAGTGGCATACGGCAGGGTGACCACCCGCTCCTTGGTGAGCGGATTAACACCGCCGTCGGCAAGCGTTGCGCCCATCACTGCAAGATCTCTGGCGCTCACATTGAGCGAACACTGCCGCGTGTAGAGGTCCGGTCGCTTCGGCCGGATCGCAGTAGATGCGGTCGTAGCTCTGAAGCAGATTGGCTATGCTGCGGTTGCGAAAGTTGGTCTCCGACGCAGAGGCATACACCTCCTCGTTTAGAGAGAGCGTCCGCCCAGCGAACCGGGACAAGCCGTGCTGGATGAACCGCCATCGCTCAGCGCCGGTTGTGCCCTGCACGAGGCTGGTCGTGGCAATGGCACCGGCATTCACCATCGGGTTCGTCCGTCCATCCGCGCTTCGCTCGATGGCTGAAAGTGAATTGAAGGGCAGGCCGGTGCTGTTGGCGCCGAGCTTCTCTCGGGCCTTGGTCGGGCCAACCTCCTGGCACACCAACGCGCGAACACGAACGGCTTCCGACACGCTCATGATTGCGAACTCGTAGTCCGGTGTCTCCGATCGCGGCAATCTTGCCGCTGGTTCCAACTCACGCAGATCCCAGAACAGCTCGCTCTGGAACTCTCGCCAGCGCGGGATGAGATCTCAGAGTTCTTACCTTCCGTGTGAAACTGAAAACGCTTGTGCGCTTCACTCACCAAAGTGGCAACCAATTCGTCGGGCGGCAGAGTTCCCGTCGAGACGTAAGACGGCCCGGCTACGGTATCCGGCTGGAGAGAGTGTCGACATTGCGTTCGCCCTTGCCCGAGGAGGTCCAAAGCAGCACGCGCGCCGAACGGTGCACATCGGGTAACGCCTGATTAACGAGCCAGGTGAACACACCTGAGCGTCAGTTGATCCTCAATTTGGGACAGAATCGTTGCACGGCCAAAGTTCTTCATCAGCCGGCACCTCGCTGCTCCTCGGACGCGAGGAAGAGCCAGACGTAATCGCTTGCGACGATGGGAACAAGGCAGCAGGAGGGGCCGTGTCCTGCTGGTGATCCGGCAGCCAGGCATTTGCCAAGTCGAGACTAACTACGAGGCCTGCAGCAGCGGCTCAGATCAAAGCCCCATACGCCCCTCACATACGACTGCTCTGCCTAGCACCGGGACAGTGCTCTGCATCCGATCACAGGACCCTTTGCGAGCGGTCGGTATTGAGCGCGCTGACGTGCTGAGGCGAAACTCGACAAGCTCAAACCTTGCTTGTGCAATCGAGTGGAAACCTTGCGGAGGATATGCCGCCGTTCGCAGCGCTCTCTCAATCCCGGCCGGACCACTACTCCGCTGCCGAACCTCATGCCTCAGCGTCTGAAGGAACGCAGCTTGGGAGCCTGGCCGTCGACGTGAACCGTGCGAGGCGCCGCACAGCGCTCTGACCACAACCGAACTTGGTGCCCGTGGGGCTCAGTTCGTCCACGAGATACCACACAAGAGCGGCATCGATGGATCACCATCAAAGGTCCGCTCCTGTCCGCTATTCGCAAGCTAGACCATCCTCTGTACATCGGTTTGACAAGGTGCGGGCCGGCTGCGCCGGTCCGCACCCATCCTCGCTCGGACTTCACTTCACCGCAAAGACCCACACGACGCCGCCTTGCGGCACATCCGGGGTGACGCCAATGCCGAGCTTCGACAGGGGCATCTTGGATGCGCTGAGCATCCACGCCCCAGCCCGACTGGACGAGCGACGCTGCTGCGTGCCGCCATCGACCTCGTACGTAGAGGGTGCCATAATCCTCGAGTTCGTCTTTAAGCTCCCGGAGCAACTCCGCCTGTTCTTGGCGCTGAAAGCCCGGAAGTAACGGTCGTTCAGTACCGCCGACGAAGACCAGATCGCCGCCTGTGGCCATGACCGAGGCGAAGAGTTGGTTTGGGAACTTGTGCGACCAGACCTTCTTGTTGCCGACCAGATCCCGAGCCTGCAGTTCACTCAGGTAGCTCGAGCTTGGTCGGCAAGCTCAGGTCGAGCTTTTTCAACCTCCGCTCCCAGCCACAGCTGGCCTTCGATAAGCGGCTTCTTCTCACCGACCCCGCGGCCGCAGATATTGTCGTTCGCCGGAATGATGGAGCAGCCGGTTCTTGGGATCGTAGCTTGCCGATAGCCAGTCCTTGCTTCGCCCCAGAGTGACGGGCAGAACGTGACGTCCCTTGTTGGCCCTGGGCGTAGCGTCTTCTCGTTGTATTCAGGGCGCCCCGTCTTTGCGTCGACGCCTGGCGTACACACGTCTTGATGGACGTAGGGCGCCGCGAGCAGTAGTTGATCTTCTCAGGTGTCCGTTCGAGGGTCCAAAGATAACCATCGCGCCCCGGATGAACGAGCGCCTTGATTGTTCGCCCGCCGCTCTGAAGATCCATCAGGATCGGCGGATCGACCTCGTCCCAATCCCATGAATCGTTTGGGCGATACTGGAAGTGATTCTTGATCTTGCCCGTGTCAGGATCCAGGCCGATGACCGAGGTCGTGTAAAGATTGTCGCCTGGATGCAGGTCGCCGGCCACGGCGCGGGATTGCCGGTGCCCCAATAGGCGGTATGGGTGGCCGGATCGTAGTTGCCTGTCATCCATGCGGTGGCACCGCCGCTCTTCCAGGCATCGTCTTTCCATGTCTCGTGGCCGGGCTTCGCCTGGGCCGGGGATCGTGTAGGGTGCGCCACACCTGATCTCCCGTCTTGGCGTCGTAGGCCGCGATGTAGCCGCGCACGCCCATCTCGCGCGCCCGACGTGCCAACGATGATCTTGCCGTTGATGACCTGCGGAGCGAGCGTCAGGTAGTGGCTCTTTCTTGTAGTCGCCGACCGGCTTCGCCCAGACTTCCTTGCCGGTCGCCGCATCGAGGCGAACAATGAAAGTCGTCCACCGTCGCCACATAGACCTTGTCCTCCCGCTAGACCGACGCCGCGGTTGGTCGGATGGAGCTGGAACAGGTCTTCCGGCAGCGTCCGCTTGTAACGCCACAACAGGTCGCCCGTCTTGGCGTTGAGCGCAATCACCTTTGCGCTTGCGGCGTGGTGATGAACATTACGCCGTTATTCACTATCGGCGGCGCTTGGTGTCCTTCATTTACCCCGGTCGAGAATGTCCAGACCGGCGCCAGATTCTGGCGTTGGTCGCGTTGATCTTGTCGAGCGGACTGTAATTCATTCCGTCGTACGTCCGCCGGTATTGCAGCCAGTTGCCAGCCTCCGGGTTGAGTTAGCCGCTGCTGGGTCACCGGTGTGTAGTCCTTGACCCCTGGGCGGGGCTGCCACCGGAACTAGGAAACTGGACAATGCCAACCCAATCCAGCCTGCGTGTGCGCTCTTCACTGTTTCCTCCCTTTGCAATTGAAATCGACACTTCGCTTTTGGGTTCAAGCTCTCTCGTCGTCGTTTTACGTGGTGCCTCCACCTACCTTTCCCGTGAATGTACCGGCAGCGACCGGAGCACCGTCGACCACCTTGAGCGGCAAGGCGGGCAGCGGTCGTGGCGCCGGTCCGAAGACAACCTTGGCGCCGTTACTCGGATCGAACTCCGAGTTGTGGCAAGGACAATGGATGATCCGACGTTCGGTCAGCCAACCGGTGACCGGACATAGCGCGTGCGTGCATGAGGCGGAATAGGCGACGAACCCACCTTCGGCGGCGCGTTCGCGCGTCGTCTGGTCAAATCCGGACACGTCCAGCCGGAGAAGCAGAACCTGGTTGAGCCGCGAGCCATCGCGGATGGTCTTCGTCGCCGGATCTATCGGCCACGCAAGCACCGGCGGGCCTCCGAGAGCGAGATCCGTCTCGCTGATGGGTGTCCCGGCTCGGTCGCCCGTCGCGAAGACAAAGGCGTCGCCCTCCTGAGGGCGGGCCATTCTTGGATCGTCGGCGAGGGTGGGAAGTGGCGACCAAGGGTCACGCCGCTCGCCAGGGCGCCTGTCAACCAGGCGCGACGTTCGGGTAACTGCGGCCCGTTATCGCTCGCAGTTGCAATGCCGCAAGATATGCGACCACAGTTCGGTGTGACTCGCGTCGCCGACGACATGGAGTCCGTGACCTCCCACGCTGTCGTCTCTTTACTAATCTCAGCCTGTCGCGGCTGCCGGTGTCGCCGAGCCCTTATCGTCTCGCAGGAATCACCGGCCTCAATATATCTCCGGCGCGGGTCGTCGCATCGCTCCGCGCATCGCTCCTCTTTACAATAGCAGAATGCACTCGAAAAACAATTGCGTTTGATCGTTTTTGTTTGCGCGCGCCGACTGCCGTCAGACAAGCCCCAGAGGACACAGCGCGTCCGACCACTCGCGCGATTGGATCGGTGTCGATCGGCGCGGAAGCGGCTAAACTTGCCGACCGACGCAAAGCGTGAGCAGAATGAAGATCGGCGCGTTCTCCACATTCCTGTCGCTCTTGGCGACGCCAAAATGATCTGCGACTTCGGCCGGCGTTGCCGAAGACATTGGCCTCGAGTCGATCTGGATGGGCGAGGCACGTCGCGTTGTTTGACAAGACCACGTCCGGCCATCCAGCATCGAAAGATGCACCGTAGAGATCGCCAAAGCCGAAACCAAGCGATTTCGTGCTGATGGGACATCCAGCTTCCTGTGCTCGACGGCTCATGAGAGTACGCGCTGGATCAAGGTCCTACCCGGAATGGTGCGGACGACCGTTATTGCGGTCAGCTCGTTCGCCATGAGGGCGATGAGGAAAAAGCGCGAGCGCCGGCTGCGATGGCTACGTGACGAAGCCCTATAACCCCAAACAGCGGGTCGATCTCGTCCGCCAGTTTCTCGCCACGCCTTGATGACTTATGGATGAGCGAGCAAATTTAGGCTGCTACGCTCGCCGATTTATAGGTCTGGGACCCGCCACAATGTTAATGGGATAAACTTCGCCTATGGGTCAATTTCGCCATTACCCGCTTCGTCGGAGTGCTTCTGGCGTCTCGCGCGTAGTTTCGAAGGGGTAAAGGTGCCAAGGTCACTCATGCGCCGCAGCAAACGCCGTCTACGGCTTGCGTAATTGCAAATCCCAGCCTTCTGAAGTGCCTCGCGCGTCGGCCGCCGCGTCAGCTAGGCTTGATCCCTTCGCTAAGATACGGCGCAAAACCCGAGTCACGCAGTTCACTCGCGGCTTCCCGGATGACGGTGATGGCCCCATGCAAGCGCAAGCGCGGCCATAACCGTAGCAACAATCACGTCCGGCCAACCGGTGCCGGTGCCGAAACACGCCAAGCGGTGGCAAGCAAGACCGCAACCTTGCCCAGACTTCCGTCATCACGCTTTTGCGCTCATCTCGACGCGCGCCGTGCCGATCGGCAGCGCTCTTCAATCGCAAGCGGCTGACTCCCAAGCCACCGGCATTGTAGATCTTTGGCAGACTAGCTGAGAGGACGATCAGCATTGTTCAGCCACTTCCGAGGAATTTCGAGCCTGCACCGCACTCCCTCCGGGCAAACACCAAGTCGACGACGCCGCCGAGCTCGTAGGGGATGAGGTCTTTGACGACACTGGTACCGTAGCCTGGTGAGATCGAAGCCGGGACGCAGCGGCCCGCCTGTCTCTTTCCAGTCGAGCACCAATGCTTCTGGGACGCGTCCGTTCGCCCGTTGATGCCATTGCACGCTTACGTGCCCCTTCGGGCTCGACAGCGCACCATACTTGGCGGCATTGGTCACGAGCTCATGAAACACGAACGCTACTGGCTGGGCTGCGTCGGCGGCCAGAACAATATCCGGGCCCTCGACCATAGTATTGAGTGCCGCCGCACACGGCGCCAGCTCCTGTCGCACCAGATGAGCTAGATTGACACCCTGCCAGCGGCCGCGACTCAACAATGCATGCGCCTCGGCCATGGACCGGATGCGGCCGTCGAAGGCGTGCTGATGAATTCGTCCATCGACGTGTGACCTTCCCGCGTGCGCTGCGAAACGGCGATCACAGTGGCGAGTGCGTTCTGACGCGGTGATCGAGCTCGGCAATGTGCGCTTCTGCCCGCTTTGGCTTCCTTCCGCTGCCGTAATATCCCGAGCGATTGCGTGAATCGCGACGGGCTTGCCGGTTGCGTCCGCGATCAGCTTCGAATTCACCTCAAGTACCCGTCGCACGCCGACTCTTGTGAGCACCTCGACCTCGTAGGGCATGCTTGGAGCCCCTTTGGAGCTTTCGATTCAGCATTTCGGCGTGTGTGTGGAGACGTTCCTGAGGCACGTGGCGCCGAAGCGACCTCCCAATCACCTCGGCCGGTGCAAAGCCCAGGATGCGCTCGATCGCCTGGGTTAACGGATGTAAAGCGACCCCTGAGGTCGAACGTGGCAACGATGTCATTGGCATTGTCCACCAGCATTCGATAGCGCTCTTCGCTTAGAGCGGAGGCCGGTCATCGATACTTCGAGTTCAATCGTCCGTTCGGCAACACGCGCTTCCAGCTCGCGCTTGAGGATCTCCAGCTCCCGTTGTCTCCGGTAGTGAACAACGTAGGTTTTGACCTTCGCGCGCAACAGTTCAGGTGCCACGGGAATAAACACATAATCTACGGCGCCGCTCGCATAGCCCTGCAACCGGTCAACATCGGATTGCGCTGATAGCTGATACGAACACGATGGGCATACTTTCGAAGCGTGAGGATGTCCGCGCAAAATTTTTGCAAATTCGAAACCATCGACGGACGGCATGGAGAGCGTCGGTGAGAACCAGCGCACACGTCGATCTTCAGCAAGATCTGAAATGCCTCATCAGCGGATGTTGCCTTGATCAGATTCTCGCCGAGTTCTGGAAAGGACGACCTCGTACGTCAGTAGCTTCGCCGGTGTGGTCGTCCAGCAGGAGGATGCTGACGGGCGAGCGCGGCGCATCCCTCGCGCTGGGAGCAGGTTCCAGGGTCATGCGGCATGGACCTCCGATCGCCGCATCCGATGCCCAATGTACCGAGCATCTCATAAGGAAACGGACAGGCCCAACACCTGCAAATCCGCGTCGCGCTTCTGCGGCTACGATTATGCGCTGGGCAGGACCGCCTAGCCGGGGGAGCCCATGCGAACGAGAGGATCCTGAGGCCCATACCGCCTGCGGGACACGGTGGCTATGCGATAGATAGCGCCGAGATCCAAACAAAAGAAGGACACGAAACTCCGAAACAACGCTAGCGCCAGAGAGTGGCCACGTCCTCATGGGCGTCGTCCTTCCGCCTTAAAGTGAGCTACCCCGCACGCTGAGCCTGTGTCACCATCCTTCGCGCTCGCTTGAAAGCCGGGATGTTTGCGGAGGAGGGCGTAGGGGTTGGTCCCAAGGGCACCAACGATGGGATGGCTTGGTTGAGGTGCAGCCAGTTGCAGGTGGCCAAAACACGCAGCGGCCGACACGACAGTGTGCGGTCCCGTACACAAGAGGCCCCTTGTGTGTGCAGTCGATCGCCCGAAAGCGCGGCGAGCCACTTTTGTCACCCCCAAAAACCAAGTGAAATGAGGTGGCCTTTGCGGTGTTAAGAGAAAGGGAAGGCGGCGGCTTGCCTGACCACCCGACCTGGTGTCGACGCCTAAGGGTGCCTTCTGGATACGTGCCTATGCCATTGATTGATTTAGGGCAGTTCCATTCAGACGTCCGAAGGATCCCTATGCAACAGGACCGAGTTAGCGCAACCTAGCGCGATGCCGAACGGGCCATGGACGGCTCATGCAGCGCAGCCCCTGTCGAATGGGAGCGACAAATCCCAGATCGGCGCCAGCACTGCTTGTCATCGGCTTGCGTTCAGCTGCGGGTCCGTGACCTGCAAGGCCATCGTCCGACCTCGTCAGGTAGGTTTGCTCTGCTCACGACGGCTGTTTCATTCCATTCCTGGAAGATGTTACGCAGCCAAAAATCGAGTTGGGGCGACAAGCATACCGCTTGGAACAGGAGAATAAGATGGAACCTACGTCGAGTGCAGTCGGACTCGTAGTGATCGTGGCACTCTACATCACTATCGGCGTCGATGTCGGCCGCTGGATCGATATATATATCGAAGTCAATTTTTAGCGCAAAGGCAAGAGCAGATATTTTTGGATTGTTTCTTATCCCAATCGCCGGTTTCTATTTGGCCTTCACAGCTTACTTTGGAGACAAGGATGCGTGGCAGATAGAAGCGACGGCAGTCGCAGTGTTTGCTGTTTTGGCCTAGTGGGAGTCCGAGTTTCATCGGCCCTCATAGTCGGATACCTGCTACATGGCCTATGGGACGCGGTCCACGAGTTCAACGCTCATGCTGGCGGTTCTCTATTGGGCCCTCGTCAGACCACATCAGTGCCTTTAGCTTACGGCTTCTTTTGCGCCACATATGACTTTCTAATGGCAGCGTATTTCTACACTCGCCGCAATCACTGGCACGCAGCCTGGAGGTTCAGCGGCAGATGACGACGACCAGACTATCAGATGATCTCGCATAGGGCTGCTCTGGTGATTGCTGCATCGCGATTGCGAGTTCCGGATCGGGTCAATTGCGGTCGTCTGCTCAACATTTCGCCCAGCCGGCTCCGGCTTCCATTGGCCCGACGAGGAGCCGGGCTCTCGACGGGTCATCCCGGCAGACGGCCACACAACCTGGATCATGGCAAAGGAGATCGTCATGGTTTCTGGCCGGGCAAGATGGTCAGCCACTCGAGACACAAGGGCGTCAAGTTCATCCTTCGCCATCAATCCCATTGAAGTGATTGTCCTCCGACATGGCCGCCAACGTCATCGGTAGGTGCATTGTCATCGGATCCTCTGCCGTAAGCGCATGCAGGCAGGGTTTGACCTTCAGGTCGAGCGAGACCCTTCTTGAAAAAGATGCCGCGCAACTTTGGTCCCATCTCAGTATCCGCACCGGCAGCCAGGAAGGTTTCGCTTCACCAAGGCCAGTGCCCGATCCCAATCCGACGTCGAGGGCGCGCATTGCATCGTGCGCGTGTTTGCCTCTTCGACGAACACGACGCCAGCGGGGCGCACAAGCGTTAGCATATGATCGACAATACCCAATCCATTCTGAATGACACTCACCGCAAAGCGGGTGTGCACGAGATCGAATGACCGCGCTGCGAGACCGCTGTCGAATGCGTTGGCAGCGATAAACTCGACGTTCGATAATCCGCCTTTCGCCGCCCATTGGCGCGCACTGAGCCAGCTTGAGCGTGTCGATGTCGGCGCCGACGACGCTGCCTGCATCACCGACCCATTCACTCAGAAGGTCGGTAATGCCGCCGCTGCCACAACAAAGATCGAGAACCCGCAAACCCGTTCCATCGCCAATCTGCGCCAGCATTGTGCGGGCGTCGTTGCGAAAGAGATCAGCCTGGATCTTCAATCGTGTGAATTCGTCTGCAGAGGTGCTGATGGGATACTTAGCAGCAGCCATATCGTGCATTTTTCGCTTGCTTGACGGAGCCGGTGCGAACCCGGTTGCTTCCGAGTGTTAGCAAGCCACGGGCTTGGAATCCACCACTCGCCATGAAGCAGGAGGCCATGGAGCGTCGCCGAAGCATCGGCTTGCCACACGCGCAGCGCCTAAGTATGTCCGTCAGACCCCGTGAACGGGCATACGCGCCTCGGATCGCAATGATTGGGAAGTGGCAAGATTTGAAGTTCCCGCGCTGGACCGTCGGATTACGGTCGGCGTGCAGGGTCGTCCGGAAGCAAGGTTGGCGTCCAACGGAGACCGAGTTTGGTGACGTCTCCGAGCACGTCGTCGCCTTCCGGCATGGTTCCGCGTTCCATCCATGCCACTAGATCGTCGAAGGCGCGCTCGCGCACCATGCCGTCGATGCCGCAATGACCCGCTCGGCGCACCGCGCGTTGCACCAAAAGGTGGGCGGTCCGGCGGCTAGCGTACGGCGGCGATAGTCTTGTTGCAAGTCGGAAGCGGCACCCGGAAGTCCGCTGTCTCGTGGATCGTCAAGAGCGGTACCTGGATCTTTCCTGTCATCTCCGCGAATACGGGGTTCGCCTCGCGTGACCGTGCACCCGAGACGGCAGTGACGCGCCGTATATCGCGATTGAGTTCCGCGGCGTCCAGACCATGCCCGGGATCGATGTCGTACCGAACGTGCCGTGTATCTGCGTGGCGTGCAAATTCCTGCGCACCACGCGCGCTAAGCTGGCGTGGGTTGAGGTTCAGGAAATAGCGCTGTTTCATCCCCTCGAGGCGGAGCGGAACATCTCCGCCCGACAGGTGCTTCATAACACTATCGAAATGCCGACCTCGTTCCGTATAGTCGCCCGGCGTGCCCATGAGCTTGGGCCACGCAACCGTTGCCAGTGCATCGAAGTCCGGGCGCGGGGTATCGAGCAGCGGCGTAGCCGAGAAGTACTCGGCAGCCGCGGTATAGGCGTAGAGGCCAATCCATGAGCCCGACGCCATCCACGACGCCGCACTCGACCAGCGCTCCTTGATAGATCTCGGGATGAAGTTCGAGCGACGCGACGGCAACATGGCCTCCCATGGACTGACCGTGAATAATCGTCCAGCGCGGCTGACCGAACTCTTCGATGAAGCGTACGCGCAGCGCCTGCATATCCGCGAGGAACCAATCGGGCCGATAGCCTTTGCTTCGATAACCGGATGCGGCCCGAGCATACCCACCCTCGGTAAGATGGAAGTCGAGCGGCGAGGCGCGCACGCCGCCGAGACCGGCCCTTCGCCCTCGTAGCCGTGGGCGTACATCACCAACCCCCGTTCCAAGACGAGGGTATGCTGATGGTGTACTCGGCGCCCTCGTGCGTGCCCTCGTGCATTGCGCGCGGATCGGCGGCGCCGGCCGATCTCGATCCGACGGCCAACACGAGCAGCAGCACCAGCAAACATCCTGGCTCACGAAGCCTCACACCATTCCTGAAAGCAGTGAGATTAACCATGTGCAGACGTGCCGAAAGAACTGCGTCAGGCTACATTGACCGAGCCCGCGCAGGAATTGGATGATCGCAGCGTTCACCTCAGCAGGGCGCTCTTGTTGCACCCAGTGGCCGGCGCCTTTAATCAGTTCGACGAGCCTAAGGTCGGACATCTGCTTGCGCATCATCTCGACCATGTCGACGCCGGGCACGAAGCGCAACACCGGATCGAGGCTGCCGGCGATGAACGCGGTGGGCTGCTCTATCTTCTTGTCCTTGATTTCGTCCTGCTGCGCAAAGTCGATATCCGACGTGCGGTAGCGGTTGAGAGGCCCGCGGAAGCCGCCGCGCTGGAACTGCTCGGTGTAGTAGTCGAGGTCAGCCTCGGTCAGCCACGTGGGAAACGGCTGGGGATCGGGCAGGCCGTCGAGCAAGCGTGCATCCGCCGGCTTGTTGACCTTCAAACCGGCCAGCGCCGCATCACCCGACGCCCAGTAATAGACCTTGCGCAAGCTGCTGCGGACATCGGCCTCCAGCTCTGCCTCCGCGACGCCCGGTGTCTGGAAGTAGAGCTGGTAGAAGAACCTGTCCTTGTAGACCCGACGAAATATCTCGAGCCGCGGAATTGGCCCACGTCCCAGATGCGGCACGCTCAGGCCCTGCGACCGCACGCGCGCGATCAGGAAAAACAACGCCGTGTTCCACACGATCGTCGCGCCCCAGTCGTGACCGATCAGGATCGCCTTTTTCTCGCCGAGCGCGGCAATTAGGCCGGCGATGTCGGCAGCCAAGGGTTTGATTCCGTACGACTCGATGGCCTCGGGCTTATCGCTACCGCCATAGCCGCGCACGTCTGGCGCCGCCACGCGATACCCCGCGCCCACAAGCGCGGGGATCTGATGCCGCCAGGAAAACCAGCTCTCCGGCCAGCCGTGCACCAGCACGATGAGCGGTCCTTCTCCGGCCAGCGCCACCCGCAGGCGAATGCCATTGCTCTCGATCGTTTGCAGTTGGGCGACTTGCTGCATCTGTGCCTCTGGCGATGAAGGATCGGCGATTACCGCGCTGGCGGCCACTCAAACACAGGCCAGGACTCGATTGCAATGATGGGCATCACCGAGGAATTAGTCGACGACCGCTCTATGTCTCCTGTAGTCTCCAAAAGCTGCCGACTCTTTGCATCGCAGGGCATATCGGCTTCGTGCCAGGTCCGGACCTCTCTAGGGGTCGCTGAGAAGAGGCGCGTGAGGTAGCTGTCCAGCTCAGAAGCTCGCCTGCATTGCGAGCCTGATGCCGCTGGTTTCGAGCGCGCGCCGCGCCGTTGGCCACCGCCTGTCGTCCGACGCGGAACGGCAACCTGCAAGGACAGCGCACCTTGTTCGGGTGGCGTGTCATTGAAGCGAGCGCCGCGGGTTGTCAGCGCGAGGGTCGTCGAGCCGAGACGATACTCGATCCAGCGATCAGTCAAATAAGCAACAGCGCGGAACTCCATGCTCGTTTCGTAGATGTGCCGCGTCGCATCCATGTTACGAGCGAACATGACGGTGTAGTCGATCTGGCGAATTTGGCTGAGCGTCTGCATGGTGGAGTTCTTCTGAACGATGGCTCAGTTGAGCGACGAGGTCGTAAGCCTGGCCACGAGCTGCGCGCATCGGCGGTCGAAACTGATTGTTCTGCTAACATTTAACCGTATCTATATTGGACATGTCTTCAGCCCATTGAGGAGAGACAAATGATTATCGTTATGGCGGTCGTTGCGGCAACGTTGTTTGCCTCGGCGGCCCGCGCCGACGATATGCGGCGTGTGGTGACGGGCCTCGATGAGAGGAACCACTCGGTTGTTCTCTTTGATAACCGCATGCCCCTCAATTCAGTTGCTCCTGGGATTGTCGCAACCAACTTCTGGATCACCGATACCTATCCGCCGAGCCTATCCAAGCAGGATCCTTCAGCAAGACCGATCGGCACTGCGCCGCCCGACAATGGCACGAAATTCCGGGTCGTTGAGTTCGCGCCGCTCGATCCAGCCACCGAGGCCAAGATGCCGCCAGACATGATCATGAAGGGGATCACTAACGCGCCCGCGAAGGGAATACCCGTAACTCATCCCCTAATGCATCGCACGCGCAGCCTGGACTACGCTGTTATCCTGTCAGGCGAGATCGACATGATGCTTGATGATGCCAGCGTGCACCTCAAGCAAGGGGATGTGATTGTTCAGCAGGCGACAAACCACGCCTGGATCAATCGCGGCACACAGCCCTGCCGCATTCTGTTTCGTGCTCATGGATTCGAACGAGCCGTGATGCCGTTGGCGAGGTTTGAAGGGTCGCGCGCTTAGTGTGCGGGCGCGCGCCTGATACGCAGGAACATGTCGGCCTCACCCCCAATAAGCGGCCACGACGATGTATCTCCACTCCCTGACGTGGCTTGGGGTGATGGCTCGTAGGCGCGCCTCGGTCTCACTCCGATACGGTTTTCCGGATCCGCCGAACTCAGAGGGGAAGTCGTTGAACTTTGTGAGGCCATCCTTCATGGGCATCACCGTCTCCCCGTAGTTGACGTGAACGCCCGGCACGAACTTCAGTGATGGGATCGTGGCCGCGAATACATCGACCATCTTCAGCGGCGGATGATTGGCCATCAGATGCCCGCCGCATTTCTTGCAATACTTGGCGTTCGCTCATGGGCGTCTTGGCGAACGTCGCGACGTGCTCCGTGCCAGCCGTGACCTTCACGTCCTCTGGTTTCCAGAGGGAGAAGGCATTGACTGGCCCTCCGACCAGGAACGGCATGAGCGACAATGGCAATAGCCCATGGCCTGCGGGTCTCCTGTCACTTCGATTTTGACTGCACCACAAAAGCATTCACCTTGATGTGTCGCCATGTAAGTCTCCATTGCGCAAAGGTTGGAAGGCGAACGAGCATACTTTGGGTTGGCGAAGCTGACCGTCTCCAGATTATCAGATGATCAGGCGGACGCCGCCTTGATCTCTATTGCGTCGCAATGGGAGCGCGCCAGCGAGGTCAGCTCGGGGGTCAATTTCGCCATTGCCTGCTTCGTTGGCTTTCGGCGTGCTTCTGCCGTCTCGCGCATTTTCGAAGGGGAAAAGGTGCCATTAAGAGAAGTCACCGGCCACCCCTCACCGAGAACCACGAAAGGGGGTGCCCAGTTGGCTGGGTGCGCGTACCCGCCACCCTTATCTATCAGTGCCAGCATGGAGCGACGCAGCACCTTGGCTCCTGACTCGATACTGCCTGTGGCGAGGTCGGCTCGGCGTTATCTCCCACACCGGACTGCGCCCTACGATGCGGGGCGGTCGAAGCCACGGACTTGCAGGAAAGTCGTCAGCCGAGTACAACGGTCGTCTTGGCTATCCTTGATGATTGGGAGGGGCGGATGCTTGGATCGTGTGCCGTTGGTCCGGGCGGCGTTGTGCACTGCCCTATGGTGGCGCTCCCTCTCGCCCTGAGCAGTGGCTCGGCGGCCCAGGACAGCCCCAAGGTGGAGATCGTGCCACAGCTAGCACATCCGGGGAGAGGGATGATCCTGTCGGGTACGTTCTCGCCCGACGGCAGCACCGTGCTCTCGGGAGGGAACAGCGGCTTGAAGCTTTGGGACGTCGCCACGGGCCGGCTGGTGCGCACTTTGATAGGCCATTCGGCGAATTACAATGTTTCTTCAGTCGCGTTTTCGCCCGATGGCCGCGGAGTGCTCTCTGGCAGCGCGGACAAGACCCTGAAGCTCTGGGATCTTGCCACGGGCCGCCCGGATACAGACTTTCGAGGCACACCGGGACGAGGGTAACCTCGGTCTCCTTCTCGCCCGATGGGCGCAGGCGTGCTCTCTGGCAGCGCGGACAAGACCCTGAAGCTTTGGGACGCGGCCACAGGCCGCCTACTGCGCACCTTCGAGGGACATTCGCACGGTGTCGGGCGGACCGCGTTTTCTCCGACGGGCGCAACGTGCTCTCCGGAAGCCAGGACACGACCGTCAAGCTCTGGGACGCAGCCACGGGTAAGCTGTTGCAAACTCTCGAGGGCTCGCATTCTCCCGGTTGCACGCAGCACCGTCGCAACCGTGATCGCGTTCTCCGCTGATGGACGCAGCGCCGTCTTGACCGACGATAAGGTTCTCAAGCTCTGGGACACTGCCAACAGGCAGCTGCTGCGCGGCATTGAGGGACATTCCGTCCAGGTGACGCGGTGGCATTCTCACCCGACGGGCGCACAGTGATTTCTGGCGGGAGTGATGGCGTTCGGGGGCTGAGTAGTCATAGAAGCGTCAAGCTCTCGGGATACAACACCGGTCAACTGCTGCACACCTTCGAGGATATCGCTCGCGGACCGTTTCGGCGCGGCAGAGCGGCGAAGGAGGTTGGCTCGTGCCATCGGCCTTCTCCCCCGACGGGCGCAGCGTGCTTGCCAGCTGGGACAAGACCTAAAGCTTTGGGACGCGGCCACGGGGCAGCTGATCCGCACCTTCGAAGGGCAGAGCGGCGTGGTGAACGCGCTTGCGTTCTCTCCCGACGGGCTTGCTGCGCTTCTCGGGCACCTACGGCCGCCCCCTCAAGCTTTGGGACGCTACGTCGGGCCGGCTAATGCGGGCTTTCGACGGCCGTTTGCCGGCGGCGACCTCGGTCGCATTCTCCTCCGACGGCCGCACGGCACTCGTGGGCTTCGACACTACATTCGGGTTGTGGGACGCGGCCACCGGTCATCACGTTAGACTTCGATGATGGAGCCTCGGCGTCAGCGCTCTCACCCGACGGGCGCACAGTGCTCTCCGCCGCGCCTCGGCCGGCCCCTCCCCCACCCTCAAGCTCTGGGACGTAGCCACGGGCGATCTACCGCGCACCATCAGGCAAACCGGAGAATCCTATATTGGCGCGTTGGCATTCTCGCCCCGACGGCCGCCACGCGCGCTGGCAGGTGGCGGGCACGGGGCCCTCAAGCTTTGGGACGTGGCCACCCGGTCGGCTGGTACGCGCGTTTCAGGGTCATTCCACGAATGTTCATTCGGTCGCGTTCTCCCCGACGGGCGGAGTATACTCTCCGGCAGTGAGACGTTCTCGAATAGCGACAACAAGAATCTCATGACTCTGGGACAGGGCCTCGGGCCGCCTGCTGCGAGGCTTCGAGGGGCATGCAGGGCCGGTGACCGGTAGCGTTTTCGCCCGACGGCCACAGCGTGCTCCTCGGGAGGGGACGACAAGACCCTCAAGCTCTGGGGACGCGGCTACGGGGCCGCCTGCTGCGCAGCTTCGAGGGGCACTTGACGGAAGTTAACAAGGTCGCATTCTCCCCCGACAGCCGCAGCGCAACTCTCCGGTGCTTCTGATGGCACTGTCCGCTTCTGGTCCGTGGCGGACGGACGCGAGGTCCTGCGACTGATCGGACAGCCCCGAAGGCGACTGGCTCGCCCCGACCCCCGCCGGCTTCTTCGACTTCAAGGGGGATCTCGACAACTTCGTGCACCTCGTGCGCGGCATGGAGGTCATGTCCATCGGCCAGGTGCACCAGTCCCCGTTCAACCCCGACCTCGTGCGTGAGGCGCTCGCAGGCGATCCCGGCGACGAGGTGAGGGACGCGTGGCCAAGGTCATCAACCTGGGAGAAGGTCAGCCGACAGTGGGCCTGCGCCGGGCGTTGCCATTACGTCAGGCGAGCGCGGCAAGACTGACCGCGATCTCTGTCTCGGTAACGGCGCGCTATCGAGGACCGAGGCAAGGGCGTCGGACGCATCGAATGGCAGGTGAATGGGCATCACTGTCGCCGCTGCCGCTGGGCCACCGGGCCGCTGCGTCCAGCCTACACCATCACCCAGCGGCTGGCGCTGGATCCCGGCGACAACACCATCGAAGGTCCGCTCGCCTACAACGCCAGCAACCTGCCTTGGCCTCGCTGCCGGCGCGCAATTACCGTCAAGTTCACGGGCCCTGCCGACCAGGCGAAAGCGAAACTGCACATCCTGGCCATCGGCATCAACGACTACGCGATGGATCGGGGATGGGCGCCGCGCTTCGGATCGGCAGTTCTGGCATTTGGTACCGCTCGGCCCCGCCGTGGAAGGACGCCACGGCCATCGCCAGCAGCATGCAAATGGCCGCGGCCGAGCCTCTATGGCGGTGGAGGTGCGCGTTGCTCCGCGGCGCTGGACAAGGAGGCCACCCGCGACCGGCCCTCGAACGGATCAAGGATGACAAGGTCTGCCGCCGAGATCCCATCCGCGCGATTCTGTTCATTTTGTTCGCCGCCGGCCACGGTACATCAGAGGACGGCAGTTTCTATCTTATCCCGCAGGACTACCACAGAGCGGGCCGGGCCATCTGGCTCGATATGCCGTCGGTCAGGACCGCCCGCAGGACTGGCTTGCCAACCGTAGTAAGGCCCGGCGCGCCATTGTCCTGTCTCGACACTTGCGAGTCAGGCGCGCGCTTGTTGCCGGGCATACGCGCTCGCGCATCGATGCACCGGCCTCGGAGGCCGCCGTCAGGCGGCTGCACGAGGCGACTGGACACCCGTGCTCACCGCTGCCGCCGCCGGCCAGTTCGCCCATGAGGGCCTGATCAGCTCCTCAGGTGCGCGGCACGGCGTCTTCACCTGGGCAGTGCTCGACGCCCTGCGCAATGGCGACACCAATGGCAACGGCCTGATCGAGCTGTCCGAGTTGGTCAGGCATGTGCAGAGCGTGGTGCCGAAGGTTGCCGCAGGCGTGGTGCCGGGCCGCAACTCCCGAGCCGGTGCTCGGCAAGCAGGCGGCACGGTTCGGGTCGCAGGGCGAGGATTTCGCCGTAGCGCAACGCCTACAGTAGCAGCCAGCACTCCGTCAGGACGTTGAAACAAGGTCAAGCTTGGTCTTTCTGGCTGTGTGTGCAGAGGAGTCCGTTACACCTCTCAGGTTGGGCCATCCAGCCAAAAAATGTTGCGACACACGTTGCCGAGCTGACCTCTAGTACACGGCTGCCCGGAATAACTGCCTCGGCCGTCTCGGCATCACCTGTTCATCCAGTTGGCGATCATTTCTGGCTAGGCAGTCGGCCGGCACCTCCCGCCCACCACCCGCCCGGGGATTTGGAGAAACCCTCACCACTTCCAAGCCGCCGCCGCCGAAGGGCGACCTGCCATAGCCGCCGTAGGGGCCGCCCCGGGTGTCGGAGCGAGGGGGCTCGCGTTGCCGCACCTTGAGGGCGCCTTGCGGTTCGCCGCTCGCTGACGATCACAAAATCGGTGTCCTTGCCGGTCTCGATGCTGAGGCCCTCGTCTGAGACGATGAGGGAGGGAGCCTGGCAGCACCACGTCGGAGATACGCTGGATCGCCTCCTGCGGGATGGCGATGCGGTCGAGGGCGGATTTGGCACCTCACGACGTCAGCCGAGCTGCCTCGATGCTGCGGCGAGCCTCTCCCCTTGCGCGAGGGGCTATGCGCGGCGACAGGATCGGCGGCAACTTGTCTGTTGCCTGTCGGCGTACATGGAGACGACGCCCCACCGCACGCGCGCTCGTTGGCGTTGCCGAACGCGGTGAAAACGTAGGTGCCTGACAGGCTTCTCGGGGTCCTGGATGGTGATCGGCCCCTCAAACACCGGCACGTAGCCCTGGCGCACGTAGAAGCGCTGCGTCTTGCGGCTGACGAACACGGAAATCGGCAGAGTCCTCCGCTTGGCCTCGGTAGCGGCGTCCTGTGCGGCATCGCTGGCGTCTTCTGCCGCTTTTGCCTCGTCCTCGGCGGCTGTCGCGGCGTCGGTCTTGGCCTGCGCCTGGGCCTTGGCGGTCTGCAATTGCGTGTCGGCCTCGGCGAGCCGGACCGCGGCTTTCTCCTTCGAGGTCTCGGCCTGCTTGATGGCTTCCGGCGTTCTGGACGTGGCGGCCGTGTTGACGGCCTCGAGCGCCTTCGCGGCGTCCTTCAACTGCGCGTCGGCGCGGGCGTGGGCTGGCCTCTGCGGCTCCGCAGCGCCTTGGCGGCAGAGGCGGCGTCGGCGGACTTGCGCATGGCGACGCGCCTGACCTCGCTGGCCTTGCGTTGGACAACTTCCGCTTCGGAGGCCTTGGAGGAAGCGATCGACCTGAGGATCTGCAGCGGGTCGGCAGCTGTGCGTGAGGACGTATTGGTCTGCCGCGCCGACAGCTCGACGCGGGCCGCATTCGATTTGAGGAGGTGCGGGTGATCGAATTCGGCAAGCGTGATGTCATTGCGCACGATCATCACCCGCATGCCGACGTCGGTCAGATCGAACAGCCGCTGGGCGATGTCGATGGGTAGGCGCACGCAGCCGTGCGAGGCCGGATGGCCGGGCAGCACCCCGGCGTGCATGGCAATTCCGCTCCAGGTAATGCGCTGCATGAACGGCATGTTGCCGTCTTCGTACAGGTTGGAATTGTGGTCCGCCTTCTTCTGCACGACGCTGAATATGCCGGCCGGCGTTTCATAGCCGGTCGTTCCGGTTGAAACCGGAGACTGCAGGATCATCCGGCCGGCGCTGTCGTAGATGCTGACGCGCTGTATGTCGAGCCCGACCACCGCCAGCAACGGCCCGCCGCTGCGTTTGAACGGCACCATATCGCCGCGATCCTCACTGGCAGAAGGCTTACCGTAATCGTCGTATGGATCGTATTGTTTGTATTGCTTGTATGGGCCGCCGTAGGAGCCATAGGGGCTGCCGTACTTGCTGAATTGCGCGCTCAGCGGCTGGCTATGGGTCGACCCTATGCCAAGGGCGATGGCAGCGATGGCCAGTCTGGCGCTGCTCGACCGCGGAACAATCCTGAAGGCCATGCGGTTCGTCTCCAAGGGCTAGGCGTGTTACATCGACCGGGCGACGCGAAAGCCAGCATTCTCCACGCGTACGCCGGGCGTGGAGGCATAGCGATAAGCAGAACGAAGCAGCTGTGGGTAGTAGTTCCACGCGCCGCCGCGCAGGATGTTGAGCTTGCAGCTGGATGCCTTGACGGCCGAGCCGTCCGTGGGCGCGCCGGCGTAGCTGTCTTTGTAGCAGTCCTCGACCCACTCCCAGACGTTGCCGTGCATGTCGTGCAGACCGAAGGCGTTAGACTTGAAGGAGCCGACGTCGAGGGTCTTCTGGCGGTAGATGCCCATCTTGGCACCTGCCCCGTAGATGAAATTGCCGTCGTAGTTGGCCTGATTGGGGTTGATGGTCGGGCCCGTCGAGAATGGCGGTAGCCGATCGATCGCCTTAGTGGTGCCGCGCGCGGCATACTCCCATTCGGCCTCCGTTAGCAGGCGGTAGGGTTTACCGGTCTTCTTGGCGAGCCAGCCGACGAACTGCTGGGCATCGTTCCACGATACGTTGATGACGGGGCGCTTGCCACGGCCCCAATCGTTGTCGCCCGGCTTGTGCGTACAACCGGCCCCGGCCACGCACGCATCCCATTGCGCGAAGGTCACCTCATATTTGCCGGCCGCAAAAGGCCGCGCGAAGATCACCTCGCGTTGCGGGCCTTCGTCCGGGTTGCGGCCCCGCTCGTTTGGCGGCGATCCCATCATGAATTCGCCTGCCGGTATTACGACCATTTCGGGACAGTCTGCGCAGTCGCGGAACGCACCCTTGGGGCCGGCGGCATCGCCGGCTCGCCTGTCCTTCTCCTGGGCCTCCGCTACAGACAGCTGGAACAGGATCAGATGCAGAAAGGCAATCGCGATCCGCAATGTCGGCTCCACAATTTTCAGCACTGCCTTTGCTAGCATCCTGGAAGGGACACGAATTTGGCCGAATGTTGGTCTCGACGCACGCAAAATCATATGAGCCCGAGCATGTTCCGCTACCCCAACCTGCGGCGCTGGTGAGAAAGAGATCAATGATACCTCAGCCACCATCGTTCCTTGGCGATCATCCCTCGGCCATGCGGAAAGCATTTTGAAGGCTGGCAATCGCACCGCTACGCGCGCAGGCGCAGCCGGGAACAATAGTTACCGGAAGTGAGGCGGAAGCCTGTGGGGATGCCCATGACCGCGCACGGCGCCGACTACCCGCGGGCGATCATGAAGCTTTAGCGCACGCGTCGACCACTACGAAGGGCCGGCTCCACCGGACGGAAGTTCTGGGTCAGCTACAGGAGTGGCTCGGCTGGCGACGTGTCAATGGTCCTCGTCACTGCCTCCAGCAAGAGCACGCCCGCATAAGTGAGAACAATCGCCAGGGCAAGCCGTAACAACCAATCAGGCACAATGCTGGTGACGCGAGAACCGACGGCAATGCCGGGGATCGAACCGAGCAGCAGAATCCCAGCGCCCAGAAATCTACCGACCCCATGCCGAGATGCCCGAGCCCTGCCAGTAGGGTAAGAGGGATAGCGTGCACAATATCTGTGCCGATCAGTCGTCGCGCGAGGAGCGCGGGATAAAGGAGCGTCAAGACAACGACGCCGATGGCGCCCGCCCCTACTGAGGTGAGCGCCACCAGCGAACCGAGGGCCACCCCAGAACTATGGTCGCTATCCTGCCGTAACCGGTGTTGCGCAAGTCAAAGGCAGCAAGGACATCATGGCGGGCAAGCCATGGATAGAGCGCGTTTGCCGCTGCGCTCACGAATAACGAATAGCCCAGCGTTGTACGGATCGCCTGTGCCAGCGCTTTAGTCTCGGGACGAACGCCGTAAAGCCAGACGAGGACGGCGGCGGCGCCCGGAAGGCTGCCGGCGGCGAGCCAACGCAAGATCGTCCAATCGATGTTTGCGAGCCGCTGGTGGCGCCATGCTGCGGTCGCCTTGGTGATCGACGCGAACAACAGATCAGTTCCGACGGCAACCACGGGCGGCAAACCGAACCCGGAGATCAGCATCGGCGTCGTCAAGGAGCCGGCTCCCACCCCGGTCATCCCGATCAAAAATCCAATTAGCCACCCGCCAGCAACAATCCAAGGGCTGGGCAAGTGAAATTCCATCGATCGGTTCCTGTCGCGCTCCCACGCATCAGCAAAATCTGGTTGCGCTGAGGGCGTACGGCAAGCGGCGGCGCCCGCGCGTCACCGTCTCACATCGGGATTGGAGGTGCATTAGACGGCGGACGACACGCCGAAGACGGGCGGACTCACATTGCGGTGGACAGCTCAACTGCCCTTGGTAAACAAGGCTCGAATAGCAACGACCTTGTGCCTAGCGAGCACTACGGGTAAATTGGGTCATTTGCTCCGTACCGCCGAGGCTTTTGGCACGGTCAATGTTACTCAGTAACCGGACTTCGATCCGGGCCCGTGCCCCACGGTGAAAAAGGTGCCACTTTGAGACTCATGCGCCGCAGCGATGCAAAGCGCGAGTGGCAAACCGCTGGTTGACGTAGGGGCCCCGACGAGACGTCGTTCGCCAGATTTGTCCGGTTTTGGACAATTCCTGGGAAACGCGGTACTGTAGCGTACATTGTGCGGGCACCGCCTCAAGGGGTCGCAACGCGTCGTTATAGGCGCTCTCGCATCCCAGTTACGTCGAAGGAACAAGGTGTGAGCCAGCACGGGCGGATGCGGGTTGTGCTCGTGGTCGAAGATGATTGGGCTGTGCGCAACCTGGTCGCTCTAAGCGCAGCGCCGGGTGGGACGTCAGCCAGCACTGCCGAGGGGCCATTGCGTGCTTGGAGGCGGGGCACCGCATCGATATGGTCTTAGCCGCCATCCAACTGCCAAGCCAACTAAGCGGCTGGGACGTAGCTGAGCAGTTCCGCGCCGTTCGGCCGGACGTGCCCATCATCTACGCTTCGGGCAATTCGATTAATCGTTCCCGCGCAGTTGCGGGCAGCCTGTTTTTCGAGAAGCCCTATCGACCAGCCGACTTGGTTGAGGCGTGTCGGCGACTTGTGCAGAGGAAGCATATGATGCGGCTAGCCTCTGCTTAAAGTCCTATCACGCGCCCGAGGTTACCCAGCCGACCAGTGCGGCCGGAGAGGTAACGTGCGCTGCGTCTCATCTACGATCCGCAGCAACTTCCGCGTACTCTCCACATTTTCACCGCGTTGCTCGCGGTCGGCGATGCTGCGCATTAGAGCATGGATACGCTGCTGCGTCTGAGCAGCGTGCGTCCTGGAGATGGTGGAATGTCGATCGAGCACAGACCCGCCCGGTTTCCCGCGCATTATTTGGTCAAGCGACGCGGGCCAGCGAGAGAGGCTGTAAAAGGACATAGCGACAAGAAATCCGCTGCCACTGGTGAGGACGCTGAAAAGAACGTCTTCGTCACAGTAGCCAATGCTGCAGGCTGCAACCGCTACACTGACGGTCAGCAGCCCTATCCCTACTTCCCGGGAACCGTACATTTCTCCACGACCCCAATCCCCTGGGAAACGAGCCGCCGTTTGCGCTGCGACGATGCTGAGCTTCCGCAGCATCCGCAATACACAATGTCCGAGGGCAATTACTCAGAGCCAGAATAGGTTAGGGAAAACCCCGTTAGTTTAGCTCTGCGCCACGTGTCACCGCCGCGCTTCTTCACGCAATGCAATCTCGTTATGTCCGATATCGCACAAATTCTGCCGTCGACTTCATGCGGCGACCTTATTAGCTTGCGCGCGCTCCGGTTCCTGGAGGTTCGCTATTACTGCGAAACCAAAGCGAGGGCGGCGGGTGCCTACTCTCTCGACTGCTCCACCTTTCCTGCGGCAATTTGGGGACGTTGGCAGGTGCTGATCTATCTGTTCCGCGACGAAAGAACGGACAACCGAGCGCTCACGATGAACGTGACCGGTCGCAACCTTCCGCCCGTCACTTCATCAACTGTTTGGCCGTTCGTGGAGGCGATCAATACACATCAGCTTCCCCACGGTGGGACACCGCGTATTTGCGACACGCGGTGCGCCAGGTAGGGATAACCGGCTTCCATCTCTTCGAGCCCGGATGGGAACGACCTCCTCCACCGCAAACTTGTTGATGCGCGGGATTTCCGTACGCGCCGTGATCAGTCCCTGAAGGCTTAGCTGGCAAAACCGGCTTGTCTGCGGCCCGAAAGGGAACTTTGTGCGGTTTTTGGACAATTCCTTCGGAATGCTGTACGATTACGTACTTTGAGAGATTATGCGGCGCTAAATCAAGGTGCCGCGGCGCGCCGTTATAGGTGCTGTCCATCCCTCTTATCGGAAACATGCCGCGGAGGCTTGCTATGCCTCGCTATTACTTCCACGTGAGACGTGGCCAAATCACCATACTAGACCATGAAGGCATCGAACTCGCTGATACTGTGGACGCTGAAGTGGAGGCAGCAGAACGCGCGCAACAGATCGTGAATGGGGGTCCTTGAACGGCGAGGTCCTTGAACGGCGAGTCCTTGAACGGGGTGTCCTTGAACGGGGAGTCCTTGAACGCGAAATCCGCCAGCCGCGGGAGGATAATCGTTGCTGACGATAACTGGCAGACAGTATTTGTATTGCCGTTCTAGGACGCGAGGGTGGTCGCGATAACGTCACGGTTTATTGCGGCCCTTAGTGGCGCCATGTCGGAGACACTGCGAAGCGCGACGCAGCTGCATGCCGAGCGACGAAGGACGTGCAAATTGTCCGCCAACAGTCAAGACCCGTGCGCCAGGCTTCCTTGGGCTCGCCACGGAAGCTTGACGATGTTGCGTCGGCGACATTTCTTGCAGATCGGCTCGACAACCATTGCAGCAGGATTAAATCTCAGGTGTCAGGTAGGTTCCGTTTGACTGCTTCTCCAGTCCTTTGCGATTAAGGATGAGGATGTTTCCCCTCTTCCTGGAAATGAGACGCTTTCGCTCCAGCGCCTGCAGAGCGATGGTCACGCCAGATCGGCGCACGCCCAACATCAAAGACAGGAATTCGTGCGTGAGGGGCAATCGGTCACCGTCGATACGGTCATCCGCCATCAATAGCCAACGCGCCAACCGCTCCTCGATTTTGCTCCGTCCGTTGGCTAGGGCCGTTGCGGTGGTCTGCAGTAGGTATGCATGAGCGTAGCGCAGCATGGCCCGGTGAAGCGTATTGCTGCGCTCGTCGGCCTCGCGCAACTTGGCTGCTCTGATCCGTTGACCCTTGCCGGCAGCCTGGATGTAAGTATCGTGTGACGCGCGCTGATACCCCATCACAATCGCCAATCCAGTCATGCCTTCGCGACCAATGATGCCAACCTCAATGCCCGGCTTGCCAGAACCGTTGGCGACAACGGAGGCAAATCCCGCCTCAATGAAATAGACATAATCGATGCGTCTATTTCGGCCCTCCAACGGGCGATGGACGGGAAGATCGACCAATTCCAGGTGAGGCTCCAGCAAACCTATATCGGCTGGCGAAAGCCGTGACAGAATACGGTTCGGTGACACGGGCCGGTCCTTGGCGCGGCTGAGCGCGAACTGCCAAGGTGGACGGCCTATTTGATATTGGCCGAGATGACCCGAGCCGTCGATCAATCCCAAAGGGGCGCAGCAAGCGTGATGATCGGCTAAGTTTGAGGCCAAGTGCGCGTAGCGAGGACGGGCTTGGTGCTGCGTATCATATGAGCCTATACCCATTGACCGATTTAGTACAGCCGCACCTCTAGCGTTGCCTCATTAAGGCTGCAGTACTTTGCGGCCTGCCTTGTCGGTGGCGTCGGGGATCAAGCCTCACGGTTAGCCCTCGCATCACTCGGGGCCGGGGCGGCTGGCTAAGCCTTACCCCGTGGAAGACTCGCACCTCCTATCCTTTGCCAGCTGATCCTGGCGCACTCCCTACCGGGTCAAAGAGCGTCGCAGACCTCTTGTCCGCTTCCGGTGTGAAGGAGCCATGGACTGATCAGCCCACGGGCGAAGAGTGCCAGCAAGAGGCTCGTGCACTGCAACGAAGCCAGGTAGGACCGGTGCTTGCTCAGGCGGGCTCGCTGCTAACCAACCACATTGCTCCGGGCAGGAGTACGCTCGCGCCGTTCAGATGCGCTGCCAACGCCTCACGGAGGGACGTGGTGGCGGTTGAGACGAGAACCTCGGAGACGCGTTGTGGATCGGTGAAGGCGAACATTCCGGGAGCATTCGGGATCGGTTTCGGCCGCGGCGGCAAGTGGCGCGAGACCGCGTTCATCGGCACCTCGATCCACGGATTTTCGGCAAGCCGCCGCCAGCACACGAACCTCATCCGCGCGCCAGAGCCGGAGGAGCTACGCATGTTGGCAAAGGCCGCCACCGGGTCGCCGAAGAACATTATGCCAAAGGCCGATGTCAGCAAATCGAAGCCGTCAAGCGTCGTCGTCGCGGCGTCGGCCTGCCGCCAGTCGACATTGGCGATGCCGGTAGCCGTGGCGCGCGCTTTCCCTCAGCCAGCATTGGCCCAGAGATGTCCAACGCCGTGCGCGCGCGAATTCCAGCGTGGTCGCGCCACAGCCGCAACCGATGTCCAGCACCCTCTCGCCGGGGCGCGGTGCGGCGAAGGCGAGCAACGCCTCCGTCATCGGCGCTAAGGTGATGTCGGTGTGTGCCTGTCGCGCCACCCAGATGTGGCCGCCCTGACCGCTCCAAAGGAAAGCATGTCGGCGTTGATTTTTTCGAGTCGGCCATGCGAGTTCTCCTGTGCGGTTGACAGTTCGGGAGTAGACGGCAACCCATGCCGCGGTGAGCCTATCTCAGCCGACTTTCCCCGCATGACCGCTCCAGTCTGAATTACACCAATGATCTGCCCTAGCGGGCTTGCACCCGGAACTCCTCTTGAGTGCCACAACCGGTCATTCACGCGAACCGCGAGAGTTGGTCGCGGGGCATTCGGTGCCTACTTTCTGCGCGGATCATCGGCCGGGTTTATATAATCGATACCTCCCGGTCCGGTGAACTGAACCTGCAGAATCGCCGCCTCGTCTCCGGTCCAAGCGTAATGGGCGTGTTTTGCCGGGTACACCCACAATGAGCCTGGCTTCAACATCTCGCCCTTCTTTTCAAATTTTTCACCATGCGTGCTCCCGATGGTGCCGCTGATTATGGTCACAACCTCCGAATAAGGGTGAGTGTGCGGCGGCATTTGGAAGTTGGCGGGGAACTTGATGCGTAAGACCACTGGCTCCCCGGCTTTCGTCGGGTCGCCTATCAGGGTGGCGATCTGTACGCCTTTCGGAAAGGCCGGATTGTCCTTCCATGTCAGTGCATCGGGCGTAAGCCGCGTCGACTTCTCTTGCGCCACGGCAAAACTTGAAAACGCGATCAATGCGACAACGGCTATTGAAAGCTTTTTCATCGTGATTTCCTCTAAATGGACGTGCAACAAGGACCTAGAACTCCGTGAAGTCTGCCAGTTCGAACTGCGGCGCGTATCGCGCCGGATCCGTCGTGATAAAGGCCGTTCCCGGCAACCTAGCCGCATCGCGCAACGGGTGTAGATCTGAATGTACTCACACGCAGACCGCGTTACTGGCTTAATTCTCGCGATGCGTCCGGTGTCGGCGTCGGCTGTGGGGTTGGTTGAGCGAAAACGCACACAACCAGGGTCAAGGGCAGACGAACCGCCACCCTCCCGGCAATCACAGGAGCGCTGCCGCTCTACCCTCAGCAACGGACCAGCGTCGTAGATCCTCGGCAATTGTCGCTTCGTGCCACGAACCCGACTTTGGGAGGACCTCGCGCTGCCCAAAGTTGCGGCCGCCGATTCTGTGGCTGTCACTTGCAAAGGTGACGAGCCGCATCGCCGGCTGGGCGCTGGTGAGTTCGCAGTTCAGCCGCGCCTAGGTGTTAACCCTACTTACAACTGGGGGAAAGACCGGATCCGGCCCGTCGAAAGATCTGATAGTAGTCCCCAGCCGCAAGGCTTCCGTCGGCATCGGTGTCCGGCAAAGCGTTGACAGCATACAATTCACCAATGTGGACAGATGCAAAAGAAGCTGGCTCCCGAGTTACCCTGCCGCGAACTCCTGGATGCGCTGCCCGCTGCCATTTACACCACCGACGCCGCCGGCCGCCTAACGTACTACAATTCGGCCGCAGTTCAGCTGGCCGGGCGGACGCCCGAGATCGGCAGCGATGAATGGTGCGTGACTTGGCGACTCTACCGGCCCGACGGAACCCCACTCCCGCATGACGAATGCCCAATGGCGGTCGCCCTGAAGACTGGGCGCCCGGTAAGAGGCGTAGAAGCCGTCGCGGAGCGTCCCGATGGCACGCTAATACCGTTCATGCCTTACCCGACGCCGCTACATGACGCGGCCGGCAATGTCGTCGGTGCCGTAAACATGCTAGTTGATCTCACGGAACGCTCACACGCGGAGCAGGCAAGGAAATTGCTCGCCTCCATCGTCGAGTCCTCTGATGACGCCATCGTCAGTAAAGACCTCAATGGCGTAATTGACAGCTGGAACCCTGGAGCCGAACGTCTTTTTCGGGTACACAGCCGATGAGGTCGTCGGCAAGTCTGTCACCAATTTGTTTCCACTGGAACTGCAGAATGAGGAATCTGCAATTCTTGAGCGCATACGACTTGGCGAGCAGATCGAACACTATGAAACGGTGCGCTGCCGCAAGGATGGAAGTCTGGTCGATATTTCGCTGACGGTGTCCCCTCTAAGGAATGCTGCAGGCAAGGTCACGGGCGTGTCTAAGATTGCGCGCAACATCAGCACGCGCAAGCAGGCGGAACACGAGCGTCTGCTCGCTCTTCAGGACGAAGAACGCCGGCGCATTGCCAATGAGCTACACGACTCCACCACACAGCATTTGGTGGCAATCAGCCTCAATCTGATGAGGCTGAGAGCGCATACTGCTATAAAGGCCGAAACACTCGACATCGTGGATGAGATCGATGGATCACTGCAGGAGGCCATTAAGGAGCTGAGCGCCTTCACTTATCTTCTGCATCAACCCGATCTGCAAACGGAGGGTTTGTCAGTGACGCTGGGTCGATACGTTGAGGGGTTCGGCAGGCGGACTGGGCTGAAGGTCAGGCTGAGATCATGCCGCAGCGTCGACCAACTGTCGCTACCGCTCCAGCAAACGCTGCTCCGCATTGTTCAAGAGGCATTGACCAACGTGTATCGCCATGCCTCCGCAACGGGCGTCTCCGTCACCTTCAGATGTGTGGGCAAGAGACTGCGTTTGGTCATCAGCGATGACGGGCAGGGAACTGAGGAAACCGCCGGACGCCAGAACGGAAAGCAATTCCGCCTGGGGGTTGGCATCCCAGGGATGATCGCTCGCATTCAGCAATTTGGCGGCAATCTTGACATTCATTCTGGACCAAACGGCACCGCCGTTCATGCAACGGTATTCATCGGTTGACGCATCAGGCCATCACGCAGAGCGTGGATCCGCATCAGGTGAAAGTCTCGGCGATGCGTTCCGATTCCATTGCGTCGGCCCCCAATACAATCAGCTGGCCGGGACCTGGAGTTGCCCGAGGGCGATATTTATGAGATCCCCACGCAAGCGTTGGGAGCCTGAGCCAGGCGAAGCGACGGGCATGATCTGTTAACGGAACTTGTAACACAAAGTGCAGGAGAGATGCCTGTGAGGACATCTCTTGGGAACGGACGACAAGAGCGAGCTAGACGAGGGAGCATCTACGTTGAAGGGTGTGCGTGTCCTTGTCGTAGAGGATAGTTGGCAAGTAGCCAGCACAATGAAATCCGCTCTTGAGGAGGCGGGAATGGTGGTCGCCAAACCGGCCGCTACCCTAGCCGCTGCCAAGCGGCTGATCGCTAATCATATTTTTGATCTCGCCGTGGTGGACATCAATCTCAAGGGCGAAATGAGTTACGATCTGATTGTTCGCTTGAGCGATCGCGGCGTACGCGTTGTTGTGGTTTCGGGCTATGTCACACCGGAGGAGTCAATACCAAGCGCTGCTGCCGTTCTCCAGAAACCATTATCCACAGTTGAGTTGATAGAAACTCTGCGCCAAGTGATAGGTGCGGCATGATCGGTCGCCTTGAAGTAAGGCTCAAGCTCACCCGCGATCGCGGGCAAACGGTGCGGGAAGGGGATGTACCTGCCAATCATCGTGCTGCGCAGCAGACGGCACGTCGCCTTTGGTAGAACTCGCGGGCGGGCGCCAACCCGTGGCCGCAACGCCTCGTGCACGTCGCCGATGCGGGGTACCTCGACCAAACCAACCCAATTCCATTTGCGGGCGGCGCAATACATTCTAGTCTTACCACGAAGTGAGCGTCTTTTCGGGCGCGACCCTAGCGCATTGATTGAGACGTCCGAGAAAGACAATGCAGCAAGCAAACCCAATCGGCCCCATTGTTGTTGGCATTGGCGCCTCTGCGGGTGGGCTCGCGGCGTTCAAAGGTTCTTCGAGCACATGCCGCCGGACACGGGCATGGCGTTCGTGCTGGTGCAGCATCTCGACCCACAGCACAAGAGCTTGCTGGTTGATTTGCTGCAACCACGAATGACGATGCCTGTTGTTGAGGACCAACGACGGCACAGTCATTGCCGAGAACTGCGTCTATATCATACCCCGCAACGCGACGCTCACAATCAAGAAAGCTGTCCTACACGTAGTAACGCCTGCGCCGGAACGCGCGCTCCGGCGTCCGATCGACACGTTCTTTGCCTCCCTAGCCGTGGACCAAGGCGAGCGCGCAGTGGCAATTGTCCTATCCGGCGTCGGCAGCGACGGCAGCTTGGGCGTGAAATCTGTCAAGGAGCACGGCGGCCTCACACTTGCCCAGGCCGAGGTCGATGACGAGGCGATGCGTGGCATGCCGTCGAGCGCAGCGGCCACTGGCTCCGTGGATTTCGTGTTGCCGATCGAAGCCATGCCCGCCAAGCTGATGGGATACCTACGCCATCTCGACGTGGTCTCCGAGCGCAAGAATGGTGATGGTGTGCAGTCCGATGCGGCGGAGCATCTCTCGGAAGTGGTTGCGCTGCTCCGCGTTCGAACCGGTCACGATTTCGGCGGCTACAAGAGCAGTACCTTAGGGCGCCGCATTCAGCGGCGCATGCAGGTCTTTCAGATCAATGACATTATATCCTACCTTGACCGTCTCAGAGCTAACCCAGACGAACTCGACTTGCTGTTCCAGGAGATTTTGGTCGGCGTGACCGAGTTCTTTCGTGACCCGAACGCCTTCGACGCGCTCGCGGCGGTTATGCGAAAGCTGATCGCCGACAAAGGTGCCGATAGTCACGTTCGCATCTGGGTGCCGGGCTGCTCGACCGGGGAGGAAGTCTATTCCATCGCCATTATGATGCGCGAGGCGACGGACGCGAAAACGGCGCCCAAGGTCGCGATCTTCGGCACCGACATCGACCCCAAAGCGGTGACTTCGGCTCGAGCAGGCCTCTATAACAAGCTGCCGCCTGGCCTCTCACAGGCGCGCTTCGATCGTTGGTTCAGTAAAGAAGGAGATGAATATCGCCCAACCAAAGAAATTCGCGACTTGTGCGTGTTCTCCGTGCACAACCTGATCAAGGACCCTCCCTTTTCAAAACTCGATCTGATCTGTTGCCGCAACCTGCTTATCTACTTCGACGTCGGTCTGCAGCATCGCGTCGCACAGATTTTCACTATGCGCTTCGGCCCGGGGGCTACTTGTTTCTTGGGCCGTCGGAGAGCGTCACGCGGGATGCCAAGCTGTTTGGTGTCGTCGACAAGAAGCATCGCATCCTACAACGGCTAGACACTGTAGCCTCCCTGCCTTTGGGTTCGACCGTCGATGCCTCGAGTACGCCGAATGAGCCGATAGGGGTTCGATCCTCGGTTTCCGACACCGCCGTTGACAAGCGAGTGCGCCGCGCCCTGGAGCCTTATTCGCCAGCTTACTTCGTGATCGATGCTGGGAATGAAATCATTCGTTTCTCGGGCGCAGAAACCCGCCATTACCTGGAGCCGTCATCAGGTCCACCAAGCTTCAATCTGTTCGCCCTACTGCGCACAGACCTGCGACAGCGGGTGCGGGAGGCGCTGCAGGAGGCACGCGCTCGGCATTCGAGCGTTGCGCGTGAGAACTTGATCTTCAGCATCGACGGCCAGAACCGTGCAGGCACGTTAATCGTCGAACCCATCGGGGACAGGCGTGAAACCGGTCCCTGGGTTGTAGCGTTTCGCGACACGGGTCAGAGCAGCACCACCGCCTCAGCCTCGAAGCCGCCAGTTGGCAATACAGACGTCCAAGCGCTTGAGCAGGAATTGCGCGAGACAAGGGCGCGGCTACAGGCCGCGATAAGCGATTTGGAGCTGCACATGGAGGAGGCTCGCTCCGCCACCGAAGAGTATCAATCGGTCAACGAAGAACTGCAATCCGCAAACGAGGAACTTGAGACCGCCAAGGAGGAGATGCAGTCCGTCAACGAAGAGTTGCAGACTGTCAATGCCGAGCTGCTGAGTAAGAATGATACGCAGATTCAGCTCAATAGTGACCTGCAGAACCTGATGGATAGCACCCAGATTGCCGTCGTCTTTCTCGATCAGGAGTTGCGCATCAAGAATTTCACGCCAACCATTGCCCAGATCTTTCCTTTGCGTGCCGCCGATCATGGCCGGCCTCTCATCGAGATCGTGAGCAACTTGATCGATGTGGACGTGGCCGCCGACCTGGGCACCGTGCAGCGCACGCTGACGATGATCGAGCGCGAGGTGAAGATCGAGCGCGCTGGCGGGAGACTGACGCTGCTCATGCGTATCCGGCCTTATCTCACCGTCGACAATCGTGTTGATGGTGCGGTGGTCACCTTCGTCGATATCAACAAGATAGCGCTTGCCGCCGACACGGAGGTGGCAAGGTATCAGGCGCTCTCGCGCGCTTCCGAAGACGCCATCGTCAGCATGAACGTCGAGGGCGTAATCAGTGCATGGAGTGCAGCAGCCGAACGCACCTTTGGGTACACCTTCGCAGAGATACTCGGGCGCCACATCTCTATCTTGGCTCCTGAGGGTTTAGAACACGAACAACAGGGATTGTTGGAACGCGTGCGGCACGGCGAGAAAGTCACGTTTTCTGACTGCGTGTGCCGACGCAAGGACGGCAGTCGGGTCCATGTTGCTATCAGCGCCGCTCCTATTCTCTCACCCGAAAAATACCAATCGGCATTTCCAAAACCATTCGTGATATCACGGAGCACCGCAATGCCTTGCTGATTAGTCGAGAGTTTGCTCACCGCACGAAAAATCTGCTTGCCCTTGTGCTGGCCACGATGACCCAGACGGCACAGCGCAGCATGAGCGTTGAAGATTTCACTAAGCGCTTTGAAGAACGCCTCCGAGCAATGTCACAAGCCCATAACCTGCTCCTTGCAGGAGACTGGAGGGGAGCTGCCGTTGCCGATCTGGTACGTGAGAGCCTCAAGCCGTTCTTGGTCGACCAGGTTGGCCTTGAAATGCATGGACCCGATACCTTTCTGAAGGCCGATGCGGCTCAAACTATGTCGCTCGTGCTCCACGAGCTTGCGACCAATGCTGCCAAATTCGGCGCGCTGACAAAGCCGAAGGGAAGGATAGAGGTTGATTGGCAGCTTGATGAGGAGCTGGTCGATCCGCGTCGGTTCCGGATGACATGGCGCGAGACCGGCGGCCCTACCGTCGCTGCGCCAAAGAAAATGGGTTTCGGCCATGAGGTCATCTCGAGTTTGCCGGAGCACGAGCTCGATGCCGAGGTCACGTTGGAGTACCTGCCTGGTGGACTGTTCTGGAGTATCGATATGCCCGCCAGGGGTGCTGTAGCCCAATTGCATCAAAGCGATCCCTGGACTTAACGGGCGTTGCAGGCATTCGTGGCCTTCGGCACGCGGCAGCAAAGGTAGTGACGCTCCGGTCTTCTGCGTGAACGGAGCTCTTGGGCCTGGGCCGCTATGGGTCAATTTTGCCATTGCCTGCTGCGCGTTGGCTTTCGGCGTGCTTCTGCGTCTTGCACATTTTCGAAGGGGAAAAGGTGCCAGTTCCGGAAGTGGCGACTGCTTACATTTCTGCGACGACAGATGCTTCCGGGACGTGCTCTTGCGCTCCGAATGCCTCGGCAGCGTACGGACGCCCGCTCGGCGTCGGCTTTCGGAGTGCTTCTGCCGTCTCGCGTAGTTTCGAAGGGGAAAAGGTGCAGAACCGGACACTGACGCGTGGTGGCTATCCACGCTCTTGAGGGCGGGCTCGTTCACAGCTATTCCTGGGCGATGCTGAACTGGGATGCACTCCGGGAGGCTTTGCAGACGGCACTGCTGGAGGCGGTGTCGGCCGAGGCCGGCGGCCGTGGCGCGCTGCCGCCCTCGGCGAGCTGTACGCCGAGACCGATGGCGACATCGAAGCGCCCTCGCTGTTCCTGAACGATGACGGCGAGGACATGGCTCACCGGGAACTGGGAGACCGTCCTCACAGCTGGGCACCCGAGCGCTTGGATCAAGGCGCTCACCGCGGAGGCCCGCTCCGGCACGGTCTCGCACTGGGAGAATATTTTCGCCCGCTACCGGGATGTGCGCGCGGATCTGCGTCGCAACCGGTGCTCGCCTCGGCATCCCCGTCTTCTACGTCGAACACGGCTCTTGCTACGAGGAGATGCTGGCCCGCTGCCTGACCCCCTCCCAGCTGCGCTCGCTTTTCCCAGAAGTCGTTGCTGGCAGGCGGAACGCGCCCGTGTTTCGGCTCTGCCGCCCGGCGAGCAGATCGCCTATTACGTCTCGCGCCTCAAACGCTACGATGGCCTCATCAACTCGGAGGAGGCGCAGAAGGCTTTGCACGGCTTCGGCTCGGCCGCCATTCCCGCGCTGCTTCCTTTGCTGCGCCAGCGGTGATACACGCCTCGCTGGCCGCCAAGCTCCTCGCCGACATCGGCGTCCCTGATGAAACTGTCAGCTCCGCCCTTTCCGCCGCGGTCGCGACCTCCACTCCCGTCGGCGCCAGTCACGAGCGCTGGCTATGCGCACGGCAGCCAGTGGCGCGATATCATGAGCTACAAGGCAAACTGCGGCGGCTGCTCCCGCTCGCCGGTGTGGTCCAACCCCGACGTCCTGATCGGTGGCGCCCCTGCCGGTTCTGTCGGCCACGACAACGCCCGCGTGATCGCCGACAACGTGCTGCGCGTCGCGGCCTTTCGTTAGTGCGCGCACGGGTTCGGGCTGATTAGCCGCCCCACTCCGAGCGCAGTAGGCCATACATCTGCTGGGTACGCGGCCGGTCGGCAACAAAGAGGCGGTCGCGCAAAAGACCCTCCCGCTGGAACCCAAGCCGTTGCGCGAGGCGGGCTGAGCGGACGTTATTTGGTTCGATTTCGGCCTCGACGCGGTGGGCGTTGAGGACGGTAAAGCAGTGGGCTAGAACCGCGCGGACGGCCTCCTGCATGTACCCACGGCCCTGGAAGCGGGGGATCAGGATCCAGCCCAGCGCCAGCCTGCGGTTCCACTGCTGGCGCGCATGGTAGTTGACCATACCGACGAACTGATCGTCGGGAAGCTGGCCGTCGCGCCGGGCCAATACGGTCCAGGTGGCATGCCATTGCGGGTCGACCGAAAGTGAGCGCGTCAGGCGGCGTTCGGTTTCCTCCAGATCGATTGACGGCGGCATGTCCCAGTACCGCATTGCTTCGGGGTCGCCTATAGGCCTGATGCGCCGCGGGAGCGTCTTCGATTTTGAGGCACCGCAGCCGCAAGCGCGCGGTGTCGAGAGTAGGGAGCTGGGTTGCCGGCTCAGTCATGGTGTGACGGTAATGGTCGAGGCGACGATTGTCATCCGCTGCGCTTCTCGGCCACGGGATCGACTGGGGCACACTAGTTCCCAAAACCGGAAGAATCATTTCGGGTTCAGGCGCTTCGGTTCAGGGTCATTCGCATCGAAGTGCCTGAGTCCGCTATGAAAGCGAAGCGGTCTTTGCAGCGTGGAGGCACGACGCGACGTGCCATGGAACGACATTGAAATCGACCCATTGCCTGTCTAGCGATCAGCGTTCGCTCCCAGCCCGAGCAGATCTCGAGCGGTTCGTCACGGTCAAGTTGGAGCAAGGGTGGGTGCTTTCATCCATAATTGACAGGCCAGCACCGCAAGCTGTGCCTGCTTGAGTTCGCTGCATGATCTAGGAGACACCGCGATGAACAAGCGTCCTCAGGGCAGCCTTCTGTTCAAGTTTGCCCTCGTCTCAGACACCCCACGTAAACGAGCGCGAGGATGCCTCCGCCTCGCCGTACCCGGCCAATGCGGAGGCGAATGCGCGCGCGAGGCATGCGTTTTCTCAGATCAATCAGAACAAACCTGCCTTCATTGTCCATCTCGGAGACATGATCAATCCGGTGCCTGAGCTTCCGACTTATTCCGCGGCGGTGGAGAACTTCCATGCCCTCGCGGGCGCCCTGCGAGGCACCGCTTTACCTAGTGCCCGGCAATCATGATATCGGCGACAAGCCAGTCGCGTGGATGCCGGCCGGTATGGTCGATGGCGAAAGCATCGCTCTCTACCGCCGGCACTTTGGCGAGGACTTTCGCGCATTCGACCATGCTGGCTGCCATTTCGTCATAATCAATGCGCCGTTGATCAACTCGGAACATCAAGCAGAGGCTGACCAACGTCGATGGCTCGAGGCCGATCTTGCCGCCCATTCGGGAATGCGCCTATTCCTATTCACGCACTATCCGCTCTACGTGTCCGATGCGGCAGAACCGGAAAGCTACGATAACATCGACGAGCCGGGGCGAGGCTGGCTACTTGGCTTGATCAGGCGGTATCAGCCCGAAGCTGTCTCTTGCCGCTCACGTTCACAATTTCTGGTACGACCGCATCGATGCGACCGAGTATTACGTGGTGCCCTCGACTTGCTTCGTCGAGGCACGACTACTCGGAGATGTACCGCATTGACGGCGGCGATCAGAAAGGCCGCAATGACAGGGGCCAAGTTGGGTCACATTACCCTCGACATCTACGAGAATGGTCACGTCGCCCACTACCATCGCAGCTACGGCGCCACTCTGGCCAAGGGCGAGGCGGCGCCGGTGGCGCTGCGCCCACACATCAAGACCAGCAGCCTCACAGTCATTCTACGTCGACATGCGCCACGCCTGGGCGGAAGAGATGGTCGTCGCACCGTCCGGCGCTTTAGACGAGTTCCGCCGCAAGCGGGCCCGCAACGACTATACCTTGATGGCGCTTTGGGAGATGGGCCTGCGCGGGCTGCGCGTGCCGATCCAAGATCTGCAGGACGCCCGCACGCGCCGTCGCATGGAGATCATGACGGACGTCGGGCACTTGTTTCACGTCTACCTATATGGTCTGCCCAACAGTCACGAGGTCGCTCTGTTGGCAGAGCATCGGCGGGTCGTCTCTCAGCTGGAGCTCGTCGTGAATTGGGACGCGATCGAAGAAAACGTCGAACGCTCTGCGGTCTCTTTGCGCCGCCACCCAGCTCCCAATCATTCTGTCACGCGTCAACCGGAAGGATCGCGCCAAGCATACAGGCGGCCGGTACAATCATCCTGATAAGCCATGGCTTCAGTCTCGAAGAAGCCGGCGAGCTGGCTGGATTTCTCGGCGCTCATCGCGGCCTTGTGACGGGCGCACAGTTCAGCATCTCCCGCAGCATCTCGCCGTGGCGGGCCGGGGCCAGGCTTGCAGCTTTTGCCAAAGAGACCGGCGCAAGGCCGTTCCTCTATGTGAAATCGACCGAATCGAGTCCGGCACAAAGCTTTGAGGACGATACGGCGAATGCGCTCCGTTTTGCAGAGGCGGTGATCGCTGGTGTAGGTCATGGCGTCGAGGTGATCCTCGATACATTCGACGACGCCGACCGCGGATACTTTGCGCGCACGGGCCTCGTCGACAGGCGATTGAATCCGCGCCTTGCGGGCGAGGTAATATCGACCTTGGTCAACGCACTCGGCGCCGAGGCGTGGCGGCCTGCACCCGATGGCGAGCCCGCTCTCTCAACGCGAGAGGGCAACGGTTGTCTGTCGTGGTGGGCCCGGTGTCTCCGCCGTGCGAGGCCATCAATCCAGCAACCGGACGGGCGATAACTGCGGAGCATCAGCTCAAGCTGAACTCGGTCTCTATCGTGCTCACAATGGCCTAACGAGAGACCAGTCTTCCCGCCATCCGCTCACCCCCGGTGCGCATTCGTGCCACGGCCCGGGATTTCTCAGATGGGTCACGAAGAGCACGCCGCTGGCAAGCTCGGCAAGTCTCAATTACCCCAGAAAGCGGCCGCGCCAACGCGCAGCAGCGCACTCGCCGGGCGCGCGTCCGCCCTCGAACTGCGGAGCCGCGATCTTCTGGCGGCTATCGGTCTGCATCAATCGCCCTTCAGGTCGTGGACCTCCGGGAAGAACATCTCCTTCCACGAGGTTGGCTTCGACTTGATCATTCCAACCGAGTACATGAAGTCAGTAAGCTTAATGAGCTTCTTCGGCCCTAAGTCGAAAATGTTGTCAGGATCGGCGAGGTCCTTCTCGACTGCCTCGACGCTCTCTTTCCCGCCTCCATCCTTCACATAGATCTCGGCAGCCTTGCGGCGGTCGAGTGTTAATCAAGTCGGTCGCCTCCCTGAACGCGTCGACCACAGCTTCGAATGCCTTGGGGTTCTCCGTCCGGAATCTGCCCGTCGACCACACCGACAAGAAAGACGCCGGGCCGCCCATTACATCGTATGAGCTCAGCACCTTGTGCATGCCCTTCTCGAGCGCGCGGTACTGGAACGGCGGGGCCAGGAACGATGCCGTGATCTGCTGGCCGGACAGCAGGGCGGTCAGGCCGTCGGGATGCGACAGGTTGACGAAGATCGGATTGAGCCTCTTGTAGTCAGAGATGCCGTACCCTTCACCGAGCTCCATCTGCAAGTACAGAGTCTGGATCGACTGACCTGCGCCGGCCATGGAGATACGGTCCTGGTCGGTGAACTCCTTGACGCTCTTGTAGGGATGCCGGCTGACGAGGAAGATCGCGTAGCGCGCACAGCGCGCCGATGCCGTAAATGCCGACGTTACCGCGCGTTCTGTCCCAGGCCGTGACCATCGGCGCGATGCCGCCGGAGCCGACGTGGATCGTCCCCGCGATCAGCCTGTCGTTGATCGGCACGGCGTTGCCGAGCACCGACCATTTGGTCTTGAGCGTCGGCAGACCGGCTTTGGCTGCATGCTTCTCGACGAGCTTCTCATGCAGCATGATCGTGGAGCGGCAGATAGCCGATGCCGAACTGGCGCACGAGGTGCACCTCGACCACTTCCGCGCGCGCTGGCGCGCTCCACGATGCCGAGGCCTGTTGCAAGTCCTATCGATATGCAATGCTCTGCGATCAATCATCTTCGGCGTCCTCCATCTTGGTTGTTTGGCCATTCGACAGCTGTCCTTCGCTTGAAGCTCACGCATAGGGCGCTCATGGCGGCACGCCATACTTCGGTTTGGGCCCGACCTTGGTTCTGAGTGCTGCTCTGCGCCGCATCGATGCAAGCGACACAGGTACGGCCGCGTTTCGCGCGGATCTACAATTTCCTCGACGCCAGAACGCCTCCGGCGGTGCGGAACGGTGAGGCAGCGACCGCCCAGCAGCGCAGCCTGGTCCGGCACAGAAGCGGCAGCGGTCGCGCTCGCGTACCAGTGTGGCATCAGCTATGATGCTTACAACCTCGTTGCAGACCCGGAGGTCACGTCTCGATGCACACCAAAGCGGGCTCATTACGTTCACGGATTTCTTGCACGCAATCGGCGTCATGAAATCAAAGCCGAACTCTTGGAAAGACCTGGTCTTCCCCTGAATTGCACGTGGGAGCCAGGCAGCTGAGAGGCCAGTGCGGACCATCAACCCTGCTGCAGGATCAAATATGACCTACCAAACCATCGAGGGGTGCGCAACGCAACGCCAAATATCGGCGCTGAGATCTTTGGTGCCGCTGACCTGTCCAAACCGCTTGGCAATCAGCAATTCCAGGAAGTTCATGATGCGCTCAGTGGATCGGCTGGTGATCTTTTTTTCGTGATCAAAACTTGAGCCCAGAGCGGGCATGCGAAAGAATTTGGCCGCCGCTTTGGCAAGCTGCACGTGCACCCCGCTGCGCTCACCGAGCTTCCAGACCACCCCGATATCTTTGTCATTAAGGCAGACGAGAAGTCCGAAAACGCATTGCAGGGCGAGGAGTGGCACTCCGATGTGTCGTGCGATGCCGAGCCGCCCATGTGGCTCCATCTTTATACTTGACCACCAGTGCCGCCCTGACGGCGGCGGCGACACATACGTTCGCGAACATGTACTTGGCCTTACGAGAGCCTGTCCGAGCCGATTAAAAGAATGCTAGATGGGATGACGGCAATTCCACGACGGCGGAACACGTCTATCGCGGGCGTTACGACGTCGACGATGCAGGCAAGACGTATCCGCGTTCCGAACACCCGCGGTGGTGCACGCACGCGCAGTGACCAAGAAGAAGTGTCTCTTCGTCAACACGTGCTCTTCAGCGACGCGGATCGTCGGACTCAAGCGTAACGAGAGTACTGCGATCCTCGAGATGCTGTGCATCGACATATTGAAACGCCGGAATTCCCATGCGTCCGCTTCCGATGGCAGCCCAAATCGATCGCGTTTTTGGGACAACCGGCTGCGCACAACACCATGCGCTTTGGGATTACTACCCAAACAAGCGCTACGGCCATCGCGTCACCGTCTGCGGTGACAAAGCCGTACTGACGGCGTTTATCCCCGCCGTTGTAACAGAAGCGCTACAACAGAGCGCCTGATCACGCTCGACCCGGCGAGCGCTCCTTGCATGTCGCGTCCAAGATAGCTGAACTGGTCGCAACGTGAATGGCTGGATGGGTGCGAAATATTCACTCATTCCCTTGTTGCGCATGCGCTGCACAGCGCTGTGGCGGGCTTCATCTGAGCCCCGAAGCGATGTCGAGATGGGTCAGAGAACAGACGAAGATGCCGCCTATGAACTGGACGCGCTCGACTCCTCGGCGTGACCCTCAACCCGTCGACCGCCCCCGGTGCGGACCCGCACACCGGGCGGGGTCGTGGAGCCATTACTCCACGCCCCTATGCCGATTCATTCGATCATCGCTGCCTACGCCGGGCGAGAGGCCAGAAAGCGGACAGTGCATGGTGCCGGCGACAGGCATACGTAGGATCAGGGCGACACCGTGCTTTGTCTGGAGCCAGCGGTATCATGGCCCTTCCCATCATCAAGGGATTTGGCTGCGTATTCAAGCATTAGCCAGTGCTTCATGTCGTCGATCGCAGGTGTGGAAAGCGACTTAAGCCGGAAGCGTCAACGAGCTTGAGCGCTTGAGCTGACTGAGCGCGTCAGCCGGCAGGTCGCCACCAGCGAGAGATACGCGTCATCAGCATGACGCAGACCGACGTTCAGCAGGTATTCGACACGATCATCGCCAACGCAGTGAAACTGTGCGGCGCGCGCCAGGGGCGGTGTACTTGTACGACGGCAAACTCGTGCACCGTGGCGCTCATCGCAAATTACGCACCTGAGATAATCGAGATCCTCGGAGAGTGTATCCGAGGCCTCCGCAGTCAGACCAGGTCTCGGGTCGCGGCAATCCTCAGCCGAGCTGCCGCCCGTGATCGAGTGACAGCGCACCGACCCAGCATGCACGGATCCGCGCCGCTGCCGACGGGTGAGCCGCCAAGACCGGCAAGCGCATTCTCATCGTCGAGGTATCAGGACCTGCGCGGCGTCCTGCCGCGATCTGCTTGACCGGCTCGATTGCTGCTGTGCTCGAAGCGCCAGACGGGCAGGCGGGCGCAATCAACGGCAAATCGGATCGTCGGATCTCACCTGCGCTGGACGTCCAGATGCCGATTCTTGACGGCTGCGTGGCCACCCGGCAGATCAAGGCCGATCCCGCCCTCAAGGCGACGCCCCATCATTGCCGCCGTCAGCTCCGTTCGCGATGAAGGGCGACGAGGAAAGCGCGGGCTGCGGGCTGCGATGACGCTACGTGACTAAGCCTTACAGCGCGATGCAGTTGTTGCGGGCCATCCGGGGCTATCTCGGCGAGAAATCGTGAGGATTGTTGGGTCCGGATTGTAGGTCCCGCCTCGGGCTCCATGTTAACAAGATGAACTTTGGCTTCAGGTCAATTTCGCCATTGCCTGCTTCGTCGGCTTTCGGCGTGCTTCTGCCGTCCCGGCACATTTCGAAGGGAAAAGCTGCCAATAGTGGCTGTGAGCAACCGCAGCAAATTACGACCGGCTTCACAACAGGGATCGACGTAGGCGGCTGCTCCGGAACTTCGACGAAATCAGCCGCCGCTGGCGGCGAGTGGCGCCCGGCGTGCGCCACTGCGTGGCATCGGGGGTTAGGTGGACGCCGAACTCCAATCGCTGCGGTTGCGAGGGCGTTTGAGGCTCGGGACGGCATCCGCTTGCCATTTCCTCAGGCTGAGTGCGGCGGGGCTGGCGATGTAGCCGATGATGGCAAGCGCCAGGCCATAGAGCACAAACAGAAGGAGCAGAGCGCCAATGCTGCCGTAGGTCATTCCGCCGGCGATCGACTGCACATAGGCGCCGAGCTCGGCAAAGCCGAAGGGGCTCTCCGGATTGAAAGTCGAAAACAGACCGCCAGCGCAATCGCGCCGACAAATGTGGCGATCCCGCCGAGGCTGCGATAGACCACGGCAAAGGGAAGACGAGCAGCGCGCTGCGCCCAGGAGAGGTCAGTCGTGGGCGATGCCTGCGCGCTTCCCTGAGGCCGAGCAGGACGGAGCGGTTAGGCATAGGCGATAGCGATGCGGATCAGCGATGCGCCGAACAGCACCAACAGCAGCAGTCCCGCATTTCCGAACCGGGTGAACACCGACAGGATGTGCGGTGACGCGGCCCAAGTGCGATCCATGTTCAGCGGCACACCGGACTTCGAGTGTTCTGAGCAAATCCGATGAACCTGGCCGTGAGGGCCAATACGATGATCGACACCATTTCGCCGACGATCTGCAGGACGGCGCTGGGTGGGGCCGTGCGGTGGTCTCTCCGGCTGGCGGTCATGGCGGGTGCCCAACGCGGGCCCTTCAACGCGGTTCCCAGTCAGACTGGTGGACACGGATCGAGAAATGGCAGTACGCGAATTGCTGCGATAACTTCGCGAACTGCTTCTGATCTCTTGTATTTTTCAATTCGAAAGAGACGGCGGCCCCCGGTGGGCCACCGGAGCAGAAGGGGTTTGGTAGCACGCTGCTGGAGCAGCCTAGTCAAGGAGATCTCAGGGAAGCACCACGCCTCACGTTTAAGGCGGACGGTTTACTTACGAGCTCCGATGTGCTGCTGGCTGCCTTGGTAGCATCGGACGCGATGGCGACCGGGCCGACATGCGGTCCGCAACTGGGGGAACATGGTCAGCCGGCCCACGTTGAGGGTGTATAAGCCGCGGCCTCATGCGACGCGCAGCGACATCGCCGTGGCAGGCGCATTTCCACCCCAAAATGCCGAGGTCCAAGGTCAGCACCTCGGCGCCCGATGATCGGGTCGTGCGATGCCAACAAGAGTGAGACAAACCGCTGGATCTGATCGGGAGAAGGCTGCGCGAGGAATGGCGCGACTTGGCCGCTTCCTCTGCCCGAGCGGCTTGGCCCTACTCGAAAGATTTGCGCAAAACGAAAAGCCGGCCGGCGTACCGGCGCTGGACCCGCTCAAGCGCCCGCACTAAGCGTTCCAGCTCGGTTAGGGAACGATCGCGCTGCTCCAAGAGCGGAGGAAGCGTCGTGGCTGGATTGAACGCGGGATGCCGCGGCTCCCGCTGTACCGCAAGGCGTCAAAGTTATCCACAGCGGTTGGTCCCGTCGGAAGCGCCCGGCGGATGGCGGGTTTTACGTGGCCGTGCCGTTCTCGCGCATCCCCACTGATTGGCACGGATAGGCCCCTCGCTTTCGGGCACCCATGAAGAGCCATGCGTTTGTAACGCGTATGGGTGTCACCTTTTTTGTCGCGATCGTCGGTCCGAGCAGCGCGGCGCAGCTCGCCGTCGACGGAACTCTTATGCCCCGGATCGCATTATTCGTGATTGCCCAGAGCGAAAATGGTCCGAAGATATCCCTGCCGTAACCGACGAACGCGCTAGCCGGCTGAAACGGGTGCTGATCGCCGAGGACGAACTCGATGAATGGCCTGATGGATCACGCAGCCCTGCGTAACCCAGGCCGGCGTCCAGAAGTCGTCGCCACCTGCGCAACCGTGTGGGGCGCGGTGGATTGCATCCGCGACCAGACAGATCGACGTGGCCGTGTTGGACTGCGTTGGCTGATGGAGAAATAGCGAACCGCTCGCAAAAGGCGCTCAAGCGCAGGCACATCCCGTTGTGGTGGTCAGCGCCTCATCCGCGTCCCCTGGTGAATCGGAACCGCGCCGGGAGATCTCTGCGAAGCCGGTGACATCGGATCTGCTGTGCGGCCGCGTCGAGGCCGCTCTGCATGCTTCGCGGCTCTGAACCTCCCATCTGCTTCCGACTGATCCGCTCGGTGCGGAACGCTGCGGCCTGGAGCCCATTCCAATTGGCTGCCGCCTCCCACTCAACAATCCGCAGCAGGGGAGGGCAGAAAAGAATCGACCTGCGAAGTGAGTGCGCTGAGCCGTGTGACGCTTCAGCAGGCTTTCAACGCGGTTGGTGCGGCGGTCGCAAAGCTTTCTGACCAAACCGCCCCTGAGTGCAGCCAGCGGGCCGACCAGTGGTTTCCTTAATGTTTGCTGTTTGCGCCATAGCCACTGAAATCGCTAGCAGCCCACCCACGCAGGCGTCCCGGCACTGGCAAAAATGACAGCGTACTTTCAGGGGGTACCGTCTACGCCGTTTTCTTTAAGAGCAATACTGGCTGTAACTGAACCAGCGCTA
>ERZ1370068.5729-contig-4740_pt1 | contig 47543 bp, 92 predicted proteins | sample MGYA00561227_ERZ1370068 | MGnify/ENA primary metagenome ERZ1370068 (study PRJEB38410, sample SAMEA6850437) | metagenome | study: Metagenomic assessment of the ecological functions of the soil: analysis of the soil microbiota associated with the... | reverse complement strand
TTTGTGCTTTCGTTCAGTTACGTATTCGCACAGGCGTGACGATGAAGCGGCTATCGCCGACAGTATGCCGACAACGCGGGCATTCAGTTTCGAAGTTGCGGCGCGGTACGGAGAAATCGCACAGGCCAGCAATGCCGCTCAGCGCCGCGATGACGAAGCCGACCAGCGAGGAGGCCGACGATCAGGGGAGATTGACGGCCGACAGAGATGGTGACCGCCGCCACCAATGCTGCAAGCGTGCCGAGCAGCAGCGCGCCGACCAGCGGCCCCGACCCAGCGCGCGGTGCCGCCGATCATCGGCATCGCGATGGAGATTGACGCCGTACGCCAGGCCGAACGCCGTGCCGGGCTCAAGATAGCCGATGTAGTAGGGGAACCGGCGCGCCGGCCAGCCCATGAAGCGCGCCCGAGATGCGTGGTAGCGATCAGCCGCAGCCGCAGTGGCGGAACGCCGCAGGCTTCCGCGGCCATTTCGTCGTCACGGATGGTCAGCAAGCCGTAGCCCGAGCCGCGAGCGCTCGATCAGCCGCGCCGGCGTCAGGCGCAGCCGACCAGCACGATCATGATCAGGAACAGGTACTGAATGTAGCGGCCCGAGTGAATACCGGCGACTTCGACGCTGGACGGATGATATGGGCGCCGCGCGAGCCGCCCGACAAAGTCCAGTTGACGACCAGCGTTTGCAGCACGACGGCGAGCGCCAAGCGTGCGCGATGGCGAAGAACGCGCCGCGCAACCCGCAGCGTCGAGGTAGCCGGTGCCGAGGCCGACCGATGCCGGCCATGATGACCCGCCGATGGACGCACGGGAGTCGCGTCAGCGGAAGAATCGCGTCACCAGGCCGGCAACACGCACGTCCGGAAAATACGCGTCCGGTAGCGTTCGGCGGCCAGGCTTGTGCAGCGCCACCGTCGAATGTACGCGCCCGACGCGAAAATCCGCCGAGCCGAAATTCACATAGCCGCAATATCCGCCGAGAATGTTCCACGCCGTCGCCAGCACGATGGTGCAGGACGGCGTAGCCAGCATAAGAACAGTAGTCGTTTGCCGAGCCAGCGGGCGCGCAGACGAAGACGCAGCGCCGACCAGCATGACGACAACTGAGAAGAAAACCGGTGAACGCACGAATCGCCTCGCACCTAGCGTCCCAACAAGCCCGGCTGGCCGGAAGGCCAGTGTGAGCAGGCAGGAAAGCCGAACGACACCGCCGGCGCCCACGACGGGCCGTAAAATGTCGCGGTGGATGCTTTCGACGACGCCGAGCAGCATCGCCGCGATCACGGTGCCGGGCAGGCTTCGCAGGCCGCCAAGCACGCAGATCGCAGACACGCGGCCGATATATTCGCGGCCGACCGACGGCTCGACCGGCTGGATGCACGATGAGGAACGCGCCCGCCATCGCGCACGTCGCAATCGAGATGGCGAAAGCGATGCGCTTGATGCGGACCGGCTCGACGCGCCATCAGCCGACAGCGCCAGCTGATCCTGCGACACCGCCATGATCGCGCGGCCGGTGAAGGTGCGCGATCAGGATAGAGCTGCAGCAGCGCGAGCATCAGCGGCGAAGCACGCACGGGCACCAGCATGCGCAGCGGCAGATCGACAACGGCCGAGCGCCACGTGTAGTTCGATATAGGCGCGCCTGCACGTAACGATAGTCGACGCCGAGCACGAGAATGACGCGATCACCTCGGTGACGAACAGCAGGCCGAAGAAGAAGGCGAGGCCGCGCAAGCGCGTCCTGGCCGTGCTGTCTCGAACGGACACGTAATAGACCTGATAGACCGCCGACCCCGAGCGCATAGAACGCCGGCAGCACGATGATGCTGACCAGGATCGGATCGATGCCCGAACGTCTGGTTGACGATATAGGCGATGTAGGACGCCGAGGATGATGAAGGCCGGGTGCGCGATGTTGACGATGTCGAGAATGCCGAACGAAATCGAAATGCCTGACGGTGACGGCGGCGTATCGAAGCCGCCGAGCAGCAAGCCCGCGATGATCGCATTGATCAGAAGCTCGATCGGAAAATCCATACGCCCGGCGACGCCCACTCACACGCTTCCGCAGTTTGCAGGATGACTTGCGCCCTGGCTAGTCATCGATCACGCCAAAATTTCCCCGCGCCCCGACAAGACGATGGAGCGCCCACCGCCAGCAACGGCGGTGGGCGATGAATTCCGCAGCGCTTTAGGCGGCGGCGCTGGCGCGTACGCTGGCCGGGCAACGTCATCGGCTGGTTGGCGCTGTCGCTGAACTCGACGGTCATGAGAGACCATGTCCTTATCGCTGAGAGTTTTCGAGATCGTGAACCTTGAACTCGCCCGCCGTAGGTCTCGTGGCGGGTTTCGCCCGGCGCGTAGGTGTATTCGACCGATGGTGCCGTCGTGCACGTGCTGGCGGGCGCGTCCGCCGAACACAGATGTCCAGAAATAGTCGAGCACATGACGGTGAAAGCCGATGCGCTCGCCTGGGGCGCAGGCGGATGATCCACGCGCGGTCCGCTCGTTTTCAGACAGGCAGCGTCGAGCCAACGCATGCGATTCGGATTCCTGCTCTCGCGCTCGAACTCGGCGGCAATGTCCGCTCGGCCACTGCCGTTTTTCCTTCTCTCGCGGCCTGCTTGTCGAGCATGGTCAGGGCCATGGGAATTCCTCCAAAACTGTTGACTGTCTATATATAGGATAAATGGGTAAACGAAAAGATGCCGAGGCCGAACAGATTGCCGGAGCTCGCGCGCGGCGTGCAATCGTTATCGGCGGCTCGATGAGCGGCCTGCTGAGCGGCCTTTAGCTCGCGCGGGCCGGTTGGACGGTCGATATCTACGAAAGGGTCGAGACCAAGCTTTCGGGCGCGGCGCGCGGGATCGATCGCGCAGCAGGGGCTGCATCGCGCCGGTTGCGTGGACTCGGCCTCGCGACGGACGAGCTTGGCGTTCACATTACAGACCCGCAAGATTCTCGACGCCGAAGGACGCGCTGACGCATGAAATCGAATTGCCCGCAGGTGCTGACGGCCTGGGAGCGCGTCTATCGCCTCCTGCGGCGACGCGCTTTCCGCCGGCTCACTACCATCGCGGGCGCGGCCTCAACGAAGCTTCAGCAGAGCCGGCGACGGTCCAGCGCGCATTTTCCGATGGCGAAATCATCGGAAGCGGACCTGCTGGTTGGCGCGCGGGATGGGATTGCCGTCGGCATTGCCGTGCGCCAGCAGTGTTGCGCCGGATGTCACGCCGCGTCTACGCCGGTTATGTCGCCTGGCGCGCGCTGATTGCCGAGCAGGCGTTTCCGCCCGCACGTGCACCGCGAGCTGTTCGAGTACATGACCTTCGGCCTGCCGCCGGGCGAGCAATTCCTCGGCTATCCCGTGGCCTGGTCCCGACAACGACCTGCGGCCCGGTCATCGCCGCTACAACGTGGTCTGGTATCGGCCCGCGGACGAAGCGACCAAGTTGCGAATGGTTGCTCACGCGACGAGCGCGGCGTGACGCATGCGATTTCGATTCCGCCGCCGCTGATTCGCGCGCAGGCGATCGCGGAGATGCGCGCCGATGCCGAGCGCCTGGTCGCGCCGCAGTTCCGCGCAGATCGTGCGGCTGATCGACGAGCCGATCCTTCAGCCGATCTACGATCTCGAGATCGCCGCGCATGGCGTTCGGCCGGGTGGCGATCATGGGCGACGCGGCATTCGTGGCGCGGCCGCATGTCGGCGCCGGAGTTTCGAAGGCGGCGGACGACGCCGCCGCGCTGGCGGACTCGCTGCAGAATGAGCCGGACGTCGAAGCCGCGCTCAAGCGTTCTGAGGCGGCGCAGGCGGTCGGAGAACTGCCGGATCATCGAACGCGCGCGTCACCTCGGCGCCTATCTGCAGGCGACCCGGACCGCAGGACGAGCGGGCGCGCGCCGGACGGCACAGCACCGATGCCGCCAGTGATCGCCGAGACGGCGGTGCTGGATTTCTCTACGCCTGAGCCGCAGGCAGATCCCCAGCAACTTCTTCGCGTTGCCGCCGCGAGTCGCAGCGCGGTTCTCTCGTCGAAGCTGTCGACCGAATCGATGTGCCCGATCGGGTCGTATTCCAGCCATGTCGAACGGATAATCGGTGCCCATGCATGACGCGATCGAGCGCCGAACAGTCTCCACCAGCGCCTTCGAGCTGGTGCGGCGTGAACACGACCGTGTCGAACATAGACCTTCTTCAGGTAGCTGGTCGGCGGCTTCGGCAGGTCTGCGTGGCGACGTCCGAGCGCGCGCCCCAGGCGTGGTCGATGCGGCCGGAATAGCCGCCGAGATAGCCGCCGCCGTGCACGGCGAAGATCTTCAGGTTCGGATGGCGCTCCAGCACGCCGTCGAAGATCAGGTAGTGCAGGGCGACGCGTGGTCTCGAGCGGGTTGCCGATCACGTTGTTGAAGTAGAAGCGCGACAGGCGGTCGGCCTTCGGTGAAGCCGTTCGGATGGATGATGACCAGCGCGCCGAGCTCCTCGGCCTTTTTCCAGAACGGCGCGAAGGCCGGATCTGACAACTCCCTGCCGGCAACATTGGTGAGGATCTCGCACGCCCTTGAACTTGAGCTTGCGTCATGCAGCGCTCAAGCTCCTTGGCGGCCTCGTTGCCGTCCTGCATCGGCACGCGTGCCGGTCGGGATGAAGCGGTCGGGATGCTTGCGAGACGAATTCGGCGACGCCGTCATTGATCATCTGCGCGGCCTGGCACCGCGTATTCGAGCGCGCACGGTGTGATAGCACTGCGGCGGCGGCGGCATGACGAGCTGCGCGTCGACGCCCATCTTGTCCATGACCGCAAAGCGCTCGTCGTAGCCGGTCATGCAGCCGCGGATATCGGCTTCCTGCTTGGCGTTGATGCGCCTTGGTCTCGGCCGATGGCAGAAATGCGCGAGAGGAATGGTCGCAGACATCGAGATGCGGCTTGATGAACTCGGCCGCGCGCGGCACCGCGATGTGGGTGTGAGCGTCGATCGTGACGCTCTTCGGCCGCGCATCGCGCCCCGGTTTGCCGTGCGTGCGCGCCGCGGTGTTCGGCGTATTTATTCCAGATGTCAGCCATTTCAAGCTTCTCGTTTTGCCGTCCGCGACCGAACGGATGATCCAGTAACCTGTGCGTTCACGATCTTTCAACGCAGAGAAATCTAGAACACCCCGAGATGCTGGCGCAGATCGACGCCGTCTTGGTTCGAGTTTCGGCCGCGGTGCGAGACCACCGCGACCCGGCCGGTGTTGAGGATCACGATGTCGTCGGCGACATCGAAGACCAGCTTTGGGTTTTGCTCGACCAGCACGATCGAAAGTCCGCTTTCCTTCAGCTTGCGGATGGTAGCCATGACCTCGGCGACGATCTGCGGCGCCAGCCCTCCGACGGCTCGTCCATCAGCAGCACGCGCGGGTTGCTCCATCAGCGCGCGGCCGATCGCGAGCATCTGCTGCTCGCCGCCCGACAGGTGCGCGGCAATCTGATTGCGTGCGCTCGGCAGCCGCGGAAACATGCCGAACACGGTGTCGGTGGTCCACGGCGCGTGCTTGCTGCCGGCGTCGGGCTTGCGCGCCGCAACCATCGAGGTTTTCACGCACCGTCAGGCTCTTGAAGATGCGGCGGCCCTGCGGCACCAGCGCGACGCCGCGTGCGGCGATCTGCTTCCGGCGGCAGGCCCGTCACCGGCGTCGCCGAACGACTGCGACCGCGCCGCGGCGCGGCGGCAACAGGCCCACCGTGACGTTCATGCAGGTCGATTTGCCGGCGCCGTTGCGGCCGAGCAGGCCGAGCATGCCGGCGCTTCGCCGAGCTCGGAACGACACCGTCGCCGCAGCACGTGGCTGTCGCCGTAGAAGGCGTCGATCGCCGCTCAGAGCTGAGCGCGTTAGTGGCCAAGATAGACCTCCCTGCGTGCGCGGATCGGCAACCACCTCGGCGCGAGTTGCCCTCGACGATCACTTCGCCGAAATGCAGCAGCGTGATGCGCTCGGCGAATTCCAGCGCCACGTCCATGTTGTGCTCGATCATCACAATGGTGACGTCGCGCGGGATTGCCAGCAGCAATTGCTGCACGTCGCGGCGCTCGTCGATCGACAGGCCCGGCGAAGGGCTCGTCGAGCAGCAGCACTTTCGGGTTTTGCGCGAGCGCCATGGCGATCTCGACGCGGCGCCGCTCGCCATACGAGGTCTGCGACAGCGGCCGTTCGGCGATGTGGCCAAGGCCGACGCCCGTTCGCAGCGCTTCGCGCGCGTGCTCGACAGATGTGGCGCTTGCCGCCTCGATGATCGATCAGCGGATTCCAGCGCAGCGGTGACAGCCCGAGCAGCGCCAGCGTAACGTTGTGAACGATCGTATCGCGCGGAAACAGCGTGATGATCTGATAGGTGCGCGCCATGCCCGAGGTGCGGCACGCCGGCGGCTCGGCACTGCGGTGATGTCCTGGCCGAATAGCTGAATCGAGCCGGGATCGGGCGTCAGCTCGCCGGTGATCAGATTGAACAAGGTGGTCTTGCCGGCGCCGTTCGGGCCGATGATCAGCCGCCGCTCGCCCGGCTGCGACGTTGAGATTGACGTCGGTCGTCACGTGCAGGCCGCCGAACGCTTTGCAAAGGCCGGTTGACAGTGAGCGCGCTCATGGCTTGGCTCCCGCGCCTTGATCGCGCCAGGGCGCGCTCGCGCTTGCGCCAGGCCAGCCGCCACAGTCGCGCGGTGCCGGGCACCAGACCTTCCGGCATCAGGATGACGATGGCGACGAAGATAGCGCCGAGCAGAAAATTCCAGCGCTCGATGTAGCCGCTCACCACGTTCTTGACCACGACGACCAGCGCGGCGCCGACGATCGGCCCGAGCAGCGTGCCGGCGCCGCCGGAGATCACCATCAGCAGCACCTCGGCCGAGGAGGTGAGCGCGAGTGTCTGCGGGCTGATGAATTGGTTGTAGTAGACGAACAGAATTGCCGGATACGGCTGTGAGCAGGCCCGGAAAACAGGCAGGCGCAAAAGCGGATCGCCCAGACATGATAGCCGAGCGCGTTCATGCGGCGCGGCTGGTCGCGCGTGCCCATCAGCGCGGCGCCGAGCGGCGAGCGCACGAAGATCGCAACGCGCTGTTATCGAGCGATCAGCAGAAAGATGACAAGCGTCGTGTAGTAGAACGTATTCGCGTCGGATCGAGTTCGAAGCCGAACGGCGCCGGCCGGGTCTTCACGGTCGATGCCGTTGTCGCCGCCGGTCAGGCTGATCCAGCGGTACGCGAGGCCCCAGAGGATTTGGCCGAGCGCCAGCGTGATCATGATGAAGCCGATGCCGGTCGGAGCGCAGCGACAGACGCGGCATAGATGGCCATCGAGCGCCAATGCCGATCACCAGCGCGCACGATGATCGCCAAGCGGATGGCCGTAAGCCAAGCTGCAAGCATGTAGCCGGCGGCGTAGGCGGTCGACGCCGAATAGATCCGGCGTGGCCGAGCGAAACCAGGCCGCGCATATCCGACCAGCACGTTCAGCCCGAGCGCGAAGATCGGCGTAAAACAGGATCTGGCTGGCGACGTTGACGTAGTAGATGCCGGGCATCCAATAGGGCAGCGCTCGACCAGCACGCGCGAAGGCCACCGGCGAGAGCGAATCGCGCGCGCGCTCATGGCACGTGCCTGCCGAACAGGCCCTGCGGCCGCAGGAGCAGTACCAGCAGCATCGGCAAGAACAACGACGAAATAGGCGAGCTCCGGCAGGACGTCGCCTGTCCGAAATTATAGATGAAGCCGATGATGATGCTGCCGACGAAGGAGCCGAGCAGGCTGCCGGTGCCACCGAGGATGACGACGACCAGCGCGAGCGGCAGCATGTCCTGATCGAGTCCCGGATAGACCGACGAGATCGGTCCACCGATGATGCCGGCGAATGCCGCCAGCCCGGCGCCAAGCGCGAATACGATCGTGAACAGCTGCGATACGCGGATGCCGACGACCCGCGCCATGTCCGGATCGTCGACGCCGGCGCGGATCATGGCTCCGAGCCGGGTGCGATCGAGCAGCAGCCACAGAGCGATGGCGACGACGACGGCGATGACGATGATCGCCAGCCGGTAGTTCGGGACAACCAGTGGCGCCGACGCGCGCAAAGCCGCGCGAGTGTCTGGGGCGTTGTCACCGTTGAGTCGGATCGCCGCCCCACACCATCAGGCAAAAGTCGGCGGCCATGAACGGACAGACCGAGCGTCACCAGCACCTGGGCCAGTTGCTCGCCGGGCAGTTGACGCAACAGAATCGTTCGAGCAAGCGCGCCCAGAATGCGCGACCAGTGAGCGTCGCGCAAATATCGCGGCGAGCCAGAAGTTACATCTACGCCGAGCATGCCGCCATGACGAAAGTCGCGCCGATATAGGCGCCGAGCATGAACAGTGAGCCATGCGTCAGGTTCGGAATCCGCATCAGCCCGAAGATCAGCGAAAAGCCCCGCCGACAACAGGAACAGCAGCCCACCGAAGGTCACGCTGTTGACTGTCAGCACCAGCCAGAGATGTCATGGCTACCGTAGGTTTCCCGCGCTTGATCATTAACCCGTGAGTCGGCGGGCGCCTCGCACCAGCGGCGCCCGCCTGACCGGTTTGTCACGGCTTGAGCGGCGGGTAGTCGCGCGAATAGACCGGCTGCTCGAGGAACTTCTTCTCGTCGTAGGTCCAGAACTGGCTGACGTTGTTGTAGGTCTTGACGGTCTTGTTCACGAGCTCAGACCGTACTTGGCGCCTTCTGCCGAGCTGGCGGACGTAGAAGTCGCCAATCACGTTGCCGAGATGATCGAACTTGATCGGGCCGCGTGGCGTGTCAGTCAGCGTTGACCGCCCGCATGGCCGCCATCAGCCTGGTCTTGTCGTCCGGATTCGCCGCCGAGCGCTTCTGCAGGCCGGCCTCGACCACCATGGCCGTTCACGTAGAGCAGGCCGGCAGTAGTGGCCCGGAACGGTACCGAAATTCTTCATACATTGCCGCGACAAAGCGCTGGTTGCCGTCGGTGCTCGAGGTCGAGCGTGTATGGGCAACAGCTGATGAGGCCGATCGCCTCGTCGCCGAAGCGAGCGCAGCAGGGCATCGTCGCCGCCGGTTTCGCCGGTCACCACCGGGATACTTCAGGCCCGGCGGCTGTCATAGGCTTTCATGAAGCGCAGCGGGTTTGATCCGGCAAAGCCCTGGCAAACGCCATCGCACATCGCTGATCTGCGCGACATAGGGCGTGTAGTCCGGGGTCGACCAGCGGCGGCCAGAGCTTCTTGAGGATCTTGCCGCCGTTGTCCTCGAAGGTTCTGCTGGAAGCCGCCCATCTGCTCGTGGCCGAAGGCGAAGTCCTCGGAGATGCGTGATCGACGCGCTTGAGTTTCAGTTCCTTTGGCGGCGAAGTCGGCCATCGGATGCATGGCCTGCGCGGAGGTCGCCGAGGCGCGCAGGAAATAAGGATTGGGACGGCGCTGCGTCATGTCCTCGGCGGCGGCGAGGCTCAGCAGCGGCGTCTTCTTGCTGCGCGATGTAGTCGGTGATCGCGAGCAGCTCGAAGGCGGCGAGCGGTCCGAGGATGAGTGTCGACCTTGTCGCGCTCAACCAGCTCCTGCGCCTTGGTCTTGGTGCCGGCGGGATTGCCGCCGGTGTCGGCGGAGAATGAACCTCCACCTTGCGGCCGGCATCAGGTGTAGTTCTTCTCCTTCAGGAACGTGACGACGCCCTGTTCCATCTGGATGCCGCCCTGCGCGAGCGGGCCGGTCTTGACAGTGAGCAGGCCGAGTTTGAACGGTGCCGCCTGTGCGATGGCCGGGCATCGGAAATTTGAACGTTGCCACGGCTGCGCCAGCGGCGGTACCGGCCATGAATTTGCGACGGGTGACTTTGCGATGACATTGCATTCCTCCCTTTGTGCCCCTGCGAGGCTCATGTTTTGATCGGCCTTAATCGCACTCTATGCGGCCGTTACCTGATGTGACGCGATGTCGACATCTTCATGGACCGCCGTGCCCCACCGCCGCGGATCCGACCACTGCACCCATCATCGGCCAAGCCATTCCATCGATGTAAAGCCCGGTACTGCCGCATGCGATCTGCCAAGCCCACCTGCCACATTGGGCAGGCCGGTTCGCAGCCAGACCCGGAACATGGATCAGGCACTAAATGCCGAGATAGCTGGACTTGATCTGCGTCGTTGGCGCGCAATTCGTCGGGCTTGGCGGAATAGACCACCTGGCCTTTGCTCATCACGTGCACGTAGTCGACGAGCTTGAGCGCAAGATGCGCGTTCTGCTCGACCAGCAGAATGGACAGGCCTTCTTCTTCAGCGTGCCGATCGCTTCCCACAAGCCCTTGGATGATGATCGGCGCCAGTCCCTTCCGACGGCTCGTCCATGATCAGGCAATCCGGATTGGTCATCAGCGCCGCGGCCGATCGCCAGCATCTGCTGCTCGCCGCCGGAGAGCGTCTTGGCGCGCTGGTTGCGGCGTTCATGCAGGCGCGGAAACAGTTTGTAGACGCGCTGCAGATTCCAGCCGTGGCGCTCGGTGCTGCGCTCGGCGACCAGCAGATTTTCCTCGACGCTCAGGGTCGGGAAACACGCGGCGCCCCTGCGGCACCAGACCCATGCCGCTGCGCACGGTTTCGAACGATGCCGAGCGCGTGATGTCGTCGCCCTTGAACACGATCTTGCCGCGCCGCGGCGGGTTGAACCCGACGATCGAGTTGACCAAAGTCGTCTTGCCGACGCCGTTGCGGCCGAGCAGGCCGAGGATGTGGCCCTGCTCGAGCTGGAGCGACAGGCCCTGCAACACATAGGCGTCGCCGTAGTAGGTGTGGATGTCCTGAACGTCGAGGATCGCCATGGATCAGTCCGGTCCCCAGATAGATTTCCTGGACGCGTTGGCTTTTCTTGATCTGCTCAGGCGTTCCGGTTTCCAGAGATCTCGCCGAAGTGAAGCACCGAAATCTCGTGCGCAACGTCGAACACCACGTCCATGTCGTGCTCGATCAGCAGGATCGCGAGCTTGGGATCGAGCTTCATCAGAAACTGCGCCATCTCGGTCGACTCTGCCGGATGACAGTCCGGCGGCCGGCTCGTCGAGCAAAAGGATTTTCGGGTCGCTGGCGAGGCCGAGCACGATTTCGAGCTGGCGTTGCTCGCCATGCGACAGGTTGCGCACCTCGGTGTCCTTGCGATCGAGGAAGCCGGCCTGCTCGAGCAGCTGGTGGGCTTTTCGTAGACGTCCTTATAGGAGGACTGGAAGCGCCACATCACGAATTTAGTCGGGCGAAGGCCCTCGATCGCCAGCAGCACGTTGTCGATCACGGTGAGTTTCGGAAACAGGCTGGTGATCTGGAAGGTGCGCGCCATGCCCTTGGCCGTGCGGTGGTGGCTCTGCCATCTGGTAACGTCCTCGCCGAACAGCAGCACCTGCCGGACGACACCGGGTAGATGCCGGTGATCAGGTTGAACAACGTTGTCTTGCCGGCGCCGTTCGGCCCGATGATCGCCTTGCGGTCGCCCGCCATGACGCGGAACGACACGTCGCGCGTGGCTTTCAATCCGCCGAAATTTTTCGACAGATTTCTGAGTTCAAGGACCGGGGCGTTAGTTTTGCTGTCAGTCACGCGCGGGCTCTGGTGTGAAAGAAGAGCGCCGGGGCCTGATCGGGCCCCGGCGTTGTCGCAGTTATTCGCAGAACTTGCAGGGCGGGAAGTCTCTTGCTCGTAGACGGGCTGCGCCAGGAACTTGTCCTTGCCGTACGTCCAGAACTGGCTGACGTTCGGATAGGTCTTGATGACCGTGTTCCAGAGCTCGTCCTTGTCGTAGCCGAACATCTTCTTCTTCTCGACCTTCTTGATGTAGATGTTCTGGATCGGGTTGCGCATGTCGTCGAAGCGACACGGGCCCGCGCACCGAGTCGAGCTTGATGCCGACCATGATCTTGATCAGCTCTTCCGGTCCGGGCCATTTGCCGCCGGCCTTCTGAGCGCCTCGTCGAGCCACTGCGCGGTCGTGTAGTTGTTCTCCGAGTAGTACGACGGCACCTTGCCGAACTTGGCGCGATACTCCTTGACGAACGCGATGTTCTTCGGCGTGTCGAGCGCCGCGCTGTAGTGCAGCGCGGAGACGTCGCCGATCGCTTCGTCGCCCATGAACGGCAGCACGAATTCGTCATAGCTGGTGCCGCCGCCGAGGATCGGCTTCTGAAGCCGGCGCCGCGCAGTTGCTTGAGGAATTGCAGCCGGCATCGGGCCCGACCATCAGCGAGAATACCGCGTCGGCGTCCGCCTTGATCGTCGGGATGAATGGCCCGAAATCCTTGGCGCCGAGCGGCGGCCAGATCTTCTGAACGATCTGGCCGCCGCAATCCTCGAACGCCTTCTGGAAGCCGCCGACGACCTCGTAGCCGAAAGCGTAGTCCGCCGCGATCGTGGCGACCTTCTTGTAGCCCTGATCGCACGCCCACTGGCCGAGCGGATGATGGGGCTGCGAGCTCGACCAGCTGGTGCGGATCAGATACGGGAAGTTTTGAGCTGGCGCTGCGTGAGGTCGTCCGCCGCCGGGATCGACGGAATGATACATCGTCTTGTCAGCTCGGTGCTGACCGGCGCAAGGGCGTAGCCGGTCGAGGCCAGCACGCCGCCGATGAGCATGTGCACCTTGTCCTGCAGGACGAGCTTCTTGGCCTTGGTGACGGCGACGTCGCGCCTTGCCCTGCTCGTCCTCGATGATGAGCTTGACGTCCATGCCGCCAAGCTTGCTGTCCGTGCTGCTCGAGGTAGAGCAGGAAGCCATCGCGCATGTCGATGCCGGTTTGCGCGAGGCCGCCGGTGAGCGGCGCGAGATAGCCGATGCGGAGCTCTTCCGCGCCGGCGGGGGCGGACAGGCCGAGGCCAACCACGACCGCCGTGCCCATCAATATCGATCGAAGCTTTCTTGACGCACTTGTCATTTGTCGTTCCTCCAGTTGGTCGATGCTTTCCTCCGTCAGGAAGGCGCAGATGCCGTTTTCGTCGTCTCACGTTTCTTCTGACTGTTTTGCCATTGCCGTATCCGCCCCGGAATCCCCATCAGCCCGGTTGGGAGATAGAGGGATCGTCAGAACGTAAACCCCGCCCAGCACATACTGCCACCACGGAACCAGTGTGCTGACATATTCACGAAGCCCGAACACGATTGCCGAGCCGATCGCGCCGCCGACCAGCGTCCCGGCGCCGCCTAGAACCGTCATCAGCAGCGCGTCGACCGACGTCGTCAACACCACGGTTTCCGGCGTCACGATGCCGTTGGCGTGTGCCCACAGCACGCCCGACAACCCGCCGAAAGCGCCGGCGATGATGAAGGCGACGTATTTATGCAGCCACGCATTATAGCCGAGAATGTGCATGCGCAGCTCGCGTTCGCGGATGCCCAGCAGGCTCTTGCCGAACGGCGAGCGGACCAGGATGTAAAGCGCAAGCAGCGTTGCCGCGAAAAACCCGAAGGTGAGATAGAAGAAGTTGATCATCGTTTGAGAGGTCGATGCCGAATTGCGGTCGGCCGCCTTACATCGTGATGCCGTTGTCGCCGCCGGTCATCGAATTCCATCGGTAGGCAAGGCCCCACACGCATTGGCTGAGCGCGAGCGTGATCATCAAGAAGTAAGCGCCGGTCGCGCGGATTGCGAACAGTCCGAAGAATGCCGCAAGCGACGCCGCCAACTGTCAGTGCCGATCGGGACCATCAGCCAGAAATCCCACTTCAGCCCGAAGCCGTAATTGTTGGCGAGAATGGCGGTGAGATAGGCGCCGACCCGAAATAGGCGGCTTGGCCCAGCGAGGCGAGGCCGGTGAAGCCGAGAAGAATGTCGAGGCTCATCGCCAAAATAGCGAAAACCATTGCACGCGTCGCCAGCAATATGACGAAGGAATTGCAGTACGGGACGATGATCAGCAAGACGAGCAGGCTGACGATGACGGCCGCGATCTTGAAATTTTGTGTGCACCATGTGCCGTCAGTCACTGTCCGAAGAGGCCGGTCGGCTTGATCGCGAGGATCAGCACCATCGGCGCATAGAGCGTGAAGTAGGCCAACTCGGGAAACAGGGCCTTGCCGAAATTGTCGGCGAGACCGACGAGCAACGCGCCGATCGCGCGCGCCGCCGAGGCTGCCCATGCCGCCGATGATGACGACCGCAAAAGCGATCGGCAACATCTCGAAATCGAGGCCCGGATAGACGCCGAGGAAGGCGCCGCCGATCACGCCGCCCAGCGCGGCCATGCCGGCGCCCAGCGCGAAGATCAGCATCGAGATGTCGTGTTGGTGTCGATGCCGACGCCGCGCGCCATCTGCGCGTCGTCGACGGTAGCGCGCACTGAGGCACCCATCCGCGTCTTTTCCATCGCCAGCCACAGCACGATACCAATGACGAGGGCCCCGACGATCATGAACAGCCGGTAGAGCGGCAGATAAGTGCCACCGATAACGAGGCTTTGCGTCAACGCGCGCTGGCGGCTGGATGTCGAAATTGTTGCCGCCCCAGATGTCGAGCGCGGCCTGCTGAAACAGAAACGCGAAGCCGACAGTCATCAACACCTGCCGTAACACATCGGCTTCGATTGCGATGGCCGATATGCGCTGCAACAGCAGGAAAATTGGAATGGCGAAGACGATCACGACCAGCGTGACCTGAATAATGCCGCCGATCTGGCCGGGCAGCAGTTGCGGCAGGATTGGGCCGATCATCAGCCGGATTACGAGCGCGATCCCAAGCGCGATAAGGGCGTCGCGCACGAGCCTGGCGTGGCCTTCCGGCCGCAGGAACAGGCGCTCCATGATCAAGCCGACGACAGCGATGGTGAGCGTGGCAATCGGTATCGACAGCAGCCAGGAGCCGGTGGTCCCGATGACGGAGAGGGCGACGTAACCACCGAGCAAAAAGTAGGAGCCGTGCGAAAGATTGACGATGCGCATCACGCCGGAAGATCAGTGACAGGCCGGCCCCGACGAGAAACAACAACGCGCCGTAGGACACGCCATTGAACGCCTGGACTACCGCAGAATTGCGTACCCATTCCCCTTGTCCTTCTGTTGGTTCGAAGGTTGCCGCGAAGCTTACCTCAGGTCCGATACGAATGAACACCCCAAATGGCCGCACGCCGCTCGTGTAAAGCCGCGTCATCTCGCATTCGCTTATATGCATGACGTTACTTTCGACCGGGTGCCCGCTTTTTCGGCGGGATGACCGGCAGCAGCAGATAGGGCGCCTTGCCGCGACCAAAAATGCAGGCTGGTGGTGCTGCTGAAAATGGCGGGCGGCCGGTCGCGCGGATCGTCGTGCAGGAACGGGCCGCACCCGCTTCAGTTCGTTCTTGAAGTTGGACAGCTTGCCGCCGCTTGCCCCGCCATATTCGTAGTCCCTGCCGCGGATCGACAGGCCGACGCGGTAACCGGCCGGAACGACGATCGATGTCGGCCAGATTTCGACGTCGAGTTCTACGACCTGATTCTTCTTCAAAGGCTGCTTTTCATCGTGCGTATGGTAGGGCCGGTATGGCTTCGACAGCTTTTTGTCCAACTTGCGGTGTGATGCGCGCAGCCAACCTTGTCCGATCGGCGTGTGCGGATCGATCGCGCCCTGGAATACGATTTCCTTGAGATCGCCGGTGAACACGCGCAGCACGATGAAGAAATCGGCATCCGAGGTCGAGGAGGAAGCGAACAATTTCAGCGCGGACGGTCCGGTGATCTCCGTCTCTTTGGCGAGCGGCGGCGTAGGAAGGTCAAGCCGACGCTCATTGCCGCAAATTTCAGTTGCGCGGTGCCCGACGGCTTTTTGGTCGTCAGCCTCATCGCTGACGGGTCGAGATAGAATTTTGTCCATCGCGTGCGCTTGAGCGGCCATTCGCTTTCGGCACGCTGGTGCGAACTTGTCGATGTGCCGTACCTGCAGCAGCACCTTCGGTTGTTTTGCCCAGCCTTCTTTCTTGCCGTGCAGGAAATAGTCGAAGAAGCGCAGCTGCTGCTCGCGTCCGTAGTCGGTGTAGAAATGTGTCCAGTGTTCGATGCCATGCGCCTCCAGCCATTTCTGCTTGGAGGCGCGCGCGAAGCTCTTCGAAATTGCCGCGCGGGTGCAATCCCTGGCCGCCCCAATTGGCTGCGGAAAACAACGGGGTGACGATCTTGTCCCAGTTCGCCGATCGCGCCCTGTGATAGTCGTCGTCCATCGGATGTGACGCGATCTCGGTGCCGAAGTCGGCTGCGGTTCTTCGCGAGCTCTGCGTTCCGACAGCGTCTCCGGTCCGCATACCAGTTCGCCGTGAACGCGGCTGCGCTTGCCGCGTTCGCCGCGCGCCGTACTGCACGGTCTTCACCTGCATGTCGTACCAGTTCTGCCCAGAACGTGCAGAGCATGCCGCCGTGATGCGTCATGTCGCGATACCAGTCGGCGGCGCCTTCCCAGATGCACATCGCGGCAAGATGCGGCGGTTGCAGCGACGCGACGTGCCACTGGTTGATGCCGTAGTAGGAAATGCCGTTGAGCCCGACCTTGCCGTTCGACCATGGCTGCACGCCCGCCCATTCGATGCAGTCGTAGAAGTCTTTGGTCTCGCGCGGCGAGAAATGATCGATGAAGCCCGGCGAGCAGCCGGCGCCGCGCGAGTCGACGCGCACGCAGACGTAGTCGTGCGGCACCCACTTTTCCGGATCGACCACTTCCCAGCTCTGATAGAGATTGCTCGACCCGGCGGTGACGTCAGGATGCTTGGTCGGCCATGCGCTGCCAGGCGCTCGGATAGCCGTCCTGGAATGCGAGACCTTTCGCGTAGGGTCCGTAGCTGAGGATGACCGGATCCTCTGCCGTCTTCACCGGGCGGAAAATGTCGGCGCGCAGCACGAGGCCATCGTCCATCGTGATCGGCACGTCCCATTCGATCCGCATCCCATCGCGGATCTCGGTGCGTTGCTGATGCGACGGCATCTACCTTCGCCCCTCCCAAGGATTGTTCTTTTATGGGGTGGGCAGGCTACAGAACACGAAGAAGGACGCAAGAGCGTCGAGGACGCGGGCTAGCGCTTTGCGTCGCCTGACCTTCGCCATCTTTTCTAGCACCGCGCAGACCGCCGCGGTGTCGCGGCCGCCAAAGCCGCTTTTCATTGCCTTGATGTAGATCCCCTTGGTCGCGTTGAATATCGGCGTTGGCACGCCGGATCCTCGCGCGCATAGTCGCCGATCACCTGCATGTCCTTGTCCCAGACGGAAATCTTCATCGTCACGTCGTCGTAGCGGCCTTTCGACCATCATCGGTGCGCGCAGCTCGAACACGCGCGAATTGCCAGCTCCCGCCGTGATCAGGTCGACGATCATGCGCGGGTCGAGGCCAGCCTTCATGCCGAGCACCATTGCTTCGGCCGACGCGACATTGTTGATGGCGACCAGAAGATTCGCGACGTATTTCATGCGGCTGCCGTTGCCGAATGGCCCAACATTGAAGACTCGCGCGACCAAATGCCGGCGAGCAGCGGCCGGATTTTGCGAATGAGCCTTGGCGTCGCCGCTGGCATAGAACGACGAGATCGCGATTCTTGGCCTGCGCGCCGGTGCCGCTGACCGGGCAGTCGATCATCTGATGGCCGGCCTCGTGCGCAGTACCGCGGCCGCTTTTTCCTTATCTGAAATTTTGAAGGTGCTCATTTCAACGAGCAATTTGCGCTTGAGCTTGGCCGCCGCGATCTTGCGCACGGTATCGGCAAGCGCCTCCGGCTTGGGAAGACTGGTCAGGATTGTCGGAACGGCGACCGCAAGTTCGACTGCGCTTTGGGCAATCTCGACCCGCGCGTGTCTGGCTTCCACGACGGCGTGCCGGATTGGTGTCGTAACCGACAACATACCAGCCGGCCTTTGACCAGGTTCTTCGCGAAGGCACCGCCCATGATGCCGAGGCCGATCACGCCGACCGTGCCCTTGCGCCGTCCTACCGCCATGCATTGTCTCCCCGATGCAAATTGCATCCGTCTGCCCATTCCCTCTTATGCATTGGGTATAGGACTGTCGAGTCGCGCGGGTTGCAGTATGCCCGCTTTCAAGCAGGCTCCTGATCGCCTATCGTCCCCCGCGAAAGAACGGAGGAGGACGCATGCGAATTGGCGTTGCAGGTCTCTGGAGTCATGGGCGCGGCCGTCACGCGGCGCGGCTCATGGAAGTCGGTCACGAGGTGACGGTCTGGAATCGCACGCCTGAGAAGACCAAGGCGTTGGCGGATACCGGCGCCAAGGTCGCGTCGACCCCGGCGCAAGTTGGCGAGCGCGGTTGAGGCAACCATCACGATGCTGACCGACGCTGCCGCGATCGACACCGTTTACAATGGCCCGAACGGTCTCCTGGCAGGCGATGTGAAAGGCAAGCTGCTCATTGAAATGAGCACGGTGCCGCCGAAGGTGCCAGACCGCCCTCGCCTCGAAAGTGCGCGACAAGGGCGCGCATTTCGTCGAGTGTCCTGTTGGCGGTTCGACCGCGCCTGGCGCGGCAGGGAAAACTGCTCGGTCTCATGGGCGCGGAGCCCGCCGACGCGGAGCGCGCCAAACTGCTGCTCAATCAACTTTGCCGGCGGCTCGAGCACTGCGGGCCGGTCGGCACTGGCGCGTCGATGAAGCTTGCGATCAACCTGCCGCTGATGGTCGCCTGGCAGGCCTATGGCGAGGCTTTCGCCATCGCACGCTCGGCCGGCTGGGAGCCGAAGCGGCTACTCGATCTTTTCGTCGACACCAACGGCGCAAATCCCGCGCTGAAGAATCGTGCCGAGATGATTGTCACAATGCTCGAGGGGCGCGATCCGGGACCGACGACCTTCAGCATCGCCAACGGCGTGAAAGACCTGCGCACGATGGTGGAAACCGGCGAAGCGAACGGCGCTGACATGCGCGTGACTAAGGCGACGCTCACCGGCTTTGAAGATGCGACAAAGAACGGCTTCGGCGGTGAGCGACGGATCGCGCATGTCGGTTTATTGGGCCACGCGCAAGAAATCCTAAACGCCGAAGGGTGGGATAAGAAACAGGAGGGATTCATGCAACTCTTTTCATTCTGGCGTTCGCTTGCGACCTATCGGGTGCGCATTGCGCTGAATCTGAAAGGCATCACGCCCGACGAGGTGATTGAAGTCAATCTGATGAAAGGTCACCAGCGGGAAGCCGAGTTTCGCAAAGTCAACCCGATGATGGCGATTCCAGCGTTGATTGAGGATGACGGCACGGTACTTTTGAATCCCTTGCGATCCTCGAATATCTTGACGAGACACATCCAAATCCGCCGCTCTTGCCGAAAGATCCGAAGGCGCGCGCGCGAGTACGTGGCCTTGCGCAGATCATCGCTTGCGATACGCATCCGCTGATCGTGCCGCGCGTGCGTGAATATCTCGCGCACGAGTACAAGATTGACGAGGCCGGCGTGCTGAAATGGGGCCATCACTGGCATATGTCAGCTTTGACCGCGCTTGAGACTCATCTAGCGGGTTCAAAGCAGACCGGACGTTACTGCCAGGGCGACCAGATCACGATTGCCGACATCTTGCCTTGCCGGGCAGGCTGTAGGGGCGGCCTACTTCAGAGCGCGATCTCGCGCCATATCCGACAGTGAAGCGCATCGTCGACGAGGTGAACAAGATCGATGCCTTCGCACGCGCGCATCCGCTCAAACAGCCCGGCGCACCGGCCGCAGTGTAAGGCCGCCGATGATCAATACGCGCGATCGTTGGCCTCGGTTGGTGGGGCAAGACGCTGGTCAAAGGCAGCGCGCGACTTCGGCGCGCCGTTGCGCTTCGTGCGCGGCGTCACGCTGGAACCCGATCTCGGTTCGCGATTTCGCGGTCGAGCATCAAATTGCGCTTGGAACATCGCTCGACGAGGTGCTGGCCGACAAGTCGATCCAGGCCGTGCTGCTTGCGACACCCCACACCAAGCATCGCGCGCAGGTAGAAGCCGATCGCGGCCGCCGGCAAGCATTTGTACTGCGAAAAGCCTTTCGCGCTCACTAAGGCCGATGCCGTGGTGGCACTCGATGCCTGTAAGCGCGCAGGCATTGTCCTGGGGGTCGGTCATCATTTCCGGCTGATGCCGTCGATGCGCGGTGCTAGCCGAGCTCAAGGATGCGGGCGTGTTTGGCACCATCATGCATGTCGAGGGCAACTACAGCCACGATTGGCTGGCGAATTATCCGGCCGACAACTGGCGCATGGCAGCCGAGGAAAGCCGCGCCGGCGGAATGACCGGGATGGGCATTCACGTGCTCGACTGTTTCCGCGATCTGGTCGGTCCAATGAAGCGGATCAGTGCGCTTTCGAGGGCGCGTGCCTCAGGTTGCCGACGGGCGATACCACCGCAGCGCTGATCGAATTCGAGAACGGCGCCACCGGCACGCTTCGGCACCACGATCAAGACACCGTTCCGCTGGCGCATTGCTGTTTTCGGCGAGAATTGCTGGGCAGAAAGCGCCGGGGAAGCGCGGGTCATTGTTCGCTACGCCGGCAAGGGCGATCCCGAGGTGATCGAACGACCGCACGACAATCATCTCGGCCGCAATCCTCGATTATTTCGCCAAGGCGGTGCAGGGGCAGGGCGCGTTTCCGATCTCGCCCGCCGGCATTTTACAGACGGCGGCAGCGCTCGAAGCCGTATTCAAATCGGCGGATGCCGACGGCGCCTGGATAACGGTGTGAGCTAGGCGCGGAGCCTGCGCGGCTCTGCGATGGCGCGATCCCAAATGTTATGGATATGCGCGACTTCCGCCTCGAAGCGCTCAAAAACATTCGCGCCTGCATCGACAGCTTGCGCCGCGTCGGCTGGATCACCACGAACTCGGCATGCAGTTCGGGCTCGACGATCGGGTTGACGATCAATTCGCCGCGTCCGATGTCGTTGACCGAAATGACGCTCGGCAAGGATCGTGACCCAGTCGGAGCGGGCGACGAATTCGAGCGTCGCGATCATGCGCGTCCATTTCCAGCATAGCCTCGATTTCGACCCCGTGCGCCTGGAAATAGGTTTCGAGATTGCGGCGGCGGATATTGTCCGGACCCGGCACCACGATTTTCAGCGGGGCGGCATTCGGAGAGGCGCACGGGCGCGAGCGGCGCGAAGCCTGCGCGCGGGCCGGAGATCAGCATTTCACGGTCGCGCACCAGAGATGCGCGACTTCAGTCCGATGGTACCCTCGAATGAGCCGGCACCACTGCGAAATCGAGTTCATCGTCGAGCACCATTTCGGTCAGCAGCGCGCTGTAGCCTTCGACGATGTGGAGCCGCACTTCCGGGACACCGCGGCACGAAATCGTCGAGCACAGGCGCGAGCACCGCGCGCGTGAATGTCGGCATCAGCCCGATGCGCAGTTCGCCGGTCACTTCGCCGGCCAGCGAGCGCGCTTCCTCGGCGGCGTGCTCCAGCGTGCCGACAGCCTCCACGCAGCGCTTGTAGTAGCGGAGCCCGGCTGGCGTGGGCGTTACGCCGCCGGTCGTGCGCTCGAACAGCTTGACCTTGAGCGCGCGCTCGACCGCTGCCACGTGCTGGGAGATGCCGGACTGCGTCGCGTTTTCCCGCTGCGCCGCACGGGTAAAGGAGCCTTCCTCGCACACCGCGATGACGGCGCGGATTTGCCGCAGCGGGATAGTTGGCCATGGGACGCCCCGAGAAACGTGGACATTAGAAAAACTAATGATCGGAACGCAGAATATATTATTTCAGCTTGCAGGTGCCAACCGGCATAGGATTTCTGCCAATCAGGAACGGGCGCGCCAAACGCGCCGGGTCAGGGAGGACGGCCATGGGAGCTAATTTCGGCATTGCCGGTTTGGATTGGCAGCAGCGGGTCAATTGGGACCGGCATGCGCGAGTACCGCATCGAGCGCGCACGCGACGATGATGAAGAAGCACGGCCTCGGCGCCATGCTGTGCATGTACGACGAGAACGTCCGCTACATCACCGGCACGCTGACGCCGGGCTGGAACCGGCTCAAGCCCGGCCTGCGCTACGCCATGCTGTGCGGCGACGGTCGGCCGATGCTGTTCGAGCAGGGCGACCTCGGCTTCCAGATCGAGCGGCACTCGCCGTGGATCCCGAAGGAGAACGTCCGCCACTCCTTCGCGTGGATCAAAGGCGCGGCCGGTCCGGCCTCGACCCAGCAGGTGAACAAGTTCACCAAGGCGGTGCTCGCAGGCGATGAAGCGACAGCGGCGTCGCCGGCCAGAAGCTCGGCGTCGACTTCATCGACATCAACATGATCAACATCTTCAAGGAGAACAACATCAACTGGGTCGACGGCATGACCCCGATGATGGAAGCGCGCGCGGTCAAGAGCGCCGACGAGCAGGAATGCTTCCGCATCGTCGGCGCGATCGGCGATGCCACGCACTGGGAGTGCATGAAGTTCCTGCGCCCCGGCATTACCGAGAACCAGGTGACCGCGCATCTGATGGAGTATCTCTACAACATTCCCGGCATGGAAGACGTCGAGGACGTGATCGTGTCGTCCGGCCCGAACACCTGGCCGAACTGGCGCAACTTCTCCGACCGCATCATCCAGCCGGGCGACATCGTGTTCATGGATTTGGCCGCGCTCACCTGGAACGGCTACAAGTCCTGCTATTACCGCACCTACTGCGTCGGCAAGGAGCCGACGCAAGGAGCAGAAGGACACCTACGCCACGGCGCTCGAGTGGCTCTACGACTCGATCGGCGCAGTGAAGGTCGGCGCCACCACGCGCGACATCGCGTTGAAGTGGCCATCGGCGATGGAGACCTGGGGCTACGAGGACGAAGACCAGGCCGCCGCCAATCTCTGGGGCCACGGTCTGGGCCTCGCCCAATACGATCCGCCGGTGATCTCGCGCATCTGGTCGCTCGACCATCCGATCGAGATCAAGGAAGGCATGACCTTCGCGCTCGAGACGCAGCACGGCAAGACGCTTCCGCTACGGCGTGCGCATCGAGGAAATGCTGATCGTGAAGAAGGACGAGATCGAGATCGTTTCGAACTTCCCTGTGAAGCAGATCACAGTGGTCGATCCGCTGCCGGGCTATGGAGACCACGTAAAATAACGCGGCGTTTGCGCGTGCGGTTTTCCCCGGCTAAGGCGGACCGGGATCCGACACAGACTGACCGCCGGGAGATGGTGCGCGCCAGGCTCTGTCGCTGCCGGGACACTGAACAAGTGTGATGACCGCATTTCATCCTTCACCTCGATGATCCTTTCGCCACCGATCCTGAACGGGTCGGCCCCAAGGCCGCAGATCTCGCCGGTCTTGACGCGAGCGGGGCTGCCGACGCCGGGCGGCTTTGCGCTGACGGCTGACGCCTATCGCCATCAGCTGCGCCATCTCGGCATTGAGGATCTGCTGCAGCAGTACAACGAGGCCGACTGTGCCGGCCTCGCGCCGGATATCGATCCAGATCAGGCTGGCACTCTACGAGAAGTCCATTGCGCCGGAGATTCTCGAAGCCGCTGCTGACGGCCTGGCGCAACGCAGCGCGAGACAGCGCCGCTCGGCGTCGTGCGCTCGTCGGCGCTGATCGAGGATCGCAAGGGCGCCAACTTCGCAGGCCAGTTCGAAAGCTTTCTCGGCCTCTCCGATGAAACCGAATTCCTGACCGCAGTGCGCGCGCTTGTTGGGCGGCGCTATGGACCTCGCATGCTCGCCGCTACATGGACAATCACGGACTCTCGCCCGCCGACACCGCGATGGGCGTGCTTGATCCAGCCCGTTGATTTCGGCGCGCGCCTCCGGCGGTGGCACTGAGCGAGACGGCCGAAGGGCAAATGTTGATTTCCGCCACGTGGGGTCTTGGCTCAGCGATCGCGCAGGGCGAGGTCGTGCCCGATCCGCATCGTGCTGCAGCAAAACCGGATTCCTCGCGCACGGTCGAAGCCGGCCGGAAGGGTCATCGCGATACCTGCGGCGCATGGCGTGTCGGCGCCGCGAGCTTGTTCCGAACGATATGGTCAGTGAGCCATGCCTTTCAGCCGGTGAAGCCGTGACGCTCGGCCGGCTTGTTGCGCAAATGCGAACAACTTGCTGGCGGGCCGGTCGAGATCGAATGGGCAATCGACGAGGGCGGCTACAGAACTTCTGCAATCGCGCCCGCTGCACATGGAGCCAGCCGATCGTGCCGGATGAAATCTGGCTCCAGCATCCCGGCCTATAACGGTCATCCCGCCGGCATCGGTTGGGGTTCCGGCCGGGCAGTGGTGGTGAACTGCGAATGTGAATTGTCGCGCGTGGCGCCCGGCGATGTGCTGGTTACGCGCGTGGCAGGGCCTGCGCTCAGCCACATCCTGTCGCGGGTCGCCGGAGTGGTCGCGGAACTCGGTGGGTCAACCTCACATCTGGCTTCGCTTGCGCGCGAGCGTGGCATTCCGATGGTGCTTGGCGTGCTCGATGCCACCCGCAAGATTCCCGACGGTGTTCAGTGCGCCGTGGATGGCGTCGCCGGTGTCGTGCGGTGGCAGCGGTGACGGCCAAACCGCGCGTCTTCGTCAGCCAGCCGATCGCCGAAAGCGCGCTCAAGCGGTTGCGGGCGCTCGCAAACGTCAAAGTGTTTCCTGACGACAGCCGAATTATTCCCCATCGCGCGCTGATCGCCGCCGTTCGCAAGGCCGATATCCTGTTTTGCCTGCTGCACGACAAGGTCGACCGCGCGGTCATCGCGGCCAGATCGAAGCTGCGCCATGTCGCGCGCAGTCCGATCTACGCCGTCAAACATCGATGTTGCCGAGGCGACCACGCGCGGCATCCCGGTCACCGTAGTCCCGCCGGTGACCACCGAGGCGACCGCGGATCTCACACTTCGGACTGCATGCTCGCGGCCGCGCGCCGCATGGTGGAAGGCGACCGGCTTGTGCGTCGCTGGTAAATTTCCGGGTGGGCAATCACGGCATCTGCTCGGATCAATCGTTCATGGCAAAACCATAGGGCTCATCGGCGGCGGCAGGCTGATCGGCAAGGCGGTGGCGCGCCGCGCGCGGGCTTTGTCCATGCAAGTGCTCTATTGGACGCCACGCCGCAAGCCGGAAAGTGAGAGCGCGGAAGCCGGACTGCACATGTGCGCCGCTCGACCGAGTTACTCGCGGATCGGATTTCGTCTCGCTTCATTCGCCGCTCAATGCGCAAGACGCGCCACCAGATCTCGGGACGCGCGAGCTCGGCGCTGATGAAGAAGTCCGCCTTCATTATCAATACCGCGCGCGGGCTATTATCGACGAAGCGGCTCTGGTGCGCGCGCTCAAAGACAGGAAGATTGCCGGCGCCGGCCTCGACGTGTTCGAGCATGAGCCAAAGGTACACGCGGAATTGAAAACGGCTGAAAAACGTCATTCTCAATCCGCATCTTGGCAGCGCCACCATCGATGTGCGCGAGCAAATGGCGAACATCGTGGTGGACAATATCGAGGCGTTGCTCGGTGGGCGCATGCCCCCAAACTGCGTAAATCCGCAGGTGTTGGGCAAGTGAAACGCTGCCATCGTCCGCAATGGCGGACGATCAGGCAAGCCGGGTGTATGAAATAGCTCGAGGCCCCGCCGAAGCGGTTGCGGGGACGACAGTTCGACGGAGGAAGCAATGGCGGACTTGCCCAGACTTGATGTGGTGATCGGCAACAATTTCGGCCATCTGCCGATGTTTATCGGCGCGGAAAAGGGCTTCTTTGCCAAGCACGGCGTCGATGCCAAAATGTTGGTCGTCGATACCGGCACCGACATGGTCAACGCCATGCACGACGGCCGGGCGCAGATCGGCGACATGAGCACGACCACCTATCTCAAGGCGGTGCATGCCGGCGAGCCGTTCAAGGTGATCGGCCTCATCATGAATGATGCCACCCGCGATAATTGCGACGACCCGCTTGCCATCGTCACCAGGAAGGGCCGCGGCATCGAGGCCGGCAAGCTGTCCGATCTCAAGGGCAAGAAGATCGGACTCGCGCGCGGGTCAGACCTCCGACGAATATTTCAAGATGGTGCTGCGCCGCGCCAAGATGAAATACGAAGAGCTCACCATCGAGAACATCTGGTCGCAATTCGGCCTTGCGCCGGCGCTGAAGCCGAAGGCAAGGTCGACGCGGTGGTGTCGTGGGAGCCCTACGTGACGCAGGTGCTCACCCAGGTGCCCGACTCTTACCGGTCATTCGCGGCGGCCATCACATGTCCTATGTCATGGTGGCGACCGCGCACGGTCCGACGGTCGAGGCCAAGCCCGCAGCTTGCGAAGGCCATTGCGGCCGGGCTCGCGCAGTCCTCGCACTTCACCCGCAACAACCGTGACGAGGCGGTGGAGATTTTCGCCAAATGGGTGCCTGGCACCGACGTGGCGATCGGCAAGAAGGCGGTACGTCACATCAGCTTTGATCCGCGGCTATCGCCGAATGTGCTGCGCGCCTTCGAGAACGCGGAGGACGAAGTGCTGATGAATACGCTCAAGGGCGCGCCGCGGCCTGACGTGCCGAGCCTGTTCCGCCCGCAGTTCATGGCCGAGGTACAGAAGGAGCACCCGGAATATTTCGCTGATTTGCCGCCGCTGAAATAGCTATTCCGCGGTCCAGCCGCCGTCGACGACGAGCGACGTGCCGGTCATCAAGCGCGGCGGCGTCGCTCGCCAGGAAAACGATCGCGCCGGTCAGGTCTTCGAGCTGGCCAAGACGGCCGAGCTTGATGCGGCGCAAGCGTGTCCTCGCGGAACGCCTGTTCTCGAAGAACGGTCGCGTCATCGGCGTCTCGATGAAGGTCGGCGCCAGCGTGTTGACGCGGATCTTGTGCGGCGCGAGCTCGATCGCCATCGCCTTGGTGAAACCTTCCATCGCATGCTTGGTCGCGCAATAGACCGTGCGGGTCGGCCCGCCGACATGACCCATCTGCGAGGACATATTGATGATCGAGCCACCGCGCCTGGCTTCGACCAGCCGCCGCGCCACCGCCTGCGCCACGAAAATAGGCGGCGCGTACGTTCAGCGAGAAGACGAAATCGAAATCCTCGACCTTCACATCGACGAACGGCGCCGGCCTGTTGGTGCCGGCGTTGTTGACCAGGATGTCGAACGGCTCTTGCTGCGGCGATCGCTTTCTTCACCGCCTCGACATCGCGCACGTCGAGCGGTGAGGTGGCGTCGGCCTGTTGCCGCGCGCACGAATTGCCTCAGGCCGCTTCCTCGATCTCGCTTGATGGTGCGCGCCGCGAGCGTCACATGAGCGCCCGGCGTCGGCCAGCGCCGACGCTGCCGGCGAGTCCGATGCCGCGCCCGGCGCCGGTCACCAGCGCGCGCTTGCCGTCGAGCGCGGAACAGACAGGCGTCTTGGTCAGTTCGATCCGTCATTCCGCCGCCTGGGCGTATGGCACGTTGCGGCCGCCATAGCGGCGCACGCGGATATTGGCCTGCTCGGCGTGGCCGAGGAAGCCTTCCAGCACGCACAGCCGCGAGCAATATTCGCCGATCATGGCGCTGGCCTCGTCGGTCAGCACCTTCTGGTAGGTGCAGGTCTTCATGAACTTGCCGACCCACAGCCCGCCGGTATAGCGCGCAGCCTTCTTGGTCGGCAGCGTGTGGTTGGTGCCGATCACCTTGTCGCCATAGGCGACGTTGGTGCGCGGCCCGAGAAACAGCGAGCCGTAGTTCTTCATGCCGTTGAGAAATACGTCGGGGTCGCGTGTCATCACCTGCACGTGCTCGGAGGCGACGCGGTCGGCCTCGGCGATCATCTCGGCTTCGTCGTCGCAGACGATGACCTCGCCATAGTCCGTCCAGGCCTGGCCGGCGGCGTCGGCGGTCGGGCAGGATCGTCAGCAGCCGCTCGACTTCCGCCATGGTGTCGCGCGCGAGCTTTTCGGAATTGGTGATGCAGGATCGGCGGGCGAGGTCGGACCGTGCTCGGCCTGGCCGAGCAGGTCGGTGGCGCAAATCTCGCCGTCGACGCTGTCGTCGGCGATGATCAGCGTCTCGGTCGGGCCGGCCAGCAGGTCGATGCCGATCACGGCCGAACAGCTGGCGCTTGGCTTCCGCCACATAGGCGTTGCCCGGGCCGACAATCATGTCGACCGGCTTGATGGCTTCCGGTGCCGAGCGCCATGGCGCGCGACCGCCTGCACGCCGCCGAGCACGTAGATGTCGTCGGCGCCGCCGAAATGCATCGCCGCGACGATCGCCGGGTGCGGGCCCGCCCTTGAACGGCGGCGCGCAGGCGATGATGCGCTTCACGCCGGCGACCTTGGCGGTGACGATCGACATGTGCGCGCTGAGCGACCATCGGATAGCGCCCGCCCGGCACGTAGCAGCCGATCGAGTTCACCGGGATGTGGCGGTGGCCGAGCACGACGCCGGGCAGCGTCTCGACTTCGAGATCGTGCATGGTGTCGCGCTGCTTTTGCGCGAAATTGCGCACCTGGGCCTGGGCGAACTTTGATGTCATCGAGATCGCGCCTCGGCACCTGCGCGATAGCGCGCTTCGATCTCCTGCGGCGACAGACTGGAAATCTTTGGCGACCAGTTGTCGAATTTCTTCGACAGGTCCTTCACCGCCTGATCCTTGTTCGCGTCGACCTGTCGGCGAGAATGCTCTCTACTGTCTCGCGCACTTTGGCATCGGCGGCCTTGATTGCGCCCGCGTCCATTCCACGCTTCAGAGCCAACGGGGCATAAATATGCCCTCCTGAATTAATTCTTCGTCGCTGTTCAACGAGCCGATGCGCGCGAAGCCTGCGTCTCTTACGTGCCGCTGATCCGGTTCGACGACAACGGCCGTTCCGTAGCACAGAACTTCCGCCGCTCCGACCATGGGTCCCGTATCATAGCGCACGCCGACCACGAGCGTTGCCGCGCCATGTCTCCGCGCATGCGCGAGCATGAGTTGAAACGCCTCCTCGCGCGCCGGATCTGCAAAGGGTTCGCAAATATGGCCTGGCCCGTCCACCAAACAACGTGCGCAACGGCCCCGACGATCGTCATCGGCAACGATCGCGTTCGCACGGCGTGATACCACGGACCACACCGAGACGTTTAATGGTTTGAAAGCCGGGCAGCTCAAACGTGGTTGTCGATTGCATCGACGCCTCCGATCCAACACTCATCCGGACTGTCGACCAGCCTCGACCGGCTATCTATTTAATCGCCTGCGGGTTGATCGGCGAGCCGGTGCCGCCGGTGATGATCAGCGGCGGGCCGCAGAAGAAGAACTCGTAGATGCCGTCGGCTTCGCAATCCTCGGCCAGCTCCTTGAGATAGAAGATCTCGCCCATGCACAGGCCCATGGCCGGGATCACGACCCAGTGCCAGGGCTGGTTGGCTTCCGGTGGTCTCGTTCGGCCGCACCTCGACGCCCCAGGTGTCGGTGCAGATCGCGGCGATCTGCTTTTCCTGGCACCAGTAGCAGTTCTCGAACTTCACGCCGGGCGCGTCGCCGCCGGCATAGCCGCCCCAATTCCTTCTCCTGCGAGGCAGCGCTCCATCTGCCCGGTGCGGACGATGACGAAATCGCCGCGGCCGATCGCGACGTTCTGCTCCTTGGCGCACTTGTCGAGCTCGTCGTTGGAAATGCCCTCGCCGTCCTGCAGCCATTCCACGCCGCGGAAGCGCGCGATGTCGAGCAGCACGCCGCGGCCGACCATCTTGTCTCTTGGAATGCTCGATGCCGAGCTACCGAGAGGCCGCGCAGAGTCGATCAGCTTGGCGTCGTAGCCGTTGTAAGCCTTGTCCTCGTAGAAGATGTGGCCGAGCGCATCCCAGTGAGTCGCACCCTGCACGCATAAGTGTCAGCGTGTCGTCGGCGTAGCGGATCTTGGTTCCAGTCCTGCTGGCCGGCGACCGCGTCGGTGCCGGTGGCCAGCATCTGGTGGATCGGATTGAAGCGCCCGCCGAACAGGCCGGTCTGCGGCCCCGTGCGGTCGAGCGGAATGCCAAGCGCGAACACCTTGCCGGAGCGGATCAGGCTTGCCGCCTTCACGATGTCCTCGGGGTGACGTGGTTGAGGGTGCCGATCTGGTCTTCCTTGCCCCAGCGTCCCCAGTTCTTGAGCTTCTGCGTTGCCTCGGCGATCGCTTGTTTGCCGACCTTGATATTCATGAAGCGTTCCTTCCGGCTCTTCTCGTTATTTCGGCAGCGTCAAATGTCGCCGGACCCGCTCCGTCGCAATATTGCGCCGGTCACTGGTGTTTCATCAAGCGGGGTGCGTCGCGGCCGCTTTGACAGGGCGCGCGGTGCTTGCGCATGATCCTGCCCACAAGCAGCCGCCCAACAAACAGTCACGCTCATGGAGGATATTCATGAAATACAATTTGATCGCCGCCGCCGCGTTGCTCGCGCGCGCTGACGCTGCCTGCCCAGGCGGCCGACATCGTCGACGAGTGGGCGAGCACGTGAAGGCGCCGGCGGCGCCACGCTGAAAGCCGGTGACTCGGTCGATACCAAGACGACGGCGCTGCTGATGCTCGATTTCATGAACCAGAACTGCGGCAAGCGTCCGCGCTGCCTCGACGCAGATCCCGGCGAGTGAAGAAAGCTGCTCGATGCCGCGCGCGCACCATAGAGCGACGTGGTGTTACAGCCGTTATCGCAACAGCACCCGGCGGCCGATGTGATCAAGGATGTGGCGCCGACGGCAGGCGAGCGCATCGTGTTCTCTCGGGACCGGACAAGTTTCTGTAAGACGGATCTCGAGAAGATCCTCAAAGACAACGGCATAACCGACGGTCATTACTGTTGGCACAGCGTCGAATGGCGCCGTCCGCTTTATACGGCAAGCGGCGCTGCGCTCCGCGGAATGAATGTGATCATTCCGGTCGACGGTATGTCGGCGGTAGATCCTATGCCGCTGCAGCATACAGCACCATATTCACGTTCATGAACGCGCCTTCGGTGTCAGCCAAGACGACATTGACGAAAAGTGACATGATTAAGTTCTAAGACCGGGGTTTCAACAGCCGGAGAAGAACGATGCAAGTAACACGCCGCTTGACCTGTGCAGCCATTGCTCTGGCGGGAACCGCTTTATTCATAACAAGTGATGCTTCACCACCTATGGCTGGGATTGGGCCGAAGGCGAAAACTTTGAGCTGACTGGTGTCATCACGCGGCCCAGCTCGGCAATCCGCGCGTGGCGTACTCACCGTGTCGGCGAACAATGAAAAATGGACCGTTGAAGTCGGTCAGCCCTGGCGCAATGAGCGTGCCGGGCTGAAGGACGCGATGCTGGCCAAAGGTGTCGAAGCAACGTTTCAGGGCCATCGGGCCAAGGATAAAAACAAGCGGGTCATGAAAGCTGAGCGCGTCATCATCAGGGTAAACTCTATAATCTGTATCCGGATAGGGACTGAATCCGGATCCCTACATGCTCATTCGATGCGCTCACGGCGCTGCAGGACTGGGCGCCAGTTGCCGCCCTGCGCAGTTCGCGCTGGACATATGCTTCGGTCAGCGCGGCCCACATTGTCGGCATCGCATTGTTGTTCCGGCGCGATCGTGCCGCTTGACCTGCGCCTGATGGGATGGCGTCGCACGGTGCCAATCAGGACGATGGCCCGTGCTGCTTTGCTCTACCGGTAGCGATTGCAGGACTCGGCACTGGCACTGGTTGCCGGCCTGGCATTGTTTTCTGTCCGCGCTGTCAAATATGCCGCGACCGGTTTTGCGTTTCAGCTGAAGATGGCTCTGATTATCTGCGCGATCACCAATACGCTTCTCTTGCACCGCGCCGTGCAATGGGAAGCACACCAGGCGGCTATTGATGTTGCCCCGCCGCGGCGCACGGATGGCGGGAGCGCTGTCGATTGCGCTGTGGATGTCGGTGATCGCGTGCGGGCGGATGCTGGCGTTCGTGGACTAGCCAGTTCAAACTTTTCCCAGCGCCCTGAGAATCTTGTCCGGCGTGAATGGCATGTCGGTGAGCGGCCTGCGCGCCGAGCGGCGCAGCGCGTCGTTGACGGCGTTCATCACGCAGCCGGCGCGCCGGCGGTGCCGGCTTCGCCAGCGCCCTTGGCGCCGAGCTCGCTGTCGGCGGTCGGCGAGACAACGTGGCCGCATTCGATGTCGGGCATCTCGGCCGCCATCGGCACCAGATAGTCGGCCATGTTGCCGTTGAGCATCTGGCCGCGCTCGTCATAGAGGCAGTGCTCGAACAGCGCCGCGCCGATGCCCTGCACCACGCCGCCGCGAATCTGCTCGTCGACGAGCTGCGGATTGATGATGGTGCCGCAGTCCTCCACGCACCAGTGCTTCAGCAGCTTAACGAAGCCGGTGTCGATGTCGACTTCGAGATAGCTCGCCTGGATGCCGTTGGTGAACGCGAACGGCCAGGCGCGCGGCACGTAGTGGCGCGTCGCCATCAGCTCGGCCTGGAAGCCCGGCGGCAGCGTGTCGGGGCGGAAATAGGCGACGCGCGCCAGCTCATCGAGCGGCAGGCGCTCGGTGCCGTTCGTCTTGTCGACCACAACGCCGTTGCGGATGTCGAGCTCTTCCGGCTTGGCCTGCAGAATGCTGGCCGCCACCGCGAGCAACATTGGCGCGCAGCGCCTTGCCGGCCTGCCAGGCCGCTTCGCCGCCGATGCCGGCCGCGCGCGACGCCCAGGTGCCGCCGCCATAGGGCGTGTTGTCGGTGTCGCCGGTGATCACGCGCACCTTCTCAATCGGCACGCCGAACGACGTCGCGACGCACTGCGCGACGACGGCTTCCGCGCCCTGACCCTGCTCGGTAACGCCGGTGTGCACGATGATCGCGCCCTGCGCGTCGAGCTTCACGGTTGCGCCGTCCATGCGACGTGATGCGCGCGCCGCCAACGCCGTAGAAGGCGGCCGACGGATTGGTCACCTCGATGAAGCTCGCAAAGCCGATGCCGCGATAGATGCCTTTTTCCCGCAACTTTTCTGCTCGGCGCGCAGGCCGGCATAGTTCATCATCGAGTCGAGATGGGCGAGCGCCTCGTGGTGCGAGAGCAGTCTCGAACTTGAGGCCCGACGGCCGATTGCGTCGGATAGGCATCGTCGGCGAATCAGATTGCGCCGGCGCGATCTCGAGCGGGTCCATGCCGATTTTGGCGGCGGCGAGTTCGACCAGGCCCTCGGTCACGCGCGACCGCGATCGGATGGCCGACCGCGCGGTACTGGCACATCACGTTCTTGTTCTGGAACACGACGCGCGCCTGCGCGCGGTAGTTCGGGCAGGTGTACGGGCCGCCGGTCAGGTTGACGATCTGGTTGGCCTCGATGCCGCTGGTGCGCGGATAGACCGAATAGGGGCCGATGCCGGTGAGATCGTCGATCTCGAAGGCGGTGATGGTGCCGTCCTTGCTTGACGCCGATCTTCGCCTTGATGCGATGGTCGCGCGCATGGATGTCGGTGACGAAGCTTTCGATGCGGTCGGCGACGAATTTCACCGGGCGCTTGAGCAGTTTGACAGCGCCACCGTCGCCATCTCGTCGGCATAGGTGTGCACCTTGATGCCGAACGAGCCGCCGACGTCCTTGGTGAGCACGCGCACCTGCGTCGGTCGCAATGCCAAGATGCTTGGCGAACAGGTCCTGCATCATGTGCGGCGCCTGCGTGCCCTGATAGACGGTCATGCGCTGCTCGCCTTCGATTCCAGTCGGCGACGATCGCGCGCGGCTCGTTGGTCACGCCGGTGTGGCGGCCGAAACGGAACGTCGTCTCGACCACCGCGTCGGCTTCGGCGAAGGCCTTGTCGACTGCGCCGACGTCGAGCTTGCGCTCGAAAGCAGAGATTGTCGCCGAGCGACTCGGATGGATCACCGGCGTTTCGGCATCGAGCGCGGTCTCCGGCATCGGTGACCGGCGGGAAGCTCCTCGTAACTCACCTCGACCAGCTCGCAGGCGTCCTCGGCCTCGGCGCGCGTGCTGCGCCACGACGGCGCAAACCGCTTCGCCCTGCCAGCACGCGCGCTCGACCGCGATCGGCGTCTGCGGCGCCGATTTCAGTGCCTTTGAGATGCGTCAGCACGCCGACCCAGGGCGTCATGACCTTGGCAAGCTCGGCTCCGGTGACGACCGCAATCACGCCAGGCGATTTCTTCGCGGCTTCGGTCGTCGATCGTTGACGATGCGGCGCATGCGCGTGCGGCGAACGTGACAAGAGCGACATGCACCATGCGCGGCAGCGCGACGTCGCTGACATATTGCCCGCGTCCTTCGCGTCAGACGCTGCAGGTTCGGCCGCGGCACCGAACGGCCGATATACGAGTTCGGCCGGTCGAGCGCAGTCAGGACGGGCGGGGAGTCGTCGGCGATCTTCATTGGGCCGCAACCTCACAGGAACCGGGTCGGCCACATCATCGGTGCGCCACATGTGCGCCGATGGGCTGTTGTCGAGGCCGAGGCCTTCCTTCGGCTGCTTGAAATTGCGCCCGATGATGTCGACGAAGTCGTCGAGGTTGACCTTGGCATTGGGATCGAACGAATAGATGTCGTTCACGCAGATCAGGCGCGAGGTCATGTACCATTTGTGGTTCCCGCGCGCGCTTGTATTCCTCGACGATGTAAGGCTCCGGCTGATAGTCGGGCCCGAACAGCTTCACGTACATGTCAGGATATCCGTAGCCGACCGTCTCGTCGGGGAAGAAGCGCAGCGCCTGGTGCGTCTTCACCGCCCAGCTCACCTCCTCGTCGACGTAGGGCTCGATCATCTGCGCGCCCCAGTAGCCGTGGTCGCAGCGGATGAAGCTGACGACGCCGATGTCGTGCAGCAGGCAGGCGAGGATGACCTTTCCGTTGTGCCCGGCCTTCAGCGCGTGCGTGGCGCTCTGCAGCAGGTGCGCGGTGCGAGGCGAAACGATGGCGGAAATAGTCTACCAGCGTCGGCTTCTCGGGCATCGGCGGCAGACGCGGGTCGTCGCCCATCAGGAAGAATTGCGCCGGGATGCTTGGCCCGCATGTCCGGGCTGGTGTCCATCTCGACCTTGCCGTCCATCAGGATAGCGCGATGGTCGACTTGCGTGATGATGCGCTCCAGTTCGTGCATCTTTTCTTCTTCGAGCTCGTCGGCGCTGTTGCGACATTGATACTGCGGCTGAGCGTGCTCGTTCATGGCGTACCTTCTTTGCGCGCGCCTGCGCCACCGCTTCGACTGCGTCGACGATCGCGTGATAGCCGGTGCAGCGGCAGTAGTTGCCCGACAAGATGCTCGCGAATTGTCGTCGCGGCTCGGCACAGCTTCGCCGCGTTTGAGCAGATCCTGCGCGGCTGCGCAGCATGCCCGGGCGTGCAGAAGCCGCACTGCAGCGCGTTGCGCTGCTCGAACGCCGTCCTGCAGATCCGCGATCTCGCCTGAGTCCGACACGCCCTTCGATGGTCTCCACCGTGGCGCCGTCGCATTGCACCGCCAGCATCAGGCAGCCGCGCACGATCTCGCCGTCGACCCGCACCGTGCAGGCGCCGCACACGCCATGCTCGCAGCCGACATGGCTGCCGGTCAGAGCAAGGTCTTCGCGCAGGAAATCGACCAGGGTCTTGCGCGGCATCGACGCGCTCTGCGACGCGCTCTCGCCGTTGACAGTCAGGGAATATCGAGGGCGTGGTCGCTCATGACCCGCGCCTCCAGTCAGCTGCTTGGCGACGCGGCGGAGCAGCACGCCGGCGAGATGCTTCTTCACCTCGGCGGTCGCCTGCACATCGTCGCTGGTCGGATCAAGGTCGAGCGCTTCGACCGCGTCGTCGATCGACTACCGCTCGCCAGCGCGCGCTTCGGCCTTTCTCGCGCGCACCGGCGTATTCGCCGACGCCGAAATAGGCCAGCCGCACGTCGGATAGGCCCTTGCCGTCCGCCTGCGCGCGCTCGCCGCGAGTCCGACAATCGCATAGTCGCCGTGCCGGCGCGCCAGTTCGGCAAATCCGACGCGCGTGTCTTGATCGGCGCGCGGGCACGCGGATGGCGGTCAGCACTTCTTGCGGCGCCAAGTGCAGTCTCGAACAGGCCCTTGAAGAAATCCTGCGCCTTGATGGTGCGCTTGCCGTTCGGGCCCGTCGACGTCGACCTCGCCGTCGAGCGCCAGCAGGCAGGCCGGCAGTTCGGCCGCCGGATCGGCGAATGCGATGGAGCCGCCGAGGGTGCCGCGGTTGCGGATCGCAGGATGGCCGATGTGCGGCATGGCGCGCGCGATCAGCGGCGCATGCTTGGCGATCACGTCGGAGCGCTCGGCCTGAGCATGGCGCGCCAGCGCGCCGATCTCGACGTGCTCCTTCTTCTCGGAAATGCCGCTCGAGGCCCGTCGATGACCGTTGATGTCGATCAGCAGCTAGGGTGCGGACAGCCGCATATTGAGCGTGGCGATCAGGCTCTGCCCGCCCGCCAGCAACCGCGCATCCTTCTCGCCGAGCAATGCCACCGCCTCGTCGAGCGATCGCACCTTTTTGTAGGCAAATGGCGCCGGCTTCACGTGTCCTTCCCGCTTTTGTTCTTATTGTGACCGGTAACGCGGGCAGGTCAATGCGGACCGTTCCGAGCAAATTGCAAGGCGCGTCCGCGACTGGTGTCGAGCGTCTCAAGTCAGCCAACTGCTTCACGATATCGATCGCGCGGCGCAGCAACGTTTCGGACGCCTCCGGCGTGCGGAATGCTGCGTGCGCCGACAGCGTCACGTTCTCGAGCTTTGCGAGGGGATGATCGGGCGGCAACGGCTCGTTGTGGAACACGTCGAGGCCCGCGTGACGAATGTGCCCGCTTTTGAGCGCTGCGATCAGCGCGGCCTCGTCGGCCAGCGCACCGCGCGCAGTGTTGATGTATATGACGCCTTTCTTCATGCGCGCGATCCGCTCGGCGGAGAGAAAGCCGCGTGTCTCGTCGCCGAGCGTCAGGTTCATCGACACGACGTCGGCGCGGGCGAGCAAGGTGTCGATGTCGACCAGCGGCACGTCGATCTCGGCGTGCTTGGTGCGATTCCAGCCGATCACGTTCATTCCCATGCCTTTGCCGATGCGCGCCACCTCGCGGCCGATGCCGCCGAGGCCGATCACGCCCAGCGTTTTGCCGAGGAGTTGCACGCCTTCGTGCGGTGTCCATACGCCGCCGCGCACCTCGCGATCCATGCGCGCGAGATCGCGCGCGCAGGCCCACAGCAGCGCGATGGTGTGCTCGGCGACCGCGGTGTCACCGTAGCCCTTGATGATGTGCACCTTGATGCCGCGCTCATTGAGCTCACCGACATTCATGTAGCTCGCCGGCCCGGTGCCGAGGAAAACGATGTGCTTGAGTTCCGGGCATTGCGCCACCAGCGGCGTCGGCATGTAGGAATGGTCGTCGATTGCGATGTCGTAGCCGCCGATGACGTGCGGCAGCTCGTCGCGCGCAAATGACCTTGCGGTTGACATCGATTGGCGGATCGTCCGGCCGGACGACTCTTTCCCAAACCGGAGCAAGCTGGTCGTTGCAGTCGAGGAAAATGGATTTCATGAGTGTCTCGTCTCGGCCCTATGTGCAGATCCATGGTGAGGGAAAACATCGCAAGCGTTGACGGCGCGGTGCGGCGCGGATTACATGCACTGGTCGCCGGCCGAACATAATGTAGTGGAGTAATGAGTAAAGAACACAAAGCCGTCTGCGTCATCGCATGGCCGGCCGGCCATTCGCGCTCGCCGCTAATCCACAACTACTGGATCAAGCAGCACAAGCTCGATGCCGAATATCGGCGCGAGGCGGTGCCGCCGGAGAAGTTCGCCGAGTTTCGTCCGCAATCTGCGCGCGCAACGGCTATGTCGGCGCGCAATATCACGGTTCCGCACAAAGAGGCCGCGCTGAGCTTGATCTGAACCGGACGACCGCGCGCGCGCGGTCGGCGCCGCCAACGCGCTTTGGTACGACGACGACAGGCTGCGCTCGACCAATACCGACGTCGAGGGCTTTCTTGCCAATCTCGATGCCGCCAGCGCCGGGCTGGGACCGCGGCCTGTCGACACGCCGTGGTGCTCGGAGCGGGCGGCGGCGCGCGCGCGGTGATGTTTGCGCTTGCTCGCGCGCGAGGTCGGCCGCGTCTATGTGATCAACCGGACGCGCTGAGCGGGCGAAAGCACTGCAGAAGAAATTCGGCAATCGCGTGCATGTCGCCAGTTGGGATGAAACCACCGGGCTGCTCGGCGGCGCCGGCCTGCTGGTCAACACCACCACCCTTGGCATGGTCGGGCAGCCGCCGCTTGAACATCAATCTGCGCTGCCCGCCTCGCTGGTGGTGGCCGATCTCGTCTATGCGCCGCTGGTGACGGGACTGCTGGCGTCGGGCGCGCGCGCGGGGCTTACGAACGGCGGATGGCCTCGGCATGCTGCTGCATCAGGCGGTACGCGGGTTCCAGCTGTTGGTTCGGCGTGCGCCCGGAAGTGACGGCGGAGCTGCGCGCGCTGGTCGAAGCCGATCTGCTCAAGAAGAAGTGAGTATCTCCGAAACGTGGAATAAGCGCGGCAAGGCGGGGTTAATCGCCTGATTGAGATCGGATGCGTGCCGGGTACCGGATCGGGAGGAGTCAAAATGCGCAAATTGAATATGACACGCCGGGCAATCAGCACGGCGGCAATAGCTCTGCTTTCGCGACAGCCGCCCACGCGCACAGCAGGGGCGTATCCGTGGACAGGTCGAGAAAGTCGACGGCGAGACTTACGTGCTCAAGGCACGCGACGGCACAACTGATCAATGTGAAGCTTGCCGACGATGCGCCGCATCGGCGCTCGAGAAAGCGTCGCTCGCCGACATCAAGAACGACACCTTCATCGGTATAGCCGGAATGCCCAAGCCGGATGACGGCATTGAAGCGTTCTCAATCCATATTTTCTGCCCGGCGCAGCGGGCGGTGCGGTGCCGGCCCGGCACGGTCCGCAGGACGCGCGGCCGAACAGCACAATGACCAATGCTGTACGTCGACGGGCCAGCGGTGAAAGAAGGACGGCGAGTGCTGACGGTGAAATACGCAGGACGGCGGAAAAGAAAGTCGATTGTCTACGCCGCAGACCAATCCATTCTGCGCACCATGGCGCCGGGCAAGAAAGAAGAGATCAAAGGCGGGGACGCCGATCGTCATTTTCGGCTGGGACAAGCAGCGGCAGCTCGATGTATCGGCGAACGCCGTCTTTTATATAGGCCGCAGTGACGCCGGCGATGTGATGTTCAAGGGCATCTTTGCAACGATCATCTGTTGTTGCGGCGTGCCTCACGTAACTGGCAACAGCCGGCCGCCGTACGCGTTGTCGGGGCCGTCGAGCAGCGCTGGACGGCAACGATGCTGTCGGTCAAATCGGAAAACTCGGTGAGGTGAAAAGTCAACCTCACCGCGGATGACGGTGTTCGGTGTCACCGAGGCGCACGGTCGCTGATATCAAGCCGGGTGCGTATATCGGCGTGGGCGCCACTTCGCAGCCGGACGAGAGCCTGCGGGCAGTTCAGGTGACGGTTTTGGCGGAGTCGCAGCGGGGCTGAGCAGGGCCACCGCCCGTAGGATCGCGGCCGAACAGCACGATGACGAAACGGCACCAAGTTGATCAGACGGTCGCTAGTGTCCGACGGGCGCGTAGTGATCGTTAAATACAAGGACGGGAGAAGAAAATCTGATCGTGCCGCCCCGGACGCCCGGTAATCGTCTGCTTATCAGGCAGGTGACAAGAACGGCTGAAGCCCGGGCCATGTGCGATCGTGCGTGCGATCAAAGCCGGATGGCTCGCTTGAGACCAACGCGTTAATGTCGGCGGCGCGGCGAGGTGGCGAGTGCCGCAATAGCCCTTCGCGTGGGTGCATGCGCCGAGCCGCGCGGCGGAGACGCCAAGATCGCCCGCAAGCTCGGGCATTTCGCGCATCGAGGCTGACAGGCGGTTTCGCCTGTTGCCCGTACTGCGCGAGCCGCGCGTTGCTCCTCGATTGGCCGGCGCACCCCGCCGCAACGCGCAGGCCATCGATCTCGGCGCCATGTTCGGCGAGCTGCGCAAGCAAATAAGCGAGATCCTCCAATTGTTCGGCGACAACGTGGATGACGCCCGACTTTCTTCCTGCACGCGAGCCGATGACCGCCACATAGCGTGCGCCCAGGACCGATCAGGGCGCAGGCGTTCGAACACTTTCGGCCACACGATCACGTTGGCGACCGGCGGTTTCATCCTCGATGGTCATGAACACGACGCCGTTGTGCCGAACCCGGCCGCTGCCGGCAGGTGACCAGGCCGGAGATGCGCACGCGCATGCCGGAGGCCGTCCGGCGCAGCGCCTCGTTTTGCTCGATGCCGCGGGCATCGAGGTCAGCGACGCAGGAATTGCGACGGATGCGCGCGCAGCGACAGGTGCAGGAAAGCGGTAGTCGTTAATGACTTCCTCGCCGATCGGCATCGGCGGCAGACGCACGTCGGGCTCACTGTGAGACGATGCATGCCGGCGCGGCGCTCGCTGGTTGCAAACAGCGGCAGATCGTCATCGCGGTCGCCGACGCGGCCAAGCGCCTTGGTCGCCCAGCAGCGCTTCCCGGCGGGTGCAGACCGAGCGAGCCGAAGGCATCGGCATCGGCCAGCCGTTCGAGCACACGCGGAGAAAGCCCGGTGCGCAGCCAGATGTCGCGCACGGAGTCGTAGGTGCAACGCCGCGCCTTTCCACGACCAGTTTGGCAGTCTTCCTCGCTCAGCCCTTTGATTTCGCGCAGGCCGAGACGCGACTGCGTGCGTTGTATAAACATCGGCCCGCATCTCACGGTGCAAGCCGTCATGCATGCGCTCGGCCGCCCGTGGGCCCGGTCCGAGCGTCGCATCCCGGCGCTGAATGGTTGATGTCGGGCGGCCGCACCTCGACGCCATGCTCGCGCGCGTCGCGCACGATCTGGGCCGGCGCGTAGAAGCCCATCGGCTGCGCTGTTGAGCAGCGCCGCAGCGAAGACATCCGGATAGTGGCATTTCAGCCAGGCCGAGGCATAGACCAGCAGGGCGAAGCTCGCCGCGTGGCTTTCCGGAAAGCCGTATTCGCCGAAGCCTTCGATCTGGCTGGAAGCAGCGCTCGGCGAAATCGCGCTCGTAGCCGCTGCGCCAGCATGCCCGTCGATCATCTTGCGCTGAAACGTGCCGATGGTGCCGACGCGCTTGAAGGTCGCCATGGCGCGGCGCAGCCGGTCGGCCTCGGCGGGCGTGAAGCCGGCCGCGACGATGGCGATGCGTCATCGCCTGCTCCTGGAACAGCGGCACGCCCAGGGTCTTGCGCCAGCACCGCTTCGAGCTCGGGCTTTCGACGGATAGGTCGACCTGTCTCCTGCCCGCTGCCGGCGGCGCAGATAAGGGATGCACCATGTCGCCCTGGATCGGTCCCGGCCGCACGATCGCCACCTCGATCACCAGGTCGTAGAAATTCTTCGGCTTGCAGGCGCGGCAGCATGGTCATCTGCGCGCGGCTTTCGACCTGGAACACGCCGAGCAGAATCCGGCGCGGCTGCAGCATGCGGTAGACTGCCGGATCCTCGGACGGGATGGTGGCGAGCGTGAGTCGCTCGCCGTAATGCCCGCCGACCAGATCGAACGCCTTGCGCAGGCAGGACAGCATGCCGAGCCCGAGCACGTCGATCTTCGAGAATGCCCAGCGCGTCGAGATCGTCCTTGTCCCATTCGACGAAGGTGCGGTCGTCCATCGCCGCATTACCGATCGGCATCACCTCGTCGAGCCGGCTGCGCGTGATGACGAAGCCGCCGACATGCTGCGAGAGATGGCGCGGAAAGCCGTTGATTTCGCGCGCGAGTGCGAGGATCTGGCGCATGCGCGCGGCTGTGCGGATCGAGGCCGGTGCGGGTGACGGCGTCCTTCGACACCGCGCCGCCACCGCCGCCCCAGATCGAGCGATGACAGCGCGCCGATGGTGTCCTCCGAGAGGCCGAAGGCCTTGCCGACCTCGCGGATCGCCGAGCGCCCGCGATAGGAGATCACGGTGGCGGCGATGCCGGCGCGGTCGCGGCCGTATTTCCCGTAGATGTACTGGATGACCTCTTCGCGCCGCTCGTGCTCGAAATCGACGTCGATATCGGGCGGCTCGCGCCGCTCGGGCGAGATGAAACGCTCGAACAGCAGGTCGGCGCGATCGGGATCGACCTCGGTGACGCCGAGGCAAAAGCAGACCGCCGGAGTTGGCGGCCGAGCCGCGGCCCTGGCAGAGGATGCCTTGCGAGCGCGCGAAGCGCACGATGTCATGGACGGTGAGAAAATAAGGCGCGTATTGCAGTTGCGCGATCAGCTTGAGCTCGTGCTCGAGATTGTCGCGCACCTTGTCGCCGGGATGCCTGCCGGATAGCGGCGAGCCGCACCTTCGTAAGTTGAGATGCGTCAGCGCACCCTGAGCATTGTCGAAACCTTTGACCTCTCTCATCCGGATACTCGTAGCGCAATTCGTCGAGCGAGAAGGAAAGCTCATCGCTGAGCGTCACCGTTTCCTCGATCGCTTCAGGCGCTTCGCGAAACAGCCGCAACATTTCCTGCAGCGGCTTCAGATATCGCTCGGCATTGATGGCGAGCGTGCGCCCGGCGCGGTCAATGGTGCGTGATTTCTCGCGGATGCAGGTGAGCACGTCGGCAAGCGGCCGCCGGTCGGGACGGTGATAGAGCACGTCGTTGGCGGCGATCAGCGGCACCTGCGCATCGCGTGCGATGGTTTTTCGCGCGCGCCAGCCTGACGCGGTCGTGCCCGCGATAGAGCCATGGAAGCGGCGAGGCGGATACGATGCGGTGCAGCTTCGCGCAGGCGCGCCAGGAACTCGTGCGTGACCGCCCATGGCGATCAATTCGGCCCGAAGGCATGCGAGAGCAGATCGTCGAGATGCAGAATGCATTCGCCTTTTTCGGTGCGGAGATTTCCGAGCGTCAGCAGGCGGGTAAGCCTTCCCCAGCCGGCGCGATTACGCGGATACACCAGAATGTCGGGCGTACCGTCGGCAAACACGAGCCGCGCCCCCGGATGATAACGCAGCGTCAAATTCTGCTCGCGTTTGGCCAGATGCGCGCGCACACGCCGGCGACCGAATTGCGGTCGCACAAGCCAAGCCCGGCAAGACCGATACTGGCGGCCTGCACCATCAATTCTTCCGGATGCGAGGCTCCGCGCAGGAAGGAGAAGTTCGAGGCGGCGGCAAATTCGAGGTAACGCATTACGCTTCAGCCTCAGGCAAACGTCCCGTGCAGAAACCACCCGGCGCACCGGCGCCATGCGCGAGGTCGCGGTAGAGCCCGGCGCGGAACAGCCCAGAATCGAAGTCCGCTTTTTATCCTCGACGCGGAAGTAATCGCGCGTAGGCCCGCCGCTGCTCGCTCCACCAGGCGCCTTCGATGCGTTCCGGTCCTTCGGCGGCAATCACCTCGTGCAGCGCGCGCCGCCACCGGAAGCGCAACGGCGGGCCGTCCGGCACTTCCGCCACCGCTTCGATTGGCTCCGGCCGTGCCAGCAGCCGCAGCGGACGCGGCGGCGGGTCGATCTCGTTGCGATAATGGCGGAACGTGCTCCAGTCGGTATCGCCGTTGACGGCCTGTGCCGGTAAAGCGGTCTCGGCCAGTTCTGGAATATGGCTGTCCTGCGCGACCAAACGGCGGACACGGCGCGGACCCAGCCGTGCACTCAGCCGGTCGATCAACCGGCAGAGTTCGGCCGTATCTTCCCCGCCGCGATGCCGATCTGTTCGGGCGGGCAGGGCTCGGCGACGAGCACCGACAGCCGCGCCATATCGAAGCCAAAACCGGGATCGAGCGCGTCGGCGAGCGCGGCGAGCCGCTCGACGAACAGCGCCCGGATTTCCTCCGGATCGCGCAACGGCCGTGAGGTGCCGGCGGCGATGCGGCGTACCACGCCGTCGGTGCGGAACAGGCTCAACTCGATGCGGCGCACGCCGTCGCCGCCACGCTCCAACGCGGATTGCAGCCGGCGCGCCAGCCGCACGGTGATCGCGAGCACGTCCTCCTCGCGGCCAATCGGTTCGGGAAAACGCTGCTCGGCGACATAAGGTGCGACCGGCAGGCGCGGCGTCAGCGGTTCATGGTCGTGGCCAAGGGCACGATCGAGCTGCCGCAGCACGTCGGGCCTGAAGCGCGCGGTCAGCGGCGCGCGTGGCAGATCGACGATATCGCCGATGCGCTTCAAGCCGACGCGAGGCGAGGCTCGCGACCGTCGCCGGTGGAAGCCGCAGCGCGAGAGCGGCAATGGCGCGAGAACGCTGCGTTCCTCGCCGCAGGCATAGCTTGCCGGTTCGCCATAACGTGCGGCAGCCCAGGCAGAGCCGATGGTGCCGGCAATGGCGAGCGAATAGGCGAAGCCGGATTTTCCAGGCGGCCGCTGAGATCGGCGATCAGCTCGCGCTCGCCGCCATAAAGATGCGCGCAACCTCTGCTGATGTCGAGCAGAAGGCCATCGGGCATATCGCAGGCAACCAACGGCGTGTAGCGCAAGCACCAGTCGGCAATGGAGTCGAGCAGGGCCGCATCGGCTTCGACGTCTTCAGCGGCGACGTCGATGTCGGGATGCATGGCACGCGCCTGCGCCAGGCGAGACCGGACATGGCCGAGCCGTCTTGCAGCGTCATTCACGGCCGTAAGAACTTTCGACATTGCCGCGTTTGCCGGTGACTACCAGCGGCACGGATGTTTTCACGCTTACGCGACCTGACGATGCTGTCGGTCGAGAGCCGGCGCAGCCAAAGGCTGAGCATGCGTTGCGAGGATGAATTGCCCATCGCTGCCACTCCATTCGAGAATCCATGTTCCGGTCGGGCCGCAGCGGTTGCGGACAAGCTGCGCAGCAACGCGCGGTGTGCCGGGAACGATCGAAGATCTGCACCGACGACCCAGCGCGTGGCTGCGGTCGAAGCGTCGCCTGGAGGTTCTGTCCGCAGCAGCAAAGCCAGCGTGCCGCTTTCCGCTGCCGCGAGTGAGAGTCGCCGTATCGCACGCCGTTGATTGCGCCGGCGCGCATTTCGCCGATCACCGCGGTGGTCGCGCCGCAGCGCAACGCCTTCTTCCATCGCCCACAGCAAGTCGCGGCGATGGGTGGTGGACACCATCACCAGCTGCTCCGAGCGAGCCAAATGCATCGAGGCCGGCGCCGTGCGCGCACGCCGCTTTCGGCCAACGCCATATCCTCCGAGACCCAGAACAAACGAGGCGATAGAGCAGCACGCCTCGCCACTGCCAGAGCAAACCCGGCCGCTGCAGGAAGATGCGCCTCGCCAGTTGCCGCGATTTCATGGAGCGCACCGCGGGCGAAGCCTCCGCCGAGCATCGTATCGATGGCGGGGATGCCGAAGGTCAGGGCGCCGGGGCGGCCCTCGATCCCCGGCGCCTTTGCAAGGCCTGCAGGCGTTGGCGGAGGTGGTTGATCATCCCTAAGCCTTTGAAGACACAGATACATTCGAACCAGCGCCTGGCCCGTCGGGCTTTTGTGTTCTTGTTTTGTTCTAATGTCCTCCAACGATCAGGGAGGTCAAGCCGCAAAGGAAAGGGGTGTCGCGGGGCCCAACAAACCCCATGCCTAGAGGCCGTTCAGCTGCCGCCGAGTTGCCTGCGTCCGCGCGCGGTCAGGAAAATCCGCGATTCGCTTCATGCTGCTGCCGTTCTCGGGAACTGGACCCAGTCCGTCGGAGATGGCGTCTTCCCAGATCGACAGATGCGGACAACTCCGGCGCCAGGCATCGGCTTCGGCATAGCTGCGCGGCGCCTCCGCCACCCAGGCAAGAAACTGCTGCGTCAATGCGTGTGCGGCATCCGACATGAGCGGGAAAATATATCCTGGTCAGACCGGATGAAAGGCCACGGCCGCCCGATTTTCGTCGGCTGGCGCAACTTTATTCCGCCCCGGCGATATTTTTCCGCCTTACGCGGCGCACGACCCACCAGTCATGGTGAGAACGGCAGCCGGCACAAACTAACGCTGTAGCGAACGAAACGATCGACCGGCACCCTTCGTCGTGGGCGCCTTTGATGAGATATCCGGAACAGCCCGACGACATAATAGCTGATCGCCGCGACGGAGAGACCTTCGACAGTCGTCTGCAACCACAGCTGCAGCCGCGTGCGCTCGTTCATCGAGCGCAGCAGATCACGGTTTTGCTGCTCGACCTCCACATCGACCCGGGTGCGCAGCAGACTGGCGGCGCGCGCGAGCTTCTCGGACAAATTCGCCTGCCGCTCCTCCGGTGGTGATGCAGGTGCCGCATGGCCGGCGCCATCCGCCGCGCCAGGAACGAAGACCACGTCGGCAGGCCTTCGACCTTGCGCTCGCCGATGGTCTGCAGGCGCAAATGAGCGATCTCGTTATAGGCGCGGCTTGCGCCGAAACGGAACAGGCTGGCGGTCGCGCCAGCCTCAAGTTCGGAGGCGAGCGCGGTCAATTCGCCGAGCAGACGGTGGTTATCGATAAGCTTGTCGGTGCTGCGCATTTCCTCGGTTACTTCACCGAGTCGCTCGATCCGGTTGATAGAAGGCAGCAGGCGTTGCGCCTCCGGCAGGCCAAGCAGCGCAAGCGTTCTGTAGGTCTCCAGCTCGATGATGCGCTGGACCACGGCCCCGCACGTTCGCTGCCCAGCCCACGGTCGAGCACGAGGATGCGCACAAAGCCCGCCGCATCGGCCTGGAAGTCGGTCGCAAACAAGGCAAGACCATCAGAATTTTCAGCGACCGCCAGGCTGGCGCGATCGAACAGCTTTGTGGATCGGCAGCTTTTTCTTTTCTCCGCCAGAAGGTGCAGATCCAGCGCCACCAGTAGCGGTCCCGGCTGCGGCAAACTTCGCCATCGGCGCCGCCAGCGACGCGGCGTCGGGATGGAATGGGCTCGTGTCCGGTGACGGCAATTCCCAGGTGTATGTCGTGAATTCCGAATGCTGCTCCCACACCGCAACATTGCACCGCCCAACACGACGCGGTGCTGTTTGACGGGACGGTTTCAGCGGCTCGAGATTACGGCGCGCGCACAATCCGGCGAGCGCGGCTCGATCCCGCCGCGCGGCATCGCCGGCGGTATAGGAGGCAGCAAATGCAGAATGCGCCTCGGCGTCTCGAGTGGCGTAAACGGCCGCGCGTGCACTTCTCCGAGTACCGCAGCGCGTAATGGGATGCGGCGTGAGCCGCGTGCCTTGCCGTTGCCGATCGACACCTCAGCACTCATGGCCTTCCCGTTGCACGTGATGCAATTTTTGACAAGCGTGCCGAACTTTAAGAGCGTTTCGCCCAAGATTAGGGCAGTCTCCGTTTGTATTGGCGCGGCTAAGCCCGAAATTTCAGCGGTATCGGCGGCATAAGTTGCCGCACAATTCGGCATCGATTTTGGCACGTCGATTGCAGTTCTGACTGGTAAATCGCCGGTCCCGGGGCCGGTCCAACAGGGGCGCGTAGTCATGTCCACATTTGACAATCCATTCAATCCGTCACGTTCATTGAACAGCAGCGGCTGCTCCTGCGGCCGCCATATCCAGCCAGGCGGCGCACCAGAACTCGACGCCGCTGCACGGCTCCAGTGCGTGCCGGTCGAGAGCGAAGAGAAGCGCTATGAGAACCTGGTCGCTTCGGCGGTGATGCGCGCGATATTCCCGAAGGATCGTTGGACGGCGCGCCTTCCTGCAATCGCTTGGGGCCTCGAC
>ERZ1370068.9819-contig-8569_pt1 | contig 47565 bp, 83 predicted proteins | sample MGYA00561227_ERZ1370068 | MGnify/ENA primary metagenome ERZ1370068 (study PRJEB38410, sample SAMEA6850437) | metagenome | study: Metagenomic assessment of the ecological functions of the soil: analysis of the soil microbiota associated with the... | reverse complement strand
TACGTATTGCTACACCTCGGCCGATGAAACATCCCCACGACGTTTTCAGCCACTAAGGGCACAAAAGGACACAAGGGAGGGACCGGGGCCCGGCTATCCGCAAGCGGAAGTCGCCCGTCGGCCTGCCTGGCGTAGCAGAGCCATTGCGGTGAGGCAAGAACGTCGCCGGTGAAACAAGCCGCCCGAATCCTGCGCGCGGCTTGCTTCCGGTCAGCGCGTCCTCACGCGTCGCCGCCTTCGGCGGCCGGCGACCGCACTTTGTGAACTTCGTGTCCTTCGTGGCTAAAACTCGTGGGAGAATGCCACTGGCCGCATGCTTACGTCCGACAAGAAGACGCTTTCCAGGATCACTATCGTGAAGATCACCGTGTATCAGAAGCCCACCTGCACGACCTGCCGGCAGGTGTATGCGGCGCTCCGCGATGCGGGCGTCGATTTCGATGCGGTGGACTACTACACCGACCCGATTCGAAGACGAAGCTGCGGGAACTGCTCCGCAAGATGGGCATCTCTGGCGCGCGAGGCTGTTGCGGACCAAAGAAGACGTCTACAAAAGCTTCGCCTCGGCGAGCGACGGCTGACCGACGCCGAGATCATCGATCTGATGGTCCAGCATCCGGATTTGATCAGAGGCCGATCGTCGAGAAAGGCGCGCGGGCGATTCTGGCGCGCCCCGCGGAACGCCTGCGCGAAATCCTGTGAGGTGAACTCCAGCGGAACCGACAAACTGTTCCGCTAAGATACCGGCGCGATGCAACGGCTCCTCGATGGCCTTGGCGAATATCCGACCGTACTCACAATCGTCAGCGGCCTCGGAGCAGCGGTTTCCGGCGCAGGGCTCCGGCAGTCGTGGGGAACGATATGGGTCATTGGCTGGCTGACTGGTTTGGCCGCGTTCCTCTACCTCCCCGCGTTGAGCACGAACCGAAATCGGCTTCAGCAAGGTCGCCGGGCGGCACGGAACTGCATCAGGCATGCATTAGAAGCATGCGCGGCAGCATACGGTTCCCCGGACCGACATGTCCGCGCGAACATCATGTTGGCCAGAGAAAACGGTCGTAAACGCCGCGTTGACACTGAGACCGCCTTCAACATGGCGGCGGACCCGGGACAACGATTTGGAGATCGACGCGACGGCTGGCGTAAGCGGTGAAGCGTTTGTCCATCGCGTGGCGGCGTATGCGGCGACTTGGGTTTAGCCCTTCAATCCGGCGGTCCGACGTGGGGTCTGCGGGACGCAGAACGATGCAAAAGTGCGCCGCAGTCTCCATTCGATTCTGAGGCGTGCCGGTATTTGATCCGGACGATACGGATGGACCGTTACTGGGCACACTGCAGGTGGACGGTGATTCCACGTTTCAGGACATGGAGTTCGACAGACCCGAGCGGCGCGCCGTGGCTGAACGCTTTGCAGACGTGGTTGCGTTACTATTGAAGACGGGACGGTGAATCTTGGCCGATACAAAAACCCAGCCTCCATCTTCGTCGGGAGCGATCCAGGTAAAGCCGGGAATCTATCGCTCCACTCAGTTCGACCAGCATTTTCGTCAAGACGAAAAAACTAACGCCACCGCCCGCCAGCGTCTACGGCCCCAGGAGTCGTGCCCGCGAGCTTCGTATCGCGCAATCACGCAGAGGGCTCTGATTCAAGAGCATCGGCCATTCTCCTGACGTGCCTCGGTGAGAGGCAGAGAATGGCCGAAATCTCACGCGAGGTGCGACCATGCAGACCAGGACCGCAGTTGTCCTCGCCGCGATCGGGGTTGCTTCTGGTGGGGCCGCCAGTCGCCGCGCATCACTCGTTCACAGCGGAATTCGACGCGGACAAGCCCGTCAAGATGACCGGCGCGGTCACGAAGTTCGAGTGGACCAATCCGCACGCCTGGTTTACATCGACACAAAGGACCAGACGGGTGCCGTCGCCAACTGGGGCTTCAGGCTGGCCGCTGCCAGCGGCCTCATGCCGGTCCGGCTGGACGCGATTGACAGCTGAAGGCCGGCGATGTCGTCACGATCGAAGGCACGCGAGCCAAGAACGGGTCGAACAACGCAAACGCGCAGACGGTCACCCTGGCAAGCACCGGGAAGAAGCTGTTCGCGGGCGCGAGTACCCAGGCGCAGCCGTAGCGAGACGCCGGCCGGGATCCGGGATCCGGCTTGCGCCGGGCGAAATCGATCGCGATTCGTTGGAGGGTGACATGAAACGGTCGTTCACCGTCGTGGTGTCGGCGGCCATCGTTGCCGCCTTCTCGGCGTCGCGTGTCCGCGCAGTGGGCGCTGCATTCGAAACCCAGTGTTCCGAAAGGGCGCTGACGGCAAGCCAAATCTCGCGGCGCCCGCTCCGCGAACCGCGGACGGCAAGCCGGACTTGTCCGGCATCTGGATGCGCACGAACCGGACGGAGGCGCCGGGCAGCCAGCCGGCCGGGCGGCCACCGCTCGCGCAGTTCGGCAACATCGGTGTGGGATTCAAGGAAGGACTGCCCTATCGACCATTGGCGCTCGACCTGATCAAAAGAAGCGGGCGGGCGCTGTTGGACAATCCCGATGCGCTCTGCCTTCGCCGCAGGGTCCGCTGGAATACCACCTCGACCCGCAGCCGCGCGAGATCATCCAGCTCCCAAACAAGATCGTCATCATGTACGAGTCGAACTACGGGATTCGCACGATTTACACCGACGGTCGGCCCCTGCCGCCGGCAGGGCGAGCCGCAGCCGTACTGGCACGGCTACTCGGTCGGCCGATGGGATGGCGACACGCTCGTGGTCACGTCGAACAACTTTCGCGGCGCGCTGACCAATATGCCTGGCGACGGATGGCTCGACGGGAAGGGCGATCCGTTTACCGACGCCTTGACGCTGACCGAGCGGTTCCGGCGCGTGAACTTCGGCCAACTGCAGATCGACGTCACGATCGACGATCCGAAAGCGTACACGACGGCCGTTTACCGTCAGGGTCGAGCAGCAGATCGTGGCCGACGGCTCGGAGATGATCGAGTTCATCTGCCACGAGAACCAGAAGTTCCTGAAGCTCACCGGCAGGAGAACTAGGGATTCTCGACGGCCCGCCATTCTGGCCAGCACCTTGAAGACGACGGCGAAGTCATACTTCGCCAGTCCCATTCCGCGCGCCGCGGTGAGGAACTCGTTGGTGACCGCCGTGGTCGGCAGCGGCACATCGAGCCGCCGCCCCATCTCGAGGGCCAGCAGCATGTCCTTCTGCATCAGGTTGACGTCGAACCACGATTCATCGGGCAGTTGAAGCACGAAAGGTCCGCGATACTGCACCATCGGTGAGGCGATTACGCTGTGCGTGAGCACATCGACCGCGACCTCGCGCGGGATGCCGCTCTTTTCCGCCAGCAGCACGCCTTCGCTGAACGCGAGCATCTGCACGGCCAGGCTCAGGTTGTGCGCGATCTTCATCGAGAGCGCCAGGCCGTTGTCGCCCACGTGGGTGACCTTGGGGCCGATGTCGTCGAGGACCGGCTTGATGCGGTCGAAGGTCGCGCGTCGGCCTCCGACCATGACACTCAGCTTGCCGGCCTCGAGCGTGGACACGCTTCCCGAGACAGGGGCGTCAACCATGTCGGCGCCTTTCGCGCGGACCTTCTCGGCGACGTCCCGGCTGACCGCCGGGTTGACCGTACTGCTGTCAACGACGACCTTGCCTTCGCGAAGTCCGGCGAGGAACCCGTCGGCGCCCCCGGATACCGCCTCGAGCGATCTGGAATCGGTCACCATCACGAAGATCAGATCCGCCGCTTCGGCGACCGCCCTGGGCGAATCTCCCCACTTCATCCCGTGGTCTATGAGCCACTGCGCCTTCGAGCGGGTGCGGTTCGTACTCCGGTGACGGTATGTCCCTTGTCGAGCAGCCGTTTTGCCATGCGGCTGCCCATCGCGCCCAGGCCGATGTATCCGAGATTTGCCATAGATGACGGGCCTCCTGGAGGGCGCTACGCTATCACGCCGCCGAGACGCAGAATCGGGTGTAGTATCCCCCGTCATGGCCACAGTCGCCACACACCCGCCAGTCCACTGCCGCCGTCGGTCGGAAGCCGTTTTACCTGACCCTGTGGGGACAGGTGCTTGTGAGCGTCGCGCTCGCGATTGTTCTCGGGTACGTGTCGCCCGACACCGCGCAGGCGATGCGTCCGCTCGGCGACGGCTTCATCCGCCTCATCACGATGGTGATCTCGCTGGTCATCTTCTGCACGGTGGCCGCCGGCATCGCGGGCATGGAGGCATCAAGAAGGTCGGCCGCGTCGGCGGCAAGGCGCTCCTCTACTTTGAAATCCTCACCAGCATCGCGCTGCTCATCGGCCTGGTGGTGGGCGCGCTCACGCAGCCGGGCGCCGGGTTCAACGCGACTCCGACGGCGGGCGATGCGAGCGCGGTGGCTGGCTATGCCGGTCAGGCCAAGGCGCAGACCGTCACCGACTTCCTCCTGAACATCATTCCGAACTCCGTGGTCGGCGCGTTTGCGGGAGGCAGCATCCTGAGCGTGATCCTCGTGTCGGTGCTCGTCGGCTTCGCGCTCTCGTCGCTGGGCTCGAAGGCCGAAGCCGGTGACAGACCTGCTCGAGGGCTTGACGCACATGGTCTTCGGCGTCGTCAACATCCTGATGCGTCTCGCGCCGATTGGCGCGTTCGGCGCGATGGCGTTCACGATCGGACGCTTCGGGCTCAGCTCGCTGGGACCGCTCGCAGAAGCTGATCGTCACGCTGTGGATCACGTCCGCGCTCTTCGTCCTCATCGTCCTCGGCGCGGTCGCCGCGCTGGCCGGTTTCAGCATCATCAGGTTCCTCAAATACATCCGCGAGGAGATCGTCCTCACGCTCTCGCTCAGTTCCTCCGACCCGGCGCTGCCGTCGCTGATGCGGAAGCTCGAGAAGCTTGGATGCTCGAAGGCGCTGGTCGGCCTGGTGACGCCCACGGGCTACATCTTCAACCCGGATGGGAGCTGCATTTACATGACGCTCGCCGCCGTCTTCGTCGCGCAGGCGACGGGCGTGCCGCTGACGCTCGGCAACTACATCACGCTGTTCGCCGTCGCGTGTTTGACGCACAAAGGCGCCAGCGGCGTGCAGGGCGCCGCCGTTCATCGCGCTGCGTCGCCACGCTGATGGTGATTCCGTCGATTCCCGTCGCGGGGATGGCGATCATTCTCGGCCTCGATCGCTTCATGAGCATGTGCCGCGCCACCACCAACATGCTCTGCAACGGTGTGGCAACGGTGGTCGTGTCGCGCTGGGAAAACGAGATTGACGCCGAGACGCTGCGGAAGAATCTCGCGGCGCTCACCTCACGCGAGGCACGAGTCGACGTCGTGCCGGCCTAGCCGCACAGAACGTAGCCGGCAGCCGGCAGCAGGCAGACGTAGATCAACGTAGAGGCGGGCCTTCAGGCCCGCCTGCCCGAGGAGGATCCGAGTCACCCTTTCCGCAGAGGAGTCGTTCCGTATCGTTCGCCAGCTCGCGATTCGACAAGGAGGCCGTCATGAGGTTGAAGGTTGTCCTCGGCGTCGTTCTCCTGGCATCGACCGCATCCCTCGCGGTCGCCCAAATCACGTCAGCGACCATCTCCGGCACCATCAAGGACGAAACCGGCGGCGTGCTGCCCGGTGTCGATGTCGTGGTCAGCAATCTCGATACAGGGCTGACGCGGAGCGTCGTCACCGACTCGAACGGGTAGCATTCGCGGTGCCCGGGCTGGCGCCCGGCCGATACGAGGCGCGCGCCAGCCTGCAGGGTTCAGGACCGGCGTGCAGAACGGTATCGCGCTGGCCGTCGCCGGGCAGGCGGGCCTGAACCTCGTCCTCAAGGTCGGGCGCAACCGAGGAATCGATCACCGTGAGCGGTGAGAGTGCGCTCGTCGAGACCCGCTCGTCCGCGCTCTCGGCCGTCGTCCTCGAGAAGACGATCGAGGAGCTGCCGCTGAACGGCCGCAACTACATCATGCTGGCGACGCTGCAGCCTGGCATCGTCCAGTTCACCGAACGCACCAGCACCTCGCCCGCGCAGCGTGGCGTCCAGCTCAACATCAACGGCATGGGCGGCCGCTCGAACAGCTACCTGATGGACGGCGCCAACATCCGAGGGTATGCGGGCCAGGCCTCGGTCACGGCGGCCGACAGCAGCGCTCGGCGTCGAGACCGATCCAGGAGTTCCGCGTCGTCACCAACGCGTTCTCGGCCGACTACGGACGCGTGATGGGCGGCGTTGTCAGCGTCGCGTCGAAGGCGGGGACGAACGTCCGTCGCACGGCTCGGGCTTCGAGTTCTTCCGCAACAGCAAGATGGACGCCCCCAACTTCTTCGACGTCGGCGACGCGCCGCCGTTCACGCGCCACCAGTTCGGCGGCGTCGCGGGCGGGCCGATCGTCAAGAATCGGATCTTCTTCTTCGGCGGGGCATGAGCGCCTGCAGGAAGATCTCGGCACGACGGTGATCACGGCCGTGCCGACGGCGGCAGCCCGCACAGGCCCGCGTCAATCCAGCCGTCAGGCCGTCACCTCGATCTCTATCCGCTGCCGAACGGGCCCGACCTTGGGCCGGGGATCGGGCAGTACACGTATCAGTTCAACCGCGCGACGCGGGAAAACTTCGCGCAGGGCACGCGTCGACATCCAGCTCTCCAACAAGGACTCGCTCTTCGTGCGCCACACCTACGACGGGTCGCGCCAGGTCGCGCCAGTCTTCAGCGGCGCGATTCAGACGACGGGACTCGAGCCGTTCTTCACCGAAGTCGGACTCCGGCAACCACTTCTTCACGGTCGAAGCGAAGGCGGACGCTGACGCAGAACCTGCTGAACACAGCGCGCTTTCCTCGAGCGATGCTGACCTACATCCAGAACCCGGCCAATACGCTGAGCCAGCCGCTGTCGTTCCTGCCGGAAGCGCCGTTCATGGGCCTCATCCTGATCGGAGGCCTGTCGCAAGTCGGCAACTATGCCGCCGAGCCATCGACGCAGAACATCGACTACCGGACGTGGAGCGACGACCTCACGCACTGAGGGGGAAGCACCTGCTGAAGACCGGCATGCTGATCGAGCATGCGTATCGCGGACAAGCTGACGACGAACCACAGCCGCGGGCACCTATACCTTTGCGAACCTGGCGCAGTTCCTGGCCGGCGTTCCGAGCCGGTTCCAGGGCAACACGCCGGATTCGAACTTCCACCGCCAGCGGCCTGAACACGCTCTTCGGCTTCTACCTCCAGGACGATTACCGCGTCACGTCGAAGGTGACGCTGAACCTCGGCCTGCGGCATGAGTTCTTCACGGTGCCGAAGGACAAGAACGGCCTGGATGCCTATCTGCCCGATGTGCGGACGTCGCCGGACACCGTGCTGGGCGGCCCGTTCGTCAACCCGTCGCTCGAGAATGTCGCGCCCGCGCGTCGGATTCGCGTGGGATGTCGGCGGCGACGGCCGCACCGCGATTCGCGGCGGCGGCGGGCTCTACCACGACACCGACGGTCCGTTCAACAGCACGCTGGCCATCGCGGCTCCAGTCGCCGCCCTTCGTGAACGTCGTGAATATCAGCGGCGCGGGGATTCCGTTTCCGACGCCGGTGTTTTCCACTGCGACCGCCGTGGGCACGCGGAGCATGCGCACGATGGACTACCACATCAAGCAACCGAAGGGCGTGACGTACAACGTCAACGTCCAGCGCGAGCTTGCGGCAGGCTGGGGAATGATGGTCGGCTACGCCGGCTCGCGCGGTTACGACCTGGTGAGCGCGATCGAGGGTAATCCCGTCGTGCCGGTCGTTCGGGCTGACGGCTCGCTGTTCTTCCCGGCGGGGCGCCACGGCAGAATCCGGCGTGGGGCAGCATCGACTACCGGAGGTCCGACGGGCGCTCCACGTATCACGCGCTCCAGACGAGCCTGATGAAGCGATACTCCGGCAACTATCAGATCCAGCTGTCCTACACGCTGAGCCGCGCGATGGACAACGGCGATGCCCAGCTGAGCACGGACACGATTGCGTCGGCCATCTATCCGCCGAATCCGTACGATCTGGGCGCCGAAGTGGGCGGCGGCACCGTTCGACGCCCCGCACGTCTTCGCGGCCAACGCGACGTGGGAGCTTCCGTTCCGCGGGAGTCCCGTCCTCAGCGGCTGGCAGCTGAACGGGATCGTGTCTATGCACAGCGGCTATGCGTTCTCGCCGTCGATCCAGACGCCGAACTGGTCGCGCACCGGCAACATTTCGAACAACGCCGAGGATCGGCCCAACGTGAAGCCCGGCACGGATCCGAAGAAGATCGTCACGGGCAACCCGAACGGCTGGTTCGACACCAGCGCGTTCGAGCTGCCGCTCCAGGGCACCGTCGGCAACACGCCACGGAACTTCCTCCGCGGCCCCGGCTTCGCGAGCGTCGACATGTCGCTCGTCAAGAACCAGCGGCTGCGCGGAGACACGAGGCTGCAGATCCGGCTCGAGGTGTTCAACGTGCTCAATCGCGCGAACTTCGCCACGCCGACCCGGCCGGTGTTCGCCGGCGCGAGTCAGAATGAGGCGCCGCTGGCGACGGCCGGCAAGGTGACGCGGACGGTCAACTCGTCGCGGCAGGTGCAACTCGGGATCAAAGTCTTGTTCTGAGGTTGCGCGGCAGGGGCTATCCGCGCAGCACACGGCCTTCCGGCTGACGAACGCTTCGAGACCGCTCTCGCTGTTCTCGGCAGGCCGGCGCCCGACTGCTTCACGCCGCCAAACGGCATCGAGGGTTCCTTGTAGCCCGTGTGCACGTTGACGTGCGCCAGGCCGGCCTCGATGCCGTCGATGTACCGCCGGGCAGCGCCGAGGTCCCTGGTGTAGATCGCCGAGGACAGCCCGTAGATCGAGTTGTTCGCGATCGTCAGCGCATCATCGAGAGACTCGAATTCGCGAAACGGCCAGCACCGGGCCCGAAGATCTCCTCGCGGAAGATCTCCATGTCACGACCGCACGCCCGTGAAGACGGTGGGTCGGACGAAGTAGCCATCCGCAGGCACACCTGCGTCACCGCCGGCGATCATCCGGGCGTCCATCCGTCTGCGCTCTGCAGAATGGCCGCGCGAATATCCCGATACTGCTGCGGACCGGCCACCGGTCCCATGTCGGTTGCCTCGAGCGACCCATCGCCGACGTTCATCTTCTCGCACCGCGCGATCAGTTTTTCCAGGAAGGACCCGGCGAGCGAGCGCTGCAGCAGGATGCGGCTCGTGGACGTGCACCACTGGCCGGCGTTCGAGAAGCCCGCCGTCACGGCCGCGTCCAGCGAGCTGTCGAGATCCGGCGTCCGCCATCGACGATCAGCGCGTTCTTGCCGCCGAGCTCGAGCTGCGTGCGAGTGAGGTTCCGGGCGGCCTGTGCCTGGATCTTCCTGCCGACCTCCGTCGATCCGGTGAACGAGATCGCCCGCACCCGGCCGTCCGTCGACGATGCGCGTTCCCGACCAACGAACCAGCGCCGGTGACGCAGTTGAACACGCCCGGCGGGCAGGCCCGCACGTTCGAAGAGGCCGGCCATGAACACACCCGACCACGGCGTGAACGATGCCGGCTTGAACACCACGGTGTTCCCGGTCAGCAGCGCCGGCAGCGTCTTCCGGCACATCACGTTCATCGGAAAGTTCCACGGGCTGATCACGCCGATCACACCCAGCGGCTCGTACTGCATCCAGCTGGTGATATCCCGGAATGCGCCCGGTCCGGTGTGGCCGTAGAAGCGCCGACACCTGGGTCAGGTGATAGCTGCCCTCGACCAGTGCCGAGTCCACCTCGGCGCGCGATTCACGCATCGTCTTGCCGTTCTCCAACGTGACGATGCGGGCCAGTTCGTCGCGCGAGGCCTTCAGCAGTCGCAGAAACTCGCGATACGTGCTGCTGGCGCTCCGTCACCGGCGTCCGGCGCCAGCATCGAAACGGCGAGCGTCGGCCGCCGCGATCGCCTCGTCGATGTCATCGGGGCTCGACGACTGGAAGAATCCGAGATTGCTTCCTTGACGGCGGGGTTTTCGTTTTCGAATGTCTCACCGGTCCGCGACGATGTCCACCGGCCGTTGACGAAGTTCTTGAACGTGTCTGTCATCGAACTACAGTTGCGTGGAGACCCGATGGCGGCCGCCAGATCGCGCATGAACGCGGCCGCGCGCGCGCGTCCACCACGCGGTGATCGCATCGAGAGCGTCATCGACATCATCGGCCTCACACCAGGGGCGCCGTCCACCGGCACGACCCGATCGGCGATGGCGCCGACGGCTGGGGATGGCTGCCCTGCGGCGGCACGATGATCGCCGTGGAAGGCGTCAACCTCGAACATGCCGAGGTTGCTGATGGTAAAGGTGGCGTCCGCGACGTCAGCCGGCTGCAGCCGTCCTGCCCGTGCGCGCTCCGCAAGGTCCCGCCGGCGGACCGCGATGTCGGCGACCGCCGCGCGATCGGCCCTGGGATCACCGCGGTGACCACGGCGTCTCGACAGCCATCGCCAGCGCAACGTTGACGTCCTCGTGGGAAACGATCCCTCGGCCGTCCAGCTCGCGTTGAGCCGGCGGTGTTGCGTGAGCGTGCGTGCCACGATCGCCACGAGCAGGTCGGTGTGCGTCACCTTCACGCCATGCGACCCTTCGATGGCCGGCAGCATCCGCTCGCGCGCGGCGCCTCAGGGCGCCCGCATCGACCTCCCGCGTGACGAAGAAATGCGGAACCGTCGTCCAGCTGTGGGTCGCACGCTCGGCCATCAGGCGGCCGATCGTCGAGACAGGCGAAGGGGTCAGCAGCGCCCGCAGCGGCGAGGATGTCGTCGGCGAGGATCTCTCCGCCCGGACCCGAGCCGGTCAGACGGCCGATGTCGATGCCCTTTTCCTGTGCGAGGCGCCGCGCCTTCGGAGAGATGCGCGTGCGCCGCGGGCCGGCGAGCCGACAGCCGGCGCAGCCGCCGGCGGCGATTCTCCCGGCTGCACGAGCCAGGCGATCGTGCGACCGACCTGCACCACGTCTCCCGGTTTGGCCGTGACGCCCGCGAGGATACCGTCGCCCGCGGCCTCGATTTCCACAACGGCCTTGTCGGTTTCCACCTCGAGCAGCATCTCACCCTTGCGGACGCGCTCGCCTTCCTGCTTCAGCCATGACACGAGCTTGCCGGTCTCCTGCGCCATCTCCAGCGCAGGCATCACCACACTGAGCGCCATCAGCTTCCGGCGCCGATTTTTTCGTGCGTGGCTTCTGCGCCGCGGCGGCGGCAATCATCTCGACCACCTCGCGGATTGGGCGGCGCTTCGGTCTCGCGGATCGATCGGCAGCGTGCCGCCGACGGTGACGAAGGGCGCGCCCGCGACGAGCAGCTGCTCCGCCGGGAAGCGCGTGATGACTTCGTGCCCGGTCTGCGTCACGACGATCTCTTCTTCGATGCGCGCGGCGCTCCAGCCATCGGTCGAAGGCCAGAACGTTTCGAGCGCGAAGACCATGCCCGGCTTGATCTCGTGCGGATGCTCGAGCGACACGAGCCGGCTGATCATCGGCTTCTCCCAGATGGCGAGGCCGATGCCGTGGCCCATCTGCAGCGCGAACGCCGCCTCCTCGTTCGGGAAGCCGAACTCCTGCGCCTTCGGCCACACCGACGACGACCTCCGCCGTGAGCCGGCCCGGGCTGAATCAGCTCGATCGACGCATCCAGGTAATCGCGGCACCGCTTGTAGGCGTCGACGAGTGCGCGCGACGCCGAGCCGATCGCGAACGTGCGGTAGTAGCAGGTGCGATACCCCATGACGAATGCAGGATGTCGTAGTAGACCGGGTCGCCTGGCCGCAGTGACGCGATCGGAGAAGACGATGCGGATGCGGGCTGCAGCGTTCGCCGGAGATCGCGTTGACGCCTTCGACGTACTCGGAGCCCGAGGTCGTAGCAACCGTCTCGGCCACGAGCGCGACCGCTTCGTTTTCGCGCATGCCCGGTTTCATCGCCTTGTAGAGATCGTAGTAGGCCGCGTCGACCATCATCGCTGACATGTGTGAGCAGCGTGATCTCGTCCTTCGGTCTTGATCTCGCGCGCCTCGCACATCAACTGCGTGGCCGTCGACGATGTCGATGCCCTCCGCGCTGCAGCGCAAGCATCACGTCGGGCTCGATGACGTCCACGCCAAGCGGCTCCTTGTGGAGCCCTCGCTTCTCCAGCTCGATGCGGATCTTCTTCGCGACGTCCTCGGCACGGCCCATCTCGGGCGTCATTGCGCCGCGCATCGAGCGGGATACCGGCGCGCGAGCGTTCGCCGAGCCACGGGCAGTTGCAGCTGGTGATGGCGCGCCGCCGAGCCGAAGTCCCAGAGAATCGGCTCGTCCTCTCTGCGGCAGCAGCGTGAAGCGGCTGATCTTGTCCTGCGCCCACGTGCCGATGTGGGTCGAGGTGATGTAGCGCACGTTGTTCATGTCGAAGCAGAGCAGCGCGCCCATCGACGACTTCGCCGAGCAGCTCCTTGATGCGTGCGAGTCGCTCGCGCCGCAGCCGGTCGTAGTCGACACGCTGCTCCCAATCCACACCCATCGTGCCGTAGGTCTTTAGTGCCATTGGTGTCTTCCTGCCGGTCCGCTTCGCGGAACCCGGCCTACGCACGTAGGGCGGGTGCCGCGATGCGTCTAAAGCTCTGCGTCGCGGACCCGCCGACACCGCTACTTATTGCACATCTGTCGCGCCATCTCGACGACGTCGCGTTCGGTCGGGACGGTCGCATCCTCCAGCGGCGGCGAGAACGGAATCGGCACGTGCCTGGCACCGATTCGCCGGACCGGACCGTCGAGATCAGTAGAACGCGCCTTCGGCGATGACGGACGCGAGCTCTGCCGGTGACGCCGTAGCGGTGAACTCCCTCGTCTATGACGATGCAGCGCGACGTCTTGCGAACCGAATCGATCAGCGTCTTCTCGTCGAGCGGCCACGTCGTGCGTGGATCGACCACCTCCGCGTCGATGCCAATCTCCTCGAGCATCGCCGCGGCGCCGAGCGCCACCTGCACCATGCTGCTCGTCGCGACGAGCGAGATGTCGCGCCCTTCGCGCTTGATGTCCGCCACGCCCGAGCGGAATCACATAGTCCTCGTCCGGAACGGGTCCCTGCACCTTCGTGTAGCTGAGATCTTGTCCTCGAAGATCACGACGGGATTGTCGTCGCGAATCGGCCGCCTTGAGGAGGCCCTTGGCGTCATACGGCGTCGAGGGAATCGACGACCTTCAGACCAGGCACGTGGCTCGGCCACGCGTGCAGCGATTGCGAGTGCTGAGCGGCCGACCGCCGCGTGGCGCCCATCGTCGCGCGAATGACCATCGGCACCTTCCACTTGCCGCCGGACATGTAGTGGATCTTCGCGGCCTGATTGACCACCTGGTCCATGATCAGCGTGAGAAAGTCGCCGAACATGATGTCGACGACCGGCCGCATGCCTGCCATCGCGCGCGCCCACCGCCAAGGCCGGTAAACCCCGCTTCGGAGATCGGCGTGTCGATGACGCGGTCCTTGCCGAACTCGTCGACCAGGCCTTTCAGCGACCTTGAAGGGCGTGCCCGCTTCGGCGACATCCTCGCCCATCAGCACGACCCGCGGGTCGCGTCGCATCTCTTCCCCAGCGCCTCGCGGATGGCCTCGGCGAAGGTGAGTTCACGAACGGCGGAGCCGGAAGGTTCCGACCTGCGTGCGGCGGTCACGGTGTCAGGCATAGACGTCCTCGTCAACTTCCCGTGGATCGGGATAGGGCGCGTTCAGCGCGAACTCCACGGCGGCATCCATCTCGGCGGCCACTTCGCCCTGGATGCGATCCAGCATCGCCTGATCTGGCCAGACCTTCTGGAGACGAGCGCTTTGCCGCGTGCAGCGCGACCGGATCGCGCCTGACATCCAGCGCTGCTCTTCGAGCTTCGGCCTGTAGTATTCGCGCGCGATGTCGCCGACATGGTGACCGCGAAACCTGTAGGTGTGCAGCAACAGAAAGCCGGGACCATCGCCGCGGCGCGCGCGGTCCACCATTCTGCGCCGCGGCGGCGTGCACTCGCCCGAACGTCCTGGCCGTCGACCGCTTCAGCCGCCAGGCCGAACGCCGCCGGCCGCGCGAGCATGTCGCCGGCGGTCGTCTCGGAGCAATGCGGTACTGCAGCGTACAGATTGTTCTCGCACGCGTAGATCACGGGCAGCGTCCAGAGCTGTGCCAGGTTCATCGATTCATACAGCACGCCTCTGGCCCAGCGCGCCTCGCCAAAGAAGCAGACCGCGACACGATCTCGACCGAGGGCCTTGACGCGAACGCGGCGCCCGTCGCCAGCGCCGCGCCGCCCCCACAATGGCGTTCGCCCTGAGGTTCCCGGTGTCTGGATCCGCGATGTGCATCGAGCCGCCCCTGCCCTTGCAATAGCCGGCCTTTTTGCCCAGCAGCTCCGCGAACATCAGATGCGGCGCCGCGCCCGTCGGCCAGACAATGTCCGTGGCCGCGGTGCGTGCTGGTGATGTAGTCGTCTGCGCGAAGAGCCTCGCAGATGCCGACGGCCACACCTTCCTCGCCGATATACAGATGCGCCAGACCGGGCATCAGGGCGCGAGTGTAGAGGTCGTTGACTCGATCCTCGAACAGGCGTATGGCGATCATCTGGCGATGCGTGCGGAGCGGCGTCCCCGCTTTCACGCCAGCCGTTACGGGCGCGGAAACTGTGGTCATCGCGCGTAAGTATTCCCAGGCGGCACTCACAGAGAAGGGCCGCGAAGAGGGATACACTGCGCCATGAACCCTCGACTCGCTCCGCTCGCTCGGGGCGAGGGCTTCCGGCCGTGGCGCTGGCCGCGATGGCGCTCCTGACCGCCTCCCGTGGCGTGGGCCCAATTCGGTCGAGGCGGCAATGCCAGCATCAGCGCCCACACGGCGCGCCCGGACAGCTTCGACGGGCGGTTCCACTATTGCCGCGCCGGTACCGCATGAACCCGGGTGGCGACGGCGGCAGCTGGCTGACGGACTACCCTCTCGCCGACATCGATCTCTCCGTCCGGCTCGCCGGAGCTCACTCAAGATACGCGTCGGCTTCGACCCGGGGGCCAGCCGCAGCATCTCATCGTGCAGCTGACCGCCGACGAGCTGTTCAAGTGCCCCGTCATCATCATGCGGGAGGTCGGGCGGCTCTTCTTCAACGACGAAGACGCCACGCGGCTGAGGACCTACCTCGCTGAAGGGCGGCTTTCTCTGGGTTGACGATTTCTGGGGCTCGTATGCGTGGGACAGCTGGGCCACCCAGATTCGAAAGGTGTTTCCTTCCGCGGACTACCCGATTGTCGACCTGCCGAGGGAGCATCCAATCTTCCACACGATGTTCGACCTTCCCGGGATTCCACAGATCCCGGGCATCGGTTACTGGCGTGGCAGCGGCGGCGGGACGTCAGAGCGCGGCGCCGATAGCGCGCGAGTACACGCGCGGGGTGTCGGACCGCACCGGACGCCTCATGGTGCTCATGACACACAACACGGACGTGAGCGATTCGTGGGAGCGCGAAGGCGAAGACCCCAGTAGCTTCTACCAGTTCTCCGTTCAGGCTACCAGGTCGCGATGAACGTGATGCTCTACGCGATGACGCATTGACCGCTTCACGCGCTTTGACGCGCGAGGTCAACGACAGCGCGATCCCACACTCACGGCGGAGCTGGAGCCGGATACGGAAGTGCTCGAAGCCGTGCGCGGCGAGGGCGCCGAATATATTCCGTCAATTCGGCCGCGCTCCAGGTCCAAGGATGCCTAAATTTGCAGGCTCCGTCAGCGTATGGCCTCTCCCGACTTCGACCGCCTGTACGCCCTCCTGCGCGAATTGGAGAAGACCTGCGAGAAAGCCAAGGAATTACGCGAACAACTCGCGTCGCATGCCAGCGAGTGGGCGCGTTTCATCCTGAGCTTGACCGTGTAAACAAATTGATCGCGGATAGGTTTTCCTCGACACTTTTTTCAACCTCATCCGCGGTGGACGACGTCAGCGACAACTAATCGAGCGTGAATCGCGACGCTTCGGCGTGAAGGCCTGCATCCCTTCCTCCAAATCGGGTGCGCCACTCGTTGGTGCGAGCGATTCCGGGACGGTCATTCCAACGAATGGCCGTCCCCTTCCTTCAGTCGTCAGTCTCCCCCGTTTTTATTTGAGCGATTCCGCCGTATCGGGTCGCGGTCAGCGGTTCTTGCGCGCGCGCTTGCGGCGCGCCAGGTCGGCAGCTTCGGCCTTCGGAAGCGAGATAACCTGTACGGATGGAACATCGGCGCGTGCAGCGGAACGACGAGGGCCGGAGATTCGTCAACGACCGGCACGGCCCACCCCTCCGACAGCAGGTAGGACCCGATCGACGTGCCTACGTCATAGACGAAGCCCGGGATGAATCGATCCAGCTGTATGCCGTCAATACTGCCGGAGAGCGAACGTGTAATGCGGACGCGCATTTTAGAGGGGATTACTCCGGAACGGCCGACCTGATCCAATATTCGTTCCGTCCCTATTCGCGCTCGATTCAAGACTCTTCGCCCTCGGGCAAATGACACACGGCGTCAGCTGCCTTCCGCCCGCGAAGCACCGCTGCCAACCCGTGCTGACGAAGCGTCAGACGCTGCGCCTCACTTTGCCGCCTTCTGCTTCTCCTCCTGCACCGCCTTCGCCGCGTTGTCCTGCGTGCGCTTCACCCACTGCGTGAACGTCGCCGGATCGACGAACGGATGCGGATCGCCGCGGCCTTGCGGGACTTCAGCATCAGGCCGCGCTCGAGCACGCCGCCGCCGGGATACCCGTTCGGCCTCGGCCCAGCTGTGGATCTGCAGGTTCACCTGCACGCCCTGAATCTGCGCGACCTTGTTGGCGCTCTGCGACCGACTTGTTCCGGCGTCGGCGAGCCCGCCGCGGTAACCCGCTCCGCCCCAGAGGATCGCCCTATACGGCTTGCCGCCGTCGTAGACGGTGATGCCCTCGGTCGTCACCACGCCGGGTGTGTGTCCTGGTGTCAGGTGAAATGTCAGCTTCTGCCCGCCCAGCGCGAGCGTGTCGCCTTCCTTCACCGACCATGTCCTGCTTCGGCACGCGGGGCGCGGCGCACGCCGCCGCGGCCCGGGTCGGCTGCCGATCTGCTCGATCATCTTCCAGTCTTCTCGGCCGCCATGACACGCGCGCCCGACGCTTCCTGAATCTTCGCCGCGCCGCCGACGAAATGATCGAGATGTCCGTGGCTGAGGATGATGTATCTGATGCTCCTCGGATCGACGCCGACTTTCCGGATGTTGCCGATGACGTAGTCGACATACGGCTCCTGGGCCGTGTCGAACAGGATGTTGCCCTCGGGCGTCGTCAGCAGCCAGACGGAGACGTAGCCCGGCCCGACGTAATAGAGGTTGTCGAAGCACCTTGAAGGGTTCGATCTTCTGGAACTCGACGTCGTTGGCGCGCGTGACCCGATACGTCTTGCTCAGCGGCTCCGGCGCGCCCTGGCCGGAAGACCACCGCGCCGAGACTGAGCGGCGACAGAACGGCCAACATCGACTTTCTCATTGTTCCTCTCCTCGATCTACTGCAGGCGCGAGAGCTGCTCGAGCAGCTTCCCTCTCGGGCTATCCGCCGGCACGAACCGCTGCACCCGCTGACCCGCGAAGACTTCACCCGTATAGATGTAGCCTCTCGAATCGGTGGCGATCATGTGAGCCCGGAAGAACTGCCCGCCGCTTTCGCCCATGCTGCCCAGCCTGCCGACGACTTTCCCGTCATCGCGGTTCAGGAACCAGATGGTGTTGTTCTTGATGTCCGCAGATGAACAGTACTTCTTGCGCCTTGTCCGGCGAGAACGCCACTCCGCCGGAGGTCCCGCGGTCGTTGCCCTCGCCGCGTCTGGTCCCCGGTGGCAGGATGACGAACTCCTTGACGAACTTTCCATCTGCTTGTCGGTGACGTCGAATGCGGTCCGCGGCGCGATCGGCCGCGCATACGAGGCCGTCGTTGGACACGTTCAGCGTGAGGTGGCCTCTGAATTCCTTCGGCGGCTTTCCACCGGCGAACTCGCGATCCGCGTCGTTGGTCGAAATCTCGGACAGCTTGTGCCGTAGCGCGCCCCAACCCCGCTTGAACGCGAACGTGTTCATGTCGAACACCATCACGCGTCCGCCCAGGTAGTTGTCCGCGACGTAGACCTCGCCGGCCGGCTCGTCGAGACGGATCTCTTCGATGCCGCCGACGATCATCGGTGTCGTGGGCGGGTACATCTGCGGAACGCCGCGCGCACGCCGCCTGCGCCGCGGCATTTCCGGGTTGCCGCCGCGGCCGCGTCACTGCCCGCGCGGCTGCGGGGAGGAAGCCCGCGACCGGGCCCTGCGCCCCCGACGCCGGGCGTGCGCGCCGGTATCTCCTGAGGACCAAACTTCCCGCCGTTTTCAAGCTCCGGGGTGTGCGCGATCGCGCCGACCAGCTTGCCGGTCTTCGTGTCGCATTTGCGGACCGGTGTTCTGGCCGAGATACGCGAACCCCTTTGCTGTCGATGTCCATGCCGTGCCCTTGCGGCGCGTCGAAGGACCTGATCACGGTGCCGTCCTTGTCGATATGAATCATCGACGGCGGACGCGAGCAGCAATCCGACACCCGGCCTCGGACTCGAGCCTCGAGATTCGGTCAGATCGTTTGGCCGGTCGTAGACCCAGACGGTGTCGTCGTTCGGCGCGACGGCGAGTCCCGTGACGCCGCCGATCTTCCACTTGCCCGGCATCGGTTTCGGCCAGCCCGGATCGTACATCGGCAGCGTGGCGCGGCCTGGCCCTGTGCCTCCACCGCGACATAGAGCGCCAGCGCGCAGACGCCGACGGTCAGCACCAGGACGTTGAGCCACACCACCTCGATCGACGGTGTTCTTCATCGGACCTCCGGAACGCCTGGAAACGGCTTCATGCCCAGCGCACGTTGATCGGTCACGGACTGATTCCCTCGTGGCATGCCTGCTCCCATATCTCGAAACCAGGTTCCTTGTTCCTCCTGAGCGCCGACACCATCGTCCAGGGGCGGGTGTAGACCTTCGGGTCCTCGAGCCGTGCCTCGTAGTGGATCGTGTCGCGGTCGATCAGCGTGAACCGTTCGACCACGTGCAGCGCGTCGCTGACGAAGTTGCCGGCGTTGTCGAGCCACGCCAGGCCGTTCAGGTTGGTGACGTCGACAACGAGCGTGTTGCCCTCCCACCTCCCGCGTGAGTCGCCCTGCCAGAGTCTGATCGCGTTGCCCACATGCGGTTCGCCACCCGTCGGAATGATCCGGTGCAGTGAGTGCGATGCATCGAGCGTGTACGCCGACGTAGCCAGGCCGCTGCACGATCTGGTGCGCGGCGGGCGCAATCGCGTGGCGAGGCACGCCCGGCGGATAACAACTCGCGAGCGGAGAGATGAACCGATCGGCGATGCCTTTCCTGAATTCGAGCGCCCACGGCTGATACGGAATCTTGTGTGATCGGGCGTGTCGACGACAAGGCTGGGCCCCGGCTGAACGTTCAGGCCGTCGGCGCCATGTTCTTCGACGTCCTGCGAGGTGAATGCACGGTCCCAGCAGCCCTGCATGTCCGGCCGCCCGTCCTCGGTGCGCGGCGGATTGAAGGTTTTCGTCTTCGGAAGCGCGCAGGCGTGGAACGTGACCGGCTCGAGCGGACACCCGCCGGCTGTTGCCGGCGCGGTCGCCTGACCCGCGGTGCGGGTGGCTGACGTCAGGAGGATGAGCGCGGCTGCGGCGAGCGAAGCGTGGAGTCGCGGCTTCACTGGAGACCTCCGATCAGAGCGTCTCGCATGAAGACGGTTGACGCGTGGGCAGCCCTGATCGCGCGCAATGATACGTCAGATTCGCGGAGCCGCTCAGCGAGTGCCACGGATGCTCGACGCCGCCAGATCGCGGTTCAACACTGCCGCCAGACGGGTCACCGGCAAGGGCGATCTGCGCCGCACCTGATCTGCCGCGCGTGCATGCCGTAAGCGCCGGTGAGGGCGCATGGCCCGACGCCCACGCGAATCGGCACCTGATAGACGTCGGATTTCGCGAGCGCCAGGCTTTCCTGCACCCACTGCGCCGGGTCGAGTGAGCGCCGCACGCGACGCCGCGGGCCGTTGGCAGTTGCCGTGCCGCGGCGATGGCTGACGCGACATCAACCTGAGAACTAAGCACGCCATCCCACACGCTGTGCAGGTTCGTGGTGGCGTTGCAGAGCGTGTCCTGGCAGATTCTGACGGAGTTGCCGCCGTTGTCGCCATAGAACTGGGCGGCCGTCACCCGCGTCGCCGCGTGAAGCGGCTGGTGAATGTCGCCGACCAGATGCAACAGCCAGGTAAGGTCGTAGGATTTCAGCGCATCCGGCGACGCTGACGCGAGCACCGAGAGGAAGAGCACGATGCGATCCTCGCGGCGTTCGGCACGGGCACCGAGTGGAAGCCGGCTGTCCCCCTTCCGCGCTGAACGGCGTATCGACGAAGTGCCGGCATTTGTGGCGCAGGAGATCCGCGTATCCAGTGTTGCGCGATGCGAGCGGCCCACCCGGCCGATTCCCGTTCTGCGTGCCGTCATCGCGATACGCGGTGTCTGATTTGATCTGGTCCGCCCATGTTGCGGCGATCATGAAGATGGCGATGGTTCCGTTCGGACGGTGGCAGCGTCGCCGGGACCATCGCGGAGCCAGCGCCGGTAGAAGGGATTCAGCCGCAGCAGCTGATCGGCCCCTTGCACGAACCGCCGGTGTCAGCTGCTGATAGGCCACATACGCCACAGCCATGTGACCTTTGTCGTTCCACGCGGCCGCGGGTGCGGACACACACCGGCTACTGCAGAGGCAGACGAGAACGAGCAGACGAGCAGCCGCACGCATCACGTCACTCCTCACGGCATGGACGGCTTGATCACCGCGATCACATTGCCTTCGCTGTCCTGCACGCGGGCATAGCGTCCCACATTCGGGATATCCAGGATCTCCTGACCAGTTTTCCGCCCGACTTCTGACCTTTCGACAGCGGCATCGGCGTCGTCGACTGCGATGACGAGGATCGGCGCGCTCGCCGACGGGTCGCGCGGCATGATGCCGCCGTTGATGAACGCCTTGTCCTGGGGCATCCCCTTGTCGTCGGTCGGCCCAGTATGGACCACGACGTAGTTGCCCATCTCCGGCCCGAACTGATTCAGCTTCCAGCCGAAGTTCTCGCCGTAGAACTTCTTCGCGCGCTCCAAGTTGTCCGCTGGTATTTCGAAATGCACGACTCTGTTCATCCCTGTCTCCTCGATTGCCCGTGAGGTCGCGTTTGAGTTGTAGAAGGTACCACACGGGCATGTGCGCGCAGGTTTGGCTCCACGAAAATGGTAAGACGTTCTCAGCCACAAAGCGCACAAAGGCCACAAAGGACGGTGCGGTCGCCGTCCGCCGAAGGCGGCTACCAGGTGAGGTCACGTCGCCCGGAAGCAAACCGCGCCGAACCCATGCGGCTTGTTTCCGGTGACGTGGCCTTCACCGGGTCGGCCTGCTACGCAGGCCGACCGGCGACCGCTCCACTCTTCGTGATCTCCGTGCTCTTCGTGGCCAAACTCGTACGAGAGCTTACCTTGGCGGTACACATACAAGAAGTCAAGATTGATGGCGCTTACTCGAAGCTGGTCGCCCCTGGAAACCCTGAGGCGTCGGCGAGTTCAGCCAGGTCAAGACCTGCCCGACGATCGCGCGGCCTTTAATGATCCAGGTTGGATACAGCCGACACGCCGGCCTGGGTGCAGGGCACGATGCGCCTGCGGCGCATTGGGTCCAGCGAGGCTGCATTCGATGTACGGGAGACGGCTGGCCGACGCCCCGAAGAGTCGCTTCTGTTCCTGACAATGGGGACACCACGACGCACCGTAGAACAGGACGTCTTCATCTTTGAGGTGCTCTGCCAGCGCGCGGATCTTCGGATCTTCCGGGCCGGTGGGCTCGGGCTGCGGAGCGGTAGCCGGCGTGGAGGACAAGGATGGCCACCGCCGCGAGCGCACCAGGGCCAGCGACTAAACCCAACCAGGAGCGGTGCGCCATCCCGGGAGGCCGTTGAAACACCACGAGCGCCAGGATGCCCGCCGTCGGAGTCCGAGCTGACGTCAGGCAGCACGGACACGCGGATCCGAGAATCGTCAGCGACACCACGGTCAGGTAGACGCTGTAGCAGACGCCGAAGAAGGCGACGGTCCACGCGTAGGACCAGTGCCTGTCCGACTCGGCGAACGAACGCGATCGTGGCAAGCGCGGCGTAGCCAAGCGAATCCCCAGACGGATGTCGGCAGCCCGAGAAGGGTTGCCCACCGGCTCGTGAGGATCGGCGTCGCATCCCCCGCCGACAGAGCATCCCTGCACTGCGCCGCCGGTGAATGCGGTCCACTCCAGATACGCGGTCACGCAACATGCCCAGGCTGCTCACCGCCAGGAGCGGCCAATTGGGCGCTGGACCGGAGTGGGTGTGTGTCGGACCGGGTCTTCGACTCTCGTCGTGTTTTGGATCTTTGCTCATGCTCGTCGCGCCTGGATAGTCGCTGAACGCTTCTTAACTGGGGTCGACGCCGGCGCGTGCGCAGAAATATTCCCACGCGCGATCGAGCGCCGAGCGGCGAGAACTGGGCCTCGCGCGACCGCTCGACTACGCGCATCGGACAAACGACGTGGTGTTCCGATGGCCATCGCCTGGAGCTGCACTTCCGCGTTGACCTTGAGGTAGATGGCGGCGATGACGGCTTCCTTGAGCGACGCCGTCGCCACGACCGCACCGTGCCCGCGCATCCAGCGCACAGGTGTTGCGCCCCAGCGTGGCCGCGAGGTCGCGGCCCTGTTCCATCGTGCGCACCAGCATGTCCGTTTCGTGGAATCGGTTGGCGATGTCCCAGAGTGGAATCCTGGATCCGATGACGGACGCCACATGGATGAGCGGTTCGAGCGTGCGACCGGTGACGCCAAACGGCAGCAGCGCATACGCATGATTGTGGCACGACGGCGTTGACGTCGCTGCGCGCTTCAGTAGACCGCGCCATGAATCATGCGTTCGCCAGTACGGCGTGCGATTGCCGGGGATCGACGCGAGCGGCCATCCTGCTCGAATCTGATCAGGTCGGCGAACTCGACCAGCTCGGGGCTGCGTGACCGGGCCATGACGTAGCGTTTCGGGTTCCCGGGATCCCCAGGCTAGACATGGCCGAACGCGTCGACGACTTCCTCGTGCGCGAGAATCCGGTTGGCGGCGACCACGGCGCGTGAATTCGACTCGCTCGGTCACAGCGCGGCCGTGTTCTGTGCGAATGCCCGCGGCGCACGGCTCCAGCCGCGAGCACGCCCAGGGCGTGCGAACGAACTCACGCCGAGCGACGCGTGCAGTCGAGAGACATAGGCATCCTCCGGCGCGGATCATACTCAATACCGCGGCGCACGAACTGCACGACGGCCGCCACGATCGAAATGAGGAGCGCGCCGCCGAGGGCCCAGCCGAAGCCGTCGATCTTGAGGCGATCTGGTCAACCGATCGGTGAGCGCGAGCAGGAGCGCGTTGATGATCCATCCCGTGATGAAGGCCAGCAGCCACGCCAGCCCGAGGGTCGCGAGGGTGAAACACCGCAAACAGCAGCCAGCCAAGTGAGGAAGTTCGCAGGACGCCGAAAATCGCCGGGCGACGATGATGTGCGCTCTGAAGTCCTTCACGTGAAACCCGGAAGCGACGGGCTGCCGCGGACCTGCAGACGGCGAGTGACAGGATCAGACCACGAAACGATCAGGCTCATGACCCATTGTGGGGTCAAACCGTTCGCGGCGGCCGGCAGTCTGAGTCTGTCGGTGCGAGAGCCGAGCCTGCCGGCGCAGCTTCGGCCCCCGGTGGTTCGCTGAAGGGCTCCACGGGGATGCGCTCATAACGCACCTCGAGGATCTGCAGTTGCTCCGTCGCGCCCGGCGCGCGAAGGACCACGCAGTCGCCTGGTCCGGACTTCATCAACGCGCGCGCCAGCGGCGACATCCAGCTGATGTGGTTGCGGTCCAGATCGACCTCGTCGACGCCGACGACGCTCACCACCCGCTCCGTTCCGGCGGCGTTGGCGTAGCGCACGGTCGCCCGAAGAAGACCTGCGTCGCCGCCCGCCCATCTCTCGGGGCTTCCGGGTCGACCACTTCCGCGGCATCGATCCGTTTGGTGAGAAAGCGAATCCGCCGATCGATCTCGCGCAGCCGCCGCTTGCCGTATTGATAGTCGGCGTTTTCGCTGCGATCGCCGTTGCTCGCCGCCCAGGCCACCACCTGCTGTCACCGCCGGCCGTTCCCTGGTGAGCAGAAACCGACGCTCGTCCTTGAGTCGCTGCAAGCCGTGGCGGCGATGGTAGTTTTTGGCTCCCGGGGCCCCTGACTCCTGGTGAACGCCTTGCTCATGCGGTCTGCACCAATTCAATCACGACTGCTGTCGACGAGTGAACCGGCCGCGCGGTAGCCTGAAACGGGCCGGTACTTGGGGGCGAGCCGCCCAGCGTGTTACCATCCCGCCATCGCGCGCGCGTCATTCCACGCTGAACTCGAGGGATGGCTGAGGCTGTTTCTCGCGGCGCTCCGGTTCTTGATACTGGGAGCGAACCCGGCCTGGGCCTGCAGTGGCTCGATCGGGAAGACACCCGGCATTCCGCGCACGGCCGACGGCGGCAAGCCGAACCTCAGCGCGCCGGCTCCGCGCGGACCTCGATGGCAAGCCTGATTTGACAGGGGGATGTGGACGGCTCGGAGGTCGTCGCCCGTCCCGGAACCCGCCAACCGGAAGCCGTGGGTCATGGAAAAACGGCGCGGAAGCATCAGCAGGAGCGACTACAAGATGCGTCCGCATCTATCAATGCCGTGCCGAGCGGGCCAGAGGCGGAGAGGGTACGGCGGCGGAAGCCGCATCCTCCAGACGCCTGCCGCCATCGCGATCCTGAACGACGACCTCACCTATCGCGTGATCTTCCGGACGGTCGCTGAGGTCAACGCCGCCCTGAGCTGGATGAAGCATCACAGGCATTACCAGAAGCACATCGCTCGAGCACCGGATCTAACGACGCACGGTCAGCCGCTATGTGATCGTTGCTACCGAGGCGTTGCGCGTGTCACCGAACGCCACCGGCGCTCCGACTTCGGCCACATGCAGGTCGAGGTGACCTACCGATCCAGACGCGTTCGTGCCTCAGAAGCCCCGGCCTTTACGGCGAGCATTGAGGGATTCGAGGCCGACACAACGGCTTGTCTCGAAGCGTGTCTGCGAACGCGGCAGCTGAGCAGTGGCTCGGCGACCCTCTCCGGACGCCGCGACGGCAGGCGGCGACGCGTCGCCGCCGACGTGCAGGCAGGCGCTGGCGTTCGGCGTCCACACCGGCATCTGGTCGGGAGAGGAAGCGGACGCGCGAGAATTTCCGTCTCCGGCGGCCAGCTGATGGCGACGCGCTCGCCGGCCCTCCCATCCAGGGAGGTCTCGGCGCCGTCGAGCCTGACGGAGTGGCCCCACGCGTGGAAGCTGGTGGCGCAATCGCGAGGGCGCTCAGGTCTTCGTACGCCCAACCTGGGACTCGGCTACAAGTTCGTTGTCAGCAACAAGGGCGCGTGAAACGGCGACGGATCTCGTCGTCGTTCACATTTCCGGCGACCAGCTGGCGCTTCTCACGGCGAGCGGCGGACGCTTCCGGTCGGGACTTCACGAAGCCGCCGAACAACGGGAGGCGCGCATGAGGCTGAGTCACGCGGCGCTCGCGATCTACCCCAGTGGACGACGCCCGCGGGCGGCCCAATGGCTTCGACCGCGCGTGGCCCGGCATCCCGCGCGCACGGCTCGACGTGGAAGCTCGAACCTGACCGCGCCGGCGCCGCATGGGCCCGACGGCAAACAGCCGGATCCTGGCAGAGCGTGGAACGTGACCCTAACTTCGAGCCCACGCACCAACGCCGGGCCAATGCGCTGCCGCGGTCACGCGACCTCGTGTCCAACAGCGTGCGTAGGACTGCCTGAGGGCGCGCCCTTCTACCGGTGCTCGCTCAGCGGCCCCAACGGGCTGTAGGTTTATGATTGAAAGCCGTGTCTCCAGACTGATCATTCATCGCGATCTCCTTTGAATGACGACCTCTTCACCCATCGCGGCTTAGTCCCTGCTGGACGTCGCCGGAATCCAATCGCTGCGCTGGCAAAGTTGATGAAGCCAGCCTGGTCGGATGACTTCGGGAAGGCACACGCTGGTTGTCGAGAGTAACGATTCGCGCACGCGACTGGCTGGAGCCGCGATGGCCAGGCGCACACCGAGGCGTTGCGTAACAGTATAGTACTGGCGCCCGGACTGGGGCACCGGTAGGCACGCGAGGTGACCTCACCGATCTCGGCACGGTCTGGAGCTTTTACGGCAACGATGGCTCACCTGCCGAGCGTACCGAGCTGGATCGAGCAGGCTGTCCCAGCTCACGAGCACTCACTCGGCAGCACCTCCGGACGTCAGCGTGAACAGCAGAAAGAGGCTGTCTCCTGGTTCCAGCTCCGATTTGCAGCTGGCGCCAGCATGTCGGCGTGCCCATGACTGGGACGCAGGCTGTATGGCATCAAATGAAAGTACGATTATTCAGCGATTGCGCTTTCCAAAACGCCAATGGTTCGGAAGACGACGGCGCGCCAGCCCTTGCCGTGATGAAAAAGCAGATACGCGGCTGTTGATAACGCCGATCTATGACGCTGTCGGAAGTGACTCCGCGGATCGGCCGCTTCAGGTTCATCGTCACGATGAAGCGGCAGGCGATGGCATTACTTCCAGAGATTCACTTATCAGGGCGGAGCTCTGCGGCTCGCGCCGACAGAAGTAGGCCTGGATCAGCTCCTCCCCAACTCCTACCCCAACCCAAGTCAGCGCCTCGTGGAGCTGGAAGCCGGAGGTTGGGAGTTTCAGGGCTCGCCGACGACCATCCCAGCGTCCACGCCATCTGCGGCGATCAGCGGTCATCGCATCGCTGCTCGGGCCGAGCCGCATGGATCTCTGGGCGTCGCTCCGCTTCGACCTTGTAGATCAGGATCGTCCTTGGCCGCTGGATCGATAGCAACGGCGAGAAGGCGGTCCAGCTCTTCGTCCACATGACGCGCTGCCCAGGATCCGGGCGGTCCCCCGGCCACCGCCGTTGACCATCTCAGAACTGCGCCAGGCCGGTGGTGCGGTGCCTGCATTTCAGCAACTGGATGCCGCCGTAGTGCGACGATCGGCACGATGCGCGACTACACGTCCGGACGCCCTGCCACGGTGCCCGACCACACCTCGCGATCGTGATCCACCGCCAAGCTGCCGCTGGCCGGCGATCTTGCCGCGATTTCCCGATCTGCCCACCGGCACCGCCCTGGTAGGCGATGAAGCCACCGCACGCCGTCCCTCGGACGTGAATGCGGCGACCGGTGGTGCGTCCATCCCTTGCCCCACGAGCCGGACCAGACGGCTGACGCCGTTGCCCGCGGGCATGGATGCCGATCGACGTCCTGCGCCGCCGTATACCGCGAGCGTACGCGACGGTAGCATGGCTGTCCGCCGGTGCGCGAACGGCATGCAGCGCGTCCAGCCTTTCGACCACGGCACCACTCGCCGACGGTCGTCGACGCCAAGCCCCGCCCGGATTGGACGCGATCGAATCGACCTCGCCCGCTCGACGACCTTGTGGTGGCACGTGCAGGCGTCGCCGCTGAGCTTGAACGGCGTGAAGCGCGTCCCACCCCTTCTCGTCCTACGTGCTCGACCAGATGCCCGGATGTATTTGTGGATCCGCCGTCGCCGTCGAGCGCCGACGCGTCTTCGCCGCGCCGCAGTGCCCGGGCCTGCGCGAGCAGCTGGTAGCGCGCGCCGGTCCTGATCGACGTTCACGCGAACGAAAGTTCTGGTCGCGGCAGCCTCGCGCTCGTCGCGCTCCTCGCCGTTGCCCCATCGCGTTCGTGGCTGGCGGCGAGTTTGCCCGCGCAGAGTGCCGATCAATCGTGCCGCCGAACGCGCTGCGCACTGGCTTGAGGCCGCCCGGCAAGCTGCAGCGAAATTGCCAGGCGATAGGCCTCTGAAGCCGCTGTTGCTCGACGCGGCCGATCTGCTCACCCCTGCGCAACGATGGCTGGCCGATGTGGTGAGCTGGCGGCACCGCCTTCGAGGTGGTCTTGAATGGGTGACCCAGCCGCCTCCGTGATCGAGAGGATAGACGCGTGGATGTCGCCGGCCGGCAGGTCCGGTGGTAACACGTCAGGGACCGTGCCGTCCGCCGACGCGAGCACCAGCTCGCCCTGGCCGATGGTGTTGCGCTCGACGCCGACCACTCGCCGATGATCGGATGGCGTTTGTTCCTGATTCTGGGCCAGCGGCCGTCGGCCAGGACGAGCCTCCCACGTCTGCGCCGCAGGCGCACCGGCATCTGGAAGTGAACGGCCGTGGACCGGCAGCCCGCGCCGGTGCCGCCGTCAGCTGAAACCTCCGCGATCGCGATTGCGGTGTGATGGCGACGAGGCGCCCCGTCAGCCGATGTGCTTGCGTGCATCTGCAGTCCTCCCGCTCCTCTATATGCCCGTCGATGATGGTGCCCGCCGACCAGCACGCGAACGAGCGGGAGCGACCCGTTGCACCGCTGATGGGGAACGCTGGCTGGCTACCGTTAGTAACGGAAAGGAAATGGCGAGGTACGAACGGAGGGAAAGAAAACGATTCTGCGGGGTCTCGGCCGCGGCGGGAGGATTCGGCGGCACAGTGTTACGATTCGCCGGTGCCGGGTCGGAAGTCTGCCCCGCAAGGCGTGCGCTCCCGCCAGTCGCCCCGTTGTTCCAATCCCACTGGGGCGTACAGCACCGGGTTGGCGAAGCACCGCCTGGGCGCCGTCATCTTCGCGCAAGGAGCGCCATGCCCCGGAGGTGATTGCATCTCCAACGGGGGTGCGAGTGACGCTGTCGGTTGTTATCGGAAAGCCGGTGGCGAGGCCGATTGTCAGCGTTCTGCAGCCGGGCGACTTTTTGGCGAAGAGGTGTCTTGCGGGGCAACCGATTCGGATGGCTTGACCGCCAACCGCGCTGAGAGGCGCCAGCATCGTCGCGGTCATCGAGGAAGTCGCACATGATTGAGATGCTCCCACGAGCAGCCTGCGTGTTGAACGATCGGGGTTTCCTGGCGCACATGCTCATGCGAAACATCCGGATTGAGAGGACCTCATCGATCATCTTTTCAACTCGGCTGAAAAGAGACTGGGCGCGGACGCTCGCCCGCTGCTGGCGCGCTACGGGGAGCCAGGACGGCTTGCCGCAGCGGATCGTCCCGAAGCTCGTCGCAGGAGGCGTTAGCGGAAATCGTCGGGACCACACGCGGGCGCGTCAGCTTCTTCATGAACAAGTTTCGCAAGCCGGGTCGCCATCGAATACAACGGCGGCGTCAAAGTAAGCCCCGCGCTCCTGAGCGTGGTGCTCATGATTGACTGATCTCCGGCGCGCCTCCGCTCCGCAAGGTGCGGCGCAGCGCTTCGACGGCTTCCATCCGTTGCAGCAGCAACGTCAGCGTCGCCACCGTCGCGTTGACTTCATCTCTACGGCGGTCGCACGTCCTGCCTCGGCGGTCACGCGCGCTGTTTCGCAACCACCCGCGAAGCCTCCTGCGCTTCACGGAGTTGTTCCCGAGATTGCCTGCTTGCCTCGGCGTCCGCACGCCAGCGCTCTACTGTGTTGTCCATGACACTCCTCACCGCTCATGGAAACCATGGTAGCGCCTCGCTGAATTCAGCGATGTTCGATTTGGAACGGGGTCGAATCGAGGGACGGGGCTGAGCTGCGGGCCAGCGCGATAGGCCGTCCGCACAAATTCAGGTCGTAATAGTGATCACAATTGAACAGACGCCCGGGTAACCTCGTTACCATCGATCAACTTCCCTCACTGAGAGGGCATCAGTCCGCAAGGACTGGTGCCTTCTTTTTGCAAATCACAGCGACGCGTTTCTCTCGACAGGCACGGCCTCCACCCACTCCCCCGCGAGGGCGTCGCGCATGTGGCCTCCAGGCTGGGGCGTATAATTCCGTTTCCCAGCGTTCCACGCTATGGATCCCAAGCGGTTGATCGTTGCGGTAGTCACCCTCCTGCCGATCGCCCTGTTCGCGTCCGGCCTGCCGGCGCAGCGTCAGCGCCCGGGCGGCGGACCCGCTCCGGACGTGATCTACTACAACGCCAGGGTCGTCACCGTCGACGAACAGTTCTCATGCGCACAGGCCATCGCCATCACGGGTGACAAGTTCAGCGCCGTCGGCACCAACGAGTCCACGCGCCGGCTCGCGGGTCCGAACACGCGCCAGATCGATCTACGCGGCATGACGCGTGATCCCCGGGCTCGCCGACAACCACCTGCACAACGCAGGCGGCGGACCCGGCGTCGATCTCTCGCGCACCCGCACCATCGATGACGCGATCACGGCAGTCGGCAATCGAGTCAGACGCGCGGAGCCGGGCGAGAGTCGTCATCTCGAAGCAGCGACTGGCACGAGGCGCAGTTGAAGGAACAGCGGCTCCCGCTTCGGCGCGACCTCGACCAGGTGGCGCCCATGACGCCTGTCGTGCTCGTGCGCGGAGGCCACGAATACGTGCTCAATTCCGCCGCGCTGGCGAAGTGGAACATCACCAAAGCCACGCCGCAGCCGGCGGGCGGCCGCATCACGCGGTATCCGGACGGCGAGCTCACTGGTGAGCTCGTAGACACCGCAAAATCGCTCGTGACGCTTCCCGCCGACAAGCCGCGGACGCTCGAGCAGCGGATTCAGGATCAGATTGCCGAGTACAACACGCTGCATGCGGTCGGTCTCACCGCGGTGCGCCATCCGGGCGATTCGATCGACAACTACCGCATGCGGAAGGAGATGGAGCGCCGCGGCCTGCTGACGATGCGCGTGACGCAGCTGCTGCGGCTCGGCGGCACGCCGGCGGCGATCGAGCAGACGCTGAAGTCGTCTGGCCTGTCGCCCGAGCGACGGCGATGCGCTGCTGCGCCTGGGCGGCATGAAGATGGGCGTCGACGGCGGCTTCGAAGGCGGCTTCATGCGGGACCGCATGAGGAAACCGTACGGCGAGGGCGGGACGTTCCGCGGCCTCCAGACGATGCCGCCGGAGCAGTTCAATCGAGACGGTGAAGCTGCTACAACCGTCTCGGGTGGCGCGTGTTCACGCATGCGGTCGGCGACGCGGCGATCGACGAAGTGCTGACCGGCTACGAGGCCGCCAACGCCGAGGCATCAATCGTCGGCAAACGCTGGGGTATCGAGCACGCGTTCATCGGGCGCGCGGACCATCTGCCGCGCATGAAGACGCTCGGCCTGCTGCTGTCGCTGCAGGATCACTTGTATCTCGCCGGGCCGAGCCTCGTGAGGTATTGGGGCGCGCAGCGCGCGTTCCTCACCACGCCGGTGCGGATGTACTCGATGCCGGCTTGCCGGTGTCGGGCGGAACCGACGCGAGCGTCGTGCCCTACTCGCCGCTCTGGGTGATCTACCACTTCGTCACGCGCGACACGATTTCGGGCGGCCCCATGGGGGTGGACCAGAAGATCTCCCGTCGAGGACGCGCTGCGGATGGTGACCCGCAACCACTGGTACTGACATTCGAGGAAAACACAAAGGGGATGATCGCTCCGGGACGCTTCGCCGATTTGGTGGTGCTGCCGGAGGACATCATGACCGTGCCGGCCAGGCGCATCGAGCAGATGCGGGTCATGATGACGATGGTCGGCGGCAAGGCGGTGTTTCGCAGCGCCGACTTCCGCAAGATCACCCCGAGTAGGTCTCTGGACCCACCCGTTATCGCCGAACCGGCGCCCGGGCCAGACACGGTGGTGCCACGTGTCGATTGCGACTCGATGAACAGCTCGCCACCTACCAGCTTCAGACGTTCCTTCATGCTGGTCAGGCCGAGTCCCAGGCCTCGACTCGCCGCATCGACGTCGAAGCCAACGCCTTCATCACGAATGGTGAGATGGACGGCGTCCCCGGCTCCGCGAAGATGCACATCGAAATGCCGGACCCGGCTGTGTCGCACCGCGTTGTGCAGGGCTTCCTGCAGGACCCGGAAGAGACAGAGCGACACGTCGGGCGGCACGCTCCCGGAACGTTCTCGTGGCGGAAATCAATGTCGACGTTTTTCTGCCCCGAGAGCTCCCCACAGAAACCCCGCATCGCGGCCACAACGCCCAGATGCAGCAGCCGTGGCGGGTGCAGCTCGTGTGACAGCGCCTGCACATCGGCGATGATCTCCGCGGTCTGCTTCTGAAGCGCGTCCAGGCAGCTGAGGGCCTCGCCCGAGGAATCCGGCTGCAGTCCCTTCACCTGTTCCAGCGCCACCGCCAGCACGGCGAGGCGCTGGCCGATGTCGTCGTGCAGGTCTCTGGCGATCCTGGCGCGCTCTGACTCCTGGGCCTCGAATGAGACGGCCGATTCACGCTGGACAGCGCTTCTTCGGCACAGCTTGCGCTCCGTGATGTCCTGGACCGTGCCGCGGAGCCATGCGATGTGGCCGGTGGAATCGCGCTGGGCCTCTCCGCGTGCCGTGATCCATCGGTGCGTGCCGTCGGCGCGGACCATCTCCAGATCGAGTTCGTAGGGTGCGCCGGTGTGGAGGGCCGCTTCGACGGCGCCCCGCAGCCGGTCCCAGCTCTCGCGGGTATAGAGCTGTGCGTGTTCCTTGTAGCTCACGGCCGGCAAGCTCGGATCGCGGCCGGCGATGCGATAGAGCTCCTCGGACCACACGACCGTGTCGGTATCCGGATCCCACTGCCAGCCGCCGACTCCAGCGAGGCGCTGGGCTTCGTTGAGCTCCATCTCCTTGCGCCGCAGTGATTCCTCGGCGTCCTTGCGTTCGGTGATGTCCACGGCCATGCCCAGCATCCGCTCCGGGTCGCCGCCGGGTGAGTAGTAGAACTGGCCCTTGGCTGCCACCCATCGCACCGTGCCGTTGGGCCACAAGACGCGGAACTCCGCCGCGTAAGGTGAGCGGCTCTCCATCGCATCCTTGACGGCCTTCCAGACCAGGCCCCGGTCTTCCGGATGCACCGAACGACGGAAATCCTCGACGTGTCCGACGTAGATGTTGGAGGGAATGCCGAAGATGGTAGACAGGTCGCCGAACCAGGTATCGCGGTTCGTCTTGAGATCCCATTCCCAGCCCACGGACTTGCCCGACTCCATGGCCAGCCGGAGCCGATCGTTGGCGACGTTGCGCTCGGCTTCAGCGCGCCTGAACTCCGTCACGTCGAAGCACGCGCCGATGTAACCCGCGAACGAACCGTCGGGATCGAACAGCGGCGCCGCATTGTCGACGACCCACCGGTATTCGCCGTCATGCCGCCGAAGCCGATATTCCATCATGAACGGTTCACGATGGTCGAAGGCGCGAGTGTACGTGTCCAGGCAATGCGGCAGATCTGCGGCGTGCACACCGTCTGCCCAGCCATCGCCGATCTCGGACTCGAGGGGTCGCCCGGTGAAGTCGAGCCACGGCTTGTTGAAGTAGGTGCAGCGCTTGTCGGAGCCGGAAATCCAGACGAGTAGCGGCAGGCTATCCGCCACCAGCCGGAACAGCCCTTCGCTTTCCCGGTGCGATGGAGTGCCGAGGCTCATGTGGCCACCTCAGTTGATGTCGCGCGGCCGCCGCGCGAGTTCCGGATGTGACTGCGCTATGTGCAGCGCACACGTTCGAGAAGCAGATTCCGGGCGTCTGAGTGCTCGAAGCAGTCGATCGGGTAGCTGCAGACCGTGAAAAACGGCAACGCGCGTGTCAACTCGTCCCAGATCCGTTCGAGCTCCAGCGCCGCCTCGAAATCGCCGTTCCGGCACAGGAGGCGCTCATGTCGCCGACGATCGTCAGACGACCTCGCGGTCCATTCGGGACGGCCAGGCGCAACCGGTCGAGGCCGTGGATCATCTCCGCGACGCGCTCCTTGTCAGGTCTCCCTTCGTGCATCACTTGTGACAAGGCCAGTGCGGAATCCTGCGCGACATGCTGTCCTCGCTCTGCCAGCACTGCGAGGTTCATCTGCCGCGCCTGCAGGCGCTGAGCGACGCCAATGCGGGTCGCTTCGCTGGCGACGATGACGACCTGCTCGCCCGACCGAAGTGTCGCACCGACAAGCTGGCTCACCTCGTCCAGGAAGTGGCTGTCGTTGACATGGAACTGGACTGTGTGCCGGCTGCCTGCGACAGTCGAGAGCGAGGTCAGGGATGGCACGAACAGGCGCCCCGCGAGGGCGTGGTCGATCGCGCTGATCAGATCCAGGTGGATGCGCGATTTCAGCACGTAGCCGTGCGCGCCGCCATTGATTGCCGCGGCGACGAATTCGTCGTCCCGGTGCATCGTCAGGAAGACGACTCTGGTTTCCGGGCCATCTCGCCGGAGCTGCTCGAGCGTCTGAAAGCCGTCGAGACTCGGGCATGGTGACGTCCAGCACGACCACGTCGGGCCGGAGGCGCCTGGCCAGGTCCAGCGCCTGACGACCGTCGCCCGCAAGGGCCACGATGTCAAAAGCGGCAGCAAGAAGGCGGCTGACCGATTCCAGAAACGCGATGTGATCGTCCGCCAGCAGGACGCGCGGTCTGGTCGGCGCTGCAATGTTCAATGGGAACCATGCCCCGTAAACGTGCGTGATGGGGATTGCGGTGATTGTGCCGGATCCTGATCGTCGGTTGGGACATTAAATGAACCGGGTGAACGTCGGAGCCAACGTCGGATGGGTGAAGACTCCCCGGCATCGCGCCGGGATTAGGGCCGCACTGGCCTGTTTGGGAATTGTAGTTGCGGCTATGCATTCGAGCAGTACCGATTGCCCGGTTGCTGATCGGCGAGAAGATGGCAGCCCTCAGCGTATTCATCTCCCCGATTGGCATTTTTGAGCGGCGATCAGCGCGTGCCGCACACCTGCGGTTACGCCATCGCGAATTTGAGCGGTGGCGCTGTCACCGACAGCGCTGCGCTATAGTCCCGGCAACCAGCGGCACGCGGCCCCCCGATGACGAAGGCTCGCTGCGCCATCGAGGCGTAATACGGCCGGCCGAGAGGAGAGACGTATGGTGGATCCGATCGAGACGCAAGCTTCTGAAGACCGGCGCCGCGGCTGCGGCGATGGCCGCGGCGCCGTCAGTGCTCGCGCAGCAGGGCGGGAACGCAGGAAGCCGGACGCTTCTACCAGAGAGGGAATGTCCGCATCCGCTATGAGGAGACCGGCTCGGGCTTCCCGCTGCTGCTCATCGCGGGCGGAGGGTTGAACGGCTCGACGATCGCGGGCATCCGCGGCGGCAATCCGTTCAACACGATCGAGGCATTCAAGGGAGAGTTCCGCTGTATCTACGCCGACCTGCGCAACTCAGCCGGCCAGTCCACCGGCCCGCTCGAGGTCGATCGGCCGTGGGATTCCTACACCGACGACCATCATCGGCCTGATGGATCACCTGGGGATCGACAAGTTCATGGTGCTCGGCTTCTGCATTGCGGGGCCCGTTCATCTGGAACCTGATGAAGCGGGCGCCCAATCGCGTCGTCGCGGCAGTGCCGGCGCAGCCGGTCGGGTTCCGGCCGGAGCTGCCGACATCCCTCTATGACAGTCAGAAAACCGGCTGGGCCGCACCGCTGGTCAAGCGGCGTCCCGAGATCACGATGGCAATGGCCGACCAGTTCCTGACCAGAATGTTCCGCAACAATCCTGACTTCGTGTTCACGGTGACGCGCGACTTCGTGAAGAGTTGTCAGACGCCGGTACTGGTCCTGCCGGACGACACCGCGGGGCATTCATTGACCGTCGCGATCGAGAGCGCGATGCTCGCGCCAAAAGGCCAACTGAGCATATACCCGTGGAAAGACACGCCGGAGAAGATTCCGCTGGCTGTGCGCCACGTTCGCAGCTTCCTGCTGTCGCGACCGGATGACCACCTAGGAGCAGGGGATGCCCCCTGCTCCGCATGTTCGTTGGCGCGAACGCAAGACCAGGAACTGCGCCGCCAGGCAGTGGCCTCCCCGAAGGCCGCGGCGGCGAGCATTCGAGGATGGGTTTTCAGTTGGACGATGGCCGTCCGGGAACGAGTAAACGTATTTCTTCAAGGCCATCCCGCCAGTGAGCGATCCGTAGGACGTTGCTCCCCGCGTCTGCGGCCACGCCGCCTTCCTGCGATCCGTTCGATCGGGATCGAGAACGAAGCCTCGTCACCTTGCCGTCCCGTGCGCTCCCCGATCCTGATGCCTCCCGGAAATCCGGGTTGGTCTTTGCATCGACGCGTGGTCACATAAAGAATGTCATTGCGGTCGATGAACACGCCGCTCGGCCGGCCGAACTGTTTCCACTCTTCGAGAAACTTCCCGTCCTGATCGAAGATCTGGATCCGGCTGTTCTCGCGGTCGCCCACGAACAGCCGGCCGCGCGAATCCATCGCGAGGCCGTGCGGCGTTTCGAAGTCACCCGGGCCGGTCCCCTTCTTGCCCCACGCCTTGATGAACTTGCCGTCCTTCGAGAACTTCACGATGCGGGCGTTGCGTGTTCCCGCCGTGGCCGTCGCCGACGAAGATGTCGCCGTTCGGCGCGACGAGGACGGCGGACGGCGCATTGAAGGTGTCCGGGCCGTCGCCGGCGACCCCGGCCTTGCCGAGTGTCATCAGGACCTTGCCATCCTGACTGAGCTTGAACACCTGGTGACCCTTTCCGTTTCTCCTGGGATCCTTCCCGTCAGGTCCCTCTCCAGTCAGATCACCCCAGACGTTGCCTTCGCGGTCGATGTGGGATCCCGTGCGGACGGACGAACATCCCCGCGCCGAAGCTCTTGAGCAATCCTTTCCCGATTCGTCGAATTTGAGAATGGGCGCGAGGTCCGACCCGGCGCAATATTGGTCGCCACACCGTCGAAGACCAGACGGAGGGCTCCCGTCGCGATCGATGGTGATCCCGGCCGTCGAGCCGATTTTCCTGCCCTCGGCCAGCTTGAAGTGGTTCGCCACGGTTTGATAGGGGTTCTGCTGCGCGCGGCGGCGTACGAGAGCGCGACCATGACGCGCCTGCTGCCGCCGTCTGACTCGGTCTGCTCTCGTCATAACAATCCTCCAGCAGTTGAGAGTCGCCGGGATGCAGCTAATAGGGGTAACTGCTTTCAGCCGTCGCGTCTTGGGCTTCCAGTCGGCAGGGAAGCGTATTTATCACCGATTGGCATCTTGACCTTCGGCAGACTCTGGGCGTCGAGTACCTGGTTCCTCCGGGATCACATCGTTGATGTAGAGCAGAAAGGCCGTCAGCGCGTAGACCTCGTCGGCGGTCAGCGTCCCCTCTCGACCGAGAGGCATGGCGCGATTGATGTAATCCCACACCGTCGTCGCGAACGGCGCGCGGATCGGCAGTATTCGTCCCCGTTCCCAGGTGCTCGACATCCGGGCCAGCGATCTTGCCTTTCAAATTGGGCGCCGTGCCCTCGATCCCCGTCGCCCCGTGGCATCCCGCGCACCCCTTCTGCGCGATAGAGCTGCGCGCCTTCCTTGGCCGTGCCGCGCCCCGGCGGGAGTTCCGCTCCGGTAGGACCGATGGAGATATCCCACGCGCGGATTTCCTCTGCGCTCGGCGTGCGTCCCACTCCATACGTGGGCGACCTGCGCCAGCGCAGAGACGCCCCATGAGCAAGCGAGGACACGATCGGAGAACCCTAAGCATGCCCATTGGTGCACGCTCCCATCGCTGGCGATCCTCCACGGCTGAATGGTGTTGTCCAGCCCCGGCACGCTGTATGACGGATCCAAGGGCACGTTCCAGAACTTGGCGACCTGGGCTCGCGACGGTTGAACCTGGCCGAGTTCGTCCGTGCAGCGCGACAGGAGCTCGGTCTCTTTTCCGTCCCAATTCCACTGATAGCTGAACCGGGTATGCGCCATGCGATATGCCGTCCCCTGAATCTCGGCGTCCTTCCAGTGCTGCCGCCGTCGGTGGACACCTCCACCCTGCTTGAATGGCGCCGCCACCGGACCAGGCCAGGCCGCTGATCTCGTAGAATCCGCGGCCGGGCAGCTGCTGTCCCGCCGGAAGGGAACGTGATGACCGATTTCGGTCCGATCTGGTAACCCAACGCCGCCTCTTTCGCGTCCTGATCGAAGATGCCCGTAGTCGTTGTAGTTCATGTAGTACCGGTCCACCACCTTGATTCGCCGCAGATACTTGGTCGAGAAAGATTCCCTCGAAGCCGGGAACCATCAGCCGCAGCGGAAACCCTTGCTGGGGCCGCACCGCCTCGCCGTTCATGCCGTAGGCGCACCAGAACGTCGTCCATGGCCTTGGCCAGCGGCATGCTCGACGCGCCCTTCACTTCCTCCGCCCCTTCCGCGACGAACCAGGTTGCCCCGCCTTTCACGCCGCACTCCTTGAGCAGCACCGAGAGGAGCACTCCGGTCCATTCGGCGCAACTGGTCATCCCGTGCGATTCCTGAACGTTCTTCGCCCTGGGCGTCGACCGGTTCCCCGCGCACTCGATGAAATGAAGGCGGGTGACGGAAGGGAGGCGCTTCAAGTCCTCCATGGTGAAGGTCAGCGGACGGTCCACCATGCCGTGGATCATCAGACGATGCTCCCGGGGATCGATGTCCGGGATGAAGGAGCCACGGGTCGTCGCCACGTAGTGGAGCGAGGATGGCGTGATCACCCCCACCGAATCCTGAAGCGGGGTCGCCACATGAAACACGAGCCCGAAGGCATCGGGCGAAGGCCTGCCGCCGTGGGGTATGCGCACTGAGGTCACGAAATGGGAGCGCTCGCCGTAGGCGATCAGCTCCTTGTTGCCCTTGATGAACGTCTGCCGCGATGCTGGTGCCTCGATGCGGGCGATCGCGGGCGCTACCGCTCCCAAGGTCAAACCACCGGCCAACGCGGCGCCGCCCTTTGAGGAATTCCCCTTCGATCAGGTCGTTTCGAACCCATGGGTCTCTCCTTCGTAGATGAGGCCACCAGGAAATCGCTTTCCCGCGGTCGAAAGTACTTCCACTCATTCAACCTTATTGCGGGCCTCGTAGCAACCAGGAATCCGCAACCCGGCCGAACGGGCTGACGGTTCAATCCGATGCGAAGGAAGAGGTCACACCGATGCGTGTTGCAGTTACGGTCTCGGCGCTGGGTTTAAGCCTCGTCGCGCTCTCCGGAGCCCATGAGGCGCTGCACGCCCGCCAGGGCGCTCGGCGGCCGGAGCGACCACGGCAGCGACAGTGCCAGGGGGCGGTTCGGTCACCACAGGCATAGCCACCAATCGAGGCCCGTCGCCGGCGTGCCCGCGGCCTGCCCCCAGCCGGTCAACGTGCAGCCCGGGGTGTTTCCCGTGACCGTCGGGACGATTGCCTCCATCGGACGGGCGTCAGTGGATCGTCCCCGCGCCCGTCAACGAGGGGCCGATAGCCGTTGACGTTTTCAACAACTGCACCGGGACGGGCGACATCCCGGACTATGCGTCACAGCTGAAGACCGTCGTCATCGACGAGGACGGCGTCGAGATCACCGGGTTCATCCACGCCGACAACTACTTCGAGCTCTACGTCAACGGCCGTTTCGTCGCGCGTGATTCGCCCCCGATGACGCCATTCAACACCAGCGTCGTCCGCTTCGAAGGCGAAGTATCCGATGACGTACGCCATCATGGGCGGTCGACTGGGAGACGCACCTGCGGCGTCGGCCTGAGTATGCAGCCTTCAACGTCGGCGACGCGGGCTTGAAGGCCTACTTCAGCGACGGAAATGGCGCCATCATCCGGATTGGCGGGCCGAAACGTTTTATATCGCCCCGCTCGACGACCCGAGCTGTGTCCCGTGTCACCGCAACCGGCCGCGATTCGACCTTCTGCCTGCAGGGAGTGCGCGCCACGTGCGCGAGAAGGGGCCGAACGCCTGCCTGGCGCTCCACTACCCGATTCCACCAGACTGGACGGCGGCGCGGTTCAACGATGCGCGTTGGCCGGCCGCGATCGTCTGGCCGGCGTCCGCCGTGACGAACCAGCGGGCGTACACCGACTACACGAAATTGTTTGGCGACGCCGAAATTCATCTGGACCCGGAACCTGCGGCTCGACAATCTCGATGCTGGCGCGATACACGGCGAGAGGCCCGCGCAAACGATGACGCCGTAGGCGCGCTGAGCGGGAGCTGTTGAGACCTCGCGCGCTTCACGGTGCTACGAGGCGCCGCGGCCTCGCGCCCTTCTCGGGGGCCGCCCAGTTTCGTGCCGTCAGCGAGCACAGCTTGCGCGAGCTGGCCGTATGGCCGGCCGTTGGCCGCCTGGCGCAGCGTGACGGTCACTTCGTCCCCAGCCTTGAAGGATTTCGCGCGATAGCCTCTCAAGATAGATGGTGTTCGGCGCTTGCGTCTCCGCGATCCACTCCACCACCTGGCCATCCTCTCCTGTGACATCTATCCTCAGCAAACAATGGGGATTGACCAGAGCCACGATTTGACGATCCCTTTCACGGTCACCGTCTTGTCGGTGTAGAGCGTCGTGCCGGTGTGATGTGCGACCATGGAACCGAGATTCTATCTCCACGTCGAGTCTCCTCAGCGACCTGCCCGGAAGGGACGCGGCATTGTCACCGCGTAGGTGTGCATCAACGGCGTGGAATTGACCGCGCGAGTGGAGCCTGGATTCGTCAGCCGTTCTGAACAGCTGTGCTCAACGCGAGAGCACCTGCCGAAAGTCGGTCTGTCGATTGCACAGTCTGCTCGGCGTTTCCCCTCCCGAGGAGTTCTCCCCATGAACATACGGTTGACCTGCCCGCTCGCGGCCGCGGCGCTCGTCACAGTCCTCTCAAACCAGACGTGCGCGAAGGACACCTTCAGGACGCCGAAAACACCCATTTCGCTGACAGGATGTATCCAGCGTGAAGCCGACTATCGTCGACAGCACGGTTCGGGCAAGGGAGGATTTCTCGGCCTCGGTGGCGGCCTCGGCAGTGAATACGTGCTTATCAACGCATCGCCGCGGCGCGGTCTCGCGATTGCGCGAATCGCCCGGTGGTAGAGGTGTACGAATTGACGGGTCCGAGGAAGGCGATCTCAAACCCTTTGTCGGACAGCGTGTGGCGATCACCGGCACGCGCAAGGCCGCAGAGATCGACACCGCAACCGGTCGGCCCACCGGCGGACGCCAAGCTGGCTATGACCTTCGGTTGTTCGAAGTCGACGTCGAGTCGTTCCGCGCCGCGCCGGTGCAAGCAAGGACGGTTGCGCGTTTGGGATCGTGCGCCGGCGGCGCGCGAATCCGAACAACTCAATGAGAACCGCAGTGCTCAGGCGCCAATCCAGCGTCGACCGGACGTCGATGCGAACGTCGACCACTCTGCCACCAACCGCAAGTCCTCTTCCCCGATCGGACTCGTCGGTCTCCTATCGCTCGCGGCAGCACTCACCCTGCGGGTCGCGCGCTGGCGTGGTTAGGGAGTGAGCAGCGAGTAGGCGGCGCGACCGTGATCCGGGAGCTCTTGCCGTAGTCGAAGCAGAAATGCGCCTCGTGGGTCACGGTCCGTCGTCTTTAAGGCTCAACGTTCATGTCGTCGTCACCGACGATCGCGACCCGCACCTCAATCCAGTGGGAAGGTGACGCCCATCGGCGAACTTCGTGAGGAGCTGCGGGCTCGATCAACCCTGGCGATCACCTGTTGCGGCACGACGACGGCGCCGCACAACCGGTGCAAGCATGCGCCAACCGATCCGATGGAGGGTGAGGGAAGCTGAGCGGAGAGCCGTCGGCGATGACGACCGTCATCGCGACTTGGGGCAAGCGCCGCGTCAGAGTCCTTCTGCACGTCTTCCAAAGCAGATCGAGGAACACGCCATGCGCCTTCAGAAAGCCAATCCAGATCTTCGCATGTCGCGACTGAATGCCGAGGAGCGTGCGCGCCTCGAATACCGGAGAGCTTTCCTGACCGGACGCCCTCGGCAGCAAGCGCCTTCAAGGGCGGCCCTGCCGGAGCTGGCGTCCCCAGAGGGTGAAACTCCGCCCTTCCGCCTAGCGGCGCGGCGTGGCGGCGGGTGGCGTAGAAGAAGGCGCGGTGGCCTCTCGGCGCGGGCGGTTGAGGCTCTTCGATCCTCGTGGTCAACGAGAGGACCGAAAACTTCCGTCAGGGCGACGGGAAGAGCGCTACCCGCGATTTGGGTGGTTGCGCGTCCGCGAGCAGCCGTGGGCGCGCCCCACGTCCGGCCACGCGTCGGCATCCCCGGCCTTGAGGAACTGCATGCGAATAATCCGGCCTCGCGATGGCTTTGCGTGAGTGGAGCGTTCAACGCCGGCGAGGCGGTCTATGGTTGTGTCTGGGGTCGATATTTCTGACGCCATGTGCTGGACGGTAACACCGGCCAGAAGCCATGGCTGTTCAATTCGGGACACCGACACCGGCAACCCCGCGCGACGGCTCCAGCTCACGGGATCGCCGCATCGGCCCATAGCCACGCGATGATCTTGTAGGCGCTCGTGAAGCAACAGCGCCCTGCAGAAGGAGTTCGACAACGGCCCGATGAATGCGGGGATAGAAATCAGACGGAAGGGGTTGGCGTCCTGAGCATTCCGATCAGGACTGTGGCCGAGCGGGTCTGAGAACGGGCGTTCCGTTAACCTCGACGGGCCGCTAATGTCTATCGTCCCAGCCTGTTGTGCGCCGCCCTGGCGACGCCGCTGAGGCTTGCGGCAGATGGCTCGCTCTTAATTTGTGTTACCTGACCGTCGCCTGCGGCTCCGCGTGAAAGGCGGGTGGAGAGAACCCGCCTTCCTGGCGAACCAAGCTCAAAGTTAGGTCACTTTGAACAGCAGCTTTTGGCCTTGGTCCTGACCCTCAGCACTCTGGTCGACGAGGCGAGGTAGAGGTAGCCGTCTGCGCCGATCTCGCAATTGGATACGCCCTGGTCGGCACTGATAAAGCCGATCCGCTCGCCTCCCGGCGTGAACACAGTGACCCTTCGCGGGTTGCCGCCCACATGTTGCCGGCTGAGTCGATTTTCAGGCTGTCGCCGCCCATCACGACATTGCGGGCCACGAACTGGCGGCGGTTTGAGGCGTTCCCCTGCTTGTCGAGGTCCCACATCACCCAGCCTGTGGGGGCGTCGGAGGAATAGAGCTTTGTCCCGTCCGGAGAGACGCCGATCCCGTTCGGCAGTAGTCATGGTGTCGAGCAGGTGCAGGCTGTTGTCGGGTGCAAGGCGGAATATCCCCATGTAGTCGAGGTCACGGTCGGGGCCAGCGTTGCGGTTGACCAGGCCGTAGGGAGGATCGGTGAAGTAGATTGAGCCGTCGGGGCCGAGCACGCAGTCGTTGGGCGTGTTCAACCGCTTTCCCATGTAGTGGTCGACCAGCACGGTCTTCTTCTTGGTGGCGAGGTCGATGCGGTAGATGGCGCGTCCGCCCGATCCGGCGACGATGAGACCGCCGCGTCCCAGGATCAGGCCGTTGGTACTGGCTCGCGAATGCCGGGGTTCCAGGCCACTCCGCCGACGTCATAGCCCGAAGGCTCCAGCCAGACCGAACGGCCCTCTGTAGGCGACCATTTGACGATGTGGTTGACCTGGGTGTCGGAGACCAGCAGGTAGCCGTTGTTGCCGCCAACCCAAACCGGCCCTTCGGCATGCAGGAAGCCGTCGCAGATCTTTTTCCACCTTGGCGTCGGCGTCAATGAGGACGTCGAGGCGGGGATCAAGCCGGTTGACCTTGCCAGCCTCCGGGTAGGGCGCCTTCAGGTCCGTGGGAGGAAGCGCGACCTGTGGGCCGGTCATCGGCGCGGGGGCGGCGGAGGCGGTGTCGCGGGCGCGGCCGGAGCGCCGACGACCTGGGCCAGGGCGGCGGAGGGGACCGGCGGCAACTAGGGCCGCGAGCAAGGTTCGGCGAGAAATCTGGTTCGGCATGGGCGTGTCCTCCTCCTTGTTTGCTATCGGTGCCGAGCCTAGGCTGAGATTGCGAAGGAGTCAATGCCATTCGTCGTTGAAATTCGGTGACGGCCCCTGGTTTACGCGGCCGACTTCTTCCCCTCTCGACATACTGAAGGAAGAGCGGTCACCATGCACGGAATGCGATTGGAAATCGAACAGGCTTTGGTTCGACAGCGCTGCCGTCCTTCAAGCCTGATTGAATACGCCCTAGGACCCCAATCGCAACTGGTGTTTCAACACGTCTGTCTCGAGTGTGACTGTAGATCCTCCAGCAGAGGAAATCGCCGCGCCGCTGCCGCCTACGTGAAATGCTTCTTCGCGAACGCACGGCCTGACCCGGATTTCAGATATTTTTCAAAAGCGATTGCAGTCGACTCGCTGTCGAATTCGAGGGACACAAGGAGCTGCCACGGACGCAACGTGATGTGTGTCGAGACCCGCCCGAATTGTGCACGGCGAGCCTCACCGCAATATCGGTTGTCATCCCCGTGTAGCAGCGATTCGGATCGATCGCAACGTCTCGCAGCACGTAAACAGATCGCGTGGATTGGCCACGCTGCGACGGGTGCAACCGGATGTCCGTCTCGGTTTCGGACAATGCGGCAGACAGTTGGGCAGATGTGCAATTGCTGCCGGCTTCCGAGGAGTGCCGCGTGCACGATTTGCTGACTCTCTTAACGAGCCCGCCTCCGCGCCTTCGCCGCCACGGCGTGGCGGGCTTGGCGTGGATCGTCAGCGAAGGCTGGCTTCGCTCCAGCCGAAGCTCACGAATCTACCGTTTCTGGGAAGCTCGCACTCCGCGCCGCTTCGCGCTGCGGCGGGGCAGCCTATCGCCTGGATTCGGGAGCGAAGGCTGGCGGCGTCCCCAGCGGGATTCGAACCGCGGTCTCGCCTTGAAAGGGCAGCGTGTTGGGCCAGCTACGACCATGGGGACGGTCGTGTGGACGGCCGAACCCACCGATCATAGCGTATCCGTTGAATCCGTGGAGCCCAGTGCGAGAGGTGCGCCACCTCCGCAGCGCTGAGCCTCTGAACCTTCTGAACCTATTGAACCGATTGAACCCGGTTGGCTGGAACGCCGGCGCCCGCCCGCGTTGCCGCGAACGCCGCCGCGCGAGCGGTCGTGCGCCACGGCGCGCGTGCCGCTGCCGCGCGAACCGCGCCCGGACGCCACCATCCGGCGCGCGCCGCGACGGGCCGCACGTGGCATCGATGACTCCTCTTCGTCCTCGGTCCCCGCGCCGATCAGCGCGTTGCGATTGACACTCGACTTCGCGATCGTCGTGAGCGTCTCGTCGGCCGCCTTCTCTTCCGTCGAGGCGTCTGTCCCAGCAGGTCCTTCGCGCGTTGGTTGCCGAGCAGTTCCGCGAAGTAGGGCGAGCGTCCGTACGCGGCGATCTCGTAATGCTCGGCCCGCTGCGCGCCGCGATGAGCGCCGCGTCGAGCACCGAACCCTCAACTCTTCCATCGCCGACCAGCTTCTTCGATAATCCCCATCAGCCCGTCGCATTTCTTTCCACGCACGGGCTCGCCAACCGTCCGGAAGACCTGCTCGAGTCGTTGAATCTGCCGCTCGGTTTCGCGCAGATGATTCGTAAACCGCAGCGCGCAGCTCTGTCGGACTTCGGCCGCCTTCGCCATCTTCGGGAGCGCCTTCGTCAGCCGCTTCTCCCCGTCGCAGCGCGTCGCGGAGTTCTTCCACGAACAGTTCCTGTAACGATTTCGCTGGCATGTGGGCTCTCTCTTCTTCTGATCCGGATCCAGGCCTCGTGATGCAGGAGCGATGCCGTAGGTGGCACCAGCCGGGGATCAGGGATCAGGGATCGAGGACTCGGGGATCGGATTCGGGTTGGGAGTTCGGAGTTGGAAGTTGGGAGTTGAGATTTGGGATTTGAGTTTGGGATTTGGGATTTGGGATTTGGGGTTTAAAGAATGGGCCCCTGGGGATCGAACCCAGGACACCGTGATTAAAGTCACGTGCTCTACCACTGAGCTAGGGGCCCGCGCGAAGGGGACCCGACCCATCTCCACTTCGATCTCGATCGCGTGCGGCACATCGACACCCGCCGGGCGCACTGACGCTGTGGAGGCCTGGAGGCGCGGAATCGAGCAGCCACTGTCCGCACTTCCAGCTGAATCGCGAACGGGGTCCGGTTGCCGCCGATGCCGCCCTGCTGCAACGTCCACGCCTGATCAGGATGATGATCGTGGCGCCGGTGTGGTGGTGCGTGGCGTCGGGCGCGTCGGCCTTGAGTGCAGGTCGTAGACGGTGAACGCGCGGCTTTGCTTCAGGACCGATGCACCGGGCGCGGTGAACGGTGGCTGCTGGCCAGTTGCCTTCGTGCATGTTCTCGATCTCGAATGCGCGTACTCGGTCGTCCCGGCTGTTCTCGATGCGATAGGTCCCGGGCGCGCCGGTATGTTCGGCGACAATCACCGAGCCGCGGGCGTTCGGCGCGGCCGGAGTGAGCGCCTCGCCGTTGCGCTGGATGTTCAACGTGCCGTCGCCAATCACGACAGTCGCGACATCGTAGTCATGCACGAACGGCTGCGTCGCCTGTCCCGGTGGCGCAGCGTCACGTCCCAGAACCGGAGGTCATTCGTTACAGCAACCGCTTAGTGGTGCGGCTCGCTGTTGATCGAGACCGCCTGCTGAGCCAACAGTGCGGCGGCGCAGAAACTTGCAATCACCAACGAGGACGCGATGAGGCGGCTCATGCCGGGATTATAGATTCATGCTGAACGACTTCCCCTCCGGCATCGTCAATGTGACCGCCCACCGGCAATGGCCGTTGCCGCAGTCGCCGTGGCTGATGACGCAGAGCTGGCACAACCTGCTCTTCGCGCACTGGCCGGTGGACGCGGCGCAGCTTCGCATGCATCTCCCGCCGGGACTTCCTGCCGATCTGCACGAGCGGACAGGCATGGCTCGGCGTGGTGCTCCTTCCGCGATGACGAGCGTCGCGCCGCCGCGGTTCGTCCCGGCGATTCCCTTCGTGTCGGAGTTCGCGGAGATCAACGTCCGCACGTACGTGACGATCAACGGACGGCCCGGCGTCATTACTTTCAGCCTCGACGCGGGAAAGCTCGATGGCGGTGGCCGCCGCGCGATCGATCTTTGCAGCACCGCCCTTACTTCACCGCGCAGATGCAGGTGAGCAGCGACGGGCAACAGGTGCACTACGCCAGCCGCCGCACCGGCAGCGACGTGGCGCCGGGCCGAATTTGTCGCGCGGTATCGGCCCGTCGGCCCGCCGTTTGAGCCCCCTGCCGGGCACGCTCGACTACTTCCCCGACCGGAGCGTGAGCATCGCCCTGCACAACGTGGACACGCGGTTCCGCGCCTATCGCCTCGACATTCGTCAGCGTGCCATGGACTCTGCAGCGCGCGGAGGCCACTCCTCGAGGTGAACACAAATGGCCGAGGCCGCGGGCATCCGGCTCCCGTCAATGGCCCTCGCTGCCTCCACTTTTTCGGCTCGACAGGGACATGCCTGCCTGGCCTCCCGGAAACTCGAGTCCGTGAGGTCGTCCCAAGGAAAAAGCCTTGCCGCGCCCAGGCAATTGGGCTGGGGCGCGAAGGTGCGAGGAAGTCGCACTTCCGCACAGCATCATGCCCAAGCCGGACATCTTAAAAACGCTAGAGCAATACGTAACTGAACGAAGTACAAC
>ERZ1370068.9534-contig-8306_pt1 | contig 47567 bp, 63 predicted proteins | sample MGYA00561227_ERZ1370068 | MGnify/ENA primary metagenome ERZ1370068 (study PRJEB38410, sample SAMEA6850437) | metagenome | study: Metagenomic assessment of the ecological functions of the soil: analysis of the soil microbiota associated with the... | reverse complement strand
GCTTGCTGTATTGCTAAAATCCCGATATCCTCGCAACGATCTCGAAGCTGCAGGACCGGCGTCCGACCGATCGGATTCGCCGCCGAGACCGAAAATCTGATCGACAACGCCAAGGCAAAGACTCAGCGCAAGGGCTGCGACTGGATCGTCGCCAACGACGTGTTCGCCGGCATCAGGCGTGATGGGCGGCGATCGCAACACCGTGCATCTGCTGACGCGCGCTGATGACGCCAAGATCGAATGTCGACCCTCTGGCCGGTGATGACCAAAGAGCAGGTCGCAGCTGAATTGGTGCGCGATCGCCAGCATCTGCGAAAACCGCTGGAGAAGATCCATTCGTGAGCGCGACCGTGAAAGTCGACATCCGGCAATTGCCGCATGCCGAGGGTCTGGCGCTGCCGGCCTATCAAACCGTTGATGCGGCGGGACTCGATCTGCTCGGCAGCCGTGCCTGAGGAATCGCCGCTGTGCTTCTCGCTCCGGGCAAACATCGCGATGGTGCCGACTGGTCTCACCATCGCGCTGCCATTCCGGTTACGAGGCGCAGGTACGGCCGCGCTCGGGCTTGCCGTCGAAGCACGGCGTCACCGTGCTGAATTCGCCGGGCACGGTCGATGCGGACTATCGCGGCGAGATCGGCGTGCTGCTGATCAACCATGGCGACGCGCCATTCCCGATCCAGCCGCGGCGAACGTATCGCGCAAATGGTGATCGCGCCGGTGGTCAGGCGGAACTGGTTCCGCGACATCGCTTTCCGCGACCGACCGCGGCAGCGGCGGCTTTGGCTCGACCGGGCAGCTAACCGCGGCTGGCACTTGCTCCAGATGAATATAGCGTCGCGTCGGCGAGCGCCTCGAATCGCGCCTATTGACATCTACCTACTAGTAGGTCAGATAGACCTGCCATTGTTTCTCAAACAGGGTTAGGCCGTGACAACAGAACTTTATTGGCTGACGCTGACCGCACTCATGACGGCGCTGTTCTGGGTGCCCTACGCTCTCAACCGCATGGTCGTCGAACGGCCTGGGCGGCACGCTCGCGGGCGCGCGCACCGGAAAGCAGCGCGCATTCGACCTGGGCGCAACGCGCCATCAAGGCGCACTACCAACGCCGTCGAAAATCTCGCGATCTTCGCGCCCGCTCGTCCTGATCGCGCATGTGCTGAACATTTCGAACGGCGCCACCAAAGGCGGCCGGTCGTGGTCTACTTCTTCGCCCGCCTCGCTGCATTTCGTGGTCTATTCGGCCGGCATTCCCGCAGCGCGCACGCTTCACCTTCACCGCCGGCTGGCTGGCGCAGATCGCCGTCATCGCCAGCATCCTGCGCTGGATCTGAAGACGATGGCCCGCCCGAGCCGGCGCTGCTTGCTCACCGGCGTCGGCCGAAGGTCTCGGCGCTGCTATCGCCGAGACCTTCGCCCGGGCGGCCACGACGTCATCGGCCTCTCCCGATCCGATCGAGCGTCGCGGACATCTCAAGCGACGCGTCGAACACGGCCGGCGGCAACTACACGCCATCTCGCCTGCGACATCACGCAGGCCGACGAAGTCGCCGCGGCTCTGAACCACTATGCCGGATCGCATCGACGTGCTGATCCACAATCCGCATCTGCTGGCGATCAAGCCGTTCCGAGCAGACGACGGCTGAGCGAGTTTGAGCAAGCCTGGCGCGTGGCGTGCCTCGGCGCGATGATCTCGGCGCAGTCGGTGCATGCCGCATATGACGCGCGCGCAGCAGGGCGCCATCATCCTGACCGGCGCTACGGCTGGACTGTCGCGGCGCCGCGCAATTTTTCGGCATTCGCTTCGGCGAAATTTGCCGCTGCGCGGTCTGGCGCAATCGCTGGCGCGCGAGTTCGGCCCCAAAGGCGTTCATGTCGCGCATGTCGTGCTCGACGGATTGATCGACGAGGCTCAGACCGATCAAAGATTCGGTCGTCACCAATCCGACGCGGATGGATGCCGCGATCTCGATCGCACAGTGCCTATCTGGATCTGGCACCGCCAGCATCCGTCGGCCTGGACCCACGAAATGGACCTGCGGCCGTTCTCCGAACGTTTCTGAAGGAGCAGCCGTCAATGTCGAACGAACTCGTCAACGCCGATTTCACGCACGACGCGTCGTGATCGCCACCGATGCAATGCCATGGATTCCATCGCCGCAGGCCGGCGTCGAGCGCCGCCTGCTGGACCGCATCGGCGGCGAGGTAGCGCGCGCCGACGTCGCTCGTCCGCTATGCGCCGGCCAGCGCCTTTCCCGCGCATGAGCACGCGCTCGGCGAAGAGTTTTTCGTGCTCAGCGGCGTGTTCTCCGACGAGCACGGCGACTATCCCGCCGGCACCTATGTCCGCAATCCGCCGCGAGAGCCGCCATACGCCGCGAACAACCGCGCCCGGCTGCATCATTCTGCGTCAAATTGCGGCAGATGAAGCCGACCGAAGAGACCGCGGGTCGTTGTCGACAGCACGACAGCCAGCATGGGAGCAAGCTGACGCAGCCGGCTACGACGCTTCGCCGTTGCATCTGTGCGCCCGATACCGGAGAGCGGGTGATGCTGGAACGGCTCGAAGCGGGCCAATCATGGCGGAGGTGGACTGTCCGGACGGCGAAGAGATATTCATGTTGTCCGGCGACCTCCAGGATCGAATACGGGACGTACGGTGCCGGGACCATGGATCAGAACCCGGCGGGTTTCCGGCAGCAGATCTCGGATCAGAAGACGGAGCGACATATTGGGTGAAGCGAGGTCACCTGCGCCCGATGTCATGACAGGAAAACCAGGACAAATGACGACGACGGCGCCGAAGCAGAGATCAGAGACCGCCGAACAGATCCTCGATCTCGCCGAGACGCTGATCCAGACCGCGCGGCTACAGCGCGTTCAGCTATCAGGACATCGCCGACAGCCTCGGCATCCGCAAGGCCAGCATCCACTACCACTTTGCCGTCCGAAGGCCGATCTCGGGCGTCGCCGTCGTCGATCGCTACATCGAGCGCTTCGGCGCGGCACTCGATCGCCATTGCCGACGATCAGTCGCAATCCTCGATGGCGATGCTCGATTTCTACGTCGCAGCCCTATCTGCACCCTGCCAGCACGCCGGACCAGGTGTGCCTGAGCGGCGCGCTGGCCGGCGAGATGATGGCGCTGCCGCCGGAGGTGCGCGCGCGCGTCGACCATTTCTTCAAGACGCATCAGATTTGGCTGACCAAGATCTTCAAGCGCGGGGTGGCGCGCGGCGAATTCAGGCTACCGGCGCCGGCGACCGAAGGTGGCGCGGCTCGTTTTCGGAGCCTTGCAGGGCGCGCTGCTGGTCAAGCGCACCACCGGCGACCTCATCCCAGATCAGCGACGTCGTCAGCGGTCATGAAGCTGCAGCTCGCCGCCCATGATGAAAAGTGTGGACGGTTTGGCGGGTGACCGCCATTGCCGCCGAAGCGATGACGGCAATTTTACCAAATCCGCTTCCAAAACGTTACCTCGGCGCATTTTTTTGCGATGCAGTTCGGCGTTCACGGTCTCGGACTCTACCCGCCGAGTCCCATTGGGGACTATTCTCGTTCGATCTGCGCGACGGCGGGTAACGCGCCGGGCGTGAAGTCGTGCGTTCTGGGGCAAACCATGTCGGGCGTAGATCGCGGCGATGCGTCGAACCCTGCTGTCGTGCACCTCACTGGCACGCCACGGCCTGATCGCGCTTGCCACCACTGTGCTGCTGCCGGTCGCGCCGGCTCGCGCCGGCGATTTGCCGTCTCGCAGCAGCTGATCTTCGGTCTGGCTCGATCTCAATCACCAGGAATTCGCGGTGCTGACCACGGCGCTGGCGCTGCTCGGCTTTTCGGTGGTGGCCGCGATCCTGTTGATGCGCACGCGGCTCCGCGCCGCCGGCAACGAAGCGCGGCTGCGCGCCGACATCGCGGATCTGCAGGTCCAGGCCGACCGGCTGCGCGCGCTGCTGTTCGCCGAGCCGCAGATCCTGATCTCATGGGCGCGCCGGCGACAACCGCCCGCAGATCAGCGGCGACACTCGCGCTGTTGATGCCGCAGGATCCCGCAAAATCGCCGCAGCGCATCCTCGCCTTTGGAACCTGGCTGCCGCCGGAACCGGCGCTGCAGATGGATCATGCCGTCGACGCGCTGCGCGAGGCCGGCGAGGGCTTTCTGCTCAACCTCACGACCTCGAACGGCCGCGCCATCGAGGCCATGGGCCGCGCCATCGGCGGCCAAGCCATTGTGCGGATCTGCGAACTCGGCGGATTGCGCCGGGAACTCGCCGAAACCAACCTGCGCTACAAGGCGCTGCAGGAAGAAACCGAGATGCTGCGCGGCTTTGCCTGCCGCGCGCGCCCTGGCCGATCTGGGCCAAGAGCGCCAAGGGCGATCTGCGCTACGCCAATGCCGGCCTATGCGCGGGCCACCGAGGCCGCGAGCGTCGCGGATGCGATCCACCGCAATCTCGAACTGCTCGACAGCGACGACCGCAGCGAGATGGACCGCGCGCTGAACGACAACGCCAGCCTTCGCCGCGCGGCTGCCGATCGTGGTCGGCGGCGAGCGGCGCATCTACGACGTGCAGGCGCTGAAGCTCGGCGGCGGCAGCGCCGGCATCGCCATCGACGCCAGCGAAGCCACCGCGCTGCGCGCGGCGCTGACGCGGATGGCGGAGGCGCATCGCCGCACCTCGATCAACTGTCCTCCGGCGTGGCGGTGTTCGACGCCGAGCGGCGGCTGGCCTTCTACAACGAATCCTATCGCCGCCTGTGGGGCCTCGATCAGCGCTTTCCTCGACAGCAATCCCGACGATTCCGAGCGTGCTCGACCGGCTGCGCGCCGCCGCGCAAACTGCCGGAGCAGCCGGATTTCCGGGCCTGGAAGGCGAAGCTGCACGAAGCCTATCGCGCGGTCGAATCCGAGAACTACACCTGGTTCCTGCCCGACGGCCGCGCCGTCAGCGTCGTCACCACGCCAAATCCTGGAAGGCGGCGTCACCTATCTGTTCGACAACGTCACCGAAAGCCTCGATCTGGCGCGGCGGTTCGACGGCCTGATCCGGGTCCAGCGCGAAACGCTCGACAATCTCACCGAAGCGGTCGCGGTGTTCGGCAGCAACGGCCGCGTGCAATTGTTCAATCCGGCTTTCGCGAAGATGTGGAAGCTGTCGCCGGAGGCGCTGCGCGAGCAGCCGCATATCGAGACCGTGGAAGCCTGGTGCAAGCCGCTGTTCGACGACGCGGCTGACCTGGCGCGCGCTGCGCGAGGCGATCACCGCGATCGAGAACCGGGTCGCAGGTGCGCGCTGAAGCTCGAGCGCAAGGACGGCAGCGTGCTGGACTGCATGACCATGCCGCTGCCCGACGGCGCCACCATGCTGACCTTCCAGGACATCACCGACACCGAGAATGTCGAGCGCGCGCTGCGCGAGCGCAACGAGGCGCTGGAGACCGCCGACCAGATGAAGGTCGATTTCGTCCACCACGTGTCCTACGAACTGCGCTCGCCGCTCACCACCATCATCGGCTTCGCGCATTTCCTGAGCCGATCCCGCGACCGGGCCGCTGACGGACGAAGCAGGCCGAATATCTCGACTACGTCACCGAATCGACCAACGCGCTGCTGGCGCTCACCAACAACATCCTCGATCTCGCCACCATCGACGCCGGCGCGATGAAGCTCGAGCTCGGCCCGGTCGATATCGGCAAGGCCATCGAGGCCGCCGCCGAAGGCATTCAGGACCGGCTCGCAACCGACCGCATCAGAGCTCAAGGTCGACGTCGATCCCAGCATCGGCGACTTCACCGGCGACGAGCGCCGCGTGGTGCAGGTGCTCTATAATCTGCTCGCCAACGCCGTCGGATTCTCGCCGCATGACGCCACCGTCGGCCATCAGCGCGCGGCGAACCGAGCACAGCGTGGTCTTCAGCGTGACCGACTCCGGTCCGGGCATTCCGCCCGACGTCAAGGACAAGGTGTTCGACTGGTTCGAGAGCCATCCGCAACGGGTCGCGGCATCGCGGCGCCGGCCTCGGCCTGTCGCTGGTGCGTTCCTTCGTCGAGCTGCACGGCGGCAAGGTGCGCGTCGATCCGGTCGGTCGGCAAAGGCACGACCGTCACGTGCGACTTTCCCGATCGACCAGGACGCGCATCGCAACGCCGCGGAATGATGGCGACCCACGACATTCTCGGTTGCGCTCGGCGAACGAGACCGCGACCGCGCATCTGATGGCCGATCTCGCGCTGCTGATCGGTCCCGGGCGACGTCATCACGCTCTCCGGCGATCTCGGCGCCGGCAAGACCGCCGCGGCGCGGGCGCATGATCCGCTATCTCGCCGGCGATGACGCGCTGGAAGTTCCGAGCCCGACCTTCACGCTTGCGCAAAGCTACGATCTGCCGTCGTTTCCGCTGATTCATGCCGACCTCTACCGCATCAACGATGCCAGCGAGCTGGAAGAGATCGGGCTGTCGCCATTGCCGGAAGCGCACGGTGGCGCTGATCGAATGGCCGGAGCGCGCGCCCGAGGCGCTGCCCGAAGACCGCATCGACATCGCGCTCAGCCACCGTCCGGCGCTGGGATCGACCGCGCGCGCCGCCGAGATCACCGGCTACGGCAAGGCGGCGGCGCGGTCGCAGCGGCTGAAGGCGCTGCGGCAGTTTCTCGAACGGCGCGGGCTATATCGAAGCGCAGCGTCAGCGCATGGCCGGCGACGCATCGATCGCGTTCCTATGCGCGGCTGATCCGGCGACGATGGCGTGCGTCATCCTGATGAATTCGCCGCGGCGTCCCGATGGACCGCCGATCTATGACGGAAAATCCTACAGCGCCGCGGTTCATCTGGCCGAAGACGTCAAGCCGTTCGTCGCCATCGCCGACGGCCTGCGCGCGCGCGGCTTCTCCGCGCCTGCGATCCGTCACGCCGACCTCGACGCCGGATTCCTGATCACCGAGGATTTCGGCACAGCGAGGCGTCATCGAAGGCGATCCGCCGCGGCCGATCGCGGAGCGCTATGAAGCCGCGACCGACATGCTGGCGGCGCTGCATCGCGAGCCGCTGCCCGAAAGCCTGCCGCTGACGCCGCAGCTCAACTACGCCATCCCCGTGTTCGATATCGACGCGCTGGCTGGTCGAGATCGGGCTGATGCTCGAATGGTATCTGCCGGACCGCGGCGTCGGAGCTGAGCGAGGATCTGCGCAGCGAATTCATCGCGATGTGGCGCGACCTGCTGCAGAAGCCCGCCGCCGCGCCGCAGACCTGGGTGATGCGCGACTTCCATTCGCCCAACCTGATCTGGCTCGGCGAGCGAGCCGGCATCTTGCGGGTCGGCATCATCGACTTCCAGGATGCCGTGCTGGGGCCGGCCGCTTACGATCTGGTGTCGCTGCTGCAGGATGCGCGGATCGACGTCCCGGAGCAGCTCGAACTGGCGCTGCTGACTCGCTACATCAAGTGCGCGGCGCACGACCGACGACAAGCTTCGATCCGGCCGGTTTTGCCGAGCTCTACGCCATCATGTCGGCGCAGCGGAACACGCGGCTGCTCGGCACCTTCGCCCGGCTCAACCGGCGCGACGGCAAGCCGCAATATCTGCGACACCAGCCCCGGATCTGGACCTACCTCACTCGTTCACTGGCCCACCCGGCGCTGGTCGGGCCTTCGCGACTGGTACGCGGCCCACGTGCCGCCGCCGCGTCCCTAGATTTACCGGTTGTTAGCCATCCCCGCCCTAATTTGACGCTGAGCCCGCGTCAGGCGCGGAGCGCGAGCTGTTCGAAGCGGGAATCAGACGATGGCGACGGAACAACGGCGCAAGGGTGAGCGCGTCACATTCGAGCGCGGCATCCCGGCGCATATGATGGGCATCGACGGCACCTGGCGGCGCGAATGCACCATGGAAGACGTTTCCGAGACCGGCGCCAAGCTCACGGTCGAAGGCTCCGTCGAGGGTCTGCATCTCGAAGGAATTCTTCCTGCTGCTGTCGTCGACCGGACTCTGGCCTACCGCCGCTGCGAGCTGGCCTGGGTCAACGGCGATCAGATCGGCGTCAATTTCCTCAAACAGGGCGACAAGAAGAAGAAGGCGGCCGGCGCGGCGCCGCAGGCCGCCGAGGCCTGAACGCGTCAGCTTCGCCGCCGTCGCACAGCCGTCATGCCGGACGACTATGGCGTCACGGGTCGCTAGCCTGCCGCGAATCACCGTGATATGATCTGATGCCAACGAACGCCGAACAATCGGTTCGAGAAATCTCAGAAATGTCCGTCAAACCCACCAAAGCCATGGTCCTCGCCGCCGGTCTCGGCGTGCGCATGCGCCCCTGACCGATCAGATGCCAAAGCCGCTGGTGCGGGTGGCCGGTCAGCGCGCTGCTCGATCATGTGCTCGACAAGCTCTGGCGACGCAGGCGTCAGCGAGGCCGTGGTCAACGTGCATTATCTGCCCGACCAGATCATCGATCACGTCACCGCGCGCGCCGGCCCGCGCGTGATCATCTCGGACGAGCGCGACCGAGGTGCTCGGCACCGGCGGCGGCGTGGTCAAGGCGCTGCCCTTGCTGGGCCACGCCCCGTTCTTCCATGTCAACGCCGACACGCATGTGGATCGACGGCGTGCGGCCAACCTGGCGCGGCTCGCCGAAACCTTCGATCCTGCGCGCATGGATATCCTGCTGCTGATGGCGCTGACCACGAGCAGCATCGGCTATGGCGGCCGCGGCGACTACGCGATGCTGCCCGACGGCGCGCTGCGCAAGCGGCAGGAGCATCAGGTGGTGCCGTTCGTCTATGCCGGCGCCGCGATCATGTCGCCGTCGCTGTTTGCCGATGCGCCAGCGGGCGAATTTTCGCTGACAAAAATGTTCGACCGCGCCAACGAGCAGGAACGGCTGTTCGGCCTGCGGCTCGACGGCGTCTGGATGCACGTCGGAACCCCCGACGCGGTTGCCGCCGCGGAAGAGGCATTTCTCGAAAGCGTGGCGTAGTCAGCCCGATCCTCGCCGGAGCGAGGACGGTGAGCAGCGGGGACGCTGCCCTGCTCCGCATGACCTACAGGAAATCGCTCCTTATATTGGCGCCTGACGAATCAGGCGGCCCATGCGCGTTTTCAGCGTTCCCGTATCCGCGCCCTTCCTGCGCACGGTCATCGCCGCCTTGGTCGATGGCCGGCTGGTCGATGGATTCGAGGCGCGCACCGACCCGGCGAAGCTGGCGCGAGGCGACGCTCTATCTGCCGACCCGCCGCGCCGGACGGATGGCGCGCGAGATCTTTCTCGACGAGCTGAATATGGACGCGGCGGTGCTGCCGCGCATCGTCGCGCTCGGCGACATCGACGAGGACGAACTGGCGTTCGCGGAGGAAACCGAGCAATATGGCGGCGCCGCGCCGCTGGACATTCCACCGCAAGCTCGGCGAACTCGAGCGCCGGCTGACGCTGGCGAGACTGGTCGCGGCGTGGGCCAAGAGCCCGGTGTCGGCGCCGCTTGGTGGTCGGCGGCCCGGCATCGACCCTGGCACTGGCCGGCGATCTGGCGCGGCTGATGGACGACATGGTGACGCGCGGCGTCGGCTTGGGAGGCGCTCGACAGGCTGGTGCCGGATCAGCTCGACAAATATTGGCAGCATCTCGCTGGATTTCCTGCGCATCGCGCGCAAGGCATGGCCCGATCACCTCGCCGAGATCGGCAGGATCGAACCGGCGGCGCGGCGCGATCTGCTTGATCGCGGCGGAAGCCGCGCGCCTGACCGCGCACCCCGATGGCCCGGTGATCGCGGCAGGCTCGACCGGTTCGATGCCGGCGACGGCAAAATTCCTCCATGCCGTGGCGCGACCTGCCGCACGGCGCGGTGGTGCTGCCCGGGCCTCGATACCGATCTCGACGACGAATCGTGGCAGACGATCGGCGGTGTCAGCGGACGCGCAGGGCAAATTCACCACGCCACCGGCGTCGAACCATCCGCAGTTTGCGATGCATGCGCTGCTCGGATCGCTTCGGCCTCCAGCCGCGACGATGTCGAAATTCTGGGCCACGCCGGCGCCGCATGGACGCGACGTGCTGGTGTCCGAGACGATGCGGCCCTCGACCGCGACGGCGCAATGGCACGACCGGCTGGAACAGCCCGGCATCGCCGCAAAGATTTCCGGCGGCATGACAAATCTCGCCGTCATCGAGGCGCTCCAACCCGGAGATGGAGGCGCTGGCGATCGCGGTGGCGATGCGCGAGGCGCGGCATCTCGAACAAATCCGCGGCACTGGTGACGCCCGACCGCGCACTGGCGCGTCGCGTGATGGCGGCGCTCGACGCGCTGGAATCTCGAATTCGACGATTCCGGCGGCGATGCGCTGATGGACACACCGGCCGGCATCTTCGCCCGCCTCGCGGCGGAGGCCGCGGCAAAAGGGCTGGAGCCGCCGACGCTGCTGGCGCTGCTGAAACATCCGCTGTTCCGGCTCGGCGGCGCGCCAGGGCTCGCTGCAAGCGCGCGATCGAAGTGTTGGAACTGGCGCTGCTGCGCGGCACCCGGCCGCAAGCCGGAAGCGGCGGGCTTGCGCGCGACTTCGAGCGCTTTCCGCAACGAACTCGGCAAGCTGCGGCGTGCAGGAGAGTCTCATCGCTGCATCGCTGCGGGAGCAGCGGACGCGGCTTCGCGATCGCCGAACTCGATCGGGCACAGGTCGCTGATCACGCAATTGCAGAGAGCGCTGGCGCCGCTCGAAAGTCTCGCGTCCTCGAAACCCTACGACTTCGCCGAACTGGCGCAGCGCCATCGCGAGGTTCTCGCTCGCGTTGTCGTCCGACCAGCACGGCATTGCCATCGTCTTCGAGGAACGCGCGGGATCGGCGCTGGCCTCCGCGTTCGACGACCTGCTCGGCAGTCAAGCAGCCGAGCGGCCTGATGGTCCAGCTCGGTCGATTATCCCGGATGTATTCCAGACCGCGTTCGCCGACCGCATGGTGCGGCGGCCGGAATCGGCGCGCGCGCATGCTGCATATCTACGGCCAGCTGGAAGCGCGGCTTGACCGAATCCGATCGCGTCATTCTCGGCGGGCTGGTCGAAGGCGTCTGGCCGCCGGCGCCGCGGATCGATCCGTGGCTGAGCCGGCCGATGCGGCACGAGCTCGGCCTCGATCTGCCGGAGCGGCGCATCGGCCTCTCCGCGCATGACTTCGCGCAACTGCTCGGAACCGGCGACGTGATCCTGACCCATTCGGCGAAAGTCGGCGGCGCGCCGGCGGTGGCATCGCGCTTCCTGCACCGGCTGGAAGCGGTCGCGGGCGAAGCAGCGCTGGAAGGCCGCCAGGCGCGCCGGGCGAGAAATATGTCCGCTTCGCCGGCGAACTCGACCGGCCCGACAAGGTCGAGCCGATCCCGCAGCCCGCGCCAAAGCCGCCGCGCGCGACGCGGCCGCTAAAACTGTCGGTGACCGCGATCGAGGACTGGCTGCGCGATCCCTACACGATCTACGCGAAATATATCCTGAAGCTCGACCCGCTCGATCCCGTCGACATGCCGCTGTCGGCCGCCGACCGCGGCTCGGCGATCCACGATGCGCTCGGCGAGTTCACGCAAAGCTTCGCCGCCGCACCTGCCCGACGATCCCGCCACGCGCGCTGCGCGCAGCATCGGCGAAAGTATTTCGCGCCGCTGATGGAGCGGCCGGAAGCCCGCGCGCTGTGGTGGCCGCGATTTCAGCGCATCGCCGCATGGTTTGCGGATTGGGAGCTCGCGCGCGCGCGGCAATGTCGAGCGGATCGACGCCGAGATCCGCGGGCGAGATCAGGATTCCGCTCGACAATGAGCGCACCTTCACTCTCTCCGCGCGCGCCGACCGGATCGAGCGACGCCGCATGACGGCGGCTTCGCGATCCTCGATTACAAGACCGGCCAGCCGCCGACCGGAAAACAGGTGCGCATGGGCCTGTCGCCGCAGCTGACGCTGGAGGCGGCGATCCTGCGCGAAGGCGGCTTTGACGATATCGCGGCCGGCTCCTCCGTCGGCGAGCTCGTCTACGTCAGGCTCAGCGGCAACAATCCGCCGGGCGAGCAGCAGACCGCTGGAACTGAAGATCAGGAAGCAACGATACCGCCGCAGCCGCCTGACGCAGGCCGCCGATGAAGCGCGAGCGAAACTCGAAGCGCTTGATCCGCGCATTCGAGGACGAAGACCAGGCCTACACCTCGCTGAACCTCTCGATGTGGTCGAACCGCTACGGCACCTACGACGATCTCGCCCGCATCAAGGAATGGTCCGCGGCCGGCGGATTGGGGATCGAGGAATGGTGAAGCGCCGCGCCTCATTCCGACGACCGTCCGCGCCACGCAGGCGCGCGCGTCCGATCCCGCGGCGTCCGCGTTCGTCTCGGCCAATGCCGGTTCGGGCAAGACGCATGTGCTGGTGCAGCGGGTGATCCGGCTGCTGCTCGACGACGTGCCGCCGGAAAAATCCTCTGCATCACCTTCACCAAGGCCGCCGCCGCCAACATGGCGGAGCGGGTGTTCACGACCGCTCGGCCATTGGGTCACGCTCGACGACGACGCGCTCGATGCCGCGATCCGCGATGCCGGGATCGCACGCCTCGACACGCAGCTGCGGACATCGGCGCGCAAACTGTTCGCCTGCGCGCTGGAAACGCCGGGCGGCTCGAGGTGCAGACCATCCACGCGCTGTGCACGCGGCTGCTGCAGCAATTTCCGTTCGAGGCCAACGTGCCGGCGCGCTTCGCCGTGCTCGACGAGCGCGATCAGAACGAGATGATGGAGCGCGCCAATCTCGCGGTGCTGCTGGAGGCCTCGCGCAATCCCGACAGCGCCACCGGGCCGCGCGCTCACTGACGGCGATGGCGAGCGCCGCCGACGTCACCTTCAAGGATGTGGTGCGCGAGGCCTGTCTCAGCCGCGATCATTTCATGGCCTGGACCGACGCCGCCGGCAGCGCGCTGATGCGCGCAGCCGCAGGATGTCCGCGGCGCTCGGCGTCGATCCCGGACGATCGCATCGAAGATGTCGAGCGCGAGATCATCGATGGACCGAACCTGCCGCGGTCGCGATGGGAAGAGATCGCCGGCATTCTCGACACCAGCAGCAAATCCGATCAGGACCAGGCGGCGCAGCTTCGCGAAGCCGCTGGTGTTCACCGGCAGCGCGCAGGTCGACGAACTATCTCGGCGTATTCCTCACCGACGACCGCGTACGCCGCGCAAATCGGTGGTGACCAAAGAATTTCGTCGACAACAATCCCGCCGTTGGCACGCCTGTTCGAGGCGGAAGCTAGCCGTCTCAGCCCTGATCGAGCGACGCCGCGCGCTGTCATCCGCGACCGCACCGAGGCGCTGCTGCATATCGCGACCGCGGCGGCGGCAAACTACCGCCGCGAGAAGCAGGAACGCGGCCTGCTCGACTATGACGATCTGATCGACAAGACGCTGGCGATGCTGGACCGCGTCTCCTCGGGCTGGGTGCATTACAAGCTCGACCGCGGCGTCGATCATGTGCTGATCGACGAGGCGCAGGATGCCAGCCCGCGGCAATGGGACATCGTCGCGCACATCATTTCCGAATTCACCTCCGGCGCCGGCGCGCGCGACGGCGTGATGCGCACGGTGTTCGCGGTCGGCGACGAGAAGCAGTCGATCTTCTCGTTTCAGGGCGCGGCGCCGCGCGAATTCGACCTGCGCCGCCGAGAGCTGAAAGGAAGTTCGAGGATGCCGGCCTGAAATTCGATCCGGTATCGTTCAACTACTCTGTTCCGCTCGGGCCCGGCGATCCTGCAATCGGTCGACCACGTGTTTCGCGACGAAGCGGATATCTATCGCAGCATTCATGCGGAGAAATACGCTATCCGGTGCCACGAGGCACTGGCCGACGCCGGGCCCGGCCTCGATCGATCTCTGGGAACTGGCGGAAGCCGACGACAGGCAGGACATCGAAGGCTGGCGCGCGCCGTTCGACGGCGTCTCGGCGACGAGCCCCGAGGTAAAACTCGCAAGACGCATTCAGGCCGAGATCAAGTCGCTGGTCGAAAGCGGCACGATGACCGGCAGCACGCGGCGACCGCCGGCCGCTGCGCTATGGCGACATGCTGGTGCTGGTGCGGCGGCGCGGCAACGCCTTCGACGCCGTCATCCAGGCGCTGAAGCACGCCAATATCCCGGTCGCCGGCGCCGACCGGCTGGAAATTGACCGAGCACATCGCGATCATCGACCTGATGAACCTCGCCGACGCGCTGCTGCTGCCGCAGGACGATCTGGCGCTGGCGGTGGCGCTGAAGAGCCCGCTGTTCGGCCTCGACCGACGACGATCTGTTCAAGCTGGCGTGGCAGCGCAAGGGATCGCTGCGCGAGGCGCTGACGCTACACGCCGACGACAGACGACCGGTTCAGAGGGCGCGCTCGAGCGGCTCGAGCAATGCGAGCGCCGCTTTGTCGGCGCAAACGCCGTTCGCGTTCTATGCCTGGCTGCTCGGCGGCGATGGCGGCCGGGCGCGCATCCTGAGGCGGCTCGGCCACGAGGCCAATGACGCGCTCGACGAATTTCTGGAGCTCGCGCTGAACTACGAGCGCAAGGCGCCCGCCTCGCTGCAGGGCTTCATGGCGCTGGCTGCGCGCGGCCGACACCGAGGTGAAGCGCGACATGGAAATCTCGCGCGACGAAGTCCGCGTCATGACCGTGCATGGCGCCAAGGGGCTGGAAGCCTCCGGTTGTCTTCCTGGTGGACACCACGACGTCGCCTTCGGATACGCAGCGCCTGAAGGCTTATTCATCTGCCGCAAGGCAATGCAGCGCCGCATGCGCCGGGCGTCGTGGTCTGGGCCGGGCAAGAAGGCCGAGGACCCGCCGTCGATGTCGCAGCGGCGCGCGCGGCGATGGTGGGCGAGACCGAGGATGAATATCGCCGCCTGCTCTATGTCGCGATGACGCGCGCCGCCGATCGCCTGATCGTCGGCGGCTGCATGCCCGGCAACATGAAGAACGTGCGCCCATTCTCCTGGTACGATCTGATCGACGAAAGGCCTCGCCAATTCCGGATTGCAGCTCCAGGAGATCGAGACCGCCGGACGGCGCGGTGAAGCGCTACGCGCGTGCCGGAAGATGCTACGTCACGGCCGCTGGCGCCGGCGCGCATCGGCGACTCAGCGCTCGATCGAACTGCCAACATGGTTGACGACGCCCGGCGCCACCGGAAACTGCCGCCGACAGCCTGCTGCGCCCGTCCGATCCCGGCCGAGGATGACAGTCCATCGTCGTCCGGACCGGCGAGTCCATCACGTCGCGCGCGCGCGCGCTGCAGCGCGGCACGCTGGTGCACCGGCTGCTGCAATCGCTGCCCGATATCGCCACCGCGCGCCGCCGCGATGCTGCGCTGCGGCTACCTCGCCCGCAACGCCGACGGCTGGACCGAGGATGAACGCGAGGCGGCTTGCGGACGGCGTGCTGGCCCTGATCGTGGATAGCCGCGTTTGCGCCGGTATTTGCGCCCGGCAGCCGCGCGGAGGTCTCGATCGTCGGTCGGCTGGACCGGTCCCGGGCGATCAGCCGGCACTGGTTTCCGGGCAGATCGACCGGCTGGTGGTGACGCCGGACGAGGTCCTGATCGTCGATTACAAGACCAACCACGCCCCGCCGAACGCCACGGCCGAGGCGCCGCGGGCCTATGTCCGCCAGCTCGCGCTTTACCGGGCGGTGCTGCGCAAGCTTTATCCCCAGCGGACCGGTCCGCGCCGCGCTGCTTTGGACCGAAACACCTGAATTGATGGAGATTTCGCCCCTGCGCTGGACGCCGGAGCTGGCAGCCATATCATGTTGGCGATGACCGAGCTTGACCCGGCAAGAACGCGTTCATAGGTTTGAACGCATGATGCCCGGCGCGCGATTCTCTGGCCGCGCCCTTTTCTCAAACTGAACGAGGTATTCCCATGGCCGTTGGCAAGGTTTCTGACGCCGATTTCGAAGCCGAAGTGCTCAAGGCGACCGGCCCGGTCGTGGTCGATTTCTGGGCCGAATGGTGCGGCCCGTGCCGCATGATCGCGCCCGCGCTCGACGAGATTTCCGGCGCGATGGGCGACAAGGTCAAGATCGTGAAGCTCAACGTCGACGAGAGCCCGAAGACGGCCTCGAAATACGGCGTGATGTCGATCCCGACCCTGATGATCTTCAAGGGCGGCGAGATGGCCTCGCGCCAGGTCGGCGCCGCGCCGAGCAGAAGCTGCAGCAGTGGATCACCGCTGCGGTCTGATCTGCTTCGCGACAAATAGTTTTCGACGACGGCCGGCGAATAGCCGGCCGTTTTATTTGACGTTTACCGGAATCCAGCCCGTCGCCAGCGCCGGGGCCAGCCAATCCGAGATGCGTTGTTGTCGATGTTAGCGCATGTGCCGGGCTGATCCCACGACCCCAGTGCCTCTGCCGGCGGCCGGTCGATGCAGTATAGCGATGTGGAATCTTAGCTGCAGGCGGCGTGCCGTTGACGGCCAGCACATGGCCGGCGAGATAAAGCGATCCCGTGATCAGGATGCGCGGCGGCACCTGTAGGCGAGGCGCGCCAGCGTTTGCAGCGCGGATCTGACGCTTGCCGCGACCTCCACGCGCATGCCCAGCGCGCGCGCGGCGTCAGCCAGCCGGTCCGGCGGCATGGCGTTGTCGCGGCCGGGTATCTGCACCGCGATAATATGGCGGGTCAGTCCTGCGAAATTGGCGAGAAACCGCCGGCATCCTTGTTGGCCATCATGCCTGCGATGACGACCAACGGACGCGACACTCGCTCCTCGAGATCGCCGAGCGCAGCAGCAGCGACACGCCCGCCCTCGGCGTTATGTCCGCCGTCGAGCCAGATCTCGCAGCCCTGTGGCGCCCTGCTCCGCCAGCGCGCCTGACACCAGGCGCTGCATCCGCGCCGGCCATTCGGCATTGACGACGCCGGCTTCGAATGCCGGCGATGCCGATTTTGAAAGTGTCGACCGCACGCAGCGTCGCGATCGCCAGCCCGGCATTGTCGAACTGATGCCGCCCGAACAGTTTTGGCGCCGCGAGATCGAGCAGGCCGCGGTCGTCCTGATAGACCAGCCGCCCGCGCTCGACGCTGACATCGCCATTGCTGCCCCGCCGCATGCAGCGGCGCGCGCATGCGAGCCGCCCGCGCTTCGATCACGGCCATCGCCTCGGGCGCCTGCTCGGCGCAAATCACCGGCTTCGTGGCGCTTGATGATGGCGGCCTTCTCGCCCGCGATCGCAGTGCGAGCGTGTCGCCCAGAAACTCGGTGTGATCCATGCTGACAGGCGCGATTACGGTCGCCAGCGGCGCTTCGACCACGTTGGTGGAGTCCAAGCCGCCCGCCGAGGCCGACTTCCAGCAAGCACGACGTCGGCCGGATGCTGCGCGAACAGGCAAAAGGCTGCCGCGGTCTCGATCTCGAAAATCGTGATCGGCTCGCCGCTGATTGGCTCGTTCGCAATGCTCGAGCACCGCATCGCAACTCGTCATCGCCAACGAGCGCGCCGCCGCCGCTCCGGCCGATGCGAAAGCATTCGTTGAGCCGCACCAGATAAGGCGAGGTGTAGACATGGACGCGCAGGCCGCGGCTTCGAGGATCGCGCGCAAATAGGCGATCGTCGAACCCTTGCCGTTGGTGCCGGCGACATGGATCACCGGCGGCAGCTTGCGCTCGGGGTGATCGAGCCGCTCCAGCAGCGCTGATCATGCGATCGAGGCTGAGGTCGATCTTGCCTGGGATGCAGCGCCGACAGCCGCCCGATCAGTTCATCGAGCGAGGGCTGCGGTTTGGCGGCCGGCGCGTTCACGCGTGGGTGCTGCCGGCACGGCATCCGGAGGCGAAACGATCTGGGCCGGTGTCGGTGACCTGCGGCGCAGGCTTCGATGCTGTTTCGAGCGCGGGCGATTTGGTCAGCAGGCGGCAAAGCCGCGCCAGCGTCGGGCGCATGTCGTGGCGATGCACCACCATGTCCACCATGCCGTGGTCGCGCAGATACTCGGCCCGCTGGAATCCTTCCGGCAATTTCTCGCGGATGGTCTGTTCGATGACGCGCGCGCCGGCAAATCCGATCAGCGCGCCGGGCTCGGAGATGTGCACGTCGCCCAGCATCGCGTAGGAGGCCGTGACGCCGCCGGTAGTCGGATTGGTCAGCACCACGATGTAGGGCTGCTTGGCCTCGCGCAGCATCTGCACGCCGACCGTGGTTCGCGGCATCTGCATCAGCGACAGGATGCCTTCCTGCATTCGTGCGCCGCCGGAGGCAGCGAATACGATGAAGGGCGATTTCTTCTCGACCGCGAGTTCGAGCCCGCGCACGATCGCTTCGCCCGCGGCCATGCCGAGCGAGCCGCCCATGAAATCGAAATCCTGCACCGCGACCACGACGCCAGCGCCTTCGAGCTTGCCGTAGCCGACCTTGATCGCGTCGTTCAGTCCGGTCTTGGCGCGCGCGTCCTTGATGCGGTCGACGTATTTTCGCTCGTCGCGAAACTTGAGCGGATCGGCAGTAACTTCGGGCAGCGCGATGTCGTACCAGGTCTCGTTGTCGAAGATCGACTTCAGCCGCGCCACCGCGCCCATCCGCATGTGATAGTTCGAGCCGGGAATCACGAACTGGTTGGCCTCGACGTCCTTGTAGAACACGAGCTGCCCGGAATCCGGGCACTTGATCCATAGATTCTCCGGCGTCTCGCGACGCAGGATGTTGCGGATTTTCGGCCGGACGACGCTGGTGAGCCAATTCATGGTTTCGCTCCGAAATGCGGTCAAACACGCATTAGATCGCATATATGGCGGCCTCGAGCCGGGCCCGGCAAGCCGCTCGATGAACGCCTATTTCCACGCAATTGTGGCTTATTCGGCGGCCTGTTTCGGCTCCCCGCACGCCCTGCGCCAGCGAAGCCACCAGATCGGCTACGGCTGGTAACGGTTTTGGCGGTTGCGCGTCCTTCGGCATCGAGGCTGCCGCGCAAGGCATCGACCAGCGCGGTGCCGACCACGGCGCCATTGGCGTTCTCGGCGATCGCGCGCGCGGCTTCCGGGGTGCGGATGCCGAAGCCGACGCAGACCGGCAGCTTGGTATGGCGCTTGATGCGGGCGACGGCTTCGCCGACCGCACTGGAATCCGCGCGGCCGCGCTGCCGGTGATGCCGGTGATCGAGACGTAATAGACGAAGCCCGACGTGTTGGCGAGCACCGCCGGCAGGCGCTTGTCGTCGGTGGTGGGCGTCGCCAGCCGGATGAAGTTCAAGCCCGCCTTCATCGCCGGCAGACACAGCTCGGTGTCTTCTTCCGGCGGCAGATCCACGATGATCAGCCCGTCGACACCCGCGGTCTTTGCATCCGCGAGGAACTTGTCGACGCCGTAGATGTAGATCGGATTGTAATAGCCCATCAGCACCAGCGGCGTCGCGTCGTCGTCCTTGCGGAAGCCGCGCACCAGCTCCAGCGTCTTCTTCAGCGTCATGCCGCCCTTCAGCGCGCGCAGGCCCGCCGCCTGGATCGACGGGCCATCCGCCATCGGGTCGGTGAAGGGCATGCCGATCTCGATGATATCGGCACCCGCCTTCGGCAGCGCCTTGATGATGTCGAGCGACGTTTTTGGATCGGGATCGCCGGCCATCAGGAAGGTGACGAAAGCCGAACGGCCTTGTTTCGCGAGTTCGGCGAAGGTTGCGTCGATACGGGTGGTCACTTCTTCTTGCCCTTCAGGATATCGCCGACCTGCGGCACGTCCTTGTCGCCGCGGCCGGAGAGATTGACCACCATCAGATGATCCTTTGCGCGCTTCGGCGCGAGCTCCATCACCTTCGCAATGGCATGCGCTGGCTCCAGCGCCGGGATGATGCCTTCCAGCCGCGACAGCAGCTGGAACGCGGCCAACGCCTCATCGTCGGTCGCCGAAAGATAGTTCACGCGGCCGGTCTCATGCAGCCAGGAATGCTCCGGCCCGATGCCGGGATAATCCAGGCCTCGCCGAGATCGAATGCGCGTCCTGGATCTGGCCGTCATCGTCCATCAGCAGATAGGTGCGGTTGCCGTGCAGCACGCCCGGGCGGCCGCCGGCGATCGAGGCGGCATGCAACTGCGTCAGGCCGTGGCCAGCGGCTTCGACGCCAAAGATTTCGACCGAGGGATCGTCGAGGAACGGATGGAACAGTCCCATCGCGTTGGAGCCGCCGCCGATGCAGGCGATCAAGCGAGTCCGGCAGGCGGCCTTCGGCCTCCTGCATCTGCTGGCGCGTTTCGATGCCGATGATCGACTGGAAGTCGCGCACCATCATTGGATAGGGATGCGGCCCTGCGACCGTGCCGATGCAGTAGAAGGTGTTGTGCACGTTGGTGACCCAGTCGCGCAGCGCGTCGTTCATCGCGTCCTTCAGCGTGCGCGATCCCGACTGCACCGGGATCACCCTGGCGCCGCAGCATTTCCATGCGGATCACATTCGGCTGCTGCCGCTCGACGTCGACCGCGCCCATATAGACCACGCATTCGAGCCCAAACCGCGCGCACAGCGTCGCGGTAGCGACGCCGTGCTGGCCGGCGCCGGTCTCGGCGATGATGCGCTTCTTGCCCATGCGGCGCGCGACCATGATCTGGCCGAGCACATTGTTGACCTTGTGCGAGCCGGTGTGATTGAGCTCCTCGCGCTTGAAATAGATCTTTGCGCCACCGAAGGTGCTCGGTCAGGCGCTCGGCGAAATAGAAGCGGCGACGGCCGGCCGACATAGTCCTTCAGGTAGCCGTTCATCTCCGCCTGGAACGCCGGATCGGCCTTGGCGTCGGCATAGGCCTTTTCCAGGTCGAGGATCAGCGGCATCAGCGTTTCCGCGACAAAGCGGCCGCCGAAAATGCCGAAATGCCCGCGCTCGTCGGGACCGCTGCGGAAGGAATTTGGAAGGTTTGGATTCATCGAACCGTCAATTCTTCAGTGGCGCGCGCGGCGCGGATAAAGTCGCGGATCATCTCGGGATCCTTGATGCCGGGCGACCGCTCGACGCCTGAGGACACGTCGACGCCGCCGGCGCCGGGTGACGCGGACGGCCTCCGCGACGTTGCTCGGCATTAAGCCCGCCCGAGACCATGAACGGCAGTTTGAGATCGAGATTTTCCAGGAGACGCCAGTCGAACACCGCGCCCAGACCGCCGGGACGGGTGGCGCCCTTGGGCGCGCGGGCATCGAACAGGATGCGGTCGGCAACAGCCGCATAGCCGGCGAGCGGCGCGAGATCGGCCGCGGTCTCCACCGCAAGCACCTTCATGACCGGCAATCCGAATTTCGCCTTGATATCGCGCAGCCGCGCGGTGGTTTCCTGCCGTGCAATTGCAGAATGTCCGGCCGCAGCGTCTCGACGATATTTTCGAGCGTTGCATCATCGGCATCGACGGTCAGCGCGACCTTGACGGCGCGGCCCTTGGCCTGCCTGCCGAGTTCCCGCGCCGCCTCGAGGCCGAGATGCCGCGGCGAGGGCGGAAAGAACACGAAGCCCACCATGTCGGCGCCAGCCTGCAGCGCGGCGTCGAGCGTCTCGCGCGTGGACAGGCCGCAGATTTTGACGAGCAGGGACATGGTTTCTCGAAGCGCGGTTTTCGGGCCGCCGGATCCGGTCTGGACCGGGCTAACGGGGCGCGTTCTACAACGTCGCGCCCTGCTTGTCTCGCCCGCCGGCCCCGTAAAGGCCGCGCATGCGACGGCGCCGGAAGCCGCTGGCGGTCGGCCCGCGAAGCCGCCGCGGCGGCCCGCAGATCTTCGGCTTCCGCCCGCGCCTGACGGGCGTCGGCCTCGTGCTGCCGCGCCGCGCGGCGCCAGCGGCGCTGCCGGAACCAGGTCGCCGAGCCGCCCGCAATCACGCCCAGGATGGCCACGGCGATAATGACGACGAACAGCGGCAGCGTGACCGCGACATCGATGGATCGGTCGGAATTGAAGGGATCGAACGACACCGTCACCGAAATGACGGTTGGCGACGGCGAAAACTGATGAAGATCAGGCCCAGTGGGAATGACGACCAGCGCCGTGAAGAATTTTCGCATGACCATCTCTCGTATCGATGGCGAATCGGCGGGCGAGATGCCCGACAGGACTCCGCAGCACGGCCATCGGTTACGATACAGTACGCGAAGCTCGCGCGCCTCACGCGCTCGCGTCGGTTGACCCGCCGTTGTCGCGGTTCAGCCGCTCGCGCATTTCCTTGCCCGTCTTGAAAAACGGGACGCTCTTCTGATCGACCGGCACATGCGCGCCGGTGCGCGGATTGCGGCCCGCTCGCGCCGGACGATGCTTCACCGAAAACGCGCCGAAGCCGCGCAGCTCGACGCGATCGCCGCGCGCCAGGGCAGCGACGATCTCATCGAGAATCGCATTCACAATATTCTCGACATCCCGCTGATAGAGGTGCGGGTTGTGCTCGGCGATGCGCTGAACAAGTTCGGATTTGATCATCGAGAGTGGGGTCCGGGGTCGTGCGGACATCCATTTCCGTGAAAATGCCTTGAACTGTCAAGTCGCTAAATCAATTTATGAGGCACGCGAAATGGCGTGACAAACGGCCAGGACGGGCTTGTCCCAATACCCGCGATGACGGGAGAACTGTGACAAACTCGCCTGCGAGCTCTCAATTCGAGCCCGCCGGACTGCCACAGCGCCAGCATGCCGTCCAAACCGAGACTGATCGACCGCCTGCACGACGCCTGGCCTGCTCGATCTGGCGCGCAATCGAGCTCAGACCGAGCGCATCGAGGGTGATGGAGGCCGCCGTCGCGCAGGAATGTCAGGTCGCCGAACCGCGGGTTGAGCTTGTAATCGCGCACCGGCAGCTCGCTCTTGATCTTCTTCTCCGCAACCAGCCACGCGACCGCGGCCTTTTCGTCGCCGAGCTGGTCGACCAGCTTGAGATCGACCGCCTGGCGGCCGGTGAAGACGCGGCCGTCGGCGACTTTCTCGAGCAAGCGCGTCGTCCATGCCGCGCCGCTCCTTCACCAGGCCGCGGAACCAGGCGTAGGAGTCCTTCACCAGCGCATCGAGCGCCGCGCGCGCCTCCGGGCTGGTCGGCTCAAAGCCGTTCGGCGCCGCCTTCAAGCGGCGATGACTTCACTTCCTCGACCTTGACGCCGACGGTCTTCATCAGCTCGGTGAAATTCGGATACTGGAACAGCACGCCGATCGAGCCCACCAGCGAGCTTTGCTGGGCGACGATGTGGTCCGGCGGCAATCGCCGTGATGTAGCCGCCCGATGCGGCCAGCCCCTCGACCACCACGACCAGCGGCTTCTTCGCCTTCAGCCGCACCAGCGCATCATAGAGCTGCTCGGAGCCCGGCGGTGGTCCCGCCAGGCGAATTGATGTGCACGATGACGGCCGCAGCCGGACGATTTTTCCAGCCGCTCCAGCGCCTCGACGCGGTCGCTGGTCGCTGCGGATCAGACCCTCGATGTTGACGCGCGCGATCGAGCCGACGATCGATCAGCGACGCGCGGCCGACCGGGCGTCGCGATCACGCCGACGGTGACGACCGCGGCGATCGCAACCACGGCGGCCGCCACGCGCCAGAAGGTCAGCTTGCGGCGGATCCTGCGGCGATCGACGATCACGTCCGAATCGAGCGACATCGAAATTCTCCTGAAATATACCGCGCGTTTTGCATTCGCAGCGTGACTATCGGCGTTATCCGATTACATCAATTGCGACGCACATTTGAAGAAAACAAGGCTCGCGGCTCCTATCTCTCTGTCGTGGTCTCCCGCAAACGGGGACGACAACTGTCGGAAAACAAAAGGCCCCGGTCGAAACCGGGGCCTGATTGATGCGGACAGGAAAGCGGACGCTTACTTGTCGCCGCGGTTCTTGAGCGCGGTGCCGAGAATGTCGCCCAGCGTCGCGCCCGAATCGGAGGAGCCGTATTGCGCGATGGCCTCCTTCTCCTCGGCGACTTCCAGCGCCTTGATCGAGACCTGCACCTTGCGGGCCTTCTTGTCGAACTGGATCACGCGGGCATCGACCTTCTCGCCGACCGCGAAGCGTTCGGCGCGCTGATCGTTGCGGTCGCGGGCGAGTTCGGAGCGCTTGATGAAGGTGGTGAAGTCGGTGCCGACGATCTTCACCTCGATGCCGCCTTCCTTCACTTCGAGCACTTCGCAGGTCACGACCGCGCCCTTCTTGACGTCGCCCGGCTCGGCGAAGGGATCGCCTTCGAGCTGCTTGACGCCGAGCGAGATGCGCTCCTTCTCGACATCGACGTCGAGCACCACGGCCTTCACCATGTCGCCCTTCTTGAAGTTGTCGATCACCTGCTCGCCCGGAAGCTTCCAGTCGAGGTCGGAGAGATGGACCATGCCGTCGACGTCGCCCTCGAGGCCGAGGAACAGGCCGAACTCGGTCTTGTTCTTGACCTCGCCTTCGACGATCGAGCCGACCGGGAACTTCTCGACGAAGACTTCCCAGGGATTGCGCATGGTCTGCTTGAGGCCGAGCGAGATGCGGCGCTTGACCGGATCGACTTCGAGCACCTGCACTTCGACTTCCTGCGAGGTCGAAACGATCTTGCCGGGGTGCATGTTCTTCTTGGTCCACGACATTTCGGAGACGTGGATCAGGCCTTCGATGCCCGGCTCCAGCTCGACGAACGCGCCGTAGTCGGTGATGTTGGTGACGCGGCCGGTGAAGCGCGCGTTCGAGCGGGTACTTCGCCTCGATGCCCTGCCACGGATCGTCCAGCAGCTGCTTCATGCCGAGCGAGATGCGGTGGGTCTCGTGGTTGATCTTGATGATCTTGACCTTCACCGGTCTGGCCGATGGTGAGCACCTCGGTCGGGTGATTGACGCGCCGCCAGGCGATATCGGTGACGTGCAGCAGGCCGTCGATGCCGCCGAGGTCGACGAACGCACCGTAATCGGTGATGTTCTTGACCACGCCGTCGATCACCTGACCCTCTTCGAGGTTCTGCACCAGCTCCTGGCGCTGCTCGGCGCGGGTCTCTTCCAGAACCGTGCGGCGCGACACCACGATGTTGCCGCGGCGGCGATCCATCTTGAGGATCTGGAACGGCTGCGAGTTGTTCATCAGCGGCGCGACGTCGCGGATCGGGCGGATGTCGACCTGCGAGCGCGGCAGGAAGGCGACCGCGCCGTCGAGATCGACGGTGAAGCCGCCCTTGACCTGGTTGAAGATGACGCCGTTGACCTTCTCGTTGTTCTGGAAGGCCTTCTCGAGCTTGCCCCAGCTTTCCTCGCGGCGCGCCTTGTCGCGCGACAGCACGGCTTCGCCGAGCGCATTCTCGATGCGGTCGAGGAACACCTCGACCTCGTCGCCGACCTTGAGATCGCTTTCGCGGCCGGGGCCGGCGAATTCGCGCAGCGCCACGCGGCCTTCGGTCTTCAGGCCGACGTCGATGACGGCCATGTCCTTTTCAATTGCAACCACCTTGCCCTTGATGACGGAGCTTTCCTGCAAGTTGCCGCCGGCAAAGGACTCGTCAAGCATCGCGGCGAAATCGTCGCGGGTAGGATTATAAGAAGCAGCAGTATTCGAAGCCATTTGTTCTCCAGATGCGGGTATTGCCGGCCGTTCGGGTTAAGGGCGTATCGCGCGTGAGGTGTCAGGGCTCCGCAAATCCTGACGACCGCTGTTTGCGCAGAAGCGCAAAAGCGGGCCGGCAGCATGCCTGCACGTTCGATACGTTGATTTATCCGGAGCCTGAAACGAGAGTATCGACTTCAAGAACCAAGGAGCGGGCTTTCCTCCAATGACGGCAGGGGTTCAGTACCCTTGCCGGCCCGCTCGGACGGCCTCGATCATCATCGATGGCAGCCCGGACGCTGCTGATATATAGCCCCGAGGGCACTTGCGGCAAGCCGGAAATGCCCGATTTACGGGGCCTTAAGGCTGCGACTAAACGGGGTACCACGGATCGCGTTTCACCGGTTTCGCAACCGCGTTGGCTGAAACAGCCCTGGGGACCGCATGATGGAACCCGGCAAAGGCTCCCCGCTACATGACGCATTAAGGGAGACTCCATGAAGAGCCTATCGTACTGGCGGCCGTCGCCGCCTGACCGTCGGAGTGCCATTGCCGCGATGCCCGATGTCCGGCTCGGTACGCACCATCGTCGCAGCCCGTCGTCATGGCCGACGGGAGCTGCCGTTCGACCGCTACTGGTCGAAGAACTGATCAGATCTCCGCGTCAGCCCTCACTGCCTGGCGCGGACCGCCTCGACGATCGCGATCGCGGCGCGAACGCCCGCCTTCGATATCGAGGTTCGAATTATCCAGGATGTGAGGCGTCGGCGGCCGGCCTTCAGGGCGCCGTCGCGACGGTTCTTGTCGCGCTCGTCGCGCTTGAGGATATCGGCCAGCACCGCGGCCTCGTCCGCCTCCTCGCCGCGGGCACGGGCTTCCAGCGTCCGGCGGCGCGCGCGCGACCTGCGGGTCGGCGACGACGAAAATCTTCACGTCGGCATGCGGGCAGATCACGGTGCCCGATGTCGCGGCCGTCAAGCACGGCGCCCGGCGGATCGGCGGCGAACTGACGCTGGAAACTGACCGGGACCTCGCGCACCTTGGGAATGGCCGAGACCACCGAGGCGGCATCGCCGATCCGCTGCGTTTTCAGCTCGGGATGGCCGAATTTTTCGGGATCGAGCTCCATGCGCGGCGGCAACGGCGCGCGCCTCGTCGGTCAGGTCGAACGCCGGCGTCCAACAGCGCCTTCGCCACCGCGCGATAGATCACGCCGGTGTCGAGGTGGCGATAGCCGTAATGATGGGCGAGCCGTTTGCCGAGCGTGCCCTTGCCGGATGCCGCCGGTCCGTCGATGGCGATGATCATGAGAACTCCGCGCCGAGCGAGCGCATCATCGGAATGAAATCCGGAAAGCTGGTGGCGATGAAGGCGGTGTCGTCGACCTTGACCGGCTTGTCGGCGGCAAGCCCCATCACCAGCGCCGACATCGCGATGCGGTGATCCATGTGGGTGGCGACGAGACCGCCGCCGGGCACATGACCCTGCCCTCGACGATCAGGTCGTCGCCTGCGACCTCGACCTTGACGCCGTTGACGCGCAGCATGTCGGCGGTCGCCTCCAGCCGGTCGGATTCCTTGACGCGCAGCTCCTTGAGGCCGCGCATGATGGTGGTGCCTTCGGCAAAGGCAGCCGCCACCGCCAGCACCAGATATTCGTCGATCATCGAGGGCGCGCGCTCCGGCGGCACCTCGACGCCGCGCAGTTTTGAGGCCCGCACGCGCAGTTGCGCCATCGGCTCGCCGGCATCGCCGCGAACTTCGCTCTCCTCGATCGAGGCGCCCATCTCGCGCAACGTCGTGAACAGGCCCGGTGCGCAGCGGATTGGTCATGACATCGGAGAACACGATGTCGGAGCCTTCGACGATCAGCGCCGCCACGATCAGGAACGCCGCCGAGGACGGATCGGCGGGCACCACCACGTCGGCGCCGTGCAGCTCGGGCTGGCCCGTCAGCGCGATGCCGGCGGCCGTGGCTGCCTTCCGGCGCCGAGGTGATCTCGGCGCCAAAATGCTTCAGCAGCAGCTCGGTATGGTCGCGGCTCGCTTCCTGCTCGATCACCGTGGTGACGCCGGGCGCGGCGAGCCCCGCCAGCGGCACTGCCGATTTGATCTGCGCCGAGGGCACTGGCGTCTTGTAAAGGATCGGCACCGGGTCGCGCGCGCCGTGCAGCGTCAGCGGCGGGCGGCCGCCTTCCCGGTCTCGCCGGTCCGGGCGCCCATCAATTCGAGGGGATCGAGGATCCGCCGCATCGGCCGCGAGCGCAGCCAGGCATCGCCGTCGAAAACCGCCGTAATCCGGGCAGCCGGCCACCGCCCCCATGACCAATCGGCAGCCGGTGCCGGAATTTGCCGAAATCCAGCGGGCGCTCGGATTGGCGCCGCAAGCCGGCGACGCCGACACCCTGCACCTGACCAGGCGAACGGCCCGGTCCGCTCGACCTTTGCCCCCAGCGCCTGCATGGATTTGGCGGTGTTGATCACATCCTCGCTCTCTAGCAGGCCGGAAACCGTGGTTTCGCCGACGGCCAAGTGCGCCCAGGATCAGAGGCCCGGTGCGAAATCGACTTGTCGCCGGGAACGCGGACTTTTCCGGTCAAAGGGCCGGCTGGAGCGGGCTTCCAGCGGGGAAGGGGTGTTAGAATGGGTCAAGATTGTGTCCTCTCGCGTCGCGGCAGGTATACATAGGGCAGCACCGCGTCACGCGGCCGTCAAATCGCGCACACCGCTATTGACAGCGGCCACGGCAACTAGCCAAGTGAAGCACCGTTTTTCAGAAAGATTCCTAGGATTCAACACGTGGCCAAATCCGATCTCGGAGACCAAACGCATTTGCCCGACGACGGGCAGAAGTTCTCCGACCTGAACAAGAATCCGGTGATCTCGCCCCTACACCGGCGAGGTCGTGCCGATTGCTCCGGTCGCGCCGCCGCGACCGTCCGTAGCAGCTGCGCGCCGCCGCGGCTGCCAGCCGACACGACCGCAGCCGACATGCCGGAACCCGCGGAAGCCGAGTTGGTCTCGCTGGAGGAGGCCGACGCCGAGGAGAACACCGGCAAGGTGAAGGCCATCGTCCCCGAGTCGGAAGACGATATCGAGATCGATGAGACTATCGAAGACGACGATGACGATGATTCCACCTTCATCGCCCGACGAGGGGAAGAAGGCGACGAGGACGTCACCGACATCATTGGCGACGTCGGAAGCGACGAAGAGACTTGAGATCGGCCCTGAACTGTGTTCAGGGGTCTCTGCCCCGCGAGTCGGTCAGAGACGCGCGGGTCGCGTTAAGGGACCATAGCTCAGCTGGGAGAGCGCTTGCATGGCATGCAAGAGGTCGGCGGTTCGATCCCGCCTGGCTCCACCACGCTTCGCCCTTTGGGCTTCGCGTGGCGCAGCCACGTAGGATGCCTGAAGGGCGAAGCGTGGTGCCAGCATAGCCCGCAGGGCGAAGACGGGCTTCATAGCAACGATAGTGAGCCGTACGTCTACGTCATCCGCAGCATTAATTCTCCGGAACAGGAATACGTGAAGCGCCACCGCTGATTTGAAACGGCGTCTGCTGGAACATAACGCCGGCAAATCGCGCACACCGCCAAGTTCAAGCGTGGGAATTGGTTTGGTATGCGTGCTTTTCCCGATCAGTACAAAGCGCTGGAATTTGAAAGATACCTGAAGTCCCATTCCGGCCGAGCGTTTGCAAAGAAGCGATTCTGACGGCAGGCGCCACCTCTCCTCCAGCTCCTCCTACTCGCCCAGCGTCGCATTCAGCCGGTCCCTCGGCGCGACCAGATCCTTCTTCATCGCCGATAATTCGCCGAGCGAGCAGGCTGAGGCCGCAGGACCCCCTGCGGCACCGCTCTCGCCTTTTCCTTCAGCGCGTGGCCTTGCGGTGTCAGCGCGATCAGCGCCTGCCGTTCATCCTCGGTGCTGCGCGTGCGCTTGACGAGCCCGCCGCCTCCAGCCGCTTGAGCAGCGGGGTCAGCGTGCCGGGATCCGGAACAGCCGTTCGCCGATGTCCTTGACCGGCACATCGTCGCGCTCCCACAGCGCCAGCATGACAAGATATTGCGGATAGGTCAGCCCAAGCTTGTCGAGCAGCGGCTTGTAGGCTGCGTATTGAACGCGTGCGCGGTGGAATACACCGCAAAGCAGATCTGGTTGTCCGAGCATCAGCGGCCAATCCGCCGCATGTTTCCTGATCATTCGTCACCTCACCATCTGGCAGACCTTCAGACCCACTTTGGGCCGGGGCCGCCCTATCAATTGCATACAATTAAACGTGAGGCGGCGCATTTTAATATTGCGCACAATCTAATTGTGTTGCAATATACACGTTCATCGAGATCCGCAAACAGGGAGATCGGATATGTCCGTGAACGTGCTTTACAAGACCAGCGCCAAGGCAACCGGAGGTCGGGACGGCAACGCCGCCACACTCGACGGCGCCTTGGACGTCAAACTCACCACCCCGAAGGAACTTGGCGGCGGCGGTGGCGTAGGCAACAATCCGGAGCAGCTATTCGCGGCCGGCTATGCGCGCCTGCTTCATTGGTGCGATGAAATTCGTCGCGTCCCAGGGCGGCCCGAAGGTGCCCGCGGACGCCTCCGTAACCTCGACGGTCGGCATCGGGCCCGCGCTCGGAGGTGGTTTTGGGCTCGATATCGATCTCGCCGTCTCCCTGCCGGGCGTGCCCGCGCGGACGCCGAGCGCTGGTACAAAAAGCCCACCAGGTGTGCCCCTATTCCAACGCCACCCGCGGCAACGTGGATGTGCGCCTGACCGTTGTCTAGACGACGCCCACCGAGTTGGCCCGCCCCGACGACCGGCGCAGGCCGCTCATGCGGCTGTGCGCCGGAAGCCATCTGCCGCCGCGCCTGAACCCCGCTAGCTCAGGAACTCCATTTGAGTCTGGCTTGAGCGAAGGTTGTTTTCATGAATGCAGCAGCCACTCCGGCGCGATCGACCGGGCTGCGTGTAATCGATCTGACGCGCGTACTCGGCGGCCCCTATTGCACGCAGATCCTCGCCGACCACGGCGCCGACGTCATCAAGGTCGAGCCGCCGGCCGGCGACGAGGTGCGCGACTGGGGCCCTCCGTTCCACCAGGAGGACGCGGCCTATTTCGTCGGCATCAACCGCAACAAGCGCTCGATCGGGCTCGACCTCGCCTCCGAAGGCGGCCGCGCCGTGCTGATGAAGATGCTGGAGAGCGCCGACGTCCTGATCGAGAATTTCAAGCCGGGCACCGCTCGACAAATGGGGCATCGGCAACGACGTGCTGCGCGCGAAATTTCCGAAACTCGTGCATTGCCGGATTTCCGGCTTCGGCGCCGACGGCCCGCGCGGCGGCAATCCCGGCTATGACGCGATCATCAGGCCATGACCGGCATGATCGCCGCGACCGGCTCGCCGGAGAGCGGCCCGATGCGGATCGGCGTGCCCGCCTGGTCGATATCACCACCGGGCTTTATGCCGCGATCGGCATCCTGATGGCGCTGTCGGAGCGGCAGCGTTCCGGTCTCGGCCAGTTTCTCGAAACCACGCTGTATGAAACCGGCCTCGCGATCATGCATCCGCACACCGCGAATTATTTCATGCATGGCAAGCCGCCGGGCCTCACCGGCAACGAGCATCCCAACCTCGTGCCGTACGCGATCTTTCCGACCAAGACGGACAACATCTTCATCGGCGTCGGCAATGACGGCACCTTCCGCAAGCTGGCCAAGGAAATCAGCAAGCCCGAGCTCGGCACCGATCCGCGCTTTGCCCGCAACAAGGACCGCATCGCCAACCGCGATGCGCTTGCGCGCCGAACTCGCGGCGGTATTCAGCCAGCACGAGGCCGAACCGCTCTGCAATCGCCTGCTCGCGGCCGGCCTGCCCGGCGGGCCCGGTGCAGAAGATCGATCAGGCGCTGACCAATCCGCACACGCTGCATCGCGGCGATATCATCAGAAGGATTGGTACAAGGGCGTCGCCTCGCCGATCCGGCTGGAGCGGACCAAGCCGAGCCTGCGCCGCACGCCGCCGAAATTCAGCCAGCACACTGCAGAGGTGCTCGGCGAGTTCGGCTACTCGAAGAGCGAGATCGAAGCGCTGGTCGCCAAGGGCGCGGTCTGCGGTCGCCGAGCGCAAGCGCTATTGGTCGTCCCGTCTTGTCGCAGTGCGCACGCGGCCGGACCCAAATCCGCGTCCTTTCGTATGGCAGGCTGGCGAGAGACCTTTCGCATGCTCGCCCGCCGGTGGTTATGGTCCCTGCTTCGCAGGACGACGCTGTACGGTCTCCGCCTATTTTCGCTTCCCTCCGCGCACGCTTCCCCATACCATCCTTTCGCTTATACGGTCATTTGCACGTCATCCGGCGCTGTTATCGCGCGAAACGAAGGTGACGGCCCCAACCCGGAGGAATTCCATGGCACTTCGACAATTCGGCGCAGCGGCAGCAGTGACGGTTGCGCTGGCGCTCGCCACGCCCGCCTACGCTGTGACCGAGATCCAGTGGTGGCACGCCATGACCGGCGGCAACAACGACATCGTCAACAAGCTCGCCGAGGAGTTCAACGCCAGCCAGTCCGATTACAAGGTGGTCCCGACCTTCAAGGGCAGCTATCCCGATACCATGAATGCCGGCATCGCCGCGTTCCGCGCCGGCAGCGCGCCGCACATCATTCAGGTGTTCGAGGTTGGCACGGCGACCATGATGAGCGCCACCGGCGCCATCAAGCCGGTCTACCAGCTGATGAAGGATGCCGGCGAGCCGTTCGACCCCAAGGCCTATCTGCCGACCATCACCGGCTACTACTCGACCTCCAAGGGCGACATGCTGTCGTTCCCCTTCAATTCCTCCTCGATGGTGATGTGGATCAACAAGGACGAGCTGAAGAAGGCCAGGTGTGGCCGAAATTCCAAAAACCTGGCCGGAAGTGTTTGCTGCCGCGAAGAAGCTTAAGGCCGCCGGACACGAGACCTGCGGCTTCTCCAATGCCTGGGCGTCGTGGGCGCACATCGAGCAATTTTCGGCGTGGCACAACGCGCCGATCGGAACCAAGGCCAACGGCCTCGATGGTTTCGACACGGTTCTGACCTTCAACTCGCCGCTACACGTGAAGCATTTGCAGAACTTGATCGACCTGCAGAAGGACAAGACCTACGACTATTCCGGCCGCGAAAATAAGAGCGAAGCCCGCTTCGGTTCGGGCGAATGCGCGATCTTCCTGACCTCGTCGGGTTATTACGCCACCGCCAAGAGCACCGCCAAGTTCGACTTCACCTCGGCGCCGATGCCCTATTATCCCGACGCTGCCGGCGCGCCGCAGAACTCGATCATCGGCGGCGCGTCGCTCTGGGTGATGGGCGGCAAGAAGCCCGATGAATACAAGGGCGTGGCGAAATTCTTCACCTTCCTGTCCGACACCAACCGCCAGGCCAAGCTGCACCAGGAATCCGGCTATCTGCCGATCACCAAGGCTGCCTATGAGAAGACCAAGGCCGACGGCTTCTACGAGAAAAACCCGGTGCCGGAGACTCCGCTGAAGGAGCTCACCAACAAGGAGCCGACCGAGAATTCGCGCGGCCTGCGCTTCGGCAACATGGTGCAGATGCGCGACGTCTGGGCCGAGCAGATCGAAGCAGCCCTCGCCGGACAAAAAACCGCGCAGCAAGCGCTTGATGACGCCGTCGCCAAAGGCAATGCGATGTTGCGAACGTTCGAAAAAGACGGCAAAGTAGAGCAATCGGCATTGGCTCCCTCTCCACGCCGGAAGAGGAGCCGGTCTGCCACCTAAGCGCGGAAGGCTGTAAAGCGCCCTAGAATGGAAAAGTCGGTCGTCTTCAACAACAGGCTGCTGCCCTATTTGCTGCTCGTGCCGCAGCTCATCATCACATTCGTATTCTTCTACTGGCCGGCGAGCCAGGCGGTCTGGCAATCCTTCCTGCGCGAGGACGCGTTCGGACTTAATTCCGAATTTGTCGGGCTGGAAAACTACCAGAGCCTGTTCGCCGATCCCGGCTATTACAAGTCGATGCTGGTGACGGTGATCTTCTCCTCGCTGGTCGCCGCATTGTCGCTTTCGATTGCCTTGCTGTTTGCGACCCAGGCCGACAAGAACCTGAAAGCCGCCGGCGCCTACAAGACGCTGATGATCTGGCCCTATGCGGTGGCGCCCGCGGTCGCCGGCGTGTTGTGGATCTTCATGTTCCATCCGACCCTCGGGACGCTGGCGCGGCCGCTGCGCTGGATGAATTTCGACTGGAATCCGCTGTTGAACGGCAACCACGCCATGTGCGCTGGTGGTGATGGCCGCGGTGTGGAAGCAGATTTCCTACAATTTCCTGTTCTTCCTGGCGGGCCTGCAATCGATCCCCAAGAGCGTGCTGGAAGCCGGCGCGATCGACGGCGCGGGCCCGATGCGGCGGTTCTGGACCATCACCTTTCCGCTGCTGTCGCCGACCACGTTCTTCCTTCTGGTCGTCAATATCGTCTACGTCTTCTTCGACACCTTCGGCATCATCGATGCCGTGACCGGCGGCGGCCCGGCCGGCGCCACCACCACGATGGTCTACAAGGTGTTTGCCGACGGACGGCTGGGCGGCGATCTCGGCGGCTCGGCGGCGCAATCGGTGGTGCTGATGGTGATCGTGATCGCGCTGACCGCGGTCCAGTTCAAGCTATGTCGAGCGCAAGGTGCAGTACTGATGGTCGAGCACCGCCCGCTCAGCGACATCATCGCCTACACGATCCTGACGCTCGGCATCTTCATCGTCGCCTTTCCGGTCTATCTGGCGCTGATTGCTTCCACCCATGACGCCGCCACCGTGGTCGGCGGCAACATGCCGCTGACGCCGGGCGGCCATATGCTGGACAACTACTACCGCGCCATCATCGTCGGCGGTTCGCGCGCCATCCGCGAGCCGGTCGGCCAGATGCTGATGAACTCGTTCATCTCGGCGATCGGCATCGCGATCGGCAAGATCTTCATCTCGATCCTGTCGGCCTACGCCGTGGTGTATTTCCGCTTTCCGTTCCGCAAGACCGCGTTCTGGATCATCTTCGTCACGCTGATGCTGCCGGTCGAGGTGCGCATCTATCCGACCTACAAGGTGATCGCCGACCTGAAGATGCTCGACACCTATGCCGGGCTGATCCTGCCGCTGATCGCATCCGCCACGGGCACGCTGCTGTTCCGGCAGTTCTTCATGACCATCCCCGAGGAACTGCTGGAAGCGTCGCGGATCGACGGCGCCGGCCCGTTCCGCTTCTTCTGGGATACGCTGCTGCCGCTGTCGGTGACGACGATCGCCGCGCTGTTCGTGATCCAGTTCATCTATGGCTGGAATCAGTATCTGTGGCCGCTTCTGATCACCACGCAGGATTCGATGCAGACCATCGTCACCGGCATCAAGAAGATGCTGTACACGACCGACGAACTCGCCGAATGGCAGCTCGCGATGGCGACCGCCATCCTGGCGATGCTGCCGCCGGTTGCTGGTCGTCGTGTTCATGCAGCGCCTGTTCGTGCGCGGCCTGGTCGAGACGGAGAAGTAAGGTAGCCATGGCCAACGTCACCCTCCGCAACGTCCGCAAGACCTATGCCGGCGGCTTCGAAGCCATCAAGGGCATCGATTTCGGCGTCGGCGACGGCCAGTTCTGCGTGCTGGTCGGCCCGTCCGGCTGCGGCAAGTCCACGCTGCTGCGCATGGTCGCGGGCCTGGAGACCATCACCGGCGGCGAGATCGATATCGGCGGGCGCGTCGTCAACCAGGTCGAGCCGGCCGACCGCGACATCGCGATGGTGTTCCAGAACTACGCGCTCTACCCGCATATGACCGTCTACAACAACATGGCCTACGGCCTGCGCAACCGCGGCATGGCCGAGCCGGAGATCAAGACGCGCGTCGAGGAAGCCGCGCGCATTCTCGAACTCGGCGCGATGCTCGAGCGCAAGCCGCGGCAATTGTCCGGCGGCCAGCGTCAGCGCGTGGCGATGGGCCGCGCCATCGTGCGGCAGCCAAAAGTATTCCTGTTCGACGAGCCGCTGTCGAACCTCGACGCCAAGCTGCGCATCGCCATGCGCGTCGAAATCCGCAAACTGCAGCGCCGCCTCTCCACGACCTCGATCTACGTCACCCACGACCAGCTCGAGGCGATGACGCTGGCCGATATTCTCGTGGTCATGAACGGCGGCCAGGTCGAGCAGATCGGCAATCCGCTCGACATCTACCAGAAGCCCGCGACCACCTTCGATCGCCTCCTTCATCGGCGCCCCGCCGATGAATCTGATGCCGCTGCGCTCCGACGAGACTCAAATCGCAACTGGCCGGCGATATCAGGATCAACGAGGCCGGCATCCTCGGCATCCGCCCTGAGGATTTCGTCATCACGAACGAAACGGTTTCCGGCGGCGTGGCGCTCGGCCTCACCGTGGAAGCGATCGAGCGCGTCGGCGCCGAAACTTTTATTTACGGCGCCAGACAGCAGGAAGTTCAGGGCGTCGCCGCCACCCCCGGCGAACTGCCGCCGGGCGAGATCATCGTGCGGATTCCCGGCGCCGTCGGCCCGGCCATCGGCGAGCAGATCAGGGCGGTGGCCGCCAGCGACAAGCTGCATCTATTTACCGCCGACGGCCGCAAGCGGGTGGGTTCCTGAGTCGCGGTCCGGGAAGCGAACCAGCCGGATTGGCGCGGAAAGAGCCCGCCGCGGCCGATTTACGCAGCTTTCAGAGGCGCTTGAACCCACCCCAAATCACCCCCATATTCCCTGGTGACCGGACGGCAAGTCGGCCGGCCGGTTGAATGGGGCGCCGCAAGGGCCCCTCAAAGTCGCTTCGAGAGGACTTTGTAATGTCTCGTGTTCCTTCGTTATCCAGTCCGTTCCTGCTTGGGTTCGACGAAATCGAGCGTGCGCTCGATCGCGTCGTCAAAGGCGCCGACGGTTATCCTCCCTACAACATCGAGCGGTGTGACCGTGCCAACGGCCAGCCCGAACGGTTACGCATCACGCTCGCGGTGGCGGGTTTTACCCGCGACCAACTCGATGTGACCATTGAGGAAAACCAGCTCGTGATCCGGGGCCGCCAGCAGGACGACAAGGCCCGGCAATACATCCATCGCGGCATCGCCGCGCGCCACTTCCAGCGCACCTTCGTGCTGGCGGAGGGGATGCATGTGCTGGGCGCGGATATGAAAAACGGGCTGTTGTCGATCGACCTCGCCAGGCCGGAGCCTGAAAGGGTCGTTAAGACAATTGCTATCAATGAGCACGAATAATGGAACAAGTAGCGGACTCGACCGCTTAGACCCAGAAGGAGTCGAGACCATGAGTGAAGTGAGTGTTACGTTCGAACCCGAAAAGGTTTCCGTCGAGGCGCTGGCCCATCTTGGTGAAGGCCACATCGCCTACGTGAAGCAAGTCCGTTCCGAGGACGTGCCGGGACTGTTTCCGCAGGCGCCGAAAATCGCGCCAGGGCTGAAACTGTTCGCGCTGCATGCCGCCGACGGCACCCCGATCATGCTGACCGACAGCCGTGAGGCCGCGATCGCCAATGCATGGAGCAACGAGCTTCAGGCCGTCAGCGTGCACTGACGCGGCGCTTGCCGCTGTCGCTGACGCAGCGCGTGCTGCTGTCATCAGTCTCGGCAGTCGCTTGACTTGACGGCCGATTGAGGCCGCAACGAGAGTTCATCATACGCGGGCACGATCCTCGGGATCGGCCCGCGTATTTTTGCGCTTCAAGACTCGCCCTGCTTTGGATACGGAGATGCATAGTCTCCAATCGGGCGCCGAGATCGATGAATGATTCAGAGCCGAGATCGGTCGATGCGGCCGATATGTTGCGGGACGCGGCGGTGGGAAAGGCCCTTCTCGCGCTCAACAACGCGCATGCGCAGGAGCTGTCCTGGCTAGAGGCGGAACGGCTCGAATACCTGATTAGCGAAGCGTTCCTCGCAAGACGGATTGGCCGTCTGGACGCCTTCCTGCTCGCCTTCGATCAGGACGCCCGATACGACAGCCCCAATTTCACTTGGTTCCGCGCCCGCTATCCGCGCTTTGTGTATGTCGACCGGATCGTCGTCGCGCCATCGGCGCGCGGACGCGGTTGCGCGCGACGGCTCTATTCCGACCTGTTCGAACACGCCGTCCGCGCCGGGCACGACCGCGTCGTCTGCGAGGTCAACACAGTTCCGCCGAACGCCGCTTCAGATGCCTTCCATGCGGCGCTGGGTTTTGTCGAGGTCGGCACCGCCAGCGTCCATGGCGGAAGCCGGACGGTTCGCTACCTGTCGCAAGACGCTATAGCGCTGATCTCACGCCGCGCGCACGGTCGAGAGGAATTTCTCCACCTCGCCCTTGAGATGATTGCTCTGCCCCAGCAGGGACTGGGCCAGCCCGTGCACATGCGTCGATGCCGCACCGGTATCGGTCGCCCCGCGGTTGACGTCGGTGATGCTGCCCGCGACCTGCGTGGCTCCCTGCGCCGCCTGCTGCACGTTGCGCGAGATTTCCTGCGTCGTGGCGCCCTGCTCTTCCACGGCTGCCGCGATCGCCTGCGAGATTTCCGCGATGCGGCCGATGGTGCCGCCGATTTCCTGAATCGCAGATACCGACTGATTGGTCGCCGACTGCATCTGGCCGATCTGCTCGCTGATTTCCTCGGTCGCTTTCGCGGTCTGCGCGGCAAGCGCCTTGACCTCGGATGCGACGACGGCAAATCCCGTCCCGCCTCGCCGGCGCGCGCCGCCTCGATCGTGGCGTTCAGCGCCAAGAGGTTGGTCTGCTCGGCGACCGCGCTGATCATCTTGACCACTTCGCCGATCCGGCTGGCGGACTGGGCGAGATCGGCAATCCGCGCATTGGTCTGCTCGACCTGGCTCACCGCCTCGCGCGATATCTTGTGCGAATCCTGGACCTGGCGGCTGATCTCCGACACCGACGAGGCCATCTCTTCCGCGGCCGCCGCGGCGGACTGCGCGTTGGCCGAGGATTGCTCCGATGCGGAGGCGACGGTTGCCGAAAGCACCTGGGTCACTTCGGCGGTCTTGGTCAGTTGTCCGGCCGATGATTCGAGTTCGGAGGAGGCGGTCGATACGGTCTGGATGATTTTTCCGATCGCGGAATCGAAGCCGTCCGCCATCTGCTGCATCGCGGCCTTGCGATCGCCTTCCGCCTTCAGCTTCAGGCCGGCCTGCTCCTGTTCCATCGACTGAACGCGCTGCGCGTTGTCCTTGAAGACCTGGACCGCGCGCGCCATGGCGCCCACTTCGTCGCCGCGGCTGAGCGCCGGGACCGAAACATCGAGGTCGCCGCCGGCCAGCGCCTTCATCACGTCAGTCATTGCCGCGATCGGGCGAATGACGCCGAATGCCACGCCAAAGATGCCCGCGCCGATGATGAGAAACACCACCGCCGAAACACCCCACAGCAGCAGCGTGAACGTGCTGACGCGTTCGGTCGCCGCAACCTCCGTCGCCGCGTTCTGATCGTTGGTTTGCTTGACGATGTCGTCGATGATGGCGCGGTGCGCGGCGTAACGTGCGGCGATCTCCGCATAGGATTTCGTCGCCGCGGCACTGTCGGCCTTGGACAATGCGGGCAGCAAGCCTTCCTGAATCGCGGTCCAGAAGCGCTGCACTTCGTTGTGGGATTTTTCCACGAGCTTGGTCTTCAGCGTCGGGTCGAGATCGGACTTCACCCAGAATTCGTGCCGCTCGTCATATTCCTTCTTGAGCTGCGCAATCCTGTCGCGATGCGCCGCAAGCTGCGCCGGATCGTGCAGCACGAGGGTGGCCTCGAGATAGGCTTCGATGACGTATTCCGGCGGCGGCAGGATGTCGGCGATGAGGTCGTTGCCGAGCTTGATCTGGTTGTAGAGCGGACCGCCGACCTTGAGCTGCGACAGCCCGTAAACGCTGGTGGCAATCACGGCACCGAGGCCCAATGCGGTAACCAGTCCAAAAATCAATATCGCGCGCGAAATCGTCAGCCGCAGCGTCATGGCAATGTTCTCCGGGTGAGTAAAAATCCCAGCGAACGAAATAACTGCCATTTAGCTTAAAATTGCGTTTACCCGATCGCACTACCAGGCGGAGAATCGCCAGTTCCAGCCGAAGGAACTAAGCCGCGCTCGCCGGCGGCAGGGCGAGCACCGAATAGATCGCCTGGGCATCGCGCGAGGCGCGCAGCTTCTTGGCGACGTCCTGGTCGCGCAACAGCCGCGCGATTCGCGCCAGCGCCTTCAGATGATCGGCGCCGGCGCCTTCCGGCGCCAGCAGCAGGAAGATCAGGTCGACCGGCTGGCCGTCCATCGCCTCGAAATCGATCGGGCGTTCGAGCCGGGCAAAGAACCCGAACAGCTTTTCCAGCTTCGGCAGCTTGCCGTGCGGAATGGCGACGCCGTAGCCGACGGCGGTGGTGCCCAGCTTCTCCCGCTGCAACAGCACCTCGAACACCGAGCGTTCGTTCTGCCCGGTCAAGGCGGAGGCGCGCGCCGCCAGCTCCTGCAGCGCCTGCTTCTTGCTGATGACCTTCAAAGCGGGGAGAATCGCCTCGGGTGCGACCAGATCGGTAATCGTCATGGGGCGTTCCGAGGTGAATTAAACCGTCAGGTTGCGAGATAGGTTCTAGAGCCGGGGCGTCAAGAAGGTGAGACGGGAGGCGGGTTTAGGCCCGGGTCCCGATTTGGTGGGCTTCTACTCCAACGCATGGCCGGTGCCAACTCCCACGAACGGGTTCCTGCACTCTAACCTTAAGGGCGGCGGACCATAGGGAGGGCGGCCATGGGCGTCAATGCTGCCGGCATATATGTCAGGGGGTAACCGCCGGGGATCGACCCATCCAACATTGCCGTCCGTGCGCCGGTAAATGATGTTCACCCGGCCGCTGGAGCCGTGCTGGAACACGATGCAGGCGGCCCCGGTCAGATCCAGCTCCATGACCGCCTCGCTGACCGAAAGCCGCTTCAGCGACGTGGTCGCCTCGGCAATGATGACGGGGCTGTAGGCGGTGACCTCCTCGTCGCCTTCCGCCGGCGCCTCGATCACGTAGCTCGGCGCGTCGATATCCGCCAGCGCCAGCGTTGGCGGCATAGGTCTTGCGGGCCGAACGGTCCTTCAGCCGGCTCTTGTAGCGGCGCAGCCGCTTCTCGATCATCAGCAGCGCCTGGTCGGCGCTGGCATAGGCATCGGTGGCGTTCGAATCGGCCTCCAGCGTAATCCCGGAATCGAGATGCAGTGCGCAGTCGGTGCGGAAGCCGAAGCCATCCTTGCTCAGCGTGATGTGACCGGAATAATTGCCGTCGAAATATTTCCTCAGGACCTCATCGGTGCGCTCGCTGACGCGCGAACGAAGCGCGTCGCCGACACTGATGCTTTTCCCGGAGATCTCGAAGGGTCATTTGATGCCTCGCTTGATGCCTCGACTACTCAGGCTGTTGACGTTGGGGTGAGTCCTCGATGAACCGGTGCCCTTTCCTGGATGCGCTGGCGGGGAACCGAGACTATCGCGATTTGGCACGAACGCAATCAGGCCGGGGCCGTATCGCGGGACCGGTCGGAGGAGGTGGCAGGGGCTGAAAGCGCGTTACCGAGCATGCTCTGTTTGTCGCGGCGGCGTTGCACCGAGGAAGGAATGCGCATCGCTTCGCGGTATTTCGCGACCGTGCGGCGGGCAATATCAATGCCGGATTCGCGCAATCGTTCCACGATGGTATCGTCGGAGAGGATCGCAGCCGGGGCTTCCGCATCGATCAACTAGCTTGATGTGGTGGCGGACCGCCTCCGCCGAATGGGCCTCGCCGCCGTCGGCCGACGCGATCGAGGCGGTGAAGAAATATTTCAGCTCAAAGCTGCCGCGATTGGTCGCCATATATTTGTTGGCGGTCACCCGCGACACCGTCGATTCGTGCATCTGGATCGCGTCCGCCACCGCCTTGAGATTCAGCGGCCGCAGATGCGCGACGCCATGGGTGAAGAAGCCGTCCTGCTGGCGCACGATTTCGGTGGCGACCTTCAGGATGGTGCGGGCGCGCTGGTCGAGCGCGCGGACCAGCCAGGTCGCGTTCTGCAGACAGTCGGTGAAATAGGATTTGTCGCCGTCCTTGCGGATCGTCTTCGACAGCTCGGTGTAATAGACCTGATTGACCAGCACGCGCGGCAACGTGTCGCTGTTGAGTTCGACATGCCATGCCGCCGTCCGGGCCGGGCCGCACATAGACGTCCGGCACCATGGTTTGCGTCCGCGCCGAACCGAACTTCAGGCCGGGCTTGGGATCGAGACGGCGGATTTCACCGATCATGTCGGTGATATCTTCGTCGTCGACGCCGCACAATTTGCGCAACGAGGCGATGTCGCGCTTGGCCAGGAGATCGAGATTTTCCACCAGCGCTTGCATGGCGGGGTCGTAGCGGTTGAGTTCGCGCAGCTGGATTGCGAGGCACTCGCTCAAATTCCGCGCACAGACGCCGGGCGGATCGAATTTCTGCAGCACCGCGAGCACCGCATCGACATCCGCTTGCGAGGCGCCCAGCCGCTCGGCGGCCTGCCCCAGATCCGCCGGCAGATAGCCGGCATCGTCGACGAGATCGATCAGATACTGCCCGATCATGCGCTGCGCCGGCCCGCTGAACGCCACCGCGAGCTGTTCGGCGAGGTGGCTGCCGAGCGTCACCTCGGCGGCGACGAAGGCTTCCAGATTGTAGTCGTCGTCGTTGGAGGCGCCGCCGCCCCATTCGGTGTAGGCGGTCGGCGCCGCATCCTGCGCCACGCGGGCGGCGGCTTCGGCGGGCTCTTCGGAAAAGACGTTGTCGAGCGGGGTGTCCAGCGTCTGCTCGATCTCGGTGCGGCTGCCGAGGTCGCGGTTCAGCCAGTCCTCCTGGCCGGGCTCGAAGGCTGTCGCCGGCGGAACCTGACGCCATATCGGACGGCATCGCCGCCGCCCTCGTCGCCATAGCTGCCGGAATCGCCGAATCGGAGAATTCGGCACGCTCAGCGGCCGGCTCGCCCGCCACCGGGGCTTCGGGGCCGTCGCTGGCCCGATCCAGCAGCGGATTACGCTCCAGTTCCTCCTCGACGAAGGCCGAGAGGTCGAGATTCGACAGTTGCAGCAGCTTGATCGCCTGCATCAACTGCGGCGTCATCACCAGCGACTGCGACTGGCGGAACTCTAATCTCTGCGTCAGCGCCATGAGGGCAAGAACCGATCCACTGAAAGTTGGTCCGATTCTTGCTTATATTAGTCCAGAGCCCTTGTACACGGCTTGACGGATGCGAAAATTGGCTATAGCGCGATCCGGCAAAAGTGGGAACCCGGTTTCGGGTCCGGCTGCGCCTTAAATTCCCTAAGTGAGCGCAATACCTTATCGCCAAACCGCGCGCACCCTTTGGCGCCGCGTGCGCTAAAGCCGGAATTCCTCGCCAAGGTAAAGGCGGCGTACATCCGGATCGTTGACGATCTCTTCCGGACTGCCCTCGGTCAAGATCTCCCCGGCATAGACGATATAGGCGCGGTCGGTCAGGCCGAGCGTTTCGCGCACATTGTGGTCGGTGATCAGGACGCCGATGCCGCGGTTGGTGAGGTGGCGGACCAGATCCTGAATGTCGCCGACCGCGATCGGATCGATGCCGGCGAAGGGTTCGTCGAGCAGCATGTAGTTCGGACGCGTCGCCAGCGCGCGCGCGATTTCGACGCGGCGGCGCTCGCCGCCGGACAGCGCGATCGAGGGCGATTTGCGCAGGCGCGTGATGTTGAATTCATCGAGCAGCGAGTTGAGTTCGGCCTCGCGCTTCTTCCTGCTGGGCTCGACGACCTCGAGCACGCGCGCGGATATTCTGCTCGACGGTGAGGCCGCGGAAGATCGAGGCTTCCTGCGGCAGATAGCCGATGCCGAGCCGCGCGCGCTGATGCATCGGCAGCTTGGTCACGTCATGGCCGTCGAGTTCGATGGCGCCGCGATCCGCCTTGATCAGCCCGGTGATCATGTAGAACACCGTGGTCTTGCCGGCGCCGTTCGGGCCGAGCAGGCCGACCGCCTCGCCGCGGCGGACATAGATGCTGACGCCGCGCACGACCTGGCGGGTGCCGAAACTCTTTTCCACGCTATGCACAGCCAGATAGCCGGGCCGCTTGATCGGGCGCGGCGCTTCGCCGCCATCTGGGTCTTGGGACTTGGGGTGCCTGCGCGGGCACGCGGCCTTTCTTGCGCGGCGGTTCGACGGCGCGGCGGCCGCGGCAATTCCAGCCCGGGCAGCGCAGCGGAGCGCGCCATCGGCGGCGCATCGCGCACCGGGCTCGTCAGCATGTCGCCGAAGGAATCGCCGAGCGCGGTGATGTCGTCGCGCGAACGCGCAAATCCGGGCGGCACCGCGTTTCGCGGGGCGTCGACGGAACATGCCGAGTAAATCCACCATCCCGCTTCGCTTACGCCTTTCACGGTGATTCCGCGACGCGTCCGCCGGCGAATCGCTTCGCCTGGCGAACCATGAATGAATGGATGTCCCCTGCCCAGCGAAACACCCCGCCGTGCGCCCTGCCCAGTAGATACAGGCTCGCGCCACCGGCTTCAACCGTACGGGCCCTAAATATTCTTCAAGGCATTGATCTGTCATTATTTTTTACCGGGGATCAGCGACGGTATGGCGACCGGAGCCGGCTTCGACCCGCCTGATCCGGACCCGCAGCCTTGGCCCGACTGGTCGAACAGTGCCCTGCACCTGTCGCTGTCGGATTCGACCGCGCGACACGCCGGTCGTCATGTCCACCATGCAGGCGGTCGCCGCTGCAGCACGTTCTTGCATTGGGTCAGCACGACCCCGTTCACCCGCCCGCCATGGTGATGAGGTTGGCCCGCGGTGTCGAAGATCGCGGTCTCCCCGGTCACGACCTGATCCTTTTGCGTGACCACGACGGAGCCCTTGGCTTCCAGCCGGCGGATCGACGAACTGCCGCCGGGCCCCGGGGTCGCGGACTTGCATCGGCCCGGATTTCGATCCCTTCGGCAGCGGCGGGCGGCGGCGGCGCGGGCGTCGGGCCGGAATCGTAAAACACCACCAGCGTTTTCGAGGTCATGGTGGTGTCGCCCTGCACGACCTTCACATTGCCGGCGAAGGTCGCCTCCTCTTTCTTGTCGCGCATTTCGAGCGACGCCGCCTCGATCTGGATCGGCTGATCGCGGTTTTGCGAAAGCCCTGCATCGCATTCGGCACGCCCGACATGGCGCCTTGCGCCACGGCGTCAGCCAGACGCGATCAGCGCGAGCGCAGCGCCGCGCCGCAAAACCGCGCGAGAAGAACTGCATCACCTGCGGTGAGTGTACCGGCATCGAACCGTCTTATTTTTTACCGGGATCAGCGACGGTAGCTGTACCGGAGCCGGAGCCTGCTTCGACCCGCCCGATCCGGACCGCGCAATTCTCTCCCTGCATGAACATGCCCTGCACCTTGCCGCTGTCGGATTCGACCCGCGACACGCCGGTCGTCATGTCGACCTTGCAGGCGGTCGCCTGCGCAGCACGTTCTTGCACTGGGTCAGCACGACCCCGCCCGCCATGGTGATGAGGTTGGCCCGCGTGTCGAAGATCGCGGTCTCCCCGGTCACGACCTGGTCCTTCTGCGTGACCACGACGCGAGCCCTTGGCTTCCAGCCGGCGGATCGACGAACTGCCGCCGGGCCCGGGGTCGCGGACTGCATCGGCCCGGATTTCGATCCCTTCGGCGCGGCAGGCGGCCGGCGCAGGCGCGCTGGCGCCGGGCCGGAATCGTAGAACACCACCAGCGATTTCGAGGTCATGGTGGTGTCGCCCTGCACGACCTTCACATTGCCGGCGAAGGTCGCTTCCTTTTTCTTGTCGCGCATTTCGAGCGACGCCGCCTCGATCTGAATCGGCTGGTCGCGGTTCTGCGAAAAGCCCTGCATCGCGTTCGGCACGCCCGACATGGCGCCTTGCGCCACGGGCGTCGCCGGAGGCGATCAGCGCGGAGCGCAAACGCCGCTGCCGCAAAACTGCGCGAGAAGAACTGCATCATGAATATCATTTCGTGTTGGCGGACTTGCCGGATGACGGACCGCGTCCTCGGTGGTGGCGCCGGCTCAGGCTCGGGCTCGGCGCCGGCAGGGACTTTCCATGATCAGGTTCATCACGACATTGCCTTCGAAGCGCACGATCTCGCCGCTGTTGATGATCCTGAGCCGGTCGGCGGTGAGCGTTCCGTTCAGCAATTTGACGTCGACATGCTCGTCCGACGTCACCGTTCCCTTGTTGATGTCGACATAGGCCTGCGACAGCTTGGCCTCATAGCCGGTGGAGGATTGCAGGAAGATATCCTTGCGCAGGTCCAGCATCTGCTGCTTGCTGTCGAAAAATCCGGTGCGGGCATCCATCGTCACCGTGCTCTTGTCCTCCATCATGACCTTGGCGCGCAGCGTCTTGGAGTTCGACGTGATCGGGATCGGTCAGATCCTGGATCGCGGCCTTGGCCCACACTTCGTAGGGACGCTGGTCGGTCGAGAAACCGGCGAGGTGCGGCGATTCCATCGTGATCTTGGTGCCGGACACCACGAGATTGCTCGATGTCGACGGGCAGCTTCGGCATCGGCATGCGGAACGGATTGAAGATCGACGACCAGCGACGATACTGGCCATCGCCAGCAGCCACGGCCGCCGGGACCGCGACCCGCAGCACCCGCACCATCCGGCTGTGGCGGGCGGCCGCGGCAAAGCGGGCCTCCATTCCGGCGACATAGGCTGGGTTCTGTACCGAGTTCACCGCGGCTCCAAGGGCGACGACGCGAGACATAGCGTCATTCTACCCGCAATCGCCGGATTATGCAGCCCGGACACGCGCTATGAGGTGTGACCGAAACGGGGCGGAAGCGGCCGCCGGCCGCTTCAAATGGTCCTCGGTTCACGAATGCGCGAAGATGTCCTCGGCCTCCCAGCCGCCGAGATCGAGCTTGGCCCGGGTCGGCAGGAAGTCGAAACAGGCCTGCGCCAGCTCGGTGCGGCCTTCGCGCGCCAGCATGGCATCGAGCCGCTCGCGCAAGCCATGCAGATGCAGCACGTCGGAAGCGGCATAGGCGAGCTGCGCCTCGCTGAGGCTCGCCGAACCCCAGTCGCTCGACTGCTGCTGCTTCGACAGGTCGATGTTGAGCACCTCGCGCACCAGATCCTTCAGGCCGTGCCGGTCGGTATAGGTGCGGGTCAGCCGCGAGGCGATCTTGGTGCAATAGACCGGCTGCGGCATCACGCCGAAAGCGTTGTAGAGCGCGGCGAGATCGAACCGCGCGAAGTGAAAGATCTTGGTGATGTTCAGGATTGGCCAGCAGCGCCTTCAGGTTCGGCGCGTCGGTGTGGCCCTTCGGGATCTGGATGACGTCGGCGCTGCCGTCGCCGTTCGACATCTGCACCACGCAGAGCCGGTCGCGATGCGGATTGAGCCCCATGGTCTCGGTATCGATCGCCACCGAGATCCTTGTAGCGGGACAAATCGGGCAGATCGCCGCGATGCAGGCGGATGGTCATGTAAGGAAAGCCTCGTGCCTTTCGTCGATCTCGACCGAAACACTAGCGCCCAAAACCGCGGCGAGGCGAGCGGTTGGCTGCCGCCAAAGCCGCGAAGACCGGCTTTTCACAGCAGTTTTTGGCTCAGGCGCATGGCTGTTTTGCGTGAAGCGGCTTCGGATCGCGTGTAAATCTAGCCCTTGCCCGCGGCCACCCGTCGCCACGCCAGCGCGCGGCGGTGATTGCGATCAGCGCCAGCGCAAGCGGATGAAAGACCGGCGGGGTCACCCCGTTCGAAGACAGCACCGCCATGTCGAACACCGGCAGCGCCGCCGTCACGGTTAGAAGAATGGCGAGCGGTGTCCATTGTCGCGTGAGCAGGAATATCGCGCCGGTAATGACGATGACGAGATTGCGAGACAGGTAGACCCGATAAAACAGGCTGCCGGCGGCATCGGCAACCGGCGCGCCGAAGCGGGCCGACGCCTGTTCCGGCGCGATCAAGCCGCGCAATGACAGGGCCGCGAATGCCAGTAACAGCAGCGCGGTTCAATACGATTGCCGCAACGTCCAGCGA
>ERZ1370068.1793-contig-11735_pt1 | contig 47573 bp, 47 predicted proteins | sample MGYA00561227_ERZ1370068 | MGnify/ENA primary metagenome ERZ1370068 (study PRJEB38410, sample SAMEA6850437) | metagenome | study: Metagenomic assessment of the ecological functions of the soil: analysis of the soil microbiota associated with the... | reverse complement strand
TACGTATTGCTGGACGAACGATCTGAATCGTCGGCTCAGAAGCTGCGGAGCCCAGAGATGACCTCGAATGGCCGCAGCGCGAGCACATTTGCCGATTCGACTCCGCGCCGTGTCGCCAACATACGAGCGGTGATAAGGGCATCTTGCGGATGAGATATACGAGTGGTGAGTTGGGCACCCGCGTGTCGGGGAGCGACCCGCGTCGATGGGATAAGGGGAGGAGAGACCGAAATGAACGCCCGAACTAAAGCGGTCACCATTGGGACGACGCTGGGCACCGCATCTTCGCGGCGGTTGTCCTGGTTCTTACGGGGCAGTCGGCGCGACGCAGACGACCAACCCTTACCCGCCGGTTGCCCTGCTCAGTCGCAACATTTCAAGCGGCGCGGCCAACCGAACGGCAATAGCAGCGGGGCCGCTTGCGTGAGCGCGCATGGCCGCTGCACTCAGACTACAGCGACGCCACCGACATCCTCCCCGGCGGCGGCGATGCGAACGGATTCACCGATCGCCCGCCATCTTTCAACAGTGATACCAACCAGACTGACGCGAGTGAGCGTCGTCGACAAGAATCAATGGCCCGCCAAGCGCAGCGCTTTCGCCCGTCGATCGATCGACTGCACGTGCATGGCTTCAGCCCGCTGATGCCACCAATCTCAATCAGGGTACGAACGTTTTACGTTCGTGCGCGATCTTGCGGCGCAGACCAATGGCTGGTCAGTGTTGTCGGTCAAGGCGACACTGCTCCCCGCCAACGGTGCGAGCTCGTTCACGTAGGCGTGACCGGCGATTGCAAAAAGGTTGCGTTTTCATTCCGTGGCCAGCAATCTCGTAGCCGACGATACCAATCATACCGGACGTGTTCGTTCGACCGCGATACGAGCACGATGACCTTCAGATCAGTGTCGGGCCGGGTGGCGTACAGGAAACGGACCGTGAGCATCACGCCATCGTTCAGCTGACGGGCATGTGTCGCCTCTTTCGCTTCTGGCGCAAACTAACCTGCTGCCTGGATCCGCAGGCACATCACCAACAACACGCCTCGATATCTATGTGTCGTGCGATGGGGTCGTGACCTGCCGCGCCAGCGTCAACAGCGCCGGCGTCGAGGCCAACTCCGATGAGCTTCCTGCCGGCGCTGAATGCCGACGGCACCATCGTGCGCCTTGCAAGTCCAACGCGACCAACCGGTGTCAGACGATCGCAACCAGTCGGCCGACGTGTTCGTGCACAGCTGCGTCACCGGTCAGACCGAGCCGTCAGCGTCGGCGACCAGAGGCCAGGAAGGTAACGACATCGCCATTCCGCCCAGCATCAGCGGCGGCGGCCGCTTCGTCGCCTCGGCCTCGTTCGCCAGCAACCTGCTCGCGGGCTAGTCGACCAACGGTTACTCGCAGGTGTACGTGCGCGACCCGGAAGCGATCACGACGACGGTTCTGGTCAGGCTCGAGCCTCGACGGCTCAGCCGGGCAACGGCAGCGGTGCCGGACCTGCCGCCGAGCATCAGCCAGGATGGCGGTTGCGTGGCGTTCGAGTCGTTGGCCGACCGAACCTGGTCGATGACCGAACACGCAGGGCTATCCTCGACGCCTACATCCGCGCCAACGTGACCGTCGGCGCCGCCGGCGAACTGCAGGACCAGCACGCCGCTGACCGACGCCGACGCCGACGCAGCCGGTGCCGTGCCAGCTCGACACCGATTGCCCGGTCGGGCAGGTGTGCGGACCGGATGATGTCTGCGCGACTCGCGCCGACGCCGACGCCGACCATCGCACTGCGACAACGACCGACGACTGCCCCGACGGTCTCTGACTGCGGTGCAACGGATCTGCCGCGACCTGCTCGACGCCGACTCGCGACGCTTCGACGCCGCTGCCGACCTGCGTCGACCGACGAGGATTGCCCCGACTGGTACGCAGTGCCGCGCCATGGTGCACAGTGCCGCGCGCGCCCGTGCGACGACAACCAGATCGAGTGCCGCGGCATCCGCGAGACGCTGCCTCGACGGGCTATCTGCGAGTGCGGCGGCGACTGCAATACCTGACGGCATCGTCTTCGGCAGCGAGATCACCGAAGATGGTCTGCATCATCGGCGGGCAGCTGCGCCGAGCTGACCTGCCCGGCTGGCGACATCAACCAAGACGGCGAGGTCACTTCAGCTGACATCACCCTGGCGGTGATCCAACCTCGGCCTGGGCTGCCCTGGCGAGGGCTCGCCGCTGCATCTATGCGCTCGATCGCACCACGGAGACGCGCACGCTCGATGTTGGAGACATCGTCGGTATCCCGGGCGAGGTCGTCACGCCATCGATCATCGGACTCACCGGTGGCGACGATGTGACCACCGCGCAGGCCGATATCCTGTACGACCAGTCGCTGCTCGTGGGTCTCGGAGACCGACGCCGGTCTGCACGCTGCACCCGCGCATCCTCGCGGCCGGGTCGTTTGAGCCCGAGGTGCGCCTGCCGCAGGTTCCGCCGAGCAGCCCGGCCAGGCCGTCGCCTGCGCGTCGCGGTGGTCGACAAGATGCCGCCGCATCGAATCGTTCGGACCTGGGCCCGCTGTTCCAGTGCAAGTTCCGCATCCAGCCGGCGTGCGCACCGTCAGGGTCGAGCCAGCTCGACGTACGATCCTGAATCGTCTCGAGATCGCCGATCCGGCGCCAACCAGTTCAACGCCGAGGTCACCGGCGGAGCGATTACGAGATCAATCAGCGGATCACGACTGCGGTGCGCGACATGACGTGTGCCCCGGAGGGAACCGAGTGCCAAGGACGGCGAGTGCCGGCCGATCATCGAGTGCAACGGACCGATGGTCGGGTCCGGAGCACGTGTCTCGACGATCGTCAGCGCCTGCGTCACGACCAGTGCGAGTGCGTCGGCGACTGCAACCTCGACGGTCGCGTGCGCAGCAACGAGATCACGATCATGATCAACATCATCAACGGCGTTGCAGCCGACTCGAGGCCTGTCCTGGCCGCCGATTTCAGCGGTCGACGGCGGTCCGCGCCAACGACATCACCATCGCGATCAACAACATCAATCTGGATGCCGTGAGAACGGATGAAGTGCGAACGCGACGCGCGCCGGCGAGGAAGCACCCGAGGAGGAGAAGCCGAACCATGATGCGGATTCATACTGGGAGCGAGGCGCGCGAGTCGTCGCGCCCAGGTCTGGCGTTGATCATCGGCTTGCGCTGCAGTTCGGATGGTGCTGTTGTCGCTCGCGCCCGCGCCGGTGACATTCAGCCGGAGGTCGTCGCTGGCGGTACCGGCGGGCGTAGGTGTACTCTGGTCTCGGTGACGTGAACTCCCTGCGGACGATATCGACGAACGCGGGCGTCAGCCCGGCGTACGACCTGCGACTTCTGATGACGCCCGCTGACTTTACGCTCAGCCGGTTGGCGGCAGCTGCACGATTGCTGAGCGGCTGCCGCAGACACACAACGTTTCCGGCCCATCATCCAACCCGGCCTCGCTCCGATGTCGAGGTGTCGGTCATCCGGCTCTGCAATCCGCTGCCGCCGCTCGGTAATGGCGAGGATCGCGAGCTGTGAATTTCGCATCGACTGGGTTCCAACCGGCACCGGGAATCGCGATCGAGATCGCGGATCCGCTGCTAGGTGACGATGCGGGTATGGAGATTCCCGGTCCGCGTCGCAGAACGGCCAGGTGGTCATCGTTCTGCGCCTGCCCGACCAACACCCAACGGTGGACGTCACGCCGCCGGTTCACCGCTGCAACGGCTACTGTGACGTACGGCAATACCGTGCCGCCGATCACACGCACGGCAACGCCGTCGACTCGCCGACCCAGACTGGCGACCGCCACATCTCGGCTGCCGACGCCGACCGCGACGGCGACGCGGACCGCACCAGCACCAACACACTGGGCGACCCCGGCCGCACTCGGCAACCGCGACCGCCACGAATCCCCGGCGCGTAACCTGCCACGCGCACTGGTGGGGACGCCGACTGCGACCAAGCAGCAAAGCGGTCGGTGGAGGCGGGTGCAACGTCGTCCGAACGCGACGGATACCCAGCGGTGCGTTCGCACTGTTGCTCTGACCGGCACTGCTCTCTGACTGGCGCTGCCGCGCGCCAGCGCGGAGGCACTGACAGTGAAGTGTCTGATCGCGGACCTCCAACGGGCTCCCCCGTCGTGCATTCTGTGCTTCTGGATTCTAGCTGGCGTTGAGTGTGTCGGCGATATCTGTAGCCATCAGCATCGTGCGCTGAAGGTAGCGCCGTCCGGGGATGCAAACGGCAATGGCAGACCTGATCGAGCCGTTCGAGACCCGCGCCGGGCCGTCGTCGCGCGTGCTCGGCCTCGGCTACGTCGGCCTGCCGCTGGAATGCGCGACCACATCGCCGAAGCGGGATTCAGCCAGCGTCGGGCCTCGACACCCGCCAGGTGAGCAAGATCGAAGTCGCTGCGGCGCCGCCGAGTCCTACATCCGGGCACGCAGCCCTCGGACGCGCCTGCGTGCCGCTCGTGCGAGCGAGTCGCCTCGTCCGCCGGCACGCCGGGCTCATCCCGAGCGCCGATGCTGACGCCGCCGGTGCGAGCGGGATGTAAATACTTCATCTGCGTACCGACGCCGCTGACGGAGAATCGCAGCCCGGATCTGTCATGCGTGGTCGCGACCGCGGAGGCCGTGGCGCAAGCATCTGCGGCGGGCCAGCTCGTCGTGCTGGAGAGCACCGACCTATCCCGGCACGACTGACGAGGTGCGTGCGGCCGATCCTCGAGCGCGGCGGGCTGCGCGTCGGGCGCGACTTCCACCTCGCGCGTTCTCGCCCGAGCGCGAGGATCCGAACAACGTGCAGCTTCACCACGCGGACCATTCCGCAAGCTGGTCGGCGGCGATCACGCCCGAGTGCGGGCGGTGGCCGCGGCCGCTGTACGGCACCGTCATCGACCGCGTCGTGTCCCGGTCTCCAGCGCCAGCGTCGCCGAGGCAGCCAAGCTGCTCGAGAACATCTACCGCAGCGTCAACATCGCGCTCGGTCAACGAGCTCAAGGTGCTGTTCGAGCGCATGGGGCTCGAACGTCTGGGAGATCATCGACGCGGCGGCGACCAAGCCATTCGGGTTCACGCCGTTTCTACCCCGGGCCCGGGCTGGGCGGCACATTGCATTCCCATCGACCCATTCTATCTCACCTGGCGGGCGCGCCAGCTCGGGCTCACCGACCCGCTTCATCGAGCTCGCGGGCGAGGTGAACCTCGCCATGCCCGCCTACGTGATCGAGCGCCTCGCCGACGCGCCTCAACGAGCGCGGGGCGTAGCGCTCAAGGGTGCGCGCAGTCTTGATCCTCGGCGTGTCGCCTACAAGCGCGATCTCGACGACGACCGCGAGTCGCCGGCGTACAAGCTCATGGAGCTGCTGCGCGCAAAGCAGGCGCAGTTCGAGCTACCACGATCCGCTTCGTGCCCTGCGCTTGCAACGGTCGCGCCGCTACGGACTTTCAGCTCCGCGTCGGTGCCGCTCGACTGCCGAGAGCGTCGCGCCGCCGCGGATGCCGTGCTCATCGCCACCGACCACTCGCAGTATCGACTACGACTTCGTCGTCCGGCATAGCCGGCTGGTGGTCGATGCGCGCAACGCGACTCCGCGCGGTGCGCGCGGGCCGAGAAAGATCGTCCTTGCCTGAGCCACCCCGGCCTACTCTCGGCGGAATGCAGGGCTCGGGCAACGAGGTCTCCCGGCGGTGTTTTTGCATTTGACCGCAGCGCCGAAACAGTGCTCTAAGGCGCGCGAGCGATTTTGGTGAGGAGGGCGTTGCGGCGATGATCGAGGTGCAGGCGTGTGCCACGACCGGCACGGATCAGCGGATTACTACGCGCGTAGACGCAGCGAGGCCGCACGCAGGCCGATCTAACGCCTGGTAGCCCCTTGACAATGCGTTTGAATTTTGAGTATGTAACGCGCCACTTCTGCAGCCGCGCGCATACTGAGCGCGCGGTTGTGGGTGGCTGGAACGCGAGGGAGCGAGCGTATGAGTCTCGGCCGACTGGAAAGGAGGAGGGAAATGCGAACGGAGAAGCGCAGTGCTTTTCTCTCAGGGCTCTGCGGCGTCGCGGTGGCGCTGGGATTGATGGCCACCGGCGCCCAGGCGGATCGTCAGCGACGGAGAGGGGAGCATCGATCCTCGCCTTCCCGAAGGTCCTGGCCAACGGCGACTCGGATACCATCATTCAGATCACCAACATCTCCAACAACATGGTCCACGCGCGACTGCTTCTACGTGAACGGCGCGCCGGATCGCTCTTCGGTCGTGCCGCTGTGGCAGAGTGACCGACTTCAACATCTGGCTGACCAAGCAGCAGCCGACCCACTGGCGTGGTGAGCGCTGGCCGCTTCGTCAACCCGAACCGACACTTGCATCGAGAACGGCAAGGTCAGTCCCGTCCGTCGGACTGCGCGGACGCCGGCTCTCGATCCGGGCGCTCATGCCGCCCGTGCCGAGGGATTCACGGGCGAGCTCGAAGTGCATCGAGGTGCGATGTTGCTGACAATCCGATCGGCGGCAATCACCTCGAAGGGCGAGGCGACTGATCAAGACCGACGGTGACGCGGCCAAGTACAATGCCATCGGCATTCAAGGTACCGACCTGGCCGGCGAGACCGGCAACGTACTGCAGCTCGATCCAGCCGACTCGACTGCCGTCGAGGTCGGTCGGCCAGTACAACGCGTGTCCGAACGTCGCTGCTTGCTCAACCACTTCGCCGAGGGCGTCACCGACCCGGTCATCCTTGGCGCAGGGCCTGGGCGGAACCTGCACCGGCGTAGGACCGCCGATACCCTGTCAGATCGACGACGACTGCCCGACGGGCCAGACCTGCCAGAACCGGCCCGCAGATCCTCGATCCCAGCGGGGCGACTAGATCTGATGCAGCGCAACGGTCACGGATCTCACGCTGATTCCCGTGCAACCAAGATTTCGAGAACGGCGTGCCGGCATCGGTGACCGTGCAGTTCGAGATCACCAACGAGTTCGAGCAAGCTCTCCGCGAGCACGACGATCACCTGCTGGGCGGACTTCTTCCTGTTCACCGTCGAACAGCCCCGAACGATCCGGAACGTGTCGGTCGTTCTCCTTCGCGAGTTCAGGGTACGACAGTCGTCAGCTCGCACACCCGGATCACCCCGAATCCGGCTGAACGGCGACTTGCGGGCGGCGTACTCGGCGTCGCGGGCGTCACGCCGCGCCGACGCGCAGGGAAATCTGGCCCGCGTAGCGCTCAACGTCCACGTGGAGGGCGATCGCTTCACCGACCACCGGTGAAGATCGACAAGGTGACCGTCACGCTGCCTGATCGGGTTCTGAGCAGCGAGGAAGAGGGAAACGGCTGTGGCTGGGTTCTCCCTTGACGGTTGAAAGGAGAAGGGCAATGCGTACGGTGAAGCGGAATCCTTTTCTCTCAGGCGTCTGTGCGATCCTGGGAGGAGTGTTCCTGTTGGTCGGGACTGCGCGGGCCGACGTCACCTCGGACCGAGGCGGCCGGCGATTCTGGTCATTCCGAAGCTCGTCATAGTTGATCCGGATCGGGCGCTGCGCGCCGCTCTCAAGCATGCCCGGAGCGACCGATCGATACCGAGATTCAGTCGACCAACGTCTCGGATACATACGGTGCAGCTTCGCTGCTTCTACGTGAACGCGAACTCGCACTGCTCCAACGTCCCGGAAGCGGTGTCTGCGGCACCACAGCGGACTGCCAGCAGTTCCGGGCCTTGGCGCGGTCTCTGCTTCGACGGGCTGGATCGAGACCGACTTCGAGATTCAGCTGTCGCCCGCGCCAGCCAATCGTCTGGCTCTGCAGCGAGGGGTTGATCGTCGATCCCGCTGTTGCCGCCAGGCACGAGCGGCAGCATCCCGGGCGCTAACGAGAGGATCCGTTCATCGGCGAGCTGAAGTGCGTCGCAGGTCGGATCGGATGACCGCACCGGTCGACCGCAACGATCTCAAGGGCGAGGCCACCATCGTCGCGGCATCGACGACCGGCATCGACGCGCGCGGCTACAACGCGATCGGCATCCAGGCGATTGCGGGCCAACGACGGCGACAACACCCTGGTCCTCGGCGGTGAAGAGTCCCGAGTACAACGGTTGCCCGAGCGTCCTGATCCTCGACCACTTCTTCGACGATGCGGTCGAGCCGATCGACGGCGACTACGTGAAGACGCATCTCACCTGCGTGCCGTGCTCGCAGAACTTCGAGCTGCAGGACGTCGCGCTGTTCGACACCACCGTTGCAGTTCCTCGTCTTCAACGAGTTCGAGCAGCGCTTCTCGGCCAGCCGCAACGCTGCGCTGCTTCACATGAGTTCGAGCTCTTCGGCACAAGCTCGATCGCCGATCGGGATCGCCTCGGATCGGCAATGCCGTCGATCCAGACGTCCGGACAGCTGCCAGCGTCTCGGTCTTCAGCGCGTTCGTGTCCGGCACCCTGACCGGCCAGACGCGCATCCGCGGCGTCGACGACCGGCGTACGTCGGAGCACGGCAACGGCCTGCTCGGCGTCGCCGAGGAGTTCTTCCGCACCGATCCGACGCCTCGACGACGATCCGCGTCGAGCGATGCGTTCAACCTGCACCACGTCGGCGATCGCGCGACGGCCCGGATCATCATCCAGCTGCCGTAGGCATCTGACTCGGGCGCTTGCGATCATCGAGAGCCGGGAGGCAATAGCCTCCCGGCTTCTTTTCGCCGTCGACGTCCCAGGACAACCAGCTCGCGGCGATCCGTACGTTGCCTTGGCGGCAAGCTGCTTTGCTCGTAGGGATTCTTCTAGGACACTAAGCCATAAGCAAGGATGTCAGTTTCGAGGAGCGGCTGCGATATGAGTACGCTAATCTTCGTCGTCGTGCTCGCGGTCGCGCTCGGGTTCCTGGCGCACGCTCCTATCGGCGCTTCGCGGTGCTTTGAAGGTCGTCGCCGGTGGCGCGCTTCGACCGCATCCCGAGCGCATCAACGCCGTGCTCAGTACGTCTTCGGGCAGAAGAAGTTCGTCGTCGGCGAGCAGCCGCTGCCGAGCGACAAGCCGGCCGGCTGGATGCACTTCTTCATCTTCTGGGGCTTCACGATCCTCGGCGTCCAGGTCGTGCACATGTTCGCGCGCGGCTTCATTCCCGGACTTTCACCTGCCCGGCCTGTCGGCTGTACCTGCTGGGCGGCCCGTATCTGCTGCTGAAGGACGTCATTCAGGTCATCGTGCTCGGCGCGATCGGCATGGCGCTGTACCGCTGGCTCGTGTCGCACCCGCCGCGCCTGTTCGGCTTCGCGCCGGCGGAGAACCGTCTGCGCGGCCAGTCGCACGGCGAGGCGCTGCTCATCCTGAGCTTCATCGGCACGATCATGATCAGCGGCTTCTCTCTACGACGGCGGCCATCTGTACAGCGGCGCGCGTCGACCCCGGAGATCGACGCGGAGCGCGCCTGGCAGCCGCTCAGCGCGCTGGTCGGGCTGGTGCTCTTCAGCGTCGGCGGCGCGAGCCTGGCGGAGTTCGCCAGCAACGTCGGCTGGTGGCTGCACAACCGCGTCATCCTGCGTTCCTGAACCTGCTGCCGATCTCCGAAGCACTTCCACATCATCACCTCGGTGCCGAACGTCTTCTTCAAGAAGCTCGAGCCGGCCGGCGCAGCTCAGCAAGCAGGATCTCGAGAACGCGACGCACGCTTCGGCACGTCGTACATCAACCAGTTCACCTGGAAGCAGGTGCTCGACATGTACTCGTGCACCGAGTGCGGCCGCTGCTCGTCGCACTGCCCGGCGACGATCAGCGGCAAGACGCTGGCGCCGCGCCAGCTGCTGCTCAACCTGCGCGACTATCTCTACGAGCACGAGGACGAGGTGCATGGCGGCGCACGCTGACGGCACGCCGGCGGCGACGGGCGAGCCGGTGACGGTCGGCGAGAACATCGTCGGCGAGCGTCTGATCCACGACGACGTGCTGTGGGCGTGCACGACCTGCCGCGCCTGCGAGGAGGCCTGCCCGGTGCTGATCGAGTACGTCGACAAGATCGTCGACATGCGCCGCCACCTGGTGCAGGAGGAGTCGCGCTTCCCGGCCGAGCTGACGCGCACGTTCAAGGCGATGGAGACGCAGGGCAACCCGTGGGGCATCGACGCCGCGACGCGCGCCGACTGGGCCGCAGGGCCTCGACATCCCGACGCTGGCCGACAAGCCCGACGCCGAGTACCTCTACTTCGTCGGCTGCGCCGGGCTCGTTCGACGACCGCGCACAAGCGCACCACGCAGGCGCTGGCGCAAGATCCTCAAGACGGCCGGCGTCGACTTCGCCATCCTCGGCGTCGAAGAGCCGTGCAACGGCGAGACGGCGCGCCGCATCGGCAACGAGTACCTCTTCCAGACGATGGCGCAGATGACGCGTCGAGGTGCTCGGCACGCTACAAGCGTGCGGAAGATCATCACCAACTGCCCGCACTGCTTCAACACGTTCAAGAACGACTACCCGCAGTTCGGCGGCAACTACGAGGTCGTCGCACGCCACCGAGCTGGTCGAGCGGCTGATCGCGACGGGCAAGCTCGAGCTTCAACGCTCGGCCGAGAGCGCGCGATCACCTACCACGACTCCTGCTACCTCGGCCGCTACAACGACGTGTTCGAGGCGCCGCGCAACATCCTCGGCATGATCCCCGGCGTCGAGCTGCAGCGAGATGCAGCGCAACAAGCGCTTCGGCATGTGCTGCGGCGCCGGCGGCGGGCGCATGTGGATGGAGGAAGAGCCCAGCCAGCGCGTCAACATCCGCCGCGTCGAGCAGGCGCTGGAGACCAATCCCGACGCCGTCGCCGTCGCCTGCCCGTTCTGCATGACGATGATCGACGACGGCCTCGAAGGCGAAGGGCATGGAGGACAAGGTCGCCCGCGCTCGACGTGATGGAGATCGTCGCCGGCGCGATGAAGTCGTGAGCCGGCGCCCCGCGTCAGCCGTGGCGCTCGGATCGTGACAGGGGCAGCTGCCGATGTCGCCGACTGCCCCTTGTGCCGTTGTCCGCGAGGCGACTGCGGCCGCGGCTCGCGTCAGTGCTTCAGCTTCTCGACCTCGTCCTTCATCTCCGGCACGGCCTTGAAGAGATCGGCGACCAGCCCGTAGTCGGCCACCTGGAAGATCGGCGCTTCCTCGTCCTTGTTGATGGCGACGATCACCTTCGAGTCCTTCATTCCGGCCAGATGCTGGATCGCGCCGGAGATGCCGACGGCGATGTAGAGCTCGGGCGCGACGACCTTGCCGGTCTGGCCGACCTGCAGGTCGTTCGGCACGAAGCCGGCGTCGACCGCGGCGCGGCTGGCGCCCATCGCCGCACCGAGCGCGTCGACCGAGCGGCTCGAGGTACGGTGGTGAAGTTCTCGCCGTTCTTCAGGCCGCGGCCGCCCGAGCACGACGATGCGCGCTTCGGTCAGCACCGGGCGATCGGACTTGGTCTCGTTGAAGCTGACGAACTTCATCTTGCAGCGCGCCGCGTCGATGCTGGCGGCGACCTTCTCGACCGCGCGCCTGCGCCGCTCTTCGCCGCGGCGTCGAAGGCCGTGGTGCGCACCGGTGACGACCTGCGCGGCGCGCCTCGATCGACATCGTGGCGATCGCGTTGCCGGCGTACATCGGCCGCTCGAACGTGCCGTCGTCGGTGATCGCCGGTGATGTCGCAGGCGATGCCGGCCTCGAGGCGGACCGCGACGCGCGGCAGCAGGTCCTTGCCGATCGCGCTGCGCGGTCGCGACGACGACGTCGAAGCCCTTGTCGCTTGGCCAGGTTGGCCGAGCGCCTGCGCGTAGCGCGTCGGCGACGTAGTGCTCGAGCGCCGGGATGCTCGACCGCGTACACCGTCTTCACGCCGTACTCGGCCAGCTCGTTCGCCAGCCCCTCGATGCCGCGTGCCGAGCACCGCGGCGTGGCACTCGCCGCCGCTCTTTGCGGCGATGATCTGCCCGGCGCGCACGGCGACCAGCGTCGATCTTGGAGAACTTGTTGTGCTGGTGCTCGGCGAAAACGAGAACGTTGCTCATGCGATGCTCCTTGCAGTCGAACGGTCGGCGTCGACCGCCTCAGATGACCTTGGCTTCGGTCGTGCAGGAGCTGAACGAGCTCCTGCACGCTGCCGACCTTCTTGCCCGGCCTGCCGCTTCGGCGGCGGCTCGAGCTTGCGGATCTTGATGCGTCGGCGTCAGGTCGACGCCGAGCTCCGGCGAGCGGGATCTCCTTCAGCTCCTTCTTGCGCGCCTTCATGATGCCGGGCAGCGACGCGTAGCGCGGCTCGTTCAGGCGCAGATCGGCGGTGACCACCGCCGGGCAGCTGGATCTCGACGTCCTCGAGGCCGCCGTCGACCTCGCGCGTCACCACCGCGGACTTCTTGTCGTCGGCAAGCTTCGACCGCCGAGGCGAACGGTGGCCTGGCCCCAGCCGAGCATCTCGGCGACCATCTGGCCGACGACGTTCGAGTCGTCGTCGATCGCCTGCTTGCCCATGAGGACGAGGTCGGGCTGCTCGGTCGTCGATGAGCTTCTTGCGAGCACGCGCGCGACGACGCGCCGGCTCGACCTCGTGCTCGCTGAGCACCAGGATGGCGCGGTCGGCGCCCATCGCCAGGCCGGTGCGCAGCTGCTCCTGCGCGACCTTGCCGCCGACGCTGACCAGCACGACCTCGGCGCCGCCCGTGCTTCTCCTTGATGCGCAGCGCCTCTTCGATGGCGATCTCGCAGAAGGGATTGACGACGTATTTGACGTTGTCGGTCACGATTCCGGTGCCATCCGGCCGCACCTTGATCGTGGCGTTCGGGTCCGGGACTCGCTTCGCGGCTACCAAGATTTTCACGGGGATCCTCCTCGAGGGGAGTGGAAAAGTTGAGGCCTAGCACGACCTCAGGCCAGAGCAAGGAGTGTCCAGCGGTCAAGCCCCGGTTCGCGCTATGCGGCGCAGTCGTCGAAACGTGACCGACCGGCCCGATTGGCTACGAAATCGGCTTCGCGTCTGACAGCGGCGTCCGTGTCGAGCGCGGTCATCGCCGGCACTCGCTCAGGCCTTGAAGCCCAGTCGGTTCGGACAGCTCCTGACCGGCCTTCTGCATCAGCGGCGCGATCTCTTTCTCGATCCGCTCGCTGTTCATCCGGTAGGCCGGGCCCGAGACCGCCAGGCTGCCGACCACGTTGCGCGTGTAGTCGCGGATCGGCACGGCGATCGAGTGCACCTCGGTGATGTGCTCGCCCAGCTCCACCGAATGGCCGACGCTCGGCGATCTGCCTGAGCTGCTGCTGCAGGGTCTGCTGGTCGGTGATGGTGCGCGTCGGTGAACCGCGGCAGACCCTGCGGTCAGCGCTTCGCGCAGGTCGGCATCCGGAGATGAAGCGCCAGCTGCACCTTGCCGGCCGCGGTGCAGTGCAGGGGCAGCGCCTCGCCGACGCGCGACGTCATGCGCAACGGGCGCTTCGCTTCGACGGCATCGAGCGGCGACGACGCACGCCTTTCGCAGGATCGGCGACGAACGCCGTCTCACTGGCGTCTGCGGCCAACGACTCGATGATCGGCTGCGCCTGCCGGAGCAAGCCCATGTGCGCGACGTAGCGTCTGTCCCAAGCTGCAGGCAGCGGATCCCCAGGCGGTAGTTCTCGGTCGCCTTGTTCTGCTCGATGTAGCCCCGCGACTCCAGCGTCGCGAGCAGGCGAAATACGTTATTCTTGTGCAGTTTCAGCCGCTTGCTGAGCTCGGTCACACCGAGCTCGTCGTGCTCGCCGGAGAACTGCTCGAGCACGTCGAGCGCGTGGGAAACGGACTGGATGATGTAGTTGGTCTTCTCGCGTCGCACGCTAGCCTCCAGGGGGCTGGAAAAGGCGTTTTAGTTAGCCGAGCCACCGCGCCATCCTGTCAACCGGCCTTCAGCGCTTGCCAATGGCGGAGCGCCGTCCGTTAGTCGATTGGCGCCCGGTCGCAGGAAAACGGGAGCAACGCCGATGGCAACCACGCTCGAGCACGGTGACGGATCAAAGCCCGGACGGCGAAATGGCGGGCTTCCTGCGCGTCCGACCCAGCGCCGATGGCAAACACCCGGCCGTCCTGGTGATCATGGAGGCGTTCGGCCTGAACGACCACATCAGGTCGGTGGCGACGCGCATCGCCGGCGAGGGCTACGTCGGCGCTCGCGCCGGACGTGTACTACCGCGCAGCCGAACGCGGTCGTCGGCTACGATCAGCTCGCCGATGCGATCCGGCTGATGACGACCCTGCGCGACGACTCGATCGTCGCCGACCTGTCCGCAGCGCGATCGTCGCTACCTCGCAAGCGCAGCCCTTCGTCCGCGCCGATCGCATCGGCATCACCGGCTTCTGCATGGGCGGGCGCATCAGCTTCCTGGCCGCGTGCACGCCTGCCGACGATCAAGGCGGCGGCGCCGTTCTACGGCGGCGGCATCGGTCGGCCTGCTCGATCAGCGCCGCCGAAGCATCACCTGCCCGATGCTGCTCTTCTTCGGCGACCAGGATCCGTTCATCCCGAACGACGAGGTCGCCAAGATCAAGCGGACGCTGGCCGACCTGAAGAAGACCGCCGAGGTCGAAGCGTCTACCCCGGCGCGCCGCACGGCTTCTTCTGCAACGAGCGCGACTCGTATCGCGCCCGATGCCGCGAAGGACGCCTGGGAGCGGCTGACGACGTTTCTCGCCCGCCATCTGAAGTCGTGAAGTTCGCAGCCGGTCACGCTGGCGCATCGCGCGCGCGCGGCGCCCGACTCGTGCTGACCTGCGAGCACGCGTCCCCGCCGTTGCCCGCCGAGTACGCCAACCTCGGCCTCGTACCCGCCGCAGTTGCGCGACCACATCGGCTGGGACATCGGCGCGGCGACGGTCACCGAGGAGCTGAGCCGGCAACTGACCGCGCCGGCCGTGTTGAGCGCCGCCTCGCGGCTGCTCGTCGACTGCAATCGCGACGTCGCCGACGCCGACCTGATGCCGCACGCAGAGCCACGGCATCGCCATCCCCGGCAACGCCGCGGATCGAGGCCGCCGAGCGCGACGCGACGCCTGCAACGCTTCTACGCGCCGTACCACGCGGCGGTCGATACGACGGTCGCGGCACACCGGACGCGCTGCTCCTGAGCATCCACTCGTTCACGCCCGAGCTGAACGGCCGGCAACGTCCCTTCGACGTCGGGGTGCTCTTCGACGCCTACGACGACCTCGCCGCTGCGCCTTGCCGACGGCGTCGTGGCGGCGGGCTTCGCGGTGCGCATGAACGAGCCGTACTCCGGCCTCGACGGTCTCATCTTCAGCGCCCGCTCGCACGGGCTCCGGCATTCGACCCGTTACCTCGAGCTCGAGATCAACAACCGGCTGCTGCGGCGCGACGATCGACGCGCGCGCCGTCGCGCGCCGCCTCGTCGATGCTGTCGGCCGACTGCTCGAGCCCCAATCCAGAGCGGCCGCCACGCCGCGGAGTCACCCATGCGAATCGTTCTCATCGGCCAGGCGGCCTTCGCCGAACGCGTCCTCGACGGCCTGCGCGCCGCCTGACCACGAGGTGGTCGCCACCTACTCGCCGCCCGACCAGCCGGGCGCCAAAGCGGATCCGCTTTGCCGCGCGCGCGCGGCGTTGCGGCATTCCCGCGCACCGGCACGAGTCGTTGAAGGGCCGGACGTCGCCCGCGAGGCGGCCGCGTACGACGCCGACCTCGGCGTGCTGGCCTACGTGACCCAGATCGTCCCGCCGCCGTGTTCGAGGCCCCGAAGCTGGGCAGCATCTGCTTTCACCCGTCGCTGCTGCCCCGCTTTCGCGGCGGCAGCGCCATTCCCTGGCAGATCATCAAGGGCGAGACGCGCACGGGCGTGAGTGTCTTCTGGGTCGACCCCGGCATCGACACCGGCCCGATCCTCCTGCAGACGCGAGGCGGCGATCGGTCCCGACGACACCGCCGGCGTCGCTGTACTACGACACGCTGTTCCAGCTCGGCGTGGAGACCGTGATCGACGCGGTCGAGCTGATCGCCGGCGGTTCGCCGCCGCGCATTGCGCAGGACGAGTCGCGCGCGACGTACGATCCGCTGTGCCGCGACGAGCACGCCGCGATCGATTGGCAGCGGCCGGTCGCCGAGATCTACAACCTGATCCGCGGCTGCGATCCGCAACCCGGCGCCTCACGTCGTGCGGGGCGGCGACATGGTCCGCTGCCACGACGCGCGCCGCGCCGACGCCACCGCCGGCGCGCCTGGGAGCATCGCGGCGATCGAGCCCCGACGGCGTCACGATCGCCGCTCCCGGCGGCGCTCATCCGCATCGGCCGCCTGCGGGTCGGCGCCGAAGAAGCTCGCCAGCCGCGCGAGGCAGCCGCTCAGCTCGGCCTGAAAGTCGGCGACCGCTCGGCGACTAGCGCTGGAGGGCGCCGCTCCGTCGGCGCCTGCTGCATCGGCGATCACGTGCTCCCATTCAACGAGGCGCCGACGGGCGGCGCCCTCCAGGTCAGGCGGATTTCGACGGGTAGTCGAGCTCGATCAGCACGGCGCCGCCGTCCACCATCTGGCCGGCGACGACGTGCACCGCGCGCACGACGGCCTCGGCCTCGGCGGCGATGCGGTGCTCCATCTTCATCGCCTCGAGCGATGAGCGAGCCCGTCGCCGGCGGCGACGGACTGTCCGGCGTCGACCAGCACCTGCAGCACCTTGCCCGGCATCGGCGCGAGCACCTGCGGCTGGAGATGCACCACCTGTTCGCTCGGCTCCGCCCGCGCGTCTCGGGCGTGAGCTGATACACCTCGCCGCCGATCCAGACGTGAACGGCGCCGCCGATGCGTACGACGTGGGCGATCTGGGAGCTCCCGTCGATCTGGAGCTGGATCGTCGACGCGTCGAGCAACGCGGCGTCGACGGCGTGCTCGTCGCCGTCCACGTTGACGGTGAAGCGACCCGGGGCGTCGCGATGGATCCCGACCACGAGGTGGCGCGCGCCGCTGCGGTAGCCGATCTGCATCAGCGATTCCCGCCCAGCCGCCACGCGCCGAGCGACTGCCAGGGCGACGGCGCTCGGGTGCGCGGTCCCGTGCCGCACCGCCGCGGCGGGCGCCAACGCGGTGTGAGCGGCGGCGGCGATCGCGGCGAGCTCGAGATGCGCGCCCGGCGGACGCCCAATTGGGCAGGTGCTCGTCGAGGAAGTGCGTCTGCGTCGCGCCCTGTGCGAACGCGGGCTGCGAGAGGACGTCCGACAGGAAGGCGATGTTGGTCGTGACCCCGATGACGACGTAGTCGCGCAGTGCCGCGAGCAGGCGCCGGCGCGCGGCGTCGCGGTCGCCGGCCCACGCCGACAGCTTGGCGAGCATCGGATCGTAGTGCACCGTCACCTCGCCGCCGGCGCAGATGCCGGAGTCGACGCGAATGCCCGGTCCCTGCGGCTCGCGCAGCAGCGCGATGCGGCCGGGGCTCGGCAGGAAGTGCTGGGCGGGATCCTCGCGCGTAGATGCGGCACTCGATGGCGTGCCCGCGCGGCTGCACCGCCGCCTGGTCGAACCACAACCGCTCACCCGCCGCGACCCGCAGTCTGCGCGTGCACGAGATCGATCCCGGTCACCCACTCGGTGATCGGATGCTCGACCTGCAGGCGCGTGTTCATCTCCAGGAAGTAGAAGCCGCCGTCGTCGGTGACGAGGAACTCCACGGTGCCGGCGTTGCGCGTAGCCGACGCTGCGCGCCGCGGCGATCGCGGCGGCGGTGAGGCGGTCGCGCAACGCCGCGGTCACCACCGGCGACGGCGATTCCTCGATGATCTTCTGGTGCCGCCGCTGGATCGAGCACTCGCGCTCGCCGAGGTGCACGGTGGTGCCGTGCTGATCGGCGAGGATCTGGACCTCGACGTGATGCGGCCGATCGAAGTAGCGCTCGAGGAAGATGCGGCCGTCGCCGAACGCCGAGAGGGCCTCGCGCGCCGCCGCCTCGCGCGCCGCGGCGAACTCGCTGGCGGCGCGCACGATGCGCATCCCTTGCCGCCGCCGCCGGCGGCGGCCTTGATGAGCAGCGGGTATCCGAGACCGTCGGCCGCCTGCTGCGCCGCGGCGGCGTCCGCCGGCAGGTCTTCGACCGCCGGCACGACGGGCACGCCGGCGGCGCTGACCAGCGCGCGCGCGCGCGTCTTGTCGCCCATGGCGGCGATGGCCTCCGGCGCCGGGCCGATGAAGGTGAGGCCGGCATCGCCGACGGCGCTTGCGAAGGCGGCGTTCTCGGCGAGGAAGCCGTAGCCGGGGTGGACGCTGTCGGCGTTCAGCGCGCGCGCCGCGTCGATGATCGCGTCGATCTTGAGATAGCTCTGCGGCTCGCCGGCGGGCCGATGCACGCCGCGGCGTCGGCGGCGCGGACATGCGGCGCGCTCGCGTCGGCCTCCGAGTACACCGCCAGCGGCGCCAGCCCGCGCTCGCGGCAGGCGCGGGCGATGCGCACGGCGATCTCGCCGCGATTGGCGATCAGCACGCGGCGCAGGGTCACGCTCACATCCGGTACACGCCGACGCGCGTGGCGGGATCGGCGCGTTGGCGACCGCCGCCAGCGCCAGGCCGAGCGACGTCGCGCGTGTCGGCGGGATCGATGATGCCGTCGTCCCAGAGCCGCGCGGTGGCGTAGTACGGGTTGCCCTCGTCCTCGTACTTGGCGCGGATCGGCGCGGTGAAGCGATCCTGCTCCGCGGCCGACATCGTCTCGCCTGCGCGCCTCGAGCTGCTGGAGCTTGACCGTGCAGCAGCGTGCTCGCGGCCTGCTCGCCGCCCATGACCGAGATCGCGCGAGTTCGGCCAGGTGAACAGGAAGCGCGGGCTGTAGGCGCGGCCGCACATGCCGTAGTTGCCGGCGCCGTTCGAGGCGCCGACCAGCACGGTGAGCTTGGGCACGGCGGCGGTGGCGACCGCGTGCACCATCTTGGCGCCGTCCTTGGCGATGCCGCCGTGCTCGTAGCGCTTGCCGACCATGAAGCCGGTGATGTTCTGCAGGAACAGCAGCGGCACGCGCCGTTGGCAGCAGAGCTCGATGAAGTGCGTGGCCTTCAGCGCCGACTCCGAGAACAACACGCCGTTGTTGGCGATGATGCCGACCGGATAGCCGTGGATGCGGGCGAAGCCGGTGATCAGCGTCTGGCCGTAGAGCGGCTTGAACTCGTGCAACCGGCTGCCGTCGACGAGGCGCGCGATCAACTCGCGAATGTCGTAGGGCGTGCGCGGATCGGCGGGCACGATGCCGTAGATCTCGGCGGGATCGTAGGCGGGATCCTCGGGCGCCTCGGGTTCGATCGAGCGGCGTCGGCCGCGCGCCGAGGTTGCGCGACGATCCGTCGGGTGATGCGCGATCGCATCGCGATCGTCGGCCGCGAGATGGTCGGCGACGCCGGAGATGCGCGTATGGACGTCGCCGCCGCCGAGCTCCTCGGCGGTCACTTCCTCGCCGGTCGCCGCCTTCACCAGCGGCGGGCCGCCGAGGAAGATCGTGCCGGTGCCGCGCACGATGACGGTCTCGTCGCACATCGCCGGCACGTAGGCGCCGCCGGCCGTGCACGAGCCCATCACGACGGCGATCTGCGCGGCGCCGAGCGCCGACAGGCGCGCCTGGTTGTAGAAGATGCGGCCGAAATGCTCGCGATCGGGGAAGATCGTCCGCCTGCAGCGGCAGGAACGCGCCGCCCGAGTCGACCAGGTAGACGCAGGGCAGGTGGTTCTCGAGCGCGACTCTCCTGGGCGCGCAGGTGCTTCTTCACCGTCATCGGGAAGTAGGTGCCGCCCTTGACCGTCGCGTCGTTGGCGACGATCACCGCCTGCCGGCCCTCGACCGTGCCGATGCCGGTGATGATGCCCGCCGCCGGCGCGTCGCCGCCGTACAGCCCGTAGGCGGCGAGCGGCGAGCAGCTCGAGAAAGGCGGTGCCCGGATCGAGGAGCGCCTCGACGCGCTGCGCGCGGCAGCAGCTTGCCGCGCTCGGTGTGCCTGCGGCGCGCATCCTCCGGCCCGCCGGCCTGCGCCACCGCGAGCCGCTCGCGCAGCTCGGCGGCCAGCGCTTCGTTGCGCTGCCGGTTCGCCTGGAAGGCGGGGTCGCGCCCGGGCGGAGCTTGATTCGATGCGTGCCATCGCCTGCCGCGTCGCGCCACTACACGATCGCGCCGGCCCGCCGCAAGGTATCGCGCAGGCGCGCCGCATCGAGTTGTTTCGGACCGATCCCGGCCTGCACCGCCAACGCGCCGCGGCGGTGCCCGCCGCCTCGCCGGTCACCATGCAGGACGGAATCTCCTTCGTCGCGTGGTGGACGCGGTGGTCGACGGAGATGCAGCGGCCCGCCGCCGAGCAGGTTGTCGAGCTCGCGCACCAGCAGGCAGCGGTAGGGAATCCAGTAGCGCGTCCCGTATTTCGTCCAGTGGCCGGTGATGCCGATGGCGTCGTCGAACGGCGTGGTCCGCGTCCTCGCGCCGACAGACGTACTCGCCGCACGAGCCGCCGGCTCTCGGTGATGCCGAGCTGCGTGGCGACGTCGCACAGATGGGCATGGCGGAACTGGGGAACCTCGGCGCGCAGGCGGTCGACCTCGCTGCATCACCATCTTGCGGCATTCGACCTCGGCCAGCGTGAGGTCGGCCGGGATCGGTGGCGTCGATCTTGCGGATGATGCGCTCGGTGGCGCCCCACGGCATCAACACCTGGCCGTCGCCCATCGTGCGGAAGAACCAGCCGCCGTGCGTCGAGCGCCGCCTGCGGGTCCTCGACGCCGCCCATGCGGAACCAGAGCCACGGCAGCACCTTCTCCAGGTCGAAACGCGCGCCGGCGGCGGCGAACATGTCGCCGTCGCCGGTCGCGTCGATGACGACGTCGGCGAGGATCGCGCAGCGCCCCGACTTGCCCTGCACGGTCGACGCCGATCACGCGCGATTGCCCTCGCACAACGGCTCGCAGCCCCACGACGTGCAGCAGGAGGCGCGCGCCGCTCGCTTCGACCATCTCGTTCAGCGCGAAGCGCATCTCCTCCGGATCGTAGGCGACCGAGTAGCGCACGCGATGCGGCCCCGATCCCCAGACCAGGCCCCAGCGGCGGTGCGTCTCGACCAGCGCCGGATCGGGCGATCCCCACTCCGCCGCCGGCGGAGGCAAACGCGCCGCCGCGCCGGGCGATGCGGTCGACCATCTCCTGGCAGAGGCCGGCGATGACCTGCTCGCCGGCGCCGTCGTCGAGCGTGAGCAGCAGGACGATCAAGCCGCCGGTGGCGAGGCCGCCGAGCGCGCCGTAGCGTTCGACGAGCATCGTGTCGGCGCCGGCGCGCGCCGAGGCGATGGCCGCCGCCGCGCCCGGCGCTGCCGCCGCCGACCACCAGCACCTGCGTGCGCGCCGCGATCCGGGTGCGGCGCGCCGGCTCGTCGACGAAGTCGGCCATCAGTGCGCGCGGCGCTTCGCCGCTAGCCTTCCCGCGCGCGCCGCTGGGCGGGCGGAAGTGGGAATGACGTGCTTCGCGAACAGGGTCGGCGCTGCGCACGGCGCGCTCGTGCGACATGTCGCCGATACGGCCGCCGCCGATGAAGACCCCGATGCCGAGGTCGCTCTGGATCTCGCGCAGGCGGTCGCGCACCGTCGCGGCGCTGCCGACGAGGATGTAGCCGTCGCGCTCGAGCTCCTCGAACGTCAGCTCGCTCGGCGGCTTGACGCCGGCGAGCAGGAAGCGCCGCAGGGTGTCCTCGCTCAGATAGCCGGGCGGCGCGAGGAAATGCGGCGGGATCTTCAGGCCGCGGCGGAACAGCCAGAGGATGTGCGGGCGCGCTTCGCGCCGCGCCGCGGCGTCCGACGTGCCCACGTAGACGGGCAGGGCAGAGCCCCATCTGTTCCGGCTTCGCGCGATAGCCGAGGCGCTGCGCCTCCTCCCGGTACTCGTGCAGCAGCCGCCGCGCGTTGGCGTACGGCGTGAAGACGGTCACGAACGGGTAGCGCCGCTCGGCGGCGAAGCGGATCGTCTCCGGGCTGCCCTGCGACGGCAGCCAGACCGGCGGATGCGGCTGCTGCAACGGGCGCGGCCAGATGTTGGCGTAGCGCACGCGGAAGTGGTCGCCCTCGAAGCGAGAACGGCCCGGGCTCGGTCCAGGCGCGCAGGATCAGGTCGTGCGCCTCGTAGAACCGGTCGCGCGAGTGGCTGGGGTTGATGCCGAGCGACAGATGCTCGCAGCCGATGCCGCGCACGAAGCCGGAGATGATGCGCCCGCCCGACAGCACGTCGAGCATGGCGATCTCCTCGGCGACGCGCAGCGGATGGTCGCGCAAGCCGATGCGCGTTGCCGAGGATGGCGAGCTTGGCGCGCGAGGTGCGGCGGACGAGCGCTGCCGCCATCAGGTTCGGCGACGGCATGGTGCCGTACGCGTTCTGGTGGTGCTCGTTGACGCAGAGGCCGTCGAAGCCGAGCCGCTCGGCGTGCTCGAGCTCGTCGAGATACTCGTTGTAGCAGCTGGTGGCCGCGTTTCGGGTCGTAGATCCGGTTGGGCAGCGTCACCCACGCCGAATCGTAGGCGCGGTCGAAGTCGCGCGGCAGATGCGGCCACGGCATCAGGTGGAAGTAGAAGAAGCGCATCACGCGGTCAGGAACTCGGTCGCGAGGGCGGCGAAGGTGTCGGCGCGCTCGGCGAGCGGCGGAAGGTGGCCGCACTCGGGGATCTGTCTGAGCGTCGCGTACGGCAGCAGCGCCGCGAACGCGGCGCCGTGCGCCGGCGGCAGGATGGTGTCGTCGGCGCCCCAGACGATCAGCGTCGGCGTGCGCACCCGCGGCAGGCGTTGCTGCAGCTTCGGATCGAAGAGGTAGGGATTCCACGAGAGCCGCGCCAGGGTGGTGAACTCGTGGTAGCCGCGCACGACCACGTCGGCGCCGTACTCGGTCGGCAGGAGCTGCGCCGCGCGCGACGGATCGTGGAAGAGGCGGCGCAGGGTCTCCTCGATCGGGTTGGCGAAGTAGTCGTACCGCGCGGCGCCCTCGACGCGGATGCCGGCCGGCGCGGCGAGCACCATGCGCTCGACGCGGGCCGGATGGACGAGCGCCAGCGCGGCGGCGATCCAGCCGCCGAGCGACGTGCCGACGATCGAGACCCGCTCGATGCTCAGCGCGTCGAGCAGGTCGACATAGTGGAAGACGAGATCGTCGACGCCGTCGAGCCAATCGGGGCGCTCGCTGTCGCCGAAGCCGGGATGATCCGGCGCGATGACGTGGAAGTGCGTCGCCAGGGCGTCGTGATACGGTGCCCAGCATGCGCGCCGCGAACTCCGGGTGCAGCACCAGCAGCGGGTTGCCGCGCCCGCCGCGCATGACGTGCGTTCGCACACCGCGCACGTCGAGAAAATCGCTGCGGTACGCCACCGGCTCTGCCTAGCGCAGAACGTCAGATCAGCATAGCCGCGCGCGTCAGGCGCGCGCCGTCGAGGTGTCGTCCGAGGAAGTCGCCGAGCACGTCGGCGAGCGCAGCCGGCTGGTCGAGCATGAGCGTGGTGATGCGCGTCGGCGATCTCCGCGAGCTCGGCGTCGGGTACCGCGGCGCGATAGGTCTGGAAGGCGGCGGCGTCGACGATCTCGCTGAGCGCGGCGCGCACGGCGAGGATCAGGCAGCGCGCCCCGCGCAGATGTGGCGTCAGATCCTGCGCGCCGGCGCCGGCGAAGCGCGCGGCGGTCGAAGCGGGGGAGATACGTGCCGTCAGCCTCGCGGATGACGCCATGTGCGGCGACGTGCGCGACCACCGCGGCATCGGCGCGCGTCGCGGCCGGCAGGAGACGGAAGCGCGTGATGGCGTCGTCGTGGCTCGCGTAGCCGGGTGTGCGGCAGCTTGCGCAGCGCCTCGAGCATGCGGGCGCTGCGCACGCCGATGTGCGGCCGGCTGTCGAGGAGCGCGAGCGCGCCGACGGTCCTGCCGGCGCCGCCGGCGTAGACCATCGCCACCCAGCCGCCGAACGAGTGACCGACGACGCCGCCGCCGCCGAGTCCGAGCGCGCCGACGACCGCGCCGACGTCGGCCGCGTGCGCGGCAGGCCGTAGTCGGCGTTGGCGGGGCGGCTGCTCTCGCCGTGCCCGCGCAGATCAGAGCGCGATGCAGCGAAAGCGTTCGGCGAGCAGCGGGATCGCGAAATCCCACCAATGGGCGTGCGCGCGGAGCCGCCGTGCAGGAAGAGGACGGGCGGTCTGCCGGCGCCGCCCCAGTCGAGGTAGTGCAGGCGGAGGCCGCTTGACCTCCACCCAGCCGTCGGCCGGTCCCAGTCGTCGGCACGTCGTCGTCGCCGATCAGCGCCGCGGAGCGGGCGCCGATTCGGCCTCCCACTCCTCCGGCGTGAGCGTGCGCAGCGCCAGGGCGTGGATGGTCGAGCGCATGGCGTCGCCGAGCAGCCGCGTAGACGGTGCGTTGGCGCGCCACCTGATTCTGGCCGCGGAACGCGGCCGACACGATCAATGCGCGAAAGTGACCGCCGCCGCCGGCGGCGCCGGGATGGCCGGCGTGGAGGTGGCTCTCGTCCTCGACGACCAGATGCAGCGGATCGAGGCCGCGGCGCAGCGCGTCGGTCAGCCAGGCGACGCGTTCGCTCGGCGCGGGTGTCGTCATTGCGCTCCCGTGGTCGCGCCGTACGGAGCGGTGGCGAGCTGGTAGGCGTAGCGCGCCGGGATGTCGTCGCCCTGGCGTCGTCGCGATGACCTCGAACGAGGCGCCGTCGAGCGACTATGAGCGCGTGGCCGGTGTCGATCACGACGTAACCCTCGAGCGGCTGTCCCGGGCCGAAGATCCCGTCGGAGAGCAGGTTCCGTCTCCACCCATCGCGGCGAGCGCCCTCGGACGAGCACGTGCCGGTGCCGCCCGGCAGGTGGCCGGGGCGCAGCAGATAGGACATGTCGGCCTCGGCCATGGAAGGGTCCGGCGCAGGGGCTCGTCCGGCGCGGGCGCGATCGAAGATCCGCGCGTGCGTGCCTGGCTCCGGCAGCGCGATCGTGAGATCGCCGGGTGCGAACACGTAGCTCGACTGCCCGGTGCTCTCGATGTGCACCGCACGGCGAGCAGGCGGGATGGGGCGTCGAGCGCGGTCGGGCCGGTCACCAGGCGATACGCCGGCACGGCGACGACGGTGAAGTCGGTCGCGGCGGCCACCGGACCCGATGGAGGGCGCCGCCGGTTTGCGATCGAGGCACGCAGCCGCCGATCGCCAGCGCCAATCCCGCACACATCAGCCGCACCCCACATCCCCATCCGCCGTACCTCCCGGAAACCCGCATGGGCGCCAATGAGATACTCCCTGCGAGGCGGTGCAACTCAGGGTTAGCGCCGCGCGCGCCAGAGATGCCAGCGGCGCGCGGTCAGGCGAATCATCGGGTGTGTCGCCCGGGCCAGCGGCATCGTCCGGTAGCCGGGGTAGCGCGCCCGCAGCGCCGCCAGGACGTCGGCGTATTCCCGCGTCGTCGTCCACCGGGGCGGCACGTCAAGGTGCAGGAGCAGGTAGGCGAAGGCGGGACCAGTCGTCGCTCGTAGTCGTCGACGACCAGCGCGACGCGCGGGTTGGCGGCGATGTTGCGCGAGGCGCTCGCAGGGCGCGCGGGCCGTCCGCTTCGGCTTGTCGTCGGCGACGAAGTAGAGGCGGTCGTCGAGGCGGGCGTAGCAGAGCGGCACGACGTGCGGCGCCCCGGCGGCGTCGGCGGCTGGCGAGGTGGGCCGACGCTGCGTGCCGGTCGAGGAAGGCGCGAACCTCGGCGCTGAGCGGCATGTGCGTCAGGACGGCTCGTCCGCGGGCAGCTCGCCGCGGAAGACCGCTTGCGCCTCGGCGCGCAGCGGCACCGGATTGCGGTCGTAGCGCGACGAAAAGTGGAACGTCTCGAGGCGCTCGACGCCGGCCGCGCGCGCCAGGCTGCCGGCCTGGCGGGCGGTGAGGTGGTAGCGCTTGCAGGCCTGGTCGCGATCGGCGTCGAGGAAGAGCGACTCGCAGAAGAAGACGTCGGCGCCGCGCGCGCGAGCTCGCTGATGCGCGCCGAGGTTCGCCGCGGCTGAACAGCGTGTCGACGACGTAGGCGATCTTCTGGCCGCGGGTCGCTGACCAGCAAGTCGTCGCGCAGCTCGCCGAGCGTGAAGCGGCGCGATTGCGGCCGTCGGCCGACGCGCCACTCGGCGTCGATCGGGGTCTCGTCGGCAGTCCGTCGCGCACGCCGTCCTTCAGCCGATTCAGCCAGCGGCCCGGGCGGAACGCCGAGCGCGGCCAGCCGCTCCGGCCGCACGTTGAGGCGCGTCTTCTCGGCGAGCGCGAAGCCCAGGCAGGGGATGCGGTGATCGAGGTGGACGGTCGTGCACGGTGAGTTCGCGGCGTATCGACGAGGACGCCGTCGAAGCGGCGCGCGCGGCAGCGGCTCGGGCGCGAAGGCGGTGCGTGCGCGGGCAGGTGGACGGCTGTCGATGCGCTCGCGCGCCGACCTCGTGCACGGTCAGGGTGAACGGATAGCTCTCGATCAGGTTCCAGGTGTAGCCGGCGCAGCTTGCCGCGCACGTTGGCGATGATGCCCGGCGGGCCGAAGACGTCGAGGTGCAGCTCGCGCGCCAGAAAGATGCGCAGCAGGTGATCGAAGCCGATGAAGTGGTCCATGTGCGTGTGCGACACGAACACGTGCCTGATCTTGCAGCAGCGCGGCCGCCGGCTGACGGTCGATGCGGCCGAGATCGAAGAGCATGGCGCGGCCCTGGTGGCGCAGGCCGACGTAGAGACCCGGATCGCCGAACGGCGGATTGACCAGGCGGGGAACGAAGGCGGCAGCGCATGGCGGCAGCCAGGCAGCAGCGTAACGCGGATCAGACGTACAACCAGCAGGGTCCACGGAGGAGCGCGGAGGCTCTGAGCTCTCTGGACTGCCTCTGTGGTTGGACCGTCCGGGATTCATCCGGTAGCGTAGACCTCGATGCAGGTCCGCACCAGCGCGCGACTCCAGCGCGGCCCTGGCCGGCGAGGCGATCGACGGCGTGGCTGTTCTACGACTTCCGCGGCAGCGATCCGATCGGCCGGCGGATTCTCGGCCTCGACGATCGGACTGGCGACGCGGCGCTGGTTCTACTCTTGTCCCGGCGCGCGGCGAGCCGCGCGGCGCTGGTCTCGGCGGTCGAGTCCGGAGCCCTGCACGGCGTTGCCCGGCGACATGCGCGTCTACCGGACGTGGCGAAGAGCTGCAGAGCGGCCTGGCTGAAATGCTGCGCGGCCTGGCGCGCGCGTCGCCGATGCAGTACTCGCCGCGACGCCGACGTGCCGTACGTCATCGCTGGTCGACGCCGGGACCGTCGGAGCTGGTGCGCGCCGCTGGGGTCGACGTGTGCACTTCCGCCGATCTCGTTCAGCGCGTCGAGGCGGTGTGGAGCGCCGAGCAGTACGCCAGCCATACGCGCGCCGCGCGCGATCGTGCGATCGCTCGTCGATGCGGCGTTCGCCGAGATCGGCGCGCGCTGCCGGGCGCGATCGTCCGGCGGGCGAGGGCGACATTCAGCGCTTCCTGCTCGACGGGTTCGCCGAGCACGGACTGGTCACCCATCATCCGCCGATCGTCGCCGCCGACGCGCACAGCGCCGACCCGCATTACGAAACGCCGTCGAGCGGCGGCGCGCCGATCGGACGCCGGCGACGTTTCGTGCTCATCGACCTGTGGGCGAAGGAGCCGAGCGGCGTCTACGCCGACATCACCTGGACGGGATTCGTCGGCGACGTCGTGCCGCCGCGGCACGCGGCGATCTTCGAGATCGTCCGGCGGGCGCGCGACGCCGGCGTCGCAGCGGTGCGCGGCGGCGTGCGCGCGCCGGCCGGTACGCTGCGCGGGTGCGACGTCGACGGCGGTCGGTGCGCGGCGTCATCGACGCGCGGCGGGCTACGGCGCACCGCTTCGTGCATCGCACCGGCCATTCGATCGGTGTCGAGGTGCACGGCAACGGCGCGAACATCGATGGATTCGAGACGCCGGACACGCGCCGGCTGCCTGCCCAACACCTGCTTCTCGATCGGGCCCGGGATCTATCTGCCCGGCGAGTTCGGCGTGCGCGAGTGAGCTCAATGTCTCACGTTGACGGAGGGAAAGCGGTTGTGACAGGAGAGCCGGTTCAGAACCGCCGTCGTCGCCATTCTCGGCGAGCGAGCCGGCGCAGTGATTGGAAGACGCATGCATTCACTACGTCCCCTTCTGGCCGTACCAGCGACTGGGTGGTTCTCTGCGGCGCCTGGTGCTGCTCGCCGTGGTCCTCGCCGGTGTGTCCTGTGGCGGCGGCGACCTCGTCTTCCCCGGCGACATCCCCGCCACGGGGACCTCGGCGCCGACGTCTCACCACGGCGCTACTGCGACGCCGTAACCCGGCGCCGGCCGGTCAGCGCGCGCTCATCTCTTCCATGAGATGGCGGCCGGCCTCGGCCATCATCTCGACGAGGATCTCGCGGAGCGTCTTCTCCTCGGCCTCGAGCTTGCCGACGAGCAAGGTCAGGACGGCGAAGTAGCGTTCCTTCGACGTCATCTCGAGGCCTGGCAGGCGCGCCTCCATGGCGGCGCACGAAGCGCTGGTGCGCGAACGCGATGTCGCTTGTCGAGCGCCCGGCTCAACAGATCGGGCGTGCTCATCGGGAACCCTCCTCGGAGGCGGATCGCTGCCTCGCACCGCAGTCCCTAATTGCGCCGCGCACAGTGTTCAAGTTATGAGCGCGCCGGGAGGGGCGAGTGAACGGCACTGGGCCGTCCGGCTGGGCGGTGCGCTGCTGGCTCTGACGCTGGCTTATGGGCGGGCGCCCGGTCTGGAGTTGAGCCTCGCCGATCGGACCGTTCGACGTCACCGGCTGGGTGATGGTGCGGCAGGGGTGCCGGTCAACCAGTCGACCCCGGACGATCGCAACCTCCAGCAGCTCTGGCTGCGCAGCAAGTACTCGCCGGTGGATCCGCTCACGTTCGACGCCACCATCAACTTTGAGAACGGCGGCCCGACGACCGAGCGCACGAAGGGCGGCATCTACAGCTACCGGTCGGTTTTTCAGAGCGTGTCGCCGTCGGTCACGTTCGAGGAGGCGTTCGTCAACCTCGCCCTCGACGCGCTGGAGGTGCGCGCCGGCATCCAGAAGTTCGCCTGGGGACGGCTCGATCGGATCCAAGCCGTCGACGTGCTCAACGTCGAGCGCTTCAGCGATCCCTTCCTGCTCGACGAGGACGAGCGCAAGATCGGCGTCCCGGCCGTGCAGGGCTCGTACTACCTGCCGCGCAGCCGGTGGATGCCCGAGGAGGCGCGCCTCACCCTCGTGTGGATTCCGCAGTACTTCCCGTACTGGTTTCCGCTGCCCGGCGAGCGCTGGTACCCACCGGCGGCGACACCGCCGTCGTCCTTTCCGGTGGCGCCGCTGATGCGCTCGGTGCCGGTCGGCTTCCACGTCGTCAACAGTCCGCCGCCGAGCTTTCAGCTCGACAACTGCGGCTACGCGGCGCGCGCCTCCGCGTTCACGGCGGGCGTCGACTACGCCGGCTACTACTACCACGGCTTCGATAACCGACCGGCGTTCCTGCTCACCGCCGAGGCGCGCCGGCGAGCCGCTGCCGCAGCCCCCTTCGTCCAGAACGTCACCGCGACGACCGCGCCTCTTGCCCGTCTTCCACGCGATCGACCTGTGGGGCGCCGACGCGGCGTACTCGTGGGATCGCTTCACGTTCCGCGCCGAGGCGGCGTTCGTGAGCGGGCGGCCGTTCAGCCGCGATCTGCGCACCCCTCGTCAGCAATCCCTCGCAGCTCAACCCGGAGATCGAGGAGGCGTTGCGCCAGATCGCCGCAGGGCAGTCGCCGGCGCCGGTGCAACTCCCGCAATCGTTTGCCGTGCGCAGCGCCTTCGACTGGGGCATCGGCGCCGACTACACGTGGTCGGACTACGTCTTCCTCCTCCAGATCAATCAGACCGACATCCTGAACAACGACGTCGACCTGCTGGTCCGGAACGTCGACACCATGCTTGAGCACGAACCTGCGCGGCAATTTCCTGCACGACGACCTGACGGTGCAGCTCATCGCGCATGCAGGGGTTCGAGAGCGGCTACACGATGCTGATGCCGCGCATCGACTATCGATTCTGGGATCACTTCGATGCGCGCCTCGGCTACCTGTTCATCGCCGGCAGCCAGAACTCCGTGGTCGGCCAGTACAAGGACAACGACGAGGTCTTCTTCTGGCTGCGCTATCTCCTGTTCAGCGCGGGCCTGCCAGGCCCGTATTGCAGCGCGGTGCGTTGGCGAGATTGGTAGCGAGGCCAACTTGTAGGCAGCGCGCTGCGATGCAGGCCTGGAGGCCCGCGCTCCAGCGCCTACCTTCGGCGGCGTGCCAGCCAGCTCGCGGTCGATCTCGCGCCGCTGCTCGCGTTCCCGGATCGCCTCGCGCTTGTCGTGCTGCTTCTTGCCGCGGCGCGAGCGCCAGCTCGACCTTGGCGCGACCGTTCTTGAAGTAGAGCCGCAGCGGCACGAGGGTCAGGCCGCGCTCCTTCACCTTGCCGTTGAGGCGCTCGATCTCGCCGCGGTGCAGCGAGCAGCTTGCGCGTGCGCGTCGGCTCGTGGCCGAACTGCGACGCCGGGCCGTACGGGCTGATGTGGGCGTTCCACAGCCACACCTCGCCGTTCTCGATGCGCCCGTAGCTGTCTTTCAGGTTCGCCTTGCCCTCGCGCAGGGCCTTGACCTCGCTGCCCATCAACGCCATGCCCCGCCTCCACGGTCTCCTCGATGAGATACTCGTGGCGGGCCCGGCGGTTGACGGCGATGTCGCGGTCGCGATTCTTCTCCGACGTCACAGCCCGCCGACGCTATCAGGCGCGTTGCGTGGCCGCCATGACCCGAACGCGCTCCGCCAGCTCGGCGTGGGCGTTGCAGGGCAACTCGAGGGCGCCGCCGCACGTCGGGCCGGGACGGATGCGATCCGTTGCGCGGCTTCGCGCAGGCGCCGCGCGGGAGCGTCCCGCCCTTCGACCGCCGCGAGCAGCTGCTGTTTCGCGCGGCGCCCGAGCTCGAGATCGTGGACGACCAGCACGCCGTCGACGCCGGCGGCGATCGCTGCGACCGCCGCTTCGAGGGGCGTCAGGTAGTCGCTGACGGCACGCATGCTCAGGTCGTCGCCCCACAGGACGCCGCGAAATCCGACGTCGTGGCGCAGGAGCGTCGTCGCGATCGACCGGCGACAGGGTCGCGATGCGTTCGGGGTCGAGCGCCGGGTACACGACATGGCCGCTCAGCAGCATCGGCACGCGCGCGTCGGCGGCGGCGCGAAACGGAACGAGCTCGCGCTCGAGGATCTCGGCACGCGAGCGCGTGACCACGGGACGCTCCGTGATGTGAGTCGGTGGCGGTCGCACCGTGGCCGGGGAAGTGCTTCCCGCATGGCAATACGCCCGCTGCGGCGAGCCCCGCGGCAAACGCGAGCCCGAGCTCGGCGACGCGGCGCGCGTCGGAGGAGAACGCACGGTCGCCGATGAATGAGGCGTCGTCGGCCCCGACGTCGAGCACCGGGGCGAAGTCGACGTCGACGCCGACGCTCGCGAGCTCGCGACCGATGGCTTCGCCGACGGCGCGCGCGCTGTCCACGCCGGCGCGTCCGAGCTCTGGCGGCTGGCGGAAAGGCGGTGAACGGCGGTCCGAGCCGCGTCACGCTTCCGCCCTCGTGATCGATCGCGACGAGCGGACGCGACGGCAGACCATGCAGGGCGTCCACCAGGGCGCCGAGTTGTTCGGGGGTTTCGACGTTCCGTCGGAAGAGGACGACCGCGCCGGGCCCGATGGCCTCGATCGCCTCCGTGGTCGCCGCGTCGAGTGCCGGCCCGGGGATGCCGACCGCGATCACCCGTCCGGCGGCGTCGGCGATGTCCCTCACGCCGCTTGGCCTACCAGATTCGCCGGCGCGCCGCAGTCCGCAAAACCTGAGACTCGCTCCGGAGGCCGTGCTACTCCGCGTCGCCAGCGCGGGGAGGCGGTGAACAAGACCCGGTACATCGTCGTCGAGGGCCCGATCGGAGTTGGCAAGACGACGCTGGCCCGCCTACTCGCCGAGGAGTGGCAGGCGCGCACCGTCCTCGAGCAGGTGGACGACAATCCCTTCCTGCGCCGCTTCTACGACGAGCCCGACAAGTACGCCTTCCAGGCGCAGATGTTCTTCCTGCTGACGCGGTTCCGCCAGCAGCAGGAGCTGGCGCAGCAGGAGCTTCTTCAGCCAGAGCCTGGTGGCGGACTACCTGTTCGCCAAGGACCACCTGTTCGCGCAGATCAACCTCGACTCGGACGAGCTGGCGCTCTACCGGCAGCTCTTCCATCTGCTCGGGGCTCGCATTCCAAAGCCGGATCTGGTGGTCTACTCTGCAAGCGCAGGCCGGATGTGCTCATGGCTCGGCTGCAGGAAACGGTCACGCGACTACGAACGGCAGGTGACGCCGGAATACGTCCGGCGAATCGCAGAGGCGTACAAGGACTTTTCTTCCACTATGAGGACACGCCCCTACTCGTGGTCAACTGCTCCGGAGATCGACTTCGTCGCCGCACTCGGAAGAGACCGCCGACCTGATCCGCGAAATCCGCGAGATGGGGCAAGGCGTACAGCACTACATACCGCTTGGATCCAGATAGCCCGGCACTCCGGGACCGAGACGGAAGGCATCTTCGGGCTCTGATCGTCGGTCACGCCCCGAATGCGAGCCGAGCGGGAACCACGAACCCGACTCACTGACGCTCGCAGACGGACCAGCGGCGCGCCGATCGCCGAACCTGCTCCCGACAGCAGCCCTCCGCGCACTCGGTCTCGGAGGGCTTTCGCATGGAGCAGAAAGTAACCGTTCCCGAGATCGTCAAGGCCAAGGCCACCGGCCGGCCGATCGTCGCCCTGACGGCGTACGACTATCCCTTTGCGCGCATCGCCGACGAGGCGGGCGTCGACCTCATCCTGGTCGGCGATTCGCTCGGCATGGTGGTGCAGGGCTTCGACACCACCCTGCCGGTGACGATGGACGAGATGGTCTATCACACGCGCATGGTGGCGCGGGCGCGGCGGCGCGCCCTGCTCGTCGCCGACCTGCCGTTCCTGTCCTACCAGGTCGAGCCCGACCGAGCGCGGTCGCCAACGCCGGCCGCCTGATCAAGGAAGGCGGCGCCGAGGCGGTGAAGCTCGAGGGCGGCTGCGCGGTCGCCGAGACGATCGAGCGCATCGCGTCGGTCGACATTCCGGTGATGGGCCACATCGGCCTCACGCCGCAGTCGGTGCACCGCATGGGCGGTCACAAGGTGCAGGGCCGCCGGCGCGGTCACGGCGCCCGGTCAGCGCGAGCGCCTGATCGAGGATGCGCTGGCCGTCGAGGCGGCCGGCGCGTTCGCCATCGTCGCTCGAGGGCATCCCGCTCGATCTCGCCGCCGAGCTCACCGCGCAGCCTCACGATTCCGACGATCGGCATCGGCGCGGGACGCGCACTGCGACGGCCAGATCCTCGTGCTGCACGACGTGCTCGGTCTCAGCGAGCGGCCGTCGGCCGCGCTTCGCGCAAGCGCTACGCCGATCTCTGGTCGGCGGCGCGCGACGCGATCGGCGGCTACGCCGCCGAGGTGCGCGCGCGGTCGCTTCCCGACCGCGGCGCACAGCTTTCACTCGCTGGCCACCGTGCCGGTCAAGGAAGCCGCCAAGGGCTGAGCCGATGGAGGAGATCGTCACCGCAGCGGCGATGCGCGCCTGGGTCGGACCGCGCGCGCGCTGCCGGCCAGCGCATCGGCCTGGTGCCGACGATGGGCTACCTGCACGACGGACACCTCAGCCTCGTCGGCGGAAGCGCGGCGCCGCGGCGACGCGTGCGTCGCGTCGATCTTCGTCAACCCGCTGCAGTTCGGGCCGAGCGAGGATCTCGAGCGCTACCCGCGCGACCTGCGCGCGCGACCGCGCCGCGCTTGAGCGCGGCCGGCGTCGACGGCGCTGTACCTGCCGACGGCCGCGGAGATGTACCCGCGCGGGTTCCAGACCGAGGTGACGGTGTCCGGCGTCAGCGGCGGTCTCTGCGGCCGCTGCGCGCCCGGGGCACTTCCGCGGCGTCACCACCGTGGTCACCAAGCTGTTCAACGCCGTGAAGCCGCACGTCGCCGTGTTCGGCGAGAAGGACTACCAGCAGCTCGCGGTCATTCGCCGGATGGCGACCGACCTCGACCTCGGCATCGAGATCGTCGGCGCGCCGATCGTGCGCGAGGCGGACGGCGTCGCGATGAGCTCGCGCAACGCGTACCTCTCGGCCGACGAGCGGGAGGCGGCGCGCTGCCTCTCGCGCGCGCTGGCCGTGGCGCGTGACGCCGTCGCGACAGGTACGCGCGGCGGCCGCCGACGTGCTGACCTCCGTGCGCGCCGTGCTGGCGCACCGAGCCGAACGGCGCGCGTCGACTACGCGCGAGATCGTCGACGTCGACGCGCATCGAGCCGCTCGAACGCATCGACCGACCGCGCCGCTGCTCGCCCTGGCCGTCTTCATCGGCCGCACCCGTTTGATCGACAACACCATCGCTCACCGCATCCAACGCCTGATCGCATGGAAGGGAGCCCCATGTATCGCAACATGCTGCGCAGCAAGATCCACCGCGCCACCGTGACCGGCGCGGACCTGCACTACGAGGGCAGCGTGCACCATCGACGCCGAGCTGCTGGAGCTGCGCGGACATCCTGCCGCACCAGGAGGTCGAGATCTGGAACGTGACCAACGGCGAGCGCTTCCGCACCTACGCGCTGCGCGGCCAGCCGGGCTCGGGCGTGGTCTGCATCAACGGCGCCGCGGCGCACAAGGCGCGCAAGGGCGACCTGGTGATCATCGCGACCGTTCGGCTGGATGACCGAGGACGACGCGCGGGCGTGGGAGCCGAAGCTGGTGTTCGTCGACGAGCGCAACCGTCCCGAAGGATCGACACGGCGCCGAACGGCCGGGGCAGGGCGACCTGCGCCAGGTGGTCTGGCACGTAGCAGTCCGACGCGCGGCGCGTCAGGAACGACTGGCGCGCCGCCCCACGTCGCGCGGCTCGCCGCCCGCCAGTCGCGCGAGCGACTTCGTGATACGGCGCGCGCGCCACGCCGCGCTCGGTGATGATCGCGGTGATCAGCGCGTGCGGCGTGACGTCGAAGGCGGGGTTCATCACCTTCACGCCGCGACGGCGCGATCTGCTTGTCGAAGCAGGTGCGTCACCTCGCGGGCGCCGCGCTCCTCGATCGGGATCGCGTCGCCGTTCGGGCACGCGAGGTCGATCGTCGAGATCGGCGCCGCGACGTAGAACGGGATGCGGTGCCGCGCCGCCAGGACGGCGACGGTGTAGGTGCCGATCTTGTTGGCGACGTCGCCGTTGGCGGCGGTCCGGTCGGCGCCGACGATCACCGCGCCGATCGCGCCGCGCTGCATGAAGTGCCCGACCATGCTGTCGGTGATGAGCGTCACCGGGATGCGGTCCTTCTTCAGCTCCCAGGCGGTGAGGCGCGCGCCCTGCAGGAACGGGCGCGTCTCGCTGGCGATGACGGAGATCGACTTGTGCCGGCCTCGTGCGCGGCGCGGATCACGCCGAGCGCCGTGCCGTAGCCGGCCGTCGCGAGCGCGCCGGCGTTGCAGTGCGTGAGCACCGTCGTGCGCGACTCGAGCAGCGCGGCGCCGTACTTGCCCATGGCGCGGTTGCTGGCGATGTCCTCGTGGTAGATCGTCGAGCGCTTCCTGGCGCAGCATCTCGCGCACGACCTCGGCGCTGCGCCCGCGCGCGCGCGCGAAGGCGCGGCGCATGCGGTCGATCGCCCAGAAGAGATTCACCGCGGTCGGCCGCGTCGCCGCGAAGCGCCGGCAGATGCGATCGAAGCGCGCGCGCCAGCATCGCTGTCCGACGTCTGCGCCATGCCGAGCGCGATGCCCATCGCGGCGGCGACGCCGATCGCCGGCGCGCCGCGGACGACCATGTCCTTGATCGCGCGCGCGACGTCGCGATGGTCGCGGTAGACGCGGTAGACCTCCTGCATCGGCAGCGAGCCGCTGATCGAGCAGGACGACGGCGCCGTTGCGCCACTCGACCGGTCGAATCGCATGCGTCAACGCCCGCGTTTCTCATACGATGCCACTCACCGAGCGGTCAAGGCAGCATTGCTAGTTGCGCGCGCAGCACATTGGCCGCTGCGAGCAGTCGGTTTGCGCACCGCGTTCGACCAGCGGCTCGCCGTTGACGATCACGTACTCGATGCCGATCGGGTCGCTGAATGAGTCGCGCCGCGCCGCCGGGCAGATCGTGCACGAGCTCGGTGCGCTGCAGGCCCGATGCGCGTCCGCATCGAAGAGCATCGACGTCGGCGGCCCACCCTCGCGCAGCTCGCCGCGCTCGGTGCAGGCCGTAGAGCGCGCGCCGGGACGCTGACGATCACGCGCTGCACCGCTTCGGCCAGCGCAGCGCGCCGAGCTCGCGCGCCCAATGCGCCAGCAGCGTGGTGGTGAAGCCCTGGTCGGCGAGCGTGTCGACGTGGGCGCCGGCGTCCGAGAGCGCGACGATCGCCGGCCGGGTGGCGCAGCAGCTGCGCCGACGGTCGTCCTCGTCGGCGTTCATGATCGGGATGCCGAACTGGCAGTCGAGATCGCTCTCCAGCGCGAGGTCGAGCAGCGTGTCGACTGCGATCGCCGCCGCGCGCGGCGGCGATGTCGGCGATGCTGCGATCGATGCCACTGCGCGTGCGCGGCGGCTGGCGAGACAGCGCAGGAAGATGTGCCGCCAGCTCGGTCCGAGCGCGGCGACGAAGTCGCCGCCGGTCGACATGCGCGCGCAGCTCGTCGCGGAACGCGCGGCTCGCGCAGACGCGCGATGCGCTCGGCGCGCGGCAGCTCGAGGATCGGTCGCCAGAACGGGTTGTTGGCGATCGCGATGCCGGCGGTTTCGAAGCGAGATGCGGACCTCGAGCGGCCGGCACCCGACCTGGGGCACGACCGACGGCGCCGGCGCGCTGCGCGCTCGGCGGCCGGCATCGATGATGCGCATCGCGCCGCCGGGATCGAACGGATTGGCGAGCAGCGGCGCCCAGGTGACCGGCCGGCGCGCGGCGCGGCGACCTCGGCGTAGAACTCGCTGATCCGCGAGCTTGTCGTCGGTCGCGGCCGATGCAGGTGCAGCGGCGCGACCTCGACGATGCCGCGGCCGAACTCGCGCGAGCACGCAGGCGAGGCGACGATCTCGTCGCGCGGCGCGACGCGGCTCGGCACCGGCACGCCGCAGCCGAAGAAGTGGGTCGGCGACTCGGAGGTCGAGAAGCCGACCGCGCCGGCGCTGCATCGCCTCGCGCACGCACGTCCTGCATGCGCGCCAGCTCGTCCTCGGTCGCGGCGCGCTCGACGGCGGCGTCGCCCATGACGAAGTAGCGCACCGCCGAATGGCCGACGAAGGCGGCGGCGTTGATCGCGGCGCGGCGCGCTCGACCGCGTCGAGGTACTCGGGGAACGGTCTCCCACTCCCAGCGGATGCCGGCGCGCAGCGCCTCGGTCGGCATGCCCTCGACGTAGAGCAGCATCTCCATCAGCAGCTCGCGGTGCGCGGCGCGACAGGGCGCGATGGTGAAGCCGCAGTTGCCCATCACGACCGATGGTGACGCCGTGCCACGACGACGGGCGTCAGCGCCGGGTCCCACGACACCTGGCAGTCGTAGTGCGTGTGCACGTCGATGAAGCCGGGCGCGGCGACGAGGCCGTCGGCGTCGCAGCTCGCGCCGCGCCGTGCCGCGTCACCGCGCCGAGCGCGGCGATCCGGCCGTCGCTGATCGCGATGTCGCCGCTGGAACGGCGGCGCGCCGGTGCCGTCGCAGATGTCCGCGCCGCGAATGATCAGGTCGTACATCGTCACGCCTCGCGACTCGTCCATCGCCATCGACGCCGGCGACGGCTTCGCACCCGCTGAAGCGCTGCGTCCGCGGTCATGCCTACGTCGTGCACCACCGCATCGCAACCGCTGCGCGCGACGGTCACGGAGGAGCGCGGCGAGCACCTCGACGTGGCGGAGGCGGTGAACGCAGAACCGAGGCAGGCGCCGCACTGCGCGCACTCTGGTCCGCCCTGCAGGACGCGCACGCGCGTGCGCCGGCGGCTGCCCACGTCGTCGGATCGGTGTCTGCCGAACAACGCGACGCCGCGCGCGCCGAGCAGTCCCGCGAGATGGCTGACGCCGGAATCGTTGCCGAGGTAGCGCTGGGCCCGTCGGCAGCATCGCGGCCACGCGCGTCGAGCGGCTCGCCGGCGACGACGACGTCGTGCGGGATCGCGCATGCCGCGCTCGCGTTCGGCGGGACCCAGCACCGCGATCGACGCGGTGGCCGCGCGCGCTGCCAGTCGCGCACGACGTCCTCCATGCCCTCCCAGTTCTTGCGCGGTGCCGCCGCTGCCGGGGTGCATCGACCGAGGACATCGTCGCCGAGCCGTGACGCCGCCACGAGTCCGGTCGGCCCAGACAGCGGCATCGGCCGCGGACACCGAGGATCTCGACGCGCGGCGCGACGCCGAGGCAGCGCGCGAAATATGCGACGGCGTGCTCGCCCGTGCGCATGCCGCGAAACGCGTGCATGCGTCGCCGGGCGGGCGGCGGCGTCGGCGAGTCGACGCGCCGACGATCGCGTCGCCGCTGCCGGTGAAGCTGTCGATGCGCGTCGAAGCCGCTGAAGAACTGCGCGGGTCGCGGGACGCGATCGGATCGCTGCCAAACAGGTCCGCGACCTCGCGCCGGTCGATCGAGCAGACCGTCAGTGCGGCGCTCGGCAGCACGGCCGCGGCGTCGGACCAGTGCGGCGCGCGCGACATGATGGCCGGTTGCCGCCAGACCGGCCAGCGCGGGCCAGCAGCACAGCAGGTCGCCGAGCGCGCCCGGAAACAGCACCAGGACGCGCTTGGGCGCCGTGGTCATCGGGATCGAATTGACACGGGAGGTGTACGGCCGGTACTGATCCGACAGGGCATGACGACTGCGACCTCACATCGTCCCGCCCGTCGCGCACTCCGTCCTGGATCTGATCGGCAACACTCCAGTCGTGCGGCTCAACCGGCTGCCCGGACCGGAGCACGCCGAGGTCTGGGGCAAGCTCGAGAATCGTACAATCCGGGCGGCAGCGTCAAGGACCGCATCTGCCTGGCGATGATCGAGGCCGCCGAGCGCGACGGGCGGCTCGCAGCCGGGCGACACGATCATCGAGCCGACGAGCGGCAACACCGGCATCGGCCTCGCGCTGGTCGCGGCGGTGAAGGGCTATCGCCTGGTGCTGACCATGCCCGACACGATGAGCACCGAGCGGCGCAGTCTGCTGCACGGCCTACGGCGCGACGCTCGGTCCTGACCCCGGACACGCAGGGCATGCACGCGCGCGGTGCGCAAGGCCGAGGAGATGCTGCGACGGACACCCGACTACTTCATGCCGCAGCAGTTCAGCAATCCGGCCAACCCGGAGGTCCATCGCGCAGACCACCGCGCAGGAGCTGTTGCGGCAGTTCGAGCGCATCGACGCGTTCGTCGCCGGCGTCGGCACCGGCGGCACGATCACCGGCGTCGGCCAGGTGCTTGCGCGAGGCGATGCCGGGCGTCGCGGATCTACGCCGTCGAGCCGGCGTCGTCGCGCGGTGCTCTCGCACGGCGAGCCCGGCTACCACACGATCCAGGGCATCGGCGCCGGCTTCGTCCCGGACGATTCTCGACGAGAACGTCTACGACGAGGTCATCACGGTCAGCGACGAGGACGCCGCGCGAGTGCACGCGCCGCCTGGCGCGCGACGAGGGCATCCTGGTGGGCATCTCGTCCGGCGCCAACTGCCACGCCGCGCTGCGAGGTGGCGCGTCGGCTCGGCCCCGGCAAGAGCGGTGGTGACGGTCTTCTGCCGACACCGGCGAGCGCTATCTCACCACCGACGTCTTTCATCGCCGAGGGCATCTGACGTGGACGAGACCGCCAAGCTGGCCGCGTTGCGCGCATGCTGCGCGACATGGAGCGCGTGCTGGTCGCGTTCTCCGGCGGCGTCGACTCGAGCTTCCTGCTGCAGCGTCGCGGTCGAAGAGTCCTCGGCGACGACGTCGTCGCCCTGACCACGCGGCTCGCCGACGGCGCCGCGAGGACGACGCAGGCGATGGCGCGCGAGCGCTCGCCGCGGCGCTCGGCGTCCGCCATCACGCTGATCGACGCCAACGAGCTCGAGATTCCGGCTACGCCGCGAATCCCGATCAACCGCTGCTACTTCTGCAAGGGCAGTCTGTACGAGATCTGTCGACGCCGAGGCGGCGACGTCTGGCGGTCATCGCGCGTCGTCGACGGCGTGAATCTGACGACGATCTCGGCGACTACCGGCCGGGCCTCGAGGCGCGCCGAGGAGCATCGGCGTCCGGCATCCGCTTGCCGAGGTCGGGCTGGCCAAGGCCGAGATCCAGCGTGCTCAGCCGGCAAGCTCGGGCTGCCGACCGCGGACAAGCCGTCGAGCCCGTGTCTCTCATCGCGGTTCCCGTACGGCACGCGCGATCACCGCTCGAGGGCCTGCGCAAGGTGGCGGCGGCGGAGCGGGTCCTGCGCGAGCTCGGGCTTTCCGCGAGTGCCGCGTGCGCGCCACGAGCCGATCGCGTCGCATCGAGGTGCCGCCGGCGGAGCTCGCGCGTCTGGCGAGCCGCCGAGGTCCGGGACGCCGTCGTGCGCGAGTTCAAGGCGATCGGCTTCGGCTACGTCACGCTCGATCTGCAGGGCTTTCGATCCGGTAGCCTCAACGAGGGCGCTGCCGATCGCGTCAGAGTACCACTCCGCCCACGCCAGAGTCGTCGGGCGTCAGTGATCTTGCGGTAGCTCGGCACCGCCGGCAACCAATACGTAGGCCGAGGAACGCTGAACCCCCGAGGCCCGCATCAGCTTGTTGTGCTGAGCGACCATCAGATTCTCGAGCGCCGACATGCCGGAACAGCCGGATGTTCTGGAAAGTGCGCGCGACCCGCGCCTTCTGTCCGATCCGAAAGCCGTCCATCTGCTCCAGCAGGAACGGTCGGACCGCCGTCTGTGCAGGCTGAGGCGGCCGGCTGCGTCGGCCGGTAGAAACCGGTGATGCAGTTGAACAGAGTGGTCTTGCCCGCGCCGTTCGGGCCGATGACGCCGGTGATCTGTCGGCTCCTCGCTTCGAAGGTGACACTCCTCAACCGCCACCAGGCCGCCGAAGCGCACGGTCGAGATGCTCGACCGTGAGCAGGAAGTCGCTGACTGTGCTGAAGCACGTGGCGGAGCTGCGCTCATCGCGAATACCCGCGCTTCTTAGCTGGATGGTCGGTTCGCGGATGCGCGAGCAGGCCGCTGCGGCCGCAGCAGCATGATCAGCACCATGCACAGCCGCCGAACGCCAGCATGCGGTAGAGCGAGAGCTCGCGGCATCACTCCGGGCAGGCCGATCAGCAGCGATGGCCGCGAGGCACGACGCCGACCTGGGCTGCCCATGCCGCCGAGCACGACGGATGGCGAGGATGATCGCCGATCTCGATGAAGTCGAAGCTCTCCGGAGCTGATGAAGCCCTGGCGCGTGGCGAAGAAGGAGCCGGCGAAACCGGCGAACATGGCGCCGATGCGCGAAGGCCGTCAGCTTGGTGTTGCGTCGGGTTGATGCCCAGCGCGCGGCAGGCGATCTCGTCCTCGCGCAGCGCCTCCCAGGCGCGGCTGATCGGCAGGCGCCGCAACGCGCATGAGTCACGAAGTTGGTGATCAGCGCCAGGACCAGGATCACGATAATAGAGAAAGAAGACCGCTGATCGTGCTGAAGAATTCAGTCCGAAGCAACTGGTGAAGCGTGTGCACGCTCCGGCGCGGCGCCTGCGCTCGAACGGCAGGCCGAAGAAGCTCGGTCGCGGGATGTCGCCGATATGCCGTTCGGACCGCCGGTGACAACTCGCTGCCAGTTGATCAGCACGATGCGGATCATCTCGCCGAAGCCGAGCGTGACGATCGCCAGATAGTCGCCGCGCAGGCGCAGCACCGGGAAACCCGAGCAGGATGCCGAAGGTCGCGCGCGAGCATGCCGGCAATCGGCAGGCAGACTCCAGAAGCTGAGGCCGAAACTGGTCGCGAACAGCGCATAGCTAGTAGGCGCCGACCGCGTAGAAGGCGACGTAGCCGAGGTCGAGCAGGCCGGCCAGGCCGACGACGATGTTCAGGCCCCAGCCGAGCATGACGTAGGTCAGAATGGGGATCAGCGTCTCGACCACCTGTCGGCTCGCCCCGCCAGGCGAGAACGGCATGAAGATCGGGATGACCACCGCGATGCCGACCAGCATCGGACCGATCCGATGCTGGACATGCGCGCGACCAACTCCGCGCGCCGCCTGTTTCTGCATCGGCGCGTCATCGATCGGCCAGCGTCGCCGTAGCCGCCGCGACCGCGTGCCGAGGACAGCCGCAGCCGAAGGTATGACGCCTGCCCAGCGCGGATAAGCTGATCTCACCATCCGCTGTCGAACGGATGCGGAGGAACGTCTCGTCAGGCCACGGCTTCTCGGCCAGACCAGCGCCAACGGCGAAGAGATGACAAACGGAGATGACGCCGCCGATCAGGGCCGGCAGTGATGCGGCCCTGGCGGTCGAGCGACAGACCAGGATGCGGCCGAAGCGCAACCAACGCCGCACGCCCAGACACATCCATGAAGCGGCGCTCATGAAGCTCGCGAGCCGGCCTTACGCGCCGCCGTCATGGATGCCGACCATGAGCTGGACAGCAGCAAGCGGCCAGCACCGCGGTCGACCGCCCGGCTTCCTTGAACGCCGTCGCCATGGATCGATCGGCGCCCGATCGCGCCACCGGCCTGCTGCACTGCCGGCATCAGTCACGCCTCACACCTTCTCGATTTCCGGCTTGCCGAGCAGGCCGGTCGGGCGGAAGATCAGCACGCACGACCAGGATGGCGAAGGCGGCAACGTCCTTGTATTCGGCGCTGAAATAAGCCGACCAGAAAGCCTCGATCAAGTCCGATCAGAGGCCGCCGAGCATCGCGCCGGGCAGCGAGCCGATACCGCCGAGCACCGCGGCGGTGAACGCCTTGATGCCCGCGACGAAGCCCATGAAGAAGTCGATATCGCCGTAGCAGCAGCGTCACCATCAGGCCGGCGACCGCGGCGAGCGCCGGCGCCGATCACGAAGGTCAGCGAGATCGTGCGGTCGACGTTCGACGCCGAGCAGCGACGCCATCTTCATGATCCTGCTCGCAGGCGCGCTGCGCGCGGCCGAGCGAGTGTTCGGCGTGATCAGCAGGCTGAAGCCCGCCATCAGCACCGACGGTCGATCACGACGATGATGATCTGCATGTAGCTGAGCTGCACGACGAAGCCGTTGTCGATCGTCGATCAGCTCGATAGCCGCCGCGGATGATCGGCTGCAATCGGCTTCTGGCGCGGCGCCTTGCAGCAGCTGCACGTAGTTCTGCAGGACGATCGACATGCCGATCGCCGAGATCAGCGGCGCCAGCCGGATCGAGCCGCGCAGCGGCCGATAGGCGATGCGCTCGACGCGTCCAGCCGTAGGCCGAGGTCAGCACCACGAGATCGACACGATCAGCATGACGCACCAGGATGCGGCGACACATGATGATGCCGAGCTGCGCCAGGATCAGATAGCGCGATCAGCGCGATGGAAGGCGCCGATCATGAAGACGTCGCCATGGGCGAAGTTCACCATGCCGATGATGCCGTAGACCATCGTGTAGCCGATGGCGATCAGCCCGTAGATCGGCGCCGAGAGTCAGGCCGTTGATCAGCTGCTGGACGAAATACGGAAACCAATCCATGCCACGCCTTGCCCTCTCGGCGCGTTGACGGAGCGCGTCGCCGGCGCGACGCGACGGCCGTCGTGCCGGTCCTGCCCGAGCTTACAGATCGAACGATTGCCATCCCGGCTCCGCTGAACCAGGTTCCACTGTGCGACGCTCAGCATTCCCCGCTCGACCTTCAGCTGGCCGGCCGATGGTTCGCACCGGACCGCGCTGTCGTTATTCGCCGGACCCAGCGCAACGCCCTGACGCCAGGAGATATTGCTCGCGACGAAGTGCGTTCCTTACCAGCCCCGGGATCGGTCTCGCGCTTGGCCAGCGTGTCCAGCTTGCGTGACGACCAGCCGCGTCGACCTGTCGGCCGACGCTGGGTGCGCCGACATGATCCCGGTCAGCGTCGCCGATCCATGGGCGGTCATGACCGCATGCCATCCGTGGAACTCGATGATATACCCGTGCCCCGACTGAGCTCGGCCTCGCCGCGATGACGCCGCGTTCTGATGATTCTGGCATCGACCGATCCCGAGGAGAGCGAGATGAGTTCGGCCCGCAGCCGTCCAAGGCCGGAGTTCGACTTGGCAGGACGCCCTGCTCCTCGACGAGCAGCTGAACGAGGAAGAGCGGCTGGTGCGCGACACCGCGCGCGGCTACTGCCGAGGACAAGCTGATGCCGCGCGTGCTCGACGGCCAACCGCGCACGAGCGCTTCGACCGCGAGATCATGAACGAGCTGGGCGCAGCTCGGCTTGCTCGGCGCGACCGATCGACGGCTATGGCTGCGCCGGCGCCAGCTACGTCTGCCTACGGGCTGGTCGCGCGCGAGGTCGAGCGGGTCGACTCCGGCTACCGCTCGGCGATGAGCGTGCAGTCGAGCCTGGTCGATGCATCCGATCCATGCCTATGGCACCGAGGCGCAGCGCCAGAAGTACCTGCCGCGGCTCGCCACCGGCGAGATCGTCGGCTGCTTCGGCCTGACCGAGCCCGACCACGGCTCCGATCCCGGCAGCATGATGACCCGCGCCGCGGCAAGGCCGCCGGCGGCTATCGTCTCAACGGCGCCAAGATGTGGATCACCAATGCGCCGATCGCCGACGTCTTCGTGGTCTGGGCCAAGGACGATGCCGGCGCGCATCCGCGGCTTCATCCTCGAGCGCGGCATGAGCGGCCTGCCGACGCCGAAGATCGAAGGCAAGTTCTCGCCTGCGCGCCTCGGTCACCGGCGAGATCGTCATGGACGACGTCGTTCGTGCCGGAGGAGAACCTGCTGCCCAACGTCGCAGGGCCTGAAGGGCCCGTTCGGCTGCCTCAACAACGCGCGCTACGGCATCGCCTGGGGCGCGCATGGGCGCCGCGGAGTTCTGCTGGCACGCGGCGCGCGACTATACGCCTCGACCGCAAGCAGTTCGGCCGGCCGCTCGCCGCCAACCAGCTGATCCAGAAGAAGCTCGCCGACATGCAGACCGAGATCGCCCTCGGCCTGCAGGCCTGCCTGCGCGCTCGGCCGGCTCTGACGGACGAAGGCCGCGCGCGCCCGGAGATGATCTCGCTGCTCGAAGCGCAACAACTGCGGCAAGGCGCTCGACATCGCCCGCGGTCGCCCGCGACATGCACGGCGGCAACGGCATCTCCGACGAGTTCCACGTCATCCGCCATGTGATGAACCCTGAGGCCGTGAACACCTACGAGGGCACGCACGACATCCACGCGCTGATCCTCGGCCGCGCGCAGCTGGGGCCTTCAGACGCGTCCGGGGAGTCGCGCGCGCCGGATCTTCGTCAGCCCGGGCTGGCCCGGGCATGACGACCGGTGTTCACTTAAGCACCCGCACCGCTTCCAGGAAGACTCTCCAATCCTCGCCGCCCGCAAGGAGCCTGCGGCAGCTGGCTCGGCCAGACTGTCGGCCGCGCGCGCGCACTTCGCCGGCCGCGGCGCCGGTGAGGTCCGCCGCCTGCGTGACGCCGGTGATGTTCTCGTCCACCGATGCCGTGCCTTGCGCCGCCTCCTGCACGCTGCGCGCGATCTCCTGGGTCGCGGCGCTCTGCGCACCGACCACCGCCGCGGAAACCTGCGCGGTGATCTCGTTGATCTTGTCGATGGTCTCGACGATCGAGCGCGGATCGCCGCCACGGATTCTGCCGGTGACCGATCGCACCGCGGCGATATGCGCGCCGATTTCCTCGGCTCGCCTTGGCGGTCTGGTTGGCGAGGGTCTTCACCTCGGCCGCGACTACGGCAAAGCCCCCGCCCGCATCGCCGGCGCGCGCCGGCTTCGATCGTGGCGTTGAGGGCCAGCAGGTTGGTCTGCTCGGCAATGTCGTTGATCAGGCGCACCACGCTGCCGATCTTCTCGGTCGCGGCACTCAGGCTCCTCGACCAGCGTGTTGGTCGCCTTGCCTGCTCCGGTCGCCCTGCCGCGACCGCGGTGCTGTTTCCGAGCTGACGCCCGATCTCCTGCACCGAGGCCGCCAGCTCCTCGCTGGCGCCGGCCACCGCCTGGACGTTGACGGTCGCGGCGTTCGACGCCTTGGCCACCGTCTGCGCGCGGTCTGGCGGCGCCGCTCGCGGTGTCGGTCATGCGATCCCGCGGTCGCGCGCATCTGCGCGACCGCGTCCGACACATCGGTCAGGATCCCGGACACCGCGGCAGCGAAGCTGGCTGGTGAGCTGCGGCGACTTGCGTCGGGTGCTGCCCGCCTCGCGCGTCGGCCTGCTCCTCCTTCCGCCCGGGCGTTCGAGCCTGCGGGCCGCGGACTCATGTTCTCCTTGAACACCGCGAGTGCGCGCGCCATCGCGCCCATCTCGTTCGGCAGATTGCGCGCCCGGCACCGCGGCCTCGAGATCGCCGCCGGAAAGCCGCGCCCATCGCCGCCGTCAGGCTGCGAGATCGGCACGGTCAGGGGCGCGGATCACGATCGAAGGCGACCACGCCCGCCGCCAGGAGGCCGCCAAGTCCCGAGCGCCGCCCGTGACGAACACCAGCAGCCGCGAGGCGTCGATGATCCGATAGCCGTCCTGCTCAACCGTCGGCGATCGACCAGCCGCCATGGCGCTGGCCATTGCTGTCGGGCTTGCTGCCGAGGAGGTCGAGAATCGCATCGGAAGCCGGCACGACATCGCTCTTCAGCTTCGCCTGGGCGAGGTCTCCATTGATCGAGGCGCGGATCTTCTGCATCGTCCTGGCAAGATGACGCCGAGCTTCCCATCTGCTGCTTCATCATGCCGAAGGTGACTTGTTGGCCCTTGCAAAGAGCGGCGAGAGCTTCGAGTTTGGCCAATGCGCACGTTGCCGATGGTCCAGTTCGTAGGCGGCGACGAACTCTTGTCATGGTCATCATGCGGATGCTCTCATGGCGATGGCGAAGGCCTGGCGCAGATCGACAGTGTGACCAGCAGTCTTTGTGCTATCGTTGGTCGGCTGGGTTCTGCTCTTCATTGGTCAGTGGCGGCGAGGCCAAGTTTGCGATCACCGCCTGGGCACCTTGGCGTCCTTGCCGAGCTTCGCCAGCGCCGGCTGCTCCTGCCGCTGTGCGCGACCGTTCCGGTCCTGCTGCGCGGCTTTGAGCTTGTCGAGCAGCGCCTTCGCTCGATCCCAGTCCGCCTTGTCCGCGCCTGATCCCAATCCTGCTGCAGCCCATCCAGCTTCTGGCGGTCCCGGTCGATTTCGTCCAGGTCGCGGCCCGCGCCGCCTTAGATCCATTGCCGCTGAGCATCCAATCGCGGAGGGCAGCGGTCGAAGCCTGGACGTTGGCGACCAGGCGGTTGCCGGTCACAGGCTGGGTAGGCGCTCGGCCACCATCGCGAGCAATACGTAACCAACGAAGCACACC
>ERZ1370068.1113-contig-11016_pt1 | contig 47576 bp, 45 predicted proteins | sample MGYA00561227_ERZ1370068 | MGnify/ENA primary metagenome ERZ1370068 (study PRJEB38410, sample SAMEA6850437) | metagenome | study: Metagenomic assessment of the ecological functions of the soil: analysis of the soil microbiota associated with the... | reverse complement strand
GCCGCTTCGTTCAGTTTGCGTATTGCTCCCTGGATACGGCGCCTGGTTGGGGAACTCTGCTGGCACCTGCGGATGAAGAATTACGGGTTGGCCGTAGTGCCAAACCTTGATCCGACAAAATCAGTCGTGTGCCACCGGATGGATGCGGCGAGTCGTGCCGGGTGCCTCGGTCGAGTTGCTACTGGCCACTGACCGACGTGGAGGGAATTGGATTCGGTTGGCGGGGTCGGGCGGTGCAGGTCGAGAAGAATGTTCCCGATGATGAACGCGATCTGGCGGCGCACCACCCTTGTCGCTGTCTCCTTGATGCCACTGAAAAATCACCTGCCCATGTCGGTTGCCCATTGTTACCGGATCCGTCGTATCGCGTCGATGCGGGTCGTTGACATAGGTCGGCGTGAGCATCGTCGACCAGTTGTAGATGACCGCCGTAGCGGTTTCGTGCTCAGTTGGTCCGACCGCCTCTGCCCGCCAGCCCCCACCGATCTGAAGCGCCTTGGCCGTTGTTCGCATAGCGGGTTCCAGGCGAGTCACCATTTCGAACCTCGACGCGCATAGCGTTGCCGAGCTTGGCCGGTTGCACGGCAACGCTCTGCAAGCGGTCACTGGTGCCCTTACGGACCTGTAGCCAGACGAACTCTCTTCCCGGAGTCGTGATGTCGTTACACGGTGCGTACCAGGTCGACCGCTGCACCAGAAGGAACGGTCAGGAGGCCAGGGAAGCCATACAGAGCCATGGAATGGACATAACCTCAAAGGCTCAGAAGTACAGCCGTTGAGGACAAAGGCTAACGGCGGTATCGGTTAGGAGCGACAATGACCGAAGACTGTACCTACGAGACACATTGGCCCGATTTAGCCCACGCTGAATCAGCGCGCAACAGATCTCGGCTGCTCAATCCCAGCCTTTGTCGATCACTGGCCACAGGTACGTTCGACCTCTCGTGGTTCGAGCCCGATCCGCGATGATCCTACCGGTATCGAACGCCCGATGGGTGCACCGAAGCAGAGGGGCCACGCAGTACCCACCGCACGGCCGCGATAGTCGACGCCCGAAGCACTCCTGCCTTGTTAGCCAAGGCCCGCGGGCGCCACGAAGTAGCGAAACCCGTCTCGCCGTTGCCACAATCCGGCCCGCTGATGCGATTCTCTGCCGGCTCTCAGCGGTTTCCGGCACGACGCCGCTGCCTCGCCGTCGAGGTCGATCACATCGAAGGCGATCGCCGGTTCGCAGTCCGATATTGGCGGCGGTTGGATGCGCTGTCCACCATGCACGGACTCTGATCAACATCAGTGGTGGTCGTGGAGTGCGGCCGCCATTTCTGTGGAGATTAACGGCTGCTTCGAGCGCGCGCCCAGGGGAAGCACATCCGGTCGCCGTATTGCCCTGGCGTGGGCGAAATGGCTCTCGCTACAAGTGATTATGCTGCGTTAAGCAGCCTTCGCGGTCTGCCATGTTGGCAAGACGTACCGTCGAAGTGAGTTGCCTTCGCGCGATCAGCTATTGCCGGACGAGATCGGCGGCTTTGATCACTTCTGCGTATCGGGAGCATGCCGTCCTAACCACTGTTGGCTCGCCACGCAAGTCGAGCGTGCGCGCGTCCAGGCCGATTCGCGGCTCACCTCAGTGGGCGGATTCACTTCCCGGCGATCACTTTGCCGTATTGATTCTGGATCAGATCACCGCCAGAACATTCGACCACGCCACTTCGACTCTGGATGGAAGGGGGCCATGCCGTGTTCAGACAGAGACCGTAGGTTTCGCGCAAATCAAGTGAATCCACAGAGACAAATCGCGTCAGGTACCGGATTTTCAATGGCCCATTGATTTCAGCTTCGCGAGTTGAGGCCGTAACGGGGAGGCTCGGCTGATGGCGCGGCAGCGAGGCCTGGACCTGGCGCAGTCTCCTGCTGGTTTCCCTAACCGCGCATGTGTCCGCCAGTCGTTTTGAAGGCGGGACCGGGGATAGTGCAGGTAAAGCCACCTCTCCGCACTGAAGGGTCTCGGGGCATTCGAAGATAAAGGGTGCTCGAATGCCGAAGATCACAATCGTTGTCGACGCGATGGCTCCAGTGCCGGCTCACTGACTCCACCGCCAGCAGATCCGCCTCTAGGCAATCGAAGCAGCGCGACGATCTTGTGCTCGTGCGCTACAACAACAGGACGCCGGGGAGCGAGCTGATGAACTCCCGCAGAACCCGCAACAGCGGCAAGGCACCCATTTCAGGAACCTTGAAGCTCTGCTCGAATAGCGGGACTTAGGCGATCGCTTTTATCCGCAGGGTACCTACGTCATCCAGTATGCGGCGACGTACAGGTTCAACAACCTGCGGCGCACTCATACGACCGGTCAGGTCACTGCACAGGGACTGCTTTCTCCTTGACAACACGAGCAACTTCACCCCGTTGGACACGCCAAACAAGTTTGCCATCACCGGCGGTACGCGGACGCTATGACGAGGCCCGTGGAGAGGTCTCTGAGCTGCAGGCAAACCAACGACAACAGCTTGGAGATAGTGGTGTGACCGAGCGCCCAGCTTTGTTGCGTAAATCCCTTCTGCTGGAAGGTGAAACTCCATATCTGGGTTTGATCATCAGCCCTCAAAGCAAGCACCGCTTCCTGGCGTGGTTCACTCATGAAACTGAGGCACGGGCCAGATTGGCGCGAGGATTGATCATGGTCACGGTCTATCGAGCCCAGGACGGCTGGCGCTGGCGAGCTCGTGCCGGGGAATGGCGAGAGGGCTGGCTCCTTTGAAGGCAAACGTACCCTCACCTGGTGGATCAGGGACGCATTGTGGACGCACCTTCGCTGGGCTGCCGCGGCGCTGCATCAGGCCGAGCGGACCTATGCCAGCGAGCCGCACCACCGGAGGCGGCCGGATGGCGGGGGTCCATCCGGCTGACACCGGGATGCAACGCCCAGCAGTCTTCTGGAGTGACGTGCACTTCTTGATGATCGCGGTGAAGCATCTCGGCTTCACGCTGCAGAGGCTCGGCCGAGGCGCTCCCCGGCTGGACAAGGACCTGAGCAAGAACGCCGTCAATTCAGACAGCTCTTGAGCACTGGTGGTGGCGAGCGCGAAGCGCTGGAAGCGTTACCGGGCCAAGCGCACGGCGAGCTGGCACCCGGCGCAACTGGTGGCGGCAGCCGCGCATCTTTCACATCGGCGCAAGATCCGTGATAAACGATGCCGAAGCCGATATTCGCCGGAGTGGAAAGCAGGCTGACCGAGATCAGGCCAGAACTGCTGTTCTGTAGGTCGATCGAACACCATTTGGATAGTCGGTACCGGAAAGACTGGAAAGCGGTACCGGAAGTACCACGACCGACCATGCGCAATGCGCAAGGTGACCACTGACCTCATTCCAGCGAGAATGCCCGCGCCGAGTGTTCGAGAGCTTGTTCCGAGGCTTATATTCGCGACGATCAGCTTCACCAGACGATCTCGCGAACAGGGTTGGTTACTTCTGGCGCGATGGCGAAGGACGGCGAGATAGCGGAAGACATGGCGCCGGGGCGAACATCGAAGCTAAAATTGGGTGTGGTTCTTACGACCATGATTGATCTTGATGGCGGCGCGCGATCGATTATATTGGAACAAGCGCTCTGGAAGTGAACCGGCGCAAGGACGCTATGGTAATTTTTCTTAGCAACAGCGCGCAGGGATGGAGCAGCCAAGGGGTCTTCACACACTGGGATCAACGACCATGATCGACATCGTCCTTGCCCCATTGAGCCACACAGATCTGCAAATAGGGGGCTTGGGCCTTTCCTCAGCGAACTCTCACTGCGGAGGCGTCCCACCCAGAGGTCGATGAGCCAGTCCAACCGCGCGGACGGCATCGAGGCGGCGTTGATCGCGACCGCCGGGGCTGGATGTGGCCGCAGCGCGAACAGGCGCAGAGTGCTATGTGCTTTGCTGCCTCACCTATAGACACGTCGTACACCGTGCATGCGCCCCCCTCAGGCGTTCCGGGCTTGGTTTGACTCATACTCTGCGGCGCGTGGACGTTGAGCGCACCGCCATCCGTCAGGCTCGCCCCCGACAGTGGCGCGAGCGCCTCACGCCTCTGCACGTTGGCCCAGCACTGAGGCCATCAGCGTCCTGCGGCACCATCATCAGTCACTTGCGGCGCACGCCCACCCGGGCCGAGATCACTGCGGCGCGCCGCGCGCCACGCCCATCGCCTCGCAGCCAATGGGCGAGCGGCCGACATTCTCCGCATCGAGACCGCCTGGCTTGGAAGGCGCGCGGAGGCGCGGTGCGTATCTGATCCTTGCTCGGCCGGGAAGCCGCTCACGCCAGAGCGGGTTACTCTCGCACGAGCAGTTCGGACGCCACCCATATCCCAGGAAAGCAACCGCCGTCCGGTTCAGAGCCGACAGTGATGGCGCAAGGGAAGCTTGGCGACGGCCGTTGAGCTGCTGGCCGCCGCTATCCGAGAGCCATACCGCTCGATCGTCTCGAGCCAGGCGCCAGACCCCAGGCGACTGGCCATCACCAGGTCGAGAGCCACTCGAAATCCTGCCGACAAATCGATCCGCCACCTCCAGACGGGAGATCCTGATCGACGCCTGCGTCGAGCTCCGCCGAAGAGCTGGTCTCGCGCCCTGCCTCGCTCGCCCTCTGCCGGTCGGGATGAGAAGGCCCTGTGTCGGTGCTGCCTGAAACCGGCTCGGGTCCCGCTCTGCTGTTGAGTGGACTTCGGCCTCGACGCGCTCCCGCTGCCGGCCGCCGTGCGGCCCGATCTTTTAAGATCTTGACGCCGGCAGGTGTTGATTCGAAGACTATCCACAGGTTTTGCCCGGTGGGGGCATATCCCGAGAATCCCGTTTTACTGGCGATGTGACTGCAGCCTCTGCTCCGGTGTGTACTCGACCGGTACTCCACCAGAAGTGGCGGACAGGAGACGGGCAACGGTTGATCATTTTCGTGCCGAGAAGGATCACTAGATGCCGAAAATCTTGGAAGGGTGAGAAAGACCTAGATCAGCTCGTACAGCCCGCACTGACACACAGGATGTGTGTCTGTGGTGCCCCGGCACGGTGCCGCAACACCACCGGGGCCGAGACCTCTGCCGAAACTGAGACCAGGAGAGTCCCGGTGCCAAACCGTATCGAACTCGCTTCCGGCGAGATCGCCCAGGACGCTCGAATCAGCGTCAGAACTGAACCCCAGTGAAGACCGCTGCAGCGCCTCATCATACGGCCGCGGAAACCGCCGACAGCCGTTCGTCCGGCGAAGTTGGCAGGATGCGTCGCGGCAGCCTGCCGCGTGTTGAGCAATGCCGTGCTCGAATTAGCCGCGCGGCGGGGCCGGAAGGGCTGGTACAGCCCCAAGCTGAGGGACTGGTGCACATCGCCCGGAGTTATCCTCACGCGCCGCCCGGCCCAGGTGCCCGATGGCCGCTTCAGAGGCTGGAACAACCGGAGGATCATGACAGCGGCAGGACGGGTCTGCAGACGGGTCTGAAAGGCTCGTCCGGAAATCGATCGGGAAGAGCCGGGGTCGCTGTGCGATCTTCTTCTTCCTGAGAGACCGCCTGAGGTTCCAGCACGCGATCTGTCCGCAATTTGTGCAGACTCACTTCCGACTGGCGATGTCCTGCGCGGCCACCCGCTCAACCCTCGGAAATGGTGCCGTTCATGATCACATCGCCTGGGCCACCACGAAGACGCTTGCCATCACTGGCGTTGTTGTCAGCAACGGCATCCGAGACCTTCGGCACGCACGGGAACGGCCCAGCGCGGCCAAGCTGCGGCCCGCTTGTCGCAGGTGCCTCGGAGTCGGGCACAGATGATCAGCGGCCGCAGCCGCTGCTCTGCGCCAAATCGCAAAGGTTCTGATTTCGCCCGTCGAGTGAGAACTTGCTGGGTTCTTGGTGGCACTGGTCTTTAGCGGCTCTATGCACTCAGGAACGAAGTCCTGCCACAGATGTTTGCGATTTCAGTCCAGCTCAGCCTGGCCTGTGCGAGCTCCACGAATTCGGGCGTGGCGGCGGAGTTGAGCCGGGGGGCCGCCGCGACGCATGGTGACACCCGCGTCCATGTGAGCTGATCGCTGACTTTGGTGGCCCAATGAACGGCTAACTCCGCACGGATCTGGCGTAGGGTACGCCTCTAGGCGTACAGCTCGGCGACACCCTTAATGTCGACGGCGCGCCTCGAAGGCGGCCAGCCGAAGCGGCCTATGGCAGTTGGTGTCAATACCCGACCACAGATCCATGACCAGGGTTTCTGGCTGAGCTTGGGGTACGCAGCTGACTAGGTGCGACGCTCGTACCTCGCTCGATGTACCCCCAGATCTGCGCTCACCGGGGACGAATCGGGTGACGTCTATGCCGCCAGCTTCTCCGTGTCATCACACGGAAGGAGCTCATGGTGAGCGTTGAACACAACTGGGGTTGCACGACGAGGGCAACGGGTTGTTGGCGCATGCCGGGCAGAACTGGGCGTCTTGGACAGACCGGTTCCCGTGCCTGTCGGGTATCGGAGGTGTCGAGGGTCGCTACGAGGCTTGGTTGAGAGCAGCTGAGCCGGCTGAAGCTGATGAGGTTCTGCGCGCGCTGGTGACCTCTCGCCTCGCCGTCTGGCGGCGATGACGCATCGGCTGCGGCGATGGTGGCGTGGGCGCTGTTGCCCGGCGCGTCTGTGCTGCACGCAACGGCTGCGGACGCTGTCGCCGCGGATCGATCAAATTGTCGCCGGCTCAGCTGTGGATTGAGATCCGGACGTTCCGTGGCAGCGATTGCTGCAGGTCGCAGCGAACATTTTGGCTAACACACGCGACCGGGGTGCTGCGGGAGTGTGGTGCGCGCATCGGCAGATTGAGCGCGTCGATCGGACGTGGAGCAGCGTGCGCCTGATCGACCCGACCGCAGTCTTTTTGGACCAGGGTCTGCGCGCAAGACGATGCGGCCCGGTCGGCTGCCCACGAGCTACGCGCCGAGGTGCTGGAGTGGGCCCCGCGCCGTGAACGTCATCTTCCGACTCCGGCTGGTCGCTTCGCTGAGCCTTTGAAGACCGGCAGGTTGCTTTGGCCCGGCCAGGACCGGGCGTGGTTCGTGCGGGCTGATGGCGAATCGAGTTGATGCCGCCGACAGCTGCAGCCGATCCGGCTGGGAATGTCGCCCATTACGGTGCGCCGCCGAGCCCGCAGGGCCATCACCTGCACCCGGCCGACGCCTGCGCCGCTCCACGGGCAACGCAGCCTGAGCTTGGACGGCCGCCAGAGGGACCGATTCCACCTTCGGTGGGTCGGAGGTGATGACGTGACTAGAATCAGTGGGATGCGCAAACGGCAGAGATCGCCCGGCTGATGGACTGAGGCCGACGGCGAGGACGCGGCGGTTCAGCAGCTTGAAGCTGAAGTGGCGGCGAGTCGAGCAGGCGATCCATGCCGCCGCCGAGGCTGCGCCCAGAGGACCTTCACGCGCCATCAGAGCTTCGTGAAGCACTCGAACCCGCGGCGCGAGCGGGCGCAGGAGTCGGTGTCGCGACCGCGGCCGTGGACTCGTCGGGCCGTGTCCGTGCCGGAGTTGCGGCGCGCCTGGCGGGCGGTGCAGGCCGGAAAGTTTTCGGCAAGAATCGCCGGCTGCGGCCGCCAGGGCTCGATGCGGTTCCCAATTCGCCGACCTGGGCGCCGGGAACGCTGAGCGGATCCGCCGGTGGTTGCATGTGCGGCCGCGTCGGGGGCTTCGACCATCGCTCTCGCGGTGGCGGGCGCCGCCGGGAGCTCCCGCGCGGATTCTCGAATGCCGGTCCGGCGCCACCCTCCCGGTCTGGCGGCGAGCCAGGCCACGGCAGGAACTCGGCCCGACATCCGTCGGGTTGGCAACGCGGCATACGCGGAGACGTTCTACTCGAAAGAGCTGGCGGCCTCCCTGACTCGTGTCGACGAGGTGCCCCCTTCCTTCCGTGCCTGATCGGCCGCTGGCGCTCACGGTTCTCGATGTCGGCTGGGATTTGCGACATGTCCTGGACGTCTCCTCCTGGATAGGCGGGCAGATCAAAGACGGCTGGCGTTGTTGTGGTTGTTACTCGCGCCACTATCCCGGCCTGCTTCACCTGGAGACCACGCTGAGCCTGCTGACCAGAGTTCGGCTGTCGCAGCGATGCTCGGTTCACCCTGCTAGACGGTGGTCCAAGGCGGTATGGCAGTCCAGCGGTCCCGCTGACTAAAGCTCGACGACAGCGGCCGGCTCGTCGTCATTCCGCACGATTCCCGGTTGGCGGCGGTGGGCCCGGACTCGCGCCCGCTACCGCGGCAGTTGTTGAGGCCGCACACGCCATCTTGGAACTGGACCGGCTCTGCGATGCGACAGGCCCACTGATGCCGGATCTGTTTGCAGCCTCGGTGGTGGCGATGGAAATCTGCCCGATCGCGCCCGGGCAATGCCCAGAAGTATGTGGACCAGATCACCGGCTACGTGCTGTGGGTGTCGGGGTCTCTGTTTCGTGGTCGCGGTGATGGTGTCGATCGGCGCCATCGTTGCGCGGTCGGCTGTTCTCCATGCCGCACGCCTCGAAGGTCGGCGTGATCAGCATCGTGGTGGTGTTCTTCTGCGCCATCGCCTACATGGTGCTGCCGGGCCTGGTCGACTCGCTCATGGGTTCGGGCTGTATCGGCGGCGGTGGCAGCCAGCCCTCGGCCGAAGGCGACGACCAGTGACGCAGCGGGACTCAGACAGGTTGGCGGCTGGGGCCGCCGACGGCTGCTGATGATCTTGGCCGCGGTGGCGTTGATGATCTTGTCACTCGTCTTTGGCTTGATCATGGTTGCGCATCATGCGGCCACGCAGGTGTGGCGTGCCGACGGCACCGGCGGGGATCCGGCGATCGACCGACCGTCAGCACCGCTCAAGGCCGGTTTCTCGGGATGCCATCGCCGCCGAGCCCATGCTTGAGGTTCAACCCGCCGACTCCAGACCGACCGCGCCAGCGGCGATCGCCGGGCCCAGTCGATCCGAGATCCCGCCGTCGACGGATCCTGGGCCGGCCGGGGTGCCGACCGGCTTCCTGCACACCTGCGGAGGGTGCCGTTGGCCAGCTGGCAGCCATCGAGGTCACCGTTCTACAGGGCATGTCCATCCCGTCACTCAACGATGTCTACACGGCGCTGGGCATTGCCGGGCGGAGTCGGGGTCGAGCGCTGGCAGATGACGGCGAATGTGCAGGCCTTCCTCGCTGCGCGCGGATGGGTCAGGAGAAGGACCTGTCGGCCAGCGTGATGGCTGTCCCAGCGGCCGGCCAGATCAAAGGGGTCGACGGTCCGGATTGGGCTGGTTGCCTGCGTCCTGTTGGAGATCCGCGCCACGATCACGCGTGGAGGCCCGGATGGGCTACGGCTACTGCGAACGGATGCAGTGGCAGAACGGGCGGTGGATGATCGCCCCCGGACCGCCGCCGGCGAACGCCCCGTCCACCTGGCCGGGCAGTGAGCTCAGCATCCAGGCCGGCTGGCGCAGCTGGATCGACGCGGGGGAGGGATGAGCGTGGGATCCACGACGATCTGCATCAATCCGTTCAAGTACCTGGCCGAGCGAGGCCGGCAAGGTTATCGCTGACGGTTGGACCTCGGCGATGCTCGGCCTGTGGAACGCCGGCCTGTGGGCGCTGCGGCTGGTGCTGAACATCATCGACTCGCTGTTGACACCTCGACCTGAGCGACGAATGGGCCCGGCGCGGTCGCTTATCGCACCACGTTCTGGCTCGCGGGCGCGCTCGTCGTTGGTCATGTTGATGATCCAGCTCGGGTTGGCGGTCGATTCGCCGCAGCGGCAAATCTTGGCGGTGGTGCTGCTTGGGCCTGGGCCAGTTCCTGGTGGTGTGGGCGGGCTGGATCGGGTTCGGTGTCGCCGTCGTGGTACGCCTGCGGAGGCCTGACCCGGGCTTTGATGGAGAGCGCTGCTGAACGTCACCAGCTGGTCGAGCTGGCAGCCGTGGCAGCCGTTCAGCGTCGAGCGACATCACCGACGGCACCGTCGCCACGGTGCTCGGGATTGATGGGGCTGTTCTTGTGGCTGGCCGCGATCGCGCATCTGCTGGTGATGATCACCCGCAGCGCCGCGTTGATCGTGCTCGCCGCCGTCACACCGCATCGCTGCGGCCGGCCTGGTCACCGAGGCCGGACAGGACCTGGTTGTGGAAGAGCCTGCGCTGGTTTATCGCCGCCGCTTTTGCGCCGGTGTCGATGGTGCTGATGCTCGGCATCGGGGTGCAGATCACCACCGGCGTCGCGAACGGCCTGGCCGAACAAGATCGAGCAGGCGATCGGCACCGCACTGCCCGGGGTGATCTTGATCCTGATCGCCTCCGTCGCCCCGGCGGCTTTGTTCAAGCTGTTGGCTTTCGTCGATCCCGAACACCAGCTCCGGCGCTGCGTTGCGTCTCGGTCTGGCTGAGGCAGGTGGCTTGCGCGGGCTGTTGAGCAACGGTGCCGCGGACGGCGGTGGCGGGTCGGCGGTGGGGGCTGATGGCCGTTCGGAGGGTGAGGCGGCATCCGGAGGATTCGACGAATTCTCGGCTGAGCCAGGCCAAAGCGGCCTGATCGCCGTGGTGGCGCACGGCGCCCGAACCCGCTCTACCGCGAGGCCGAGCTCGTTCGCCGGCGCCCGCGGACATCGCCGCGCGGCTGAAGGGCGACACGCTGCCTGCGGCGCGGCGAGGACAGCCCGGAGGACACGCTGCGGCGACAAGGCTCACGCGCGAGGCGATCTGGCGCTGCGTCACGCCGCGCTGGCAGCGGCATCTCGAGCGGCTCCTCGAGCGCGAGCGCGACGTCGACGCGGTCGATCGTCTTCACCGTGCCGATGGCGCACTTCCGCGGCATCCCGACGCGCCTGCGCGAGCGCTTCGGCGTCCCGGTCGTCTTCTACGACGGCGACGTGCCGATGAGCCTGCCCGGAGTTCGGCGGCATGGACACCGGCTTCAACTACTACCACGGCGCCGATCCGTCCGAGTACGACCTCGTCGTCTCGAACTCCGAGGGCGGCCTCGACGCGGCTGCGCGAGCTCGGCGCGCGCCGCGCGGAGGCCGTCTTCTGGGCCGCCGACCCCGAGCTCTTCCAGCCCGCATGCCGGTCGAGAAGGAGCACGACGTCTTCTTCTACGGCTACGGCGACAAGTTCCGCCGCGAGTGGATGCAGGCGCTCGTCGGCGAGCCAGTCGCGCGCGCTGCCCGACGATCGACTTCGCGCTCGGCGGCCGCGACTTCCGCGGCGACATCGGGCCGCGCGCGCTGATCGGCGACGTGCCGTTCAACGTCTTCGCCCGCGCGATCTCGCGCGGCGCGGATCAACCTCAACATCACGCGCCGCTCGCACGCGACCGTCTACGCGTCGTCGACGTGCCGGCCGTTCGAGCTCGCGGCGTCGGGCGCGGCGATCGTCTCGAACCCGCACGACGGGATCGAGCGCTGGTTCGAGCTCGGCAGCGAGCTGCTCGTCGTCGACGACGCCGACGAGGCGGCTGACGGCGCATACCGCGAGCTGCTCGACGATCCGGCGCAGGCCGAGGCGATGGGCCGCCGCGCGCGCGAGCGCGTGCTCGACGAGCACACCTACGCGCACCGTGCGCGGCAGCTCCTCGAGCTCGTCGGCCTCGGAGTCGGAGGCCGCATGTCGACTGAGGTCGCCGAGTGCGCCGGCCGCGCGACGCGATCGCGCGGCTCGCGGCGCTGCGGCGCATCGCGATCGTCCCGCGCTGCAACGAGGAGCGAGACGTCGGCCGCGTGATCGACGAGCTCCGCGCCTTCGATCCCGGGCTCGACATCGTCGTCGTCGACGACGGCTCGACCGACCGCACGGCCGAGGTCGCCGCGCAGCGCGGGGCGCACGTGATCTGCGCTGCCGTTCAACCTCGGCATCGGCGGCGCGGTGCAGACGGGCTTCCGCTACGCGTTCGAGCAGGGCTACGACATCGCCGTGCAGCGTCGACGGCGACGGCCAGCACGATCCGGCCGCAGCTCGCGCGCGATGCTCGAGCCGGTGCTCGCGGGCGAGGCCGACATCGTCGTCGGCTCGCGCTTCGCCGGCGGCGACCGGCTACCGCTCGTCGCGTCGCGCCGCGTCGGCATCCGCATGCTCGCGTGGGTCGTCTCGCGCGATCGCGCGCCAGCAGCGTGACCGACCCGACGTCCGGCTTCCAGGCCGCTGAACCGGCAGGGCATCGCGCTGTTCGCCGCCGACTACCCGCACGACTACCCCGAGGTCGAGGCGACGGTGATGGTGCTTCAAGCACCGCCTGCGCCTGCACGGAGGTGCCGGTCGAGATGCGCGAGCGCGAGCGCGGCGCGCTCGTCGATCACGCGCGCTGCGCTCGGTCTACTACATGGTCGAAGGTGCTGCTCGCGATCTTCGTCGGCCTCTTCCGCCGCAACGTCGTCCCAGCAGGAGGACATCGCGATGACACCGCTCGCCGTCTCGATCGCCGCGGCGGTCGCGTCGCTTCCTGCTGCTCGCTCGTCGTGCTTCGAGCTGATCCGCTCGCGGCGGCTGCGCGAGCGCTACGCGCTGCTCTGGCTCGCTGACCGGCGTCGTGCTGCTCGTCGCTCTCTCGGCGTGGCGCGACGGGCTCAACACGATCGCGGGCTGGTTCGGCGTCGCAGGCTATCCGCCGGCGATCCTCGTCGCGGTCGGCGCGCTCTTCATCCTCGCTCGTGCTGCTGCACTACTCGACGGTGATCTCGCGGCTCTCCGACCAGAACACGATCCTCGCCCAGCGCCTCGCGCTGCTCGAGCAGCAACAGCGGGAAGGCGTTACGGAGACCGTCACCGCTGACCGGGTGGACTGACGGCATAGATGTCACCAAGTGACGGATCGTTCAGCCAGTTGGCAGCGATCCCGATGCGGTACGACCAGCTTCCGGAGCCAGGTCGATCGTCGAACGACGGCGCGCGAAGCCGATCCCACCTCGTCCACGTAGAGCTGGCAGTTGTCGGACGAGTTGCCGAAGCCTCCCGGCAGCAGACGCTGCCGTCGCCGGAGCCCTTGCGCGCAACACCCGATAGAAGATCGCCGTGCCGGCCACCGGACGCCGGACGCGCCAGTCCAGGAGTGCACGACCGCCCCCTTCGGTCGTCGCCGAGAGTCCGACTGCAGGAGACACGGGATGAGGCTATCGCCGAGGCGAACGCCTGCCGGCCACCGTCGTGCAGGCGGGGCGTTGCTGCAATGACGCCGAGGGGCAGAGCTGCGAACGCCAGCACGGCGACGGCCGAAGGCGATCGTGAGCTTGCGGCCGGCCGGCAGGGGCGTGACGCGTTCCGGGCGGGCGCGGACCCGGGCACAAGGAGCACGATCGCGGCCGCGAGCAAGAGATATGCGGGAAACGCCGGCATCGAGGATGCGGAAGAAGCTTGCATCCTCGATCGACGCCGGAATGTACGTCCCCTTGGCGAGCAGGAAGACGATGAACCAGCTGCCGATGAGCAGGAAGGCGCGCCGAGACCGTCGCGAGCGAGCGCGATCGCTGCCCGCGACCGGGCAGCCATTCCATGACGCGTGCGGCCCAGAAGTGCTCCGCGCAGCGCGTCGAGCACCTGGTGCAGATGAGCCCAGCTGTTCAGGCTCGGGCTGTGGATTCGGTGGAGCAGGTCCCGAACTCCGGACGCGAGCTGCACCGTACTCGCGCGGTGCAGCGGCGAGCTCGCCCAGCCCGCGGTACTTCCAGAGCGCGAGCGTCACGACGCGCGGGCGCGAGGCCGACCGCGAACGCGCAGGCGCGCGCCGCCGTTCGACGACCAGCAACAATGCGCGGCGCGACGAGAAGATCGAGTTCGACGGCTTGATCGCGATCGACCAGCCCGCCGGCCAGCCTGCGGCTGCGCCGGCTGCCACCCGGCCGCGTCGACTGACGCGCGAGGCAGAAGTAGGCGGCAGACCGAGGAGTGCGACCGTTGCGGGAAGTCCGGCACCGAGCGTCAGTCCCAAGAGCTGCGGCAGCGTCAGCTCGGTGTACTTCTGGTGGTAGCCCGGCTCCACGAACAGGATTCCGAGGTAAGGCAAGCACGATCAGAGCAGCGCGGCGAAGTAGCCGAACAGACCGGCCGAGCGATCCGCGGCTCGCGATCCCGTAGACGCACAGAAGCGCGACCGGCAGCAGGATCACGCGTGTTGCAGGACGACGATGGCCGGGCAGCGCCGAGACGAGGCTCGCCCGGCGAACCACGAGATCGGCAACAGCATGATCGACCAGCCGTAGCCGACGTAGGCGGGCGGCGGGTGCGCCATGCGCGAGCAGGTATGCACCGGAGTAATGCCAGAGCTGGTCGCCGCCCGCGTAGTAGAGCCAGCCGTTGTGCTTGACGGTCAAGGCGAGGGCTAGGACTGCCAAGCCACTGCGATCGGAGCAGCGCTGCCCGAGCACGTAGGCGGGCCGAATCGAGCTGACGAGCCTCGCGCTGCGCCTGCAGTCGCCACACCAATCGCCTCGACGCTGGTGTGCGCGGCGACACGGCTTGCGAGCTCACGCCTGCGCGCCGGCGGTCGCGCCGGCGTGCTCGCGGTACCACGCGATCGTCCGCTCAGGCCCGTCGCGCAGCGGCGTGCGCGCCTTCGAAGCCGAAGAGCTCACGGCGCGCGGCTCGCATCGAGGCTCCGGCGAGGCTGGCCGTTCGGCATCGAGGTGTCCCACCTCGATCTCGCCGTCGAAGCCGACGAGCTCCGCGATCTGCTCGGCCAGCTCGCGGATCGAGATCTCTGCCACCGGTCGGGTTCACCGGCTCGGCTCCGTCGTAGCCGTTCAGCGGCCAGCACGAGACCTTCGACGCAGTCGTCCACGTAGAGAAACTCGCGCGTCGGCGAGCCGTCGCCCCAGAGCGTGACGCGCTCGGCGTTGTCCAGCATCTTCCGGATCAGCCCGGGAATGACGCGCGACGTCTCGAGGTCGAAGATTGTCACGCGGCCCGTACAGGTTTGCGGGCAGCAGGAAGATCCGTCGAGCCCGTACTGCTCCGCGATATGACTGCGCGCCGACGAGGATCGACTTCTTCTCGGCGACGCCGTAGGGGCGCGTTCGTCTCCTCGGGATAGCCGTTCCAGAGATCGTCCTCGCGGAACGGCACGGGCGCGAACTTCGGGTATGCGCACACGGTGCCGGCGATGACGAGCTTGCCGACGGCCGTGTATCGCGCGAGAGCTCGAGGCACGTGAGCGCCCATCATCAGGTTCGCGTACCAGAAGCGGCCCGGGATTCACCCGGTTCGCGCCGATGCCGCCCACCTCGCCCGCGAGGTGGAACACGCGCTCGGGCCGAGCCTCGTCGAACAGCCGGCTCGGCGTCGTCCCACTTCGTCAGGTCGTAATCGGCGCGCCGCGCGACGACGGACGTCGTGACCGTCGGCCTCGAGGCGCTCGACGAGGTGCGAGCCGAGAAAGCCGCCGCCGCCTGTGACGAGGATCTTCATGCGGGAGCGCGCGTCTGGTCGACGAGCCAGTCGACGCGGCCGATCCAGCGCTGCGCGGTTCTCGGCGTACCACGCGATCGTCCGCGCGACGCCGTCCTCCCACGAGACGTGCGGCTCCCAGCCGGTCTCGCGCGTTGGAGCTTCTCGTAGCCGACGCGCAGCGCCATCACCTCGCTCGCGCCCGGCCGGAAGCGCGTCGGCGGTCGAGACGATCTCGCGGCCGGCGTCCCAGTAGCCGCTGCTCCTCGCCGACGCGGAGGATCAGCTCGGCCCAGTCGCGCCATCGAGATGTTCTCGCCCTGGCCGTAGACGTAGACGTCGCCGGGCATGCCCGTGCGCGGCGACGGTCAGGTGGCCGCGCACGCCGTCGGTGCAGAAGCAGAAGTCGCGCAGCGGCTCGAGCTGGCCGAGCTCGATCGTCTCGCGCGTCGAGCGCCTGCGTGATGATCGTCCCGGTGACGTAGCGCGGGTTCTGGCGCGGCCCGTAGTTGTTGAACATGCGCGTGACGACGCCGGGCACGCCGAACGCGTCGTGGTAGTTCATCGTCAGGAAGTCGGCCGCGACCTTCGCGGTCGCGTAGATCGACTTCGGGTTGATCGGCGAGCGCTCGTGCAGGATCAGGCTGCCCGCCTCGTCGAAGTCGTGGTGGTGCGCGACCGACTCGCGCACGTTGCCGTACTCCTCCGACGTGCCGGCGGTGTCGAACTTCTCGAGCTCGAGACCGTGGTCGACGATCGACTGCAGCAGGTTGAGCGTGCCGACCGTGTTCGCCATCACCGTCTCGTACGGGCGGTGCCACGACTCGCCGACGTGCGCCTGCGCGCCGAGGTGGAAGACGTACGGCTTGTCGGGCGCGTCGAGCAGCTCGCGCGATCAGGTAGTCGATCGACGTCTTGTCGGTCAGGTCGGCGAAGATGCACGCGTGAGCTGCTCGCGCAGGTGGCCGATGTTGTTCAGCGCGCCGCTCGAGGTCGCGCGCACGAACGCGTGCGACGTTCGCGCCGAGCTGGACGAGCGCGTCGGTGAGGTGCGAGCCCATGAACCCGTCGGCGCCGGTGACGAGGCAGGTCCTCGCCGCTGAAGAACTCGCCGAAGTCTCGCCGCAGGTCAGCGACGGCATCGTCCGTCCAGGTGGAGTCGTGTTGGTCTGCTTTCATGCAGCGGTGCCCGCCGACGAGCAGCCCAAGGGTAGCCCGGAGCGCGGCCGGAGCGCCGTTCGAAGCGGCGCCTTTACAGGTCTCTCATATGTGATCGTTGAGCCTCGCGGCCGCAGTGGCCGGTGCCTTTCTCGCGCACAAGTTCGGCCGGAGCCGGGAGACCGACGGCTTCATGGCCGCCTACGGCGTCTACCTCGTGCTCGTGCTCGGGGCCCAGGCCTTCCGGATGGTCGTCGTCCCGACCTGACCCGCGCCGAGGCGGAAGGGCGGCTCGGCTCGGAGTTCTCGGGCCTACGCGCTCGCCTTCCTTGCGGTGGCGATCCCGCCACAGTCCTGGCGGCCGCGCTTCTCGCATTTCTGGGGCGAGTTGATCACCGGGCGGCTTCCGGAAGAGTCGGCCGTGGTTGCCGCCGACGCGCTGCCATGGCTCGTGCCGGCGGCGTTCGCCCAGTTGATCGCCGCGCTTGTCGCCAGTGCGCTCGCTGCGAAGGACAGCTACGTGCCTGCCGCTCTCGGCTTCGCGCTCGGGGGCATCGGCGGCGTCGTCTTCTTCGTGCTGGCCGCGGACTCGCACGGCCTCGTCTCGCTTCGCGTGGGGGCTGGCGCTCAACGGCGCGATCGCGATCGGCCTTGCCGATGATCGTGCTGCTCGTGCGCGGGAACAGGCTGCGGCCTGCATCGAGGCGTTCCGCTTCGGCTTGGCTATCGGCTCTGGCGGCTTCTCTGCGGCGCAGCTGTGCCCATTGCGCTGCAGGGCCTGTATCTGATCGCCCTCCGCTTCGCCGCCGGCACGGGCGAGGGCAGCGTCACGAGCCTGTCGTATGCGTATCTGCTCGCGGCGACGTTCATCGAGCGCCACGGCGTTCTCGCTCTCGCTGATCTCGGCCGCCCCGCTGACGCGCCGTGGTGTCGATGCCGAAAGCGCAGCGGCGCACGTCGTGCACTCGGCCTGGGTGTCGCTTGCATTCGTCGGCGCGGCCGCCGGGCTCGTGGCGCTCGCTCGGCGGCCGGATCGTCACCGCGGTGCTCGGGCGACGCATTCTCGGGCAACGTCGGCGACGAGCTCGGCCGGCTCGTCGTGTTCCTCTCGCCGTGGATGGTCGCCAACGCGGCGTTCCTGATCACTGTATCCGCTGCTGTTCGTCATGCACCGGACGCGGCTGCTGATCCCGCTGGCGGTCGGCCGCTGTCGTGATCGACATCCCGATCTCGATCGCCGGACGCGCGCTCTGGGGCCTCACGGGCGTGACGGTCGCGCTCGGCGTCTCGACGCTTGTCGTCGTGCTCGGACTGATGGCCTCGCTCGCGCCGCGGATGCTGTGCGCTGACCGTCGTCGGGCTCGGGCGGCTCTCGATCTGCTCGTCGGGGCGGCGACCGCGCTCGCGTTCGGCGGCGCGCTCGCTCGTTCTCGGCGCGGTGCCCGCGGCGGCGGCGGGCCTGGCGCTCTACGCCGCTCCTGCTCGTGGCGATGCGCCAGCTCGGTCTCGCCCAGGCCTGGCACTACGTGCGCGCCCTCCACTGACAGGCTCACCCCGTACAATCCTCTGAATGTCCGGGCCGGAGGCGAAAAACCCGGCGCCTGCAGGTATTTCCTCGCCGGAGGAGATCGACGTCGCCGCCCTGTTCGACCGGCTCCGCGAGGAGCTTCGACGTGGTGCCGTCCATGAGGACTCGCGGGGCGCCGAATTCGCCTCGACGCGGGCGCTCGCCGAGCGCTTCTGGCCGGTCACCGCCGAGCAGCGTCCGGCCGGCGGCGGCCCGAAGGGTGTCGTCAAGCGGTTCCTGCGCAAGCTCATGCGCTGGTACGTCGAGCCGCTCGCCGCCGACCAGCGGGTCTTCAACGACTCCGTCGCTGAAGCTCGTCGATGCGCTCGTCGGAGCGGGCCGACGCGCTCGCGGCGGCTCGCGCGAGCAGGCGGGCGGCTCGCTGCGCGAGCTGGAGGAACGGCTCGCGCGGCTCGAGCGGCGCGGCTCGCCGCCGGCTGGCGGCAGCCGCGCCTGCGACCGTTGCGGCGCAGCCGGCCGCGGCTGCGGTTCCGGACTACTTCGCGCTTCGAGAGCAGGATGCGCGGCAGCGTCGACTCGATCCGCGAGCGCCAGCGTCGCTACGTCGACGACCTGCGGCGACGCGGCGCCGGTGCTCGACGTCGGCTGCGGGCGCGGCGAGCTCGCTCGGTCTGCTGCGCGAAGCCGGGCGTCGAGGCGCGCGGCATCGACGCCGACGCCGACATGGTCGCCTACGCGCGCGGCGACGGGCCTCGACGTCGAGCAGGCCGACCTCGTCGAGTACCTCGAGGCCGCAGCCGACGGCTCGCTCGGCGGCGATCTTCATGGGCCAGGTCGTCGAGCACCTCCCGCCGCCGACGCTCGTGCCGGCGTCTCGAGCTCGCCGCCGCGAAGCTGCGCCCGGGCGGCGTGCTCATCGCCGAGACGATCAATCCGCTGTCGCCGATCGCGCTGCGCAACTACTTCGCCGACCTGACGCATGCCCAGCCGCTCGTGCCCGAGACGCTCGAGCTGCTCGCGCGCCAGTCGGGCTTCGCGCGAGACGGAGATCCGCTTTCTCAACGAGCCCGCCGAGCGGCTCACGGAGCCGGACGATCCCGTGATCGCCGCCAACGTCCGCCGCCTCAACGATCTCCTGTTCGCGCCGCTCGACTACGCCCTCGTGGCGCGAACGGCCGCGCATGAATAGACGCGCAGACGTTCAGCGCTCGTGACACGGACACGTGACGGTTCTCTCCGTAGGCTGTTGGTGGGCGGGAGTGGTGGGACCCGGTCACTCGCGCGTGTACCTCTAGAGGGCCGGACGATGAGGATCGCCGTCTGCGCGCCGCAGGTGCCGTTCGCGCGCGGCGGGGCCGAGATCTTCGCCGACGACCTGGTCGGCGAGCTGCGCGCTCGCGGGCACGAGACGGACCTCGTCACGGTTCCCTACAAGTGGTACCCGGGCGAGCGCGTGCTCTCCCAGGCGTTCCTCTGGCGGCTGCTCGACCTGAGCGAAGTCGGACGGGCGCGCGATCGAGCTCGTGATCGCGACGAAGTTCCCGTCGTACGCCGTCCGGCATCCGAACAAGGTCGTGTGGCTGCTGCACCAGTTCCGGCAGGCCTACGAGCTCGACCGCACCGAGCTCGGCCAGTTCGGTGAGAGCGCCGGAGGACCGCGCGACGCGCCGGGCCGTTCAGCGCCTCGATCGCGTCGCGCTCGGCGAGGCGCGGAAGGTGTTCGCGACCTCGCGCAACGTCGCCGACCGGCTGCAGCGCTCGACGGGGATCGACGCCGAGGTGATGCCGCACCCGCCGCAGGAGCTGCCGTACCGGACGGAGAGCTACGACGACTTCGTGCTCTCGGTCGGGCGGCTCGACCGCGCCAAGCGGCATCGACCTGCTGCTCGACGCGCTCGCGGCCGACGCGACGCTGCGCTGCGTGATCGTCGGCGACGGCCCGACCGCGAGCGGCTCGAGGACGTCGCCCGCAAGCACGGCCTCGACGGCCGCGCGCGCTTCACCGGCCGCGTCGACGAGGAGGAGCTCGCCGACGCTCTACGCGCGCTGCCTCGCCGTCTACTACGCGCCGGTCGACGAGGACTTCGGGATGGTTCCCTACGAGGCGTTCCTCGCCGAGAAGCCGGTCGTCACGACGACCGACGCCGGCGGCCCGCTCGAGGTCGTCGCCGATCGCGAGACCGGGCGTCGTCGATCGAGCCGCGGGCCGCAGCGCTTGCCGAGGCGTGCTCGTGGCTGCGCGACCACGTCGACGACGCGCAGGCGTGGGGGCGGGCCGGCAAGGAGATCGCGCGCCGCGTGTCCTGGGACGAGACGATCGCGCGCCTGCTCGCGTGAGGGTTGCCTACTACTCGCCGCTGCCGCCGGAGCGGTCGGGGATCGCCGACTACTCGGCGCTGCTGCTGCCGGCGCTCGAGCAGACTCGTCGAGGTCGTGGTCGTGCGGCGCGGACGCACGCGCCCGCGTCGCCGCCGACGTCGCGCTCTACCACGTCGGCAACGATCCGGACGCGCACGGCTGGATCGTCGACGCGCTGCGACGACGGCCGGGAGTGGTCGTCCTGCACGACTTCGTCCTCCACCACCTCGTCGCCGGGACTGACGATCGGCGCGGAAGGACGGCCACGGCTATCTCGCTGCGATGGAGCGCGACGCCGGCATTCCGGGACGCTTGCTCGCGCACGGCGTGCTCGACGGCGCGTGTCTCCGCCGTGGGAGACGCAGCCCGGACGAGTTCCCGCTCGCCGGCGAGGTGCTCGGCCAACGCGACGGGCCTGATCGTCCACTCGCACTACGTCGAGGAGCGCGCGCTGGAGGCCGGCTACCACGGTCCGATCTGGCGGATCGAGCATCCGGCCTGGCCGCCTGGTCGACGTCAAGCCGGCGCGGATCGAAGGCCGCCCGCTGTTCGGCTGCTTTCGGCCATCTGAATGCGAGCAAGCGCATCCCTCAGCTCGTCGAGGCCTTCGGTGCCGGTGCGCGAAGCGCCATCCGAACGCGAAGCTCTTGCTCGTCGGCCCAGCCTCGCCCGGCTTCGACGTCGAGCCGGCTCGAGGCGGAGGGCGTCGAGCGCATCGGCTACGTCGAGGAGGAGCAGCTCTGGTCGCTGATGGCGGCGTGCGACGCCTGCATCTCGCTGCGCGCGCCGACGATGGGAGAGACCTCGGGCAGCGTGATTCGCGCGCTCTCGCTCGGCCGGCCGCTCGTCGTCAGCGATCTCGGCTGGTTCTCCGAGCTGCCGGACGACGTCGCGCTGAAGGTGCCGGTCGGACGAGGACGAGATCCCGGCGCTCGCGACGGCGCTCGAGCTGCTCGCCTCGGAGCGAGCCGACGCAGCTGGCGATGAGCGATGCGGCGCGCGTCGTACGTCCAGCGCGAGCACGATCTCGGGCGCGTTGCCGAGAACTATGCGGCGGCGCTCGAGGAGGCCGCCGGCGGGACGGAGGTCGCCGACGCGGTCGTCGCCGAGGTCGCGCAGGCCGCCGCCGAGATCGGCATCGAGCCGGGACGCCGTTCGCCGCGGAGCTCGCCGGCCGGCTCGACGAGGTCGGGCTGGCGCGCAACGGCCGGCCGCGAGCCCGAGCCGCCGCCGACGCGCAGTCGGCTGGCGCGCGTTCCCGGTCTGGGCCTGGCTCGTCGGGCTCGTCGTCCTCTCGGCGGTCTTCCGCTACGGACTGTCGCGCCGCGTCGTCGCGCCGTGGATCATGGTCGACGAGCTCATCTACTCCGAGCTCGCGAAGAGCTTCGCGCGAGACCGGCCACTTCCTCATCCGCGACGTGCACCACGGCGCCTACGGCGTCGTCTACCCGCTGCTGATCGCGCCGGCCTGGCGCGCTGTTCGGCTCGGTGCCGGACGCCTACGCCGCGGCGAAGACGATCGGCTCCGTGCTGATGTCGCTGACCGCGATCCCGGTGTACTTCCTCGCGCGCCGAGTCCTGATCGCCGATCCTCGTCGTTGCTCGCCGCCGCTGCTGGCCGTCGCCGTGCCGTCGCTGATGTACACGGGCACGCTGATGACGGAGACGGTCTTCTATCCGCTCTTCGCCTGCGTGGCGCTCGCGCTCGTGCTCGCGCTCGAACGCCCGACGATCCAGCGGCAGCTCGTGCTGCTCGGCGCTCTGCCTGCCTCGCGTTCCTCACCCGCTCGCAGGCGATCGTGCTCGATCCCGGCCGTCGCGACGGCGCCGCTTCTGCTCGCGTGGCTCGACCGCCGGCGCCTGCGCATGCTCGCCGACTTTCGCGTGTCTCTACGGCGTCCTCGCCGCCGGCGTCGTCGGCGTGCTCGCCGTCCAGCTCGCGCCGCGGCCACTCGCCGTACGACGTGCTCGGCAGCTACAGCGTCACCGGGCCACGCGACCTACCGGCCCGACCAGGTGCTGAAGTGGGTGCTCTACCACGTCGCCGAGCTCGACCTCTATCTCGGCATCGTCCCGTTCGCGGCGCTCGCTGCTGCTCGCCGTCGTCGGCCGGTCGCTCGACCGTCCGCTCCGCGTCTTTCTCGCCGCGGCATTGCCGCTGACCGCCTGGCTGCTGCTCGAGGTCGGCGCGTTCGCGTCGGCGCTCTCGCCGCGCATCCAGGAGCGCAACCTCTTCTACGTCGCGCCGCTCTTCCTGATCGCGCTGCTCGCGTGGATCGAGCGCGGGCTGCCGCAGGCCGCCGCGCGCTGCCGCGATCGCCGCCGTCGCTCGCCGCCGCCCTGCCGGAGCGCTTCCGTACCACCGCCTGATCGACGCCTCCGCCGAGTCGGACACGCTTGCGCTGCTGCCGCTCTGGTGGCTGCAGGAGACCGTCGTCGGGCTGGACACGATCGCGGTCGTGGTCGTCGCGGCGGCTGCGGCGATCGGCCTCGCTCTTCCTCTCGCATCTCGCCGCGCTACGCGCTCGTGCTACCGGCGGTCGTGCTGCTCTGGTTCGCATTCGCGACGGAGCGAATCGAGCGCTTCGACCACGGCTTCCCGAAGGCGTCGATCGGCGCGCTCTACCAGGGCATCACGGCGCCGAGGCGCGACTGGGTCGATGCTGCGGTCGGCCGCAACGCCGACGTCGCCGTTCGTCTTCTCCGGGCAAGGATCGCGACGCATCACCGCTGACACTCTCTGGGAGAACGAGTTCTTCAACCGCAGCATCGGGCCGGTCTACGACCTGCGGCAGCCGTCGATGGGCGGCCTGCCCGAGACGCACGTGACGCAGCGAGCGCGACGGCGTGCTGCTCGCCGACGGACAGCCGGTGCGCCACGCGTACGTCCTGAGCGAGGAAGCGGTGCCGCTCGCCGGCGCGGTCGTCGCGCGCGACGAGCTGCAAGGGGATGGCGCTGCGGCGAACCGGACGGTCTCGTGCGCATCGGCTACCGCGTGCAGCGGCCTCTATCCCAACGACACCTGGTCGGGAAACGCAGGTGACGTACACGCGGCTCCGCTGCACGGGCGGCGCGGTCACGGCGCAGCTGGCGCGCGACCCGAACCTCATCACGCGGTCCGCAGACCGTGCGGGCAGGCGGGAGGAGCGTGACCTTCGGCTCCAGCGACGACGCGAGCTCTCACCGTCCCGCTGCGTCCGCGCGACGGAGTGTGCCGCGCGCGTCTTCACGGTCACCCCGACCGCCGTCCCGGCGGCCGGCAGACCCGCGCGTGCTCGGCGTGCACTTCCTCGCAGTTCCGTTACGCCGCTCCGTGAGGATCGCCTACGACGTCACGCCGCTCTCGCATCCGCGGACGGGCGTCGGCAACTACATCCTCGGCGCGCTGAAGGGGATGGTCGAGGCGGCGGACGGATCGCACGAGCTCGTCGCCTTCGGCCCGGTCAGCATCCGCGGGCGGAGGCTGCTCGACGCGACGCTGGCGAGGCCTCCCGGTCGAGCGGCGCATCGCGCACCGTGCCGTTCGCGCACGCGGTCGCGGACGGCCTGGAGCCGGCTCGGACGCCCGCCGGCGGAGCGCTTCCTCGGCGACGTCGACGTGCTGCACTTCACGGACTGGATGGTCCCGCCGCGGACGGCCGCGCGTCCGCGCGACGATGATCCACGACCTCGGTCCGCTGCGATATCCCGAGCGACTGCATCCGCGGACGGTGCGCATGCACTCCGCCACCGCTCGGGCGGCGGTCGAGCTGCGACGTCGTCTTCACCAACTGCCGAGTACACGGCGAACGACGTCGTCGAGCGGCTCGGCATTCCGCGCTGAGCGCATCCGCGTCGCGTATCCCGGCGTCGACGCGCGCTATCCAGCCCGACGGCGAGCGGCACGACATCGCGGCGCCCGTACGTCTTCACCACGGCGACCGAGGACTGGCGCAAGAACCGCGGCGTCGTCGAGGCCGCTCTGAGCTGCTCGGCGACGAGCTCGCGCTGCTGCCTCGCTGGCCAGGGCGGTCGTCGGCTACGTCGCCGACGACGAGCTGCCGGCGCCTCTACCGCGGTGCGGCGGTCTTCGTCTACCCGTCGCGGTTCGAGGGTTTCGGCATTCCGATCATCGAGGCGATGGCGTGCGGCGTGCCCGTGCGTCGTCTCTTCACACCCGTCGCTCGACGAGGCGTGCGGAGACGCGGCCGTCCGCGCCGATCCGGACGAGCCCGGAGGCGTTCGCCGACGGCGATCACGCGCGCGCTCGCCGAGCGCGACGAGCTCGTCGCGCGCGGGCTCGCGCACGCGCGCGCGCTTCAGCTGGCTCGAAACGGGCCGCGTTCACCTGCAGAGCTACGCTGACGCGCTGTGATGCGCGTCGCGATCGACGTCTCGCCGCTCGCTCAGACGCGTGCGCGGGACGGCGCGCTATCTCAAGGGCTGATGCGCGAGCTCGAACGCGCGACGACGTCGACGGTCTCGACGCGGCTTCGTTCGGCGGCAGCGACCGCGCCTCGACGCTCGCGCGCGACGCAGTCTGGTACCCGTTCGCTGCTCGGCGCGAAGACGCGGCTGACGTCCTGCACTGCCCGACGTATCGCGGCCCGCTGCGCTCGCGCGTGCCGCTCGTCGTCACCGTGCACGACCTCGCCGTCTCCGCCATCCGGAGGCGTTCAACCGCTGGACGCGCGACGTACAGCCCGCGTGTCGTGCCCGGCGTGCTGCGCGCGGCGCGGCGCGTGATCGCGGTCTCCGAGTTCACCGGCGGCGAGCTCGTCGAGCTGCTCGGCGTGCCGCGACGAGAAGATCCGCGTCGTGCCGAACGCCGTCGGCGACGAGTTCACCGCGCGACGGCCCGGCGCGGAGGGCGACTACGTGCTCGCCGTCGGGACGCTCGAGCCGCGCAAGAACCTCGCGCGCCTCGTCGAGGCTGCCGGCCGGACCGACGGCGAGCTGCGCGTCGTCGGCGCGCGCGGCTGGGGCGGCGTCGAGGTCGGCGGGAACGGCGTCCGCTGGCTCGGCGAGGTCGACGACGACGGAGCTCGGCGCGTCTCTACCGCGGCGCGGCCTGCGTCGCCTACCCGTCGCTCTACGAGGGCTTCGGCATTCCGGTGCTGGAGGCGATGGCGCTGCGGCGCGCCGGTCGTCACGACGCGCGGCACGGCGATGGAGGAGGTCGCCGACGGCGCGGCGGTGCTCGTCGACGCGCGCGATCCGGCGGAGATCGCGGCCGGCATCGAACGCGGCGACCGCCGAGCGCGACGCAGCTCGTGCCGCGCGGCCTCGAGCGTGCGCGCGCGTTCTCGCTGGGACGCGGTGGCCGCGGCGACGGTCGACGTGTACCGGGAGGCGGCGGCATGAGCGACGCCGCTCGTCGTCGTCGACGCGGACGTGCTCGGCCGCCGGCGCACCGGCGACGAGACGTACGTCGCGCAGCTGCTGCGCGAGCTGCCGGCGGTCGCCGAACGACCTGCGCATCGCCGCGATCACGCGCGACCCGGAGCTCGTCCCCGACGGCGTCGAGCCGATCGCGTCTGCCGGCGCGCTCGCAGGAGCTGCGGATGGCCGTCGCGCTGCCGCGCCTGCTGCGGCGGCTGCGGCCGGCGCTCGCGCACTTCATCCACGCGCTGCCGCTCCGCTGTCCGTCGCCCGCCGTCGTCACGGTGCAGGACCTCTCCTGGGAGCGCGATCCGAGCGTCTTCGGCTTCTGGGACCTCGTGACCTTCAAGGTCTTCGTGCGTCGCGCCGTGCGCAAGGCGCGATGCGCGTCCTCGCGATCTCCGAGCGCACGAAGCGCGACCTGATCGAGCTCTACGGGACGCCGGCGGACGAAGATCGCCGTCACGCCGCTCGCGCCCGATCCGGCCTTCGCGCCCGGCAGGTGAGCACGATTCGCTTCCTGCTCTTCGTCAGCGCGATCGAGCCGCGAAAGCAGCCGCTCGCCGCGATCGATGCCGCGAACGCGGTCGGCCGCAAGCTCGTCGTCGTCGGCCCGCCGAAGGACGCAGAGCTCGCGGCCGAGCTCGCGCGCCGCGGGGCGGACGTGCGCGGGCTACGTCCCGAAGGACGAGCTGGTGCGGCTGTACCAGCAGCGCGGCGTGCCTGGTCTTCCCGTCGCGCTACGAGGGCTTCGGCCTGCCGGTCGTCGAGGCGATGGCCTGCGGGACGCCGGTCGTCGCCGCGCCTGAGCGCGGCGATGCAGGAGGTCGCCGGCGACGCTGCGATCTTCACCGAGCGACCTCGCCGACGGCGTGCGCCGGGCGCTCGCCGACCGCGACGCGACTTTCCGCGGCCGGGCTCGAGCGGGCCAAGACGTTCTCCTGGCGCGAGACCGCGCGCATCACCGCCGACGTCTATCGAAGCGTGCTCGCGGCATGAAGGTCTCCGGCGTGCTTCGTCGCCACCGGCCGGGCGAGGCCGAGCTGCTGCGCACTCGCTGCCCGCGCTGCGCGCCTCAGGTCGACGAGCTCGTCGTCGTCGCCAACGGTCCCGGCAGCCGGCCGGGGACTCTTCCGGCGACGCGCGCGTAGTCGAGAACGACCGTGCGCTCGGCTTCTCTGCGAACGTCAACAAGGGCATCGCGGCGACGACCGGCGAGTACGTCGTGATCTCGAATCCCGGACGCCGTCCCGGAGCCGGACTGCGTCGCGCGAGCTCGTCGCGTTCGCCGACGCGCATCCGCGCTGCGGCATCGCCGGGCCGAAGATGATCAATCCCGACGGCACGCTGCAGGCGTCGCGGCGCAGCTTCCCGACCGTCGGCGGCACGATCGTCCGGCGCACGCCGCTGCGCTCGCTCTTCCCGCCGTTGCGCTGGCAGCGGCGGCACTACCTGCTCGACGCGCCGGCCGACGAGCCGCTGCAGGTCGACACGATGCTCGGCGCGTTCCTGCTCATGCGTCGCACGATGCTCGACGAGATCGGCGGCTGGGACGCCGGCTACAAGCTCTACGTCGAGGACATCGACCTCAGCTACCGCGCGATGAAGGCCGGCTGGGAGCGCTGGTGGGTGCCGAGCTGCCGTCGTCCACCACGAGTACCAGGCCGTGATCGACAAGCACTTCTTCACGCGCCGCAACCTCTGGCACCTGCACGCGATGCTTCGCTTCCTGCGCAAGCATCCCGAACGTCTCTTCGCGCTCCGATGACGCGAGGCGAAGTACGACGCGCAGGCGGAGCGCTGGTCGGAGACGCCTATGCGGATGCGGCGACCTATCTCGCGCACCGCGCGCGAGCTCGTGTCTGACGCTCGGCCCGCCGCTCGCGCCAGGCGACGCCGTGCTCGATCTGGCCTGCGGCGACGGCGGCGCTCGCCGATCACCTGCCGGCGTCCGCTACTCGGGCGTCGATGCGAGCGCGGAGATGGTCGAGGCCGCGCAAGCGTCGCGGACGCGACGTCGTGCTCGGCGACCTGAACGACTACGAGCCGCCGCGAGCCTGTCGCGGCGACCACGTGCTTCCGCGCGATCTACTACGCGGACGACCGCGCGGCCTTCTTCCGCCGCGTCGCCGGGTACACCGAGCGGAAGTTCGTCTTCGACCTGAATCCGCGGCAGTACCGCGTCGAGGACGTCGCGCGCCGACCTGCGCGCGGCGGGCTTCGATCGACTCGAGCTGCGTCCGTTCTTCTCGCCGCAGCGTTCTCGCTACCGCGACCGGTGGCCGAGCGTGCTCTATGCGCTCGAGCGGAGCGGGCCGCTGGCACGGCTCCTGCTCGCGGTGCGCTTCAGCTACTTGTGCGCGGCTTTCCGCGGCGGCAAGAACACGTAGCGCACCTTCGCGCCGAGCTCGCGGTTGTCGCTCGCGTCCGGGGCGAGCTCTTTCGGAACGAAGGTCGGCGTGATCGTTGACCTCGACGCGGAAGCGCGGACCGGGCGCACGGCAGGACGAGCACCGTTCTGCCTTGCTGCTGGATGTCGAACGCGCTTGACCTCGGTCGGCTTGCCGAGATGCGGCTGCTTGTCGTCGCCGATCACGATCGGGCCGATCGCGACCGTCGCGTGCCCGGTCATCTCGGCGCCCCTCAGGGTGGCCCGGACGACGACGATGCGCATGCGTCCGGCGCGGTTGTTCTCGGTCGCGTAACGCGTGTAGGAGCTGACGCAGCCCATCCACCCGTCGGCGTAGACGTCGGTCACTGCGCCGCGCGCAGCCTGAGCGGCGGAGCGATCCTGACCAGGCGCCACTTCTCGAGGCCCGCCACCTGCGACGGTGGAGATGCGTCGCGACCGTCTTCCCGACGACTTCGATGCCCTGCCTCCTCGACCACGTACGGGTAGCCCTAGTCGCCGCATCGACCTGGCTGACAGCGCGCCGTCCGATCGCTCGAGGATCCGGCGTCAGGAACGGCCCGGGCCCTGCGCCGTTCCGTCGAGGCTCCAGACCGGCCTTGATCGAGCCGGTTCCAGAACTCGAGTCAGCCACTCGCCGTTCTGATCCGCTCATCTGCTGGCCGATGTAGAGCGTCGGCGCTCCGCCGGTGCGCGTCGTCGACCCAGGTGAACGGCGCCCGGATGTTCTCGACGAAACGGTCTGAGGCGCGGTTCGACGCCGACGCGAACGAGATCTCCCCGGTGAGATTCCAGGCGACGACAGCCGCCGCGACTGACGACACACGAGCCACCTCGCACCGCGGCCGACAGAAGCGCGGCGCGAGCGAGGAGTGCGATCAGAGAAGCCGAGCAGGGCGACCAGTCCGATCTCGCGCGCCGTCGGATCGATCTGGAGGTAGCGGTTCCCCTGCTGCAGGATCGCGAGCCCCGGCGCGTTGTAGCGAGAGATCCTGGCCCCATCTCGTACGGCGTCGTCAGGATCAGGACGAGGACGAAGGCCGACGAGGCTGCGAGCGCGATCGGGTTGCAGGCGGCGACGCTCGAGCCAGAGCGCCGTGCCGCGTGAACAGAAGCGGCGCGAGGTAGATGAGGTTGCGCTCGTACGTGTACGTGCCGAAGCGTGATCGAGACGTACGTCGCCTTCACCGCGGTGTAGACGCCGAACGCAGATGATCGGCGGCGAGCAGGACGCTGCGGAAGGCGCGCGAGCGCTCGCGTCACCGGCTCGCCCGGTGCGCGCCAGAGCGACAGCCAGTCCTGCGACGACCGGCAGCACGCCGAGCCCGATCGTCAACGCGCCGGCGGCATTCAGGCCGAGATCGAGCATGCGACCCTTGTAGAGGCGGGTCGCATGAGTTCCACTCGAGCGAACGGTGCCCGAGCACCGCGCTGCACGATCACGACGGCGCCGACGACGAGCGATCGCGAAGCCCACCCAGTCCCAGCCGCGTCCAGCTCCGGCGCCATCGGGTGGCGTACTCGGACCGCCAGAGCAGGAAGATGCCCGCGAGCAGGAAGATCGCCGGGATCATGGCGAGCTCGCCGCGCACGAGCGGCGCGATCAGCGACGCGGCGACGGCACCGCCGATCCACCAGCGCGATGGCGTGCACGAGCGCGCGCAGGATCAGGAAGAGCGTCAGAGCGTCGATACAGAGAGTACGCGAACGGCTCCTCGACGATCATCGACGAGTACGCGACCGCGGGGATCGCGGCAGACGCTGCGCGCGACGAAGAGCGCCGGCCTGCGGCCGACGAACAGTCGCGCGATGCCGTAGGCGGGAAGACGCGTCGGCGTCATCACGATCACCGTCGAGGTACTTCACGGTCGCGTACGCCGCGTGGAGGTTGTCGATCAGCCACGCCGGGCGCGAGCACGTACGTCCAAAGCGTGCGTGAAGGAGTACGGCTCACCGCGCCGCGCCGCATGACCCGGTGTCGGCGATCGACGCGAGAGCTGTGTCAGCTCGAGCTCGTCGCCGAAGAGCCACGGCGTGTCTGTGCGCCCAGGCCTCGATCACGTAGACGATCGCAGAGCCAGAGGAAGATGCTGAGCAGCGGCACCGCCGCCAGCAGCCGGTCGGCCAGCGTCTTGTTCGGCCGGCGCTCGTGCGCGCGCGTCACGACGGCCATCGCTGGGATCAGTCGACGGTCGCGCCGAGTGACGACGCGCGGGATCGAGGTCCGTCTCGCGCCGGACGAACCGGCACGGCACCTGCGCCGAAGCGCAGGCGTCGACGACGAGCGCCGAGCCGCTCGCGCGGCGCGTCGGGGATCGTGACGAGCACGGTGTCCGGGCGGACGCTTCGAGCAGAATCTGCTCGATCTCGTCCGGTGTCGCCGAGCACCGGGACGCCCTGCAGCCGGCGCCGGCGACAGCCGCGGATCGTCGTCGACGAAGCCGACGACCTGCTCGCCGGCGCGTCTCGCGCAGCTCGCGCAGCAGGCTGCGCCCGCCGCGGCCCGCGCCGACGATGAGCGTCCGGCGTCGCTCGGTCGCGGCCGGTGAGCGACGAGACGCCGCGCACGAAGCGCACGCTCCCAGAAGCGCGAGGCGCCGATCAGCAGCGATGCAGAGCGAGCGCGTCGATGATGAACGATGCTCGCGCGGGAATCGTCCCCAGGTCTGCGTCGCGTCGAGAATGCAGGTACGCGACGACCTCCGAGACGACGACCGCCGCGACGATGCTCGCGGCGTCGCGTGCGCCGGCGTAGCGCCAGACGCCGCGGTAGAGCCCGAACGGGATGAACGCCAGGTAGCGTGCGGCGAGCAGCGACCGGCGAGCGAGACGGCGAAGATGTGCCGCTGGTACGGCGCTACCGCTGCCCTGCAGCGCGGATGGTAGTACGCCGACGCGCGAACGAGGCGGTGATCAGCGCGAAGTCGACGAGCGACCTCGACGAGCCGGCGCGGATTCGACGACGAAGGTGCGCAGACCAGCCGCGGTCGCGCGGCGAGGCCCGGGCGCGTTCGACGTCGCGAGAGCACGCTCGCGAACTGGACGAGCAGCGCGAACGTGAGCAGCACGCCGATCAGCGTCACCCACGCGTTGTCGAGCACCGCTGTAGAACGAGGCTCGTCGCTCCGAGCGCTGGCGGAGATGACGGCGAGCAGGACGACCGCGCGCTTCTCGGAGAGCCCGTGGTAGACGAGGCGGTGCGACGTGTGGTCGCGTCCGCCCTGGTAGACCGGCCGGCCGTCGAGCAGCCGCACGACCGTGACGAGCGTCGTGTCGAGGATCGGGACGGCGAGCACGAGGATCGGCAGCAGCAGGGTGGCGACCGTCGTGCCGGCGACCTTCCAGCTCGCGGTCGAGGCCGAGCGCTGCGAGCAGCGAAGCCGAGCACCTGGCTGCCGGAGTCGCCCATGAAGACCGCGCGCCGCTTGCCGCGGGCGCAGGTTGAACGGGAGGAAGCCGGCGCAGGCGACGCGAGCGCGAGCGACAGACGCGAGCACGGCGTCGCTCTTGTGGACCGTGACGCGCGTCGATCGCGAAGAACGCGGCGCGCGATCGCGGCGAGCGTCGCCGCAAGCCCGTCCATGTTGTCGAGCAGGTTGAACGCGTTCGTCATCCCGACGAGCCAGATGAGTGCGACGACGCCGGCGCAGGAAGTCGTTCGAGATCAGGCCGGAGATCGTGAGCCCGTTGGAGATCACGAGCACGGCTGCGGCGATCTGCGCGGCGAGCTTCGGGATCGGGCCGAGCGAGAAGAGGTCGTCGAGCAGACCCGGCGACGAAGAGGATCGCGCAGCCGCCGAGGATCGCCACGAGCTCGCGGCTCGCAGGGCGCCGCGCCGACCGCGACCGCGACCCAGAACCCGGTGAGAGAGCCCGGCGAAGATGCCGATGCCGCCGAGCATCGGCGTCGTTCGCTCGTGCCAGCGGTCCTCGCGCGGCGCTGCGCCGAGCCGGGCCGCCAACGGCGTGTGAAGCAGCAGCCAGATGGCCGCGGCCGCGGCGGGCAATGCAGCGATCGCCGCGAGCACCTTCACGGAGCCGAAGCGTAACGAAGGGCTGTAAGCGCCATGTGAGCCCACCTCTAGACTAGGCCGCGCCGATGACGACGGTCTACGGGGATCTCGTCCGCTACCGCGAGCTGTTCGGGAACCTCTTCCGCCGGGACGTCCAGGCGAAGTACCGGGGCTCGCTGCTCGGCGTGGCCTGGACGCTCGCGAACCCCGATCCTGCTGATGGCCGTCTACCTGCTCGTCTTCTCGGTCCTCTGGAAGACGCCGGTTCGGCTCAGGGGGCCACTACGCGCCTCTTCCTGCTCGTCGGGCTCTCGGCCTGGATCTTCTTCGCGACGTCGGTGCAGTCGGCGTCCCGGTCGATGCTCGACAACGCGAACCTCATTCGCAAGACGCGCTTTCCGCGGCAGCTCGTGCCGCTCTCGGTCGTCGCGACGCACCTGATCAGCTTCGTCGTGATGCTCGTCGTCGCTGCTCGTCGTCAACTTCGCGCTGCTGCCGCGCGTCCGTGCGACCGAGTGGCTCGCGTTGCCACTCGGGCTTGCGATCGTCGCGCTTCACGTGCGGAATCGCGCTCGCGATCGCCGTCGCTGAACGTGTTGTTCCGCGACATCGAGTTCCTCGTGTCGCGCGCTGCTGCTGCCGCTCTTCTTCCTGACGCCGATGCTCTATCCGCTGAACGATCCGCAGATCGCGAGGCGCGACTGGGTCGTCGATCTGATCCACTGGGGCAACCCGCTGTCGCCGCCGATCGAGGCGCTGCGGCGATCCGCTCTTCTACGGCCGCCTGCCCGGGCTCGGCGACACCGATCTACACCGTCGTCGCGCGCGATCGTCGGCGCTCTGCGCTCGGCGCGCTGCGTGTTCAACCGCGTCGACGACCAGATCGCAGTCGAAGTCTGATCCGGCGCGTCGTAGATCCACGGCTCGTCGCCTTCGGGCTGCCACGCCGGCAGGCCGGCGACCTCCGTGTTCGGCTCGAGCGGGGGCAGCAGTGACGGACAGGACGAGCGGATGCGCGAACGCGGGGTTGCGTCCGCCGCCCGGGCGTACGGCTCGAGCTCGCCGGGCAGGCCGCCGCGCATCGATCGATCCGCCGACCGGCCGCGTAGCCCTCCGTGTGCGCTGCGTACACCCGCTCTTCCCAGTCGGGGTCGAGATCTGCCTCGGCGGAAGATGCGCCCGCGCTGCGGTCGCGTCGCGCGGTGCGACCTCGACGTCGAGCTCGGGCGAGTAGTTGCCGAGCTCGGCGAGCCAGAAGCGCTGCTCGTCGACGAGATCGAACGCGAGCCGGTACGCGCCCGGCGGGATCGGGCTCGCGCAGCTCGAGCTCTGCGCTCGACGCGTCTCGCCGGGCGCGGCGCTGACCTCGTAGCCGAAGCCCGTCCCAGACGATCGGATTGCCGCGCTCGTCGAGCCAGTGGTACGAGAGGTTGAGGCTCGCGCCAGGCGCGCGCGTGCCCGCGTTCTCGAGCGCGACGCGCGCGCGCGTCGAGCGCGCCCGCCTGCGGCGGCTCGAGCTCGTAGGCGAGCCAGCGCGACCGCGAGCGGGCCGGCAGGAACGGGATGCTCGCCGACCGCTTCCAGTGCGCGACTAGCCTACGTGCCGTGGAGCCGCTTCTCGTCAGGGCGTGCCGGCGTGAGCCGGTCGAGCGCACGCCGGTGTGGTTCATGCGCCAGGCGGGCCGCTCGCTGCCGGAGTACCGCGAGCTGCGCGAAGCGTCACGGGTTGTTCGACATCGTCGCCGAGCCGGAGCTCTGCGCCGAGGTGACGCTGCAGCCCGTGCGCCGGCACGACGTCGACGCGGCGGTGATGTTCACGGACATCATGTTCCCCGTCCTCGGCATGGGCGTTCGAGGTCGAGCTCGTCGAGAACGTCGGCCCGGTGATCGACCGAGCCGATCCGCACGCTGCGCCGACGTGGAGCGCCTGCGTCGTGCCGGAGCCCGGAGGAGTCGGTGCCGACGATTCTCGAGGCCGTGCGGCTCGTGCGTGCGGCGCTGCGCGACGACCAGGCGGTGATCGGCTTCTGCGGCGGGCCGTTCACGGTCGCCGGCTACCTCGATCGAGGGAAGCCGAGCCGCGAGTTCGCGACGGTGAAGGCGATGATGTATCGCGAGCCCGACGACGTGGCACGCGCTGATGGAGAAGCTCGCGGAGACGTTCGCGCGCTACGTCGCCGCGAAGGCGCGCGCCGGCGCCGACGTGATCCAGGTCTTCGACTCGTGGGTCGGGCGCGCTGTCGCCGTCGGACTACGAGGAGTTCGTGGCGCCGTACTCCGCGCGCATCCTCGCTGCGGTCGACGTGCCGACGATCCACTTCGGCACCGGAACGGCGACGCTGCTCGGCGTCGATGGCGCGACGCGGGCGGCGACGTGATCGGGCTCGACTGGCGCATTCCGCTCGATCGTGGCTGGGTCGGAGGTCGGCGAGGACCGGGGCGTGCAGGGCAACCTCGATCCGGCCGTTCTGCTCGGCCCGTGGGAGCGAATCGAGTCCGAGACCCGCGCTATTCTCGCGCCGTGCCGGAGGGCGGCCGGGTCATGTATTCAACCTTGGGCACGGTGTGCCACCCGAAACAGACCCGGCCGTTCTCGGGCGTCTGACCGAGTTCGTCCACGAAGCCACCGTCGAGGCTCGGGTCTGAGCACAACGGGCGCCCGGGACACGCGCCGCCCGGCTACGTCCGGTGTCGGACATGGTGACGAGAGTGTGACTTTCGCTCCACGGCCGTCGGCTAGCGTCCTGCCGATGAAGGCCGTGGTCTTGATGGCGTACGGCTCGCCGGAGCGGCTGGCCGACGTTCCCGCCTACTACGCGCGACATCCGCGGCGGGCGGCCGATCCGGCCGGAGCTGCTCGAGGACCTCGTCGAGCGCTACCGCAGACTCGGCATCGACGACGGCTCGCCGCTGAACGCGATCACCGAGGAGACGCGCGCGGCGCTCGAGGCCGAGCTCGGGGACGTCCCGGTCTTCACCGGGCATGAAGCACTGGACGCCGCGCATCGCCGAGGCCGCGGACGCGGCGGTCGTCCGCCGGCGCCGAGACGGTCGTCGGGCTCGTGCTCGCGCCGCACTACTCGGCGATGTCGATCGCCGGCTACCGCAGCCAGCTCGAGCGCGCTCTCGACGGCCGCGCCGAGCTCGCCTTCATCGACAGCTGGCACGACGAGCCCGGCTTCGTCGAGCTGCTGGCGGACCGCGTCCGCGGAACCGACGCACACGTCGTCTTCACCGCCCACTCGCTGCCCGCGCGGATCCTCGAAGCGGGCGATCCGTACAAGGACCAGCTGCTCGAGACGTCGCGGCTCGATCGCCGAGCGCGCCGGCGCTCGACGACTGGTCGTTCTCGTTCCAGAGCGAGTCGCCGACCGGCGAGCCGCTGGCTCGGGCCGGACATCCTCGACCACCTCGAGGAGCTGCACGAGCGCGGGATCGACCGAGGTCCTCGTCTGCCCGGTCGGGTTCGTCGCCGACCACCTCGAGATCCGCTGGGACCTCGACCACGAGGCGGCGGAGAAGGCGCGCGGAGCTCGGGCTCGAGCTTCCGACCGGATCGAGATGCCGAACGCCGACCCGGCGTTCATCGCAGGTGCTCGCGGGGCTGGTGCGACGGGTGCTCGCGGTACCCTCGGAAGCGTGATCCGACCAGGCGAGATCGAAGCCGAGCACGCCTCGCGGCACTTCAAGGTCTATCCCCGGGAGGCCCGGCGGCTGCAAGGACGCCGTCGTCGCGCCGCGGCAGGTCGAAGCCGGCCCGAGGTCGTGGCGCTCGAGGACGTCTCGCTTCCGCGTCGAGCCGGGCAGCGCCATCGGCCTCGTCGGGCGCAACGGCTCCGGCAAGACGACCCTGCTGCGACTGCTCTCCGGAATCATCAAGCCGACGCTCTGGCCGCGTCGACGTCGGCGGACGCGTGGGCTCGCTGCTCGAGCTCGGCGCCGGCTTCCACCCCGATCTGACCGGGCCGCGAGAACGTCTTCCTCAACGGCTCGATCCACGGCCTCACGCGCGCGTACGATGCGCGAGCAGCTGGACGAGATCGTCGCGTTCGCCGGGCTCGAGGAGTTCATCGACCTGCCCGGTGCGCACGTACTCGTCGGGGATGTACATGCGGCTCGGCTTCGCGATCGCCGCGCACATCGACGCCGACGTGCTCCTGCTCGACGAGGTCTTCGCGGTCGGCGACGAGCAGTTCCAGCGCAAGTGCTTCGGCAAGATCTTCGAGTTCAAGCAGCGCGGCGGCACGATCGTGTTCGTCTCGCACGACGCGTCGCGCAGTCGAGCGCCTCTGCGACCGCGCCGTTCTCCTGCGCGACGGACGACGTCGAGTTCGACGGCACGACGCACGACGCGATCGTCCGCTACCGCCAGCTGCTCGCAGGTGACGTCGATCCCGCGGAGCGCGGCGCGGGTCTGAAGGAATGGGGGAGCGGCGACGCGCGGATCGAAGGGGTCGAGCTGCATCGGCCCGGACGGCGCCGCGCGCACACAGTTCCTCGCGGGCGAGCCGCTCACGCTGCGCCTGCGCATCACCGCCGCACGCCCGCTACCGGCCGCCGCGGCTCTCGCTCGAGCTGCGCGACTCGTCCGGCCTGCTCGTCGCCGGCTCCGGCCGCTCGACGGCTGACCTCGGCTGGGACGAGGCGACGACCGAGCTCGCCGCCCGCTTCGAGGTCGACCAGCTTCCGCTGGCCGACGGACGCTTCCACCTACGACTCGGGCTGACAGACGAGAGCGGCGAGCGGCTCTACCACTGGCTCGACGAAGCGCTCACGTTCGTCGTCTATCCGGCCGGCGACGAGCGCGGGGTCGTGCGCATGGAAGGCCGCTGGAGCGGGAGGAGATCGGCGCGCAGGCAGAAAGGATCGCAACGTGAGCTCGCGCACCTGTCCCGACTGGCCGAAGCTGATGGAGTACGCGCCCGACCTGCAGTTCAAGCACTACACGGTCGCCGAGGCGAGGCTGCCCGGCGAGGCGCTGATGAGCATCCCGGACGTCGTGCTCGCAGCGCGGTCGCGATCTGCTGCGACCTCGAGCGCCACGTCTTCTACGCGGCACACACCGACCCGCAGGTCGCCGAAGCGCTGCGTGCGACGCACTGGTTCGAGCTGGCGGAGTGGACGTCCAGCGGACCGGGCGCCGCACTCGGCTAGACCACGAGCGACACCAGCGGCTCGCCGCGCTCGAAGGCGAGCACGTTGTCGACGACGATGCCGGGTCATGGCTTCGCGTGTCTGTCGCGTCGCGCTGCCGAGATGCGGCGTGCAGGACGACGTTCGGCAGTTCGAGCAACTCCGTCGGGAACGTGCGGCTCGTGCGTGAAGACGTCGAGCCCCGCGCGCAGACGCCCCGACACGAGCTCGGCGGTCGAGCGCCGACTCGTCCACGATCTCGCCGCGTGCCGTGTTGACGACCGCACGCACCGTCACGCAGCAACGCCAGGCGCCGCGCGTCGATGAGCCCGCGCGTCTCCGGCGTCAGAGGAGCATGGATCGTGACGAGGTCGCGACTCCGCGAGCAGCTCGTCGAGCTCGCGGAACTCACCGAGATCCGTCTCCGCACGCGTTCTCTGCGCATACAGAACACGCAGCTCGAATCCCTGAGCGCGCCGGGCGACCGCCTGCCCGATGCGGCCGAGCCCGATGATGCCGAGCGTCGAGCCGGTGAGCTCCTCCGCCAGGAAGCCGTCGGCCCACGATCCGCGCCACTCGCCACGACGAACGCGCGCGTCACCTTCCACGACCCGCCGCCGCGCCGGCGAGGATCAACGCGAGCGTCAGATCTGCGGTCGCCGCCGAGAGCACTCCCGGGCGTGTTGGCCACGGCGATGCCCCTGCCGGCGGAGCTCCTCGATCCCGAGCCGGTCGTAGCCCACGCCGAAGTTGCGCCACCAGCCAGCTCCGGCAGGAGGTCCACGCGGCACCGGCTCTGTTCGCGACGAGCAGTGCCTCCACGTCCGGCCGCGCCGATTCAGGCTCCGCGAGGGCGCGAACCTCCACGTCCCCCAGCTCGTCGAACGCCGGGCCGGGATACCGCCGCGTGGCGAGAACCTTCAAGGGACGAGTCTCGCATGCCGAAACGAGGAGCGATGAACGTGAGACTCTGCGGCGATTCTCGTCGTTGCGATCGTGGCCGTCCGCCCTGCCCACCGCCGCCGGCGCCTACCGGCTCGAGGGAGGACGCTGGCCGACGGCGACGATCACGTACTACAACGAGGTGCCCGGCCTACAACTGGGCCGTCGACACCGCCGCGTACGCGTGGAACACGAGCGGCGCGCGAGTGCAGTTCGTGAAGAGCTCGCGGCGCGACGCGAAGGTGCTGCTCGGGATCCGCTGGTTCAAGGTCGCAGGAGACGCGAACGTGCAGCGGACGAACGGACGCTTCCTCGGCGCGCAGGTCGGAATCCGGAGCGGCCAGGACCGCTACACGATGACGCTCGTCGTGGCCGCACGAGCTCGGACACGTCCTCGGGCTCGATCACGAGGACCGTTTCTGCGCGACCATGAACTCGTACCTCGTCGACGGCCACCCCGAGTATTGCCCGCCGCCCCAGCGGGCATATGGATCTGCCGCCTGCTGCGCACGGACGACGTGCGCGGGGCCGTCAGCCTGTACGGCGGCACCGTGCGCCCGATCCGCGGGCCCGAGTTCTGCGCGCAAGTAGTCAGCGCCGCCTCGAGCACCTCGGACAGCGGCCGCGTGTTGACGACGTCCGCCGCCGTCGCCCAACCGCGGCGTGCGGTGTGCACCGCGAGCCGCATGTTCTCGAGGCCGCGCACGGAGTGCGCGTCCGTGGAGCACGACGATCGGGACGCCGGCCTCGATCGCCAGCTTGATCTCCGGTCCCGACAGGTCGAGCCGGTCGGGCAGCCCGTTCGTCTCGAGCGCGACGCCCGTCTCCAGCGCGACCTCGAAGGTCGCTCGAGATCGAGCTGCGTTCGGCGGACGGTGGTTGATGATCCGCCCCTTCGGGTGGCTGAGCGCACGGACGGCGGGATGCCGCATCGCCTCCGTCACCTTCCGGTCAGCTCGTCGCGCGTCCTGCCGCTGCCCGGCGTGCAGGCTCAGCTGCACCCAGTCGAGCTCCGCGAGCACGTCGTCGGGCAGATCGAGCATCGCCGTCGGCGCGAATGTCCACCTCGGTCCCGCGGAGCACGCGGAACGGCGCGAGCTCCTCGTTGACCGCGGCGATCTCCTCGCCTTGCCGCCGTAGAGTCGTCCGCGTCGAGCCCGGCACGACGCGCACGTTCGGCGTGTGGTCGCAGATCGCGACGTACTCGTAACCGAGCTCCCGCGCCGCCGTCGCCATCTCGAGGATCGTCGCCTTGCCGTCCGACCAGGTCGAGTGCATGTGGAGGTCGCCGCGAATGTCGTCGCGCGTCAGCAAGCAGCGGCGGCTCGCCGCGGAACGGTCGCCTCGCGCAGCTCGGGCGGACACCACGGAATTCCGAGCTGCCGCGTAGACGGACTCCTCGTCGGGAGCAGCCGGCAAGCTCGCCGAGGCCTTCGACGTACGCCGCGCGCCCCGTGGCGACGCAGCAGCTCGGTGCCGAACCGCGCAGGCTCGGCGACGACCAGCTCGACGGGCACGCCCTCGACCGTCACTCCGACGGCCCGGCGCTCGCTCACGCTCGAGCACCGACACGATCGACGGGAGCGCCTCGAACGTGTCGAGCACCGGTCGACGGTCCGGCCGCGGAGCAGACGACGGCGAAGTCGAACGAGGCATCCGCCCAGCGGCGCGGATCGCCGGCCACCTCGCCGCCGAGCGCCGTCGGCGATCTCCTCGAGCAGGGCACGCGCCCGGTTCAGCGTCAGGCCCTTCTGCGGCTGCGGCTTGCCCTCTCGGTCGAGGGCGGCAAGCAGCCGCTGCTCCGTCTGCGGCCCGATGCCGGGCACGGACGTCAGCCGGCCCTGCGCGCGCCGCCGTCCTGAACTCCTCGGCGGTCGAGATCTCCGAGCGCGCGGCCGATCTCGACCATCCGCTTCGGCGTGACCCCGAGAAAGCGGCCGAGCCCGACGAGCTCGGGCCGCACTTCGCGCTCGAGCTCGTCGAGCTCCGCGATCGTCCCGGTCTCGACGAGCTCGCGCAGGCGTCGCCGCGATGCCCGGGCCGATCCCGCTGCAGCTCCTGGACGCGACCGGCGCGCGACGAGCTCGGCGATCGGAGCCTGCGTCGAGCGGATCGTCTCGGCCGCGCGGCGGTACGCACGGGACGTGTAGAAGCTCGGCGCCCGAGAGGTCGAGCAGCGCGGCGAAGGCTTCGAGCCGCTCGGCGATGGTCGCGTTGTCCGGAGGAGTCGGCATGGCTGGTTAGTCTTGCCGCGTGGCGACGTTCGTCATTCCTTATCGCATAGGCGGCAAGTCCCGGCTCGGCGACCCGAAGCTCGCGCTGGCGATGCTCGTGCGACGTGACCGATGCGGTCAACGAGCTCGCGGCCGAGGCGCTCGTCGTCGACGCGGCCCAGGTGGGCAGGGGCGGCGGTCGCCGGCGCGCTCGCAGGCGCTTCGCGGCCCGGTGACGATCGTCAACGCCGATCTTCCGCGCGCCACGGGCGCCGAGATCGAGGAGCTGACCGCTGCCGGCGCCTGGCGATCGTCGCCGCACGCGGACGGGACGACGAACGCACTCTGCGCTGCGCGACGTCGCCGACTTCGAGCCGCTCTACGGGCCTGGTAGCGCCGCGCGGTTCCAGCGAACACCTTGCGCGCCGTTCAGCCTCGACCTTCCCGGACTGCGCGACGACGTCGACACCTGGGACGATCTCGAGCGCGTGCGCGACCGCGTTGGCAAGAACACACGCGCGGTATCTCGAGACCGCTTGGCGCGCGCGTGAAGGTCGTCGTCCTCACCGGCGGCGTCGGCGGCGCGCGCTTCCTGCGCGGCATCGTCGACGCGATCGATCCTGCCGGCGGTCACCGCGATCGTCAACGTCGGCGACGACCTCGAGGTCCTCGGGCTTGCACGTCTCGCCCGACCTCGACAGCGTTCTCTACGCGCTCGCCGGAGCTCGGCGACGAGGAGCGCGGCTGGGGAGGCGCCGACGAGACGTGGAACGCGCTCGCGACGCGTCGAGGCGCTCGGCGGCGAGATCGTGGTTCCGCCTCGGCGACCGCGACCTCGGGCTGCACCTCGTGCGCACGCAGGCGCTGCGCGCCGGCGACGCCGCTCTCGGCCGTGACTGCGCGGCTTGCCGCAGCGCTCGGCGTCGAGCACGACGATCCTTCCCGCCACGGACGACGTCGTCTGCGCACGTGGCTCGACACGCCGAACGGCAGCTTCGCCTTCCAGGAGTGGTTCGTCGCGCGCGCACATCGCGACCCGGTCGACCGCGTCGCGCTTCGAGGGCGCGACCGACGCGCGACCTGCGCCCGGCGTGCTCGAGGCGCTCCATGACGCAGACCTGATCCTGATCGCGCCGAGCAACCCGTTCGTCTCGATCGGCCCGATCCTCGCCGTCGAACGGATCAGGGCGGCGCTCGAGCGACGCCGCGTACCGTGCGTCGCGGTCAGCCCGCTGATCGGCGGCCGTGCGGTCAAGGGCCCGGCGGCGGCGATGCTGCAGCGCCTGCAAGGTCGGCACGACTGCCGCGCACGTCGCGCAGTGCTATCCCGGCCTGATCGACGCGCTCGTGCTCGACGAGGAGGACGCCGCGGATGCCGAGCCGTTTCGCAACTCCGGTGTGCGGCCGGTCGTCACGCGCACGTTGATGCACGATCGCGGCGCGCGCGCAGACGGCTCGCCGAAGCGTGCGCTCGACGCGGTGGCATTCGCGTGAAGAGTCGCGATCGTCGGCGGCACCGGGCGCCTTCGGGCGCGCGCTCGCGCAAGCGACTCGCAGGAGATCGGCAAGGACGAGGTGCTCGTCGGCTCGCGCGATGCCGAGCGCGCGCCAGGCGAGCGCGCGCCGAGCTCGGCGTCACGGGCGGCAGCAAACGCGGACGTGGTCGCCGGCGCCGACCTCGTCGTGCTCGCGGTCAAGTCCGAATGCGACGCTCGCGACCGGCGAGCGAGCTGGCAGACGCGATCGGCGACGACGCCGCTGCTCTGCGTCGCGAGCGACCTGCGCTTCACGCGCCGAGGGCGTTCTCCCGGGCCGACACCAGGGCTCGCTCGCGGAAGAGCGTGCGCGGATCGTGCGCGGCCCCGGTCGCGTCGGGACTGCAGTCGTTCGCGGCGGCGAACTCTCGTCGAGAGGCGACCCGGGCGACGCGCTCGATCTGCGGCGACGACGCCGGCGCCAAGGAGCTCGCGCTCGAGCTCGCCGGGCACGTCGTGGCCGGACGCGCCATCGACGTCGGCCCGCTCGAGAACTCGCGGGCGCTCGAGGGCATGACTGCGGTGATCCTGAACGTGAACAAGCGCTACAAGGCGCACGCCGGCATCCGGCTCACGGGTCTCCCTGACCGGCGAGCTGCGCATCATCCCGGTCGCGGATCTGCCGGAGATCGCGGCGGACGACGACCTCGCCGAGCTGATCGCGGCCAGGATCGAGCTCGAGGACGGCGACGTCGTCGTCCTCGCACAGAAGATCGTCTCGAAGGCGGAGGGCCGCGTGGTCCGGCTCGCCGACGATCGAGCCGTCCGCCGAGGCGATCGGAGATCGCCGGCGACGACGAGCGATCCGCGCCGGATCGAGGTGATCCTGCGCGAGGCCGCGCGCGTCGTGCGCGTGCGCCCGCCGCTCGTGATCGCCGAGACGACGCACGGCTTCATCTGCGCCTCGGCGGGCGTCGACTCGTCGAACGCGCCCGCGCCGGGCATGCTCGTCCTGCTGCCGGTCGATCCCGACGCATCTGCGGCCCGCATCGCGCGAACGGCTTCGCGAGCTCACCGGCCGAGACCGTCGCGCGTGCTCGATCACGGACTCGTTCGGGCGGCCGTGGCGCCAGGGGACGATCGACGTCGCGCTCGGTGCGTCCGGCGCTCGAGGTGATGCGCGACCTGCGCGGCGCACGCGCGACCGCGTCGGCTACGAGCTGCACGCGACGCATGATCGCGGTCGCCGACGAGATCGCGAGCGCCGCCGAGCTCGTGATGGGAAACGGTCGACGGGATCCCGGCCGCGATCGTCCGCGGGCCTCGAGGTCGCCGAGGCGACGGACATCGCCCACAGACCTCGTGATCCCCGAAAAAGAGCGGGATCTGTTTTTCGGTAAGGCTCGCTGCTTCGTGCCGCGCTGATACCTAGGGCGTGGTGAGACGGCCGCAGAGGCGAAGCCTCTGCGGCCTTTGTGCGGCATCGACAGAAGAAGCGACGCCTTAGCCGCTGGCCCTCTGCGGACTCGCTTGAAGCGCTCGAGCACGCCGGGCCAGCCGTTGTCGTAGCCCACGCGACCCTGCGCGCCGTTCGGCCGAGAGGTCTCCCAGCCGCTGTGCTCGAGGACGACGATCGTGCCGTCCTTGTCGGCCGTGAACGTCACCTCGACCCCGGTCGGCTCTCGTCGCCGATGTCGCGGCCCGGGGTGCCAGGTGAACCGCACGCGGCCTTGCGACCTCGTACTCGCAGCACCTCGCCCCACTACCGTTCTCGCGGCCGTCCCGGTCTGCCCGCTCGATCAGGCGCCAGCCGTCGCGGTCTTCGAAGGCGACCGTCTCGGCCTCCCCGAGGTAGATGCTGCTGACTTCTCGAGCGGCCACCAGTCGGCGGAGACTCTGCTCGGTGAAGACGCGAACGCAGTCTCGGGTGCCGCGTCGACGAAGATCTCCTTACGGATCGTCTCTGTCGCCTGTCACGGTCACTTCTTCCTCCCTTCCTCTTCTCGGCCGCGGCTTTGAAGTTGGCGAGCGCCTCTTCCCAGAAGCCTTCGAGGTACTCGCGCAGCTCGGCCAGACCGTCGGGTTCGACGCGGTACAAACGCCGCGTCCCGTTCTGTCGCTCGGTCACCGAGACCCGCCTCCCTTCAGGACCCGGAGGTGCCGGGACACGGCAGGCCGGCTCACCGGAAGCCGTGCGGGCGAGCCTCGCCGACCGCTCGCGGCCCGTCCCGGAGCTCTTCGAGCACCGCTCTCCGGGTGGATCGCCGAGTGCCCGGCAATGCCTCGTGCGTAAGCCATGACTTACCGTAAGTCTACACACTTACTCTCAGGCTTGTCAAATAGGCTGGCTGCCGTGTCCGAGCCTGCGGAAGCCGGACCTCGCCGCAGACCCGCTCGAGCAGTTCCGGAGCTGGTTCGCGGAGGCGGGATCCGCCGAAAGCCGGCCTCGCCGGAGGCGATGGCGCTAGCGACCGCCGCACGCCGCCGGCGCCCCGTCCGTGCGGATGGTCGCTCCTGAAAGGAGCCGACGAGCGCGGCTTCGTCTTCTTCACCGGCTACGCGAGCAGCAAGGCGGCCGAGCTGGACTGCGAACCCGCGTGGCGCCCTGCTCTTCCACTGGCAGGAGCTCGGCCGGCAGGTGAGCGTCGAGGGCGCGGTCGAACGGGTCGCAGGGCAGGAATCCGACGCGTACTTCGCCACCCGTCCGCGTGAGAGCCCAGCCTCGCTGCGACGGCATCCGAACAGAGCTCGGTCACTGTCGACGCGAGCGGAGCTCGACGAGCGGGTGGCGGCGTTGGCCCGTGAACATGAGGGCAGACGACCTGCGGCGGCCCGAGCACTGGGGCGGGCACAGGCTCGTCCCGGAGACGTACGAGTTCTGGCAGCACCGGCGACGACCGCATGCACGACCGCCTGCGCGTACCGGCGCTCGAACGGCGACTGGGTCGTCGAGCGGCTGTCGCCCTAGCGCTCGATCCGGATCAGCGTGTGCAGGCGGTTGTCGTCGCTCGGATCGACGAACGTCGCGACACGCGCGCGAAGCCCGCCTCTCGAACGCACGTAAGCGATGCGCGTAGTTCTCGGCGTCGGGGTCGGCTGATGCACGCGTGCGTCTCCGGAGCCGTGAACACGACGTCACGAACGAACTGCGCGAGATCACCTTCGATCCCAGTCCTTTCCCGGTCTGCTCCGGATCCGCCAGGAAGAGGTCGACGCCCGCAACACCTTCTCCGACGCCGACGAGAGCGCTGGTAGTCAGGGTGGTCCGACACGCGAGGTAGGTCTGGATGAAGCCGGCGGGCCGATCGTCGACGAGGATCAGATACAGGTCGGTGGGCTCGCTGCCCTCGATCGCCGGCAGGTAGCGCTGGACCACGGCGTCGTAGGCTCTCCCGCTCCCTCCACCAGAACTGAACGTGCTCTCGCGTTGCAGCCACTCGTACAGCAGCGGTAGATCGGTTTCCGCCAGACGCCGGAACCCGACCGTCATCCGAAGAGCGCGGCCAGCTCCTCGGCCTCCGACTGCGAAAGCCGATGCTCGAGGGCAGTCAGTGCAGGCTCGAGCTGATCCGACGCCGACGGGCCCACCACGACGGCCGTCACCTGCGGTTGGGCAAGGAGCCACGGCGATGGCAAGCGTCGCCGGGTCGACGCCCCGCTGTGTTGCGATCTCGGCGAAGCCGGTCGAGCGCCGCAAAGGTCTCTTCGGTTATGCAGATGCTCGTACGGGCCGGGGCGCATCGCCATCCGCGAGCCTCGGGCGCCGGCGCGTCACGCTCTGTACTTCCCGGTCAGCCAGCCGCCGGCGAGCGGGCTGAACGGCGTGTACGCGATCCCGAACGTTCGGCGCACACAGCTCGACCACTCCGCCCTCGTCGCGCGCGGTCGAGCAGCGAGTACGAGTTCTGCACGACGGCGGGGTACCTGTCATCTGCAGCGAGCTCGAAGCTGCTCGCGCGTCGAAGTTGCTAACGCCCCACGCCCTGATCAGGCTGATGCCGATCAAGCCCTTCGAACGTCCCCACGAGCTCGTTCGACCGGCACGTCCGGATCGAAATCGTGCGCCAGGTAGACGTCGACCGCGATCGACGCCGAGGCGTTCGAGGCTCGACTCGAGCTGGCGCGTGTCATGCGCGCGCGCGCGAGCCCGTGGTCGTGCGCCTGCGTCCATCGGGTTGAACGTCTTGGTGGCGAGTCCCGGGCTGGACGCCGCGGCTCGCCGATCCACTTGCCGATCGATCGTCTCGCTGCGTCCGCCGCCGTACGCGTCGCGCCGTGTCGAATGTCGTGATGCCGAGCTCCCAGGCGCCGTCCATGATCTGAACGCCTCGTCCTCGGTCTCGCCCTGGCCGAAGAACTCGGGCGCCGAGCCGATGCCGCCGAAGTTGCCGCAGCCGAGGATGATGCGCGAGACCTCGACGTCGGTCCCGCCGAGCTGACGGCGTTCCATCCGCGCGAGCTCTAACGAGGCGGCGGTTCTCGTCAGGTGACTTGCGCAGCGCGGCGAGGCGCGGCGTCCCAGTCTGCGCCGACGCTCGCCATCCAGTCCATCGCCGGCGCCGAGCGGCGCCGGGCGTCAGCTCGTAGCAGCGTCTCGCGGCCCTCGCGCCGGCTCTCGACGAGCCCGGCCTCGTTCAGTGCGGCGAGATGCTTCGCGACCGCCTGCCGCGTGACCGGCAGCTCGGCGGCGAGCTCGGTCGCCGTCGCCGTCTCGCGCTCGCGCAAGCGCCTCGAGCGACGTAGCGGCGGTTCGGGTCGGCGAGCGCGTCGAAGACGCGCCCCGTCGGGTCGGTCACGCGTGCAGCGTCGAGAGCCAGCGCCCGGAGCTCGAGTGCGGTCGAGAACTGCGGCGTCGACTCGCGCACGAGCAGCGCGTGTCCCTCCTCGACCTCCTCCGAGCGTGAGCTCGACCGCGCCCTCGTCGTCCCAGTCGAGCACGCAGCCGCTCGCCGGGCGCCGCCTCGACGACCGTGGCGCGGCGCTCCTCGCCGTCGTCCCAGCGGAAGACGCCGTCGCCGCCCTCGCGCGCGTCGAGCTCGACGTCGTTCGCGAACCACTCCTCGAGCTGCTCGGGATCCGTCAGCGCCTCCCAGACCTCGTCGGGCGGCGCCGTCGAAGCACGATCTCGCGCGTCGACCTCCACGACCGCCTCCAATCCGCGCAACCGGTGGGTTGCGTATAGCTGGCGCAACCGAACAGGTTGCACATTACCGGAGGAGGACGCATGATGCCGCTGATTCCGATGGTCGTCGAGCAGGACGGCCGCTACGAGCGCTCGTTCGACATCTACTCGCGCCTGCTGCGCGAGCGGATCGTCTTCCTCGGCCAGGAGGTCGACGACGAGCATCGCGAACGTGATCGCCGCGCAGCTGCTCTTCCTCGAGGCCGAGGACCCGGACAAGGACATCTCGCTCTACGTCAACTCGCCCGGCGGCTCGGCGTACGCCGGGCATGGCGATCTACGACACGATGCAGTACGTCAAGCCGGACGTCGCGCACGATCTGCGTCGGGATGGGGATGTCGGCGGCGGCGATGATCCTCTGCGGCGGCGCTGCCGGGAAGCAGCAATACGTAACTGAACGAAGCATAAT
>ERZ1370068.11146-contig-9787_pt1 | contig 47584 bp, 82 predicted proteins | sample MGYA00561227_ERZ1370068 | MGnify/ENA primary metagenome ERZ1370068 (study PRJEB38410, sample SAMEA6850437) | metagenome | study: Metagenomic assessment of the ecological functions of the soil: analysis of the soil microbiota associated with the... | reverse complement strand
TTGTACTTCTTGGATTCCGGTTACGTATTGCTCAGTGAGACGTAGCGCGCACCGGGATCTCGGCCGCCAGCAGACGACCCAGCGCCGGCGGCACTGCGTGATCGCGATCGCAATGGATGACGAGCGTCGGCGTCTTCACCCGCGACAAGAGCGGTCGAACATCGATGTCGCCGTCGCGCGCCGAGCCTTCGCGGTTGAAGCCGCGGAGGCTCCGGTTTGTGGGACGGCCAGCGTCAACCGGTGCGGCGAAGCGATAGCCCACGCGCGGCACCGTCTCGATGTACTGCTGGCCGGTGGCTTTCTCCCCAGCGCCTTCCGCAGCACCGACACGTTGTGATTCAGGTTGTTTTCCTCGACCGTCGTCTCTGGCCACACCGTGTCGAGCAGCTCCTGCTTCGTGACCAGCCGCCCGGCATTCTCGACCAGCACCAGGAGCGTGTCGAACACCTTCAGACGCAGCGGGATCACCTCATCGCCGCGCGAGAGTCGGCGCTCACGGACATCGAGATGAAACGGCCCGAACCGATACGCGCCTCGCACCGCGGAGTCAGCCACGAATCGCACCTCAGGAAAGTTTCAGAAATATGCCAGCGTTCTCAAAGGACGCCGGCGCCCGCTCGATTCTAGTCTCTGGATCGCGCGGGACCGAAACCGCGAGGAGGGCAAGACAATGCCGAAACTGCTTCCCGACCAGAGCTTCTACCCGTCGCCGACGATGGCCATGCAGGCCCCGGCGGAAACACTGGCCTACGTGGCGCTGCTCAATCCCGACCCGACCGCCAACGACGCCCTTGCTGTGCTGGACGTCGATCCCGCATCGCCAGGCTACGGCGCTCAGATCTCGCGCGTCGACATGCCCGGCGCCGGCGACGAGCTGCACCACTTCGGGTGGAACGCCTGCAGCTCGTGCCTGTGCCCGAACTCGCCGCACCCGCACATGCACCGGCGCTATCTCGTGGTGCCCGGCATGCGATCGTCGCGAATCCACATTCTCGACACCGCGCCCGACCCGCGGCAGCCGCGCCTCGTCAAGGTGATCGAAGCCGAGGAAATCATTCGAAAGACCGGCTACAGCCGCCCGCACACCGCGCACTGCGGGCCGGACGGCATCTACATCAACGCGCTGGGCAACGCTGACGGCGACGGCCCCGGTGGCATCTTCGTGCTCGACGCCGAAACATTCGAGATCAAAGGGCGATGGGAAAAGGATCGTGGACCGCAGCACCTGTCGTACGACTTCTGGTGGCACCTCGGTCACGACACGATGATCACGAGCGAGTGGGGCACGCCGAATATGGTGGAGAACGGCGTGAATCCGGAGCTGCTCCTCGCCGGCAAAGTACGGCAACGCGCTGCACGTGTGGGATCTCAACTAGTCGGCGTCACCTGCAGAAACTCGAGCTCGGCCCCGAGTATCAGATGGTGCTCGAGCTGCGTCCCGCGCACGATCCCAACGAGACCTACGGCTTCGTCGGCGTCGTCACCAGCCTGAAGGACCTGTCGGCGTCGATCTGGATGTGGCACCGGGAAGGCAACGATCGAAGCGGGACCTGGCGCATCCACAAAGCGATCGAGATTCCCGCCGAGCCGGCGGCCGCCGACGATCTGCCGCCGCTCCTCAAGGGTTTCGGCGCCGCGCCTCCGCTCATCACCGACATCAACCTCTCGCTCGACGATCGATTCCTCTATGTCTCGTGCTTTGGCACAGGCGAGCTGAAGCAATTCGACGTGTCCGATCCGTTCAATCCCGGTCGAGACCGGCTCGGTGAAGATCGGGGCATGGTTCGTCGCCAGGCGCACCCGGCGCGTCCGGACCAGCCGCTGAACGGCGCACCGCAGATGGTCGAGATCAGCCGTGACGGCAAGCGCGTCTACGTGACCAACTCGCTCTATCGCACGTGGGACGACCAGTTCTATCCCGACGGCGTCGAAGGGCTGGCTGGCCAAAGTGGACGTGCGTCCGAACGGCGGCATCGAGCTCGATCCCGCGGGCTTCGTGGAGTTCGACGGCATGCGACCGCATCAGGTCCATCTCGAGGGTGGCGATGCGAGCTCCGATTCCTACTGCTTCGCGTAAGAGGTGTGTCATGCCAAGCGAGATGATCTCGTCGTGGGCGATGCTGATGGCGCTCGGCGCGTTTCATGGCATCAATCCAGGAATGGGCTGGCTGTTTGCGGTGGCGCTCGGGATGCAGGAAGCGCGTCGCGGTGCGGTGCTCCGCGCGCTCGTGCCGCTCGGTGTCGGGCATGCGCTTGCGGTGGCCGTCGCGGTCGGCGCTGCGCTCGCGATTGGATTCGTGATCCCTCTGGGCTGGCTACGCTGGCCGATTGCCGGCGTGCTCGTCTCGCTTGGCGTGCTGCGGTTCTTCCGTCACCGGCACCCGCGCTGGGCGGCATGCGCGTGAGCATGGGTGGGCTCACGGTGTGGTCGTTCCTGATGGCGACCGCGCACGGTGCCGGGCTCATGGTGGTGCCGGTGTTCATGGGCATGTCGATGCCCGGAGCGGGGACACACGCGCACCACATGCCACGCCGCGGCGTCTGGCGCGGGAGCTGCGTTCTTCGCCACCGGCCTGCACGCCGTGGGCTATCTGGCGGTGACCGCGTTTATCGCGGTGCTGGTGTTCGAGAAGCTTGGCGTCGGCATCCTGCGCCGCGCGTGGTTCAATCTCGATCTGATCTGGTCGGCCGCGCTTGTCGCGACGGGCACGCTGACGCTGATGCTGTAAGGCGGTTTCAAGATCAGACGGGCGGCTCGTCGTCAGAACCGTCGACGACCAACGGAATATCACCGATTTGCATGCGACGTCCTGAATCGCTTTCGATGTGCAACGCTCCATTCATCGCTGAACCGTCCGGGATACCGTCTCCAAATCAAGACTCGGTCACGTGCCGGCGTCCTCGTTTATAAATAACGACGAGAAGGGATTGCGGTTGTAAGACTGCGCCGGAGGCGACGGTAACTCGATGCACGAGCGATCGCTCACGCGCGGCATCTTGAAGAAGCCGCGCAGCTGCGGAAATGTGGTTGTTTCTGGATATGACCGTGCTTCTGCTAGGAAGACCGCGACCGGCGCGTTAATGAGGCTCAGAGATGCGCTCTGATTTCAAAGATTTGCGCGCACCGCGCTTCGGGCAGCCGCGAGCTGTAATTGCAGTAATACCGCCGGGCGCGGAAGACGCGCCTGAGCGATCCCTCCGATTTCGCGCTGATCGAGTCGTTGACGTCGATGACTCGCCACATGGCATCGCGTCGGTCCCGCACTAATCAGCTGTTGCGCGACGCGCTCCAGGCGGTCCGCCGCCTTGGTGAAAGTCCACGATGTCATCGTCGCAGGCTCGTTTAGGATGCGTTCGCCGCATCGAGTCGGCGCAGCAGCGACCATTACGGTCAGTAAATTGAGGCAGTCGTGCGCCGCGGCTCGCCGGCCCGGTCGAAACCCGTGCCGCGGCATCGGCGCGATTGAACGTGAACGGTCGTCCTGTCGCGCCGACGCTCGCACGGATACGCGGCGATATTGATAAGACCTCGCCAGGGCGCTAATCACTCGTCGTCGGACATATTGATTGATGAATGGCCGGCCCCGCAGGACCCGAGGTGGCAGCTACGACAATACGCTCTTCGCTTTGATTCGACCAAGATCACCGATGCGAACGTCACGTGATGGCTGCGACACGATCCAGCTCGGCGGAATTGAGAATGCAAACCTGGTGGCGGCTGGGAAGGCAATGATGCCGCGGCGGACAAGGCGACTTCGTGGACCGGCTCACAGCCTCTGCCGAGATCCCCAGGTAGTCTGCAATATCGACGCGCGTCATGGGCATCCGCGACGGAACGCGGAGCCGAGGATTCGGCATCCCAGTGCCCGTCGCGTTGAAGCATCTTCAGGAACAGTGCAAGCTTGCTCGCAGCCAGCATGCGTCGAGACCAGGATCGTATGTCGCTGCGACTCGCGGAGGTGGTGCGTCACCTTACACAAAAACCTGAACTGCAGGTCCGGATCGCGACGAAGCAAATCTTTCAACGCGTCAACGGGAATCCGGTACAGCGTCGCACCCGTCACCGTCTGCGCCGTGTTGACGAATTGACCGTTCTCTCGGCGAGGCCGAACACGTCTCCCCGGGAACAGGAAGGCGAAAATACGTCGTTTTCCGCTCCGGAAGGTGACGAAAAGACTTCACGACCCCGCTTGCGATCATGAAGACCCACCGTGCGAGCATGTCTTCGCGGTAGACAATCGTGCGACGAGGCAAATTCAGCAAGGTCGCAAGTCCGGTGAGATTCTGGCGGTGACGCTCGGTCAGCAGCTGCGTCGCGACGCCGGCCGCCGTCACCTCAAAGGAATCGCGCGCATCGAAAGCCGGCTTGCGTTCATCCTGTCAACTTCCTGCGGCGATCCGTGCGTGTGTAGCGGCGACGGTCCGCCTCGCCGGTTCGACGCTCGAGAGGGAGCTCCGGGTCCACTGAAGGCATTCCACACGTCGACGGGGCCCGCACCGATGGTGCAACGGTCGCAACGGTGAGGGCGACGGGCTGCGAACGGGACACAGGAACGATGTCATCCGTTTTTCACGTCGCCACTGCGTGCTGCACGCGCGCGCGCCGTCGCGGATGACCCGCGTAATGCCGTGTCGTGGGCCATCATCGGCGCCCACAACTCACCGCCGGTGGTGATTCCGCAACAGAGGTTCGTGGAGACCTGCGCGCCGACCGCGTAAATCAGACGGCGATCTTCTGGAACACGCATTGCCATCTCGTGCCCGAGGATGTGGCTGGCGTGAAGCTACTAACAACACTCAGTCGCGTGCGTCTGTTCGTGGTGTCAACATCGGCGACAGCCGGTCGCGGCATCGCGAACATCCGGGTGACGCCAGCCACGTCCCTCGACTCCTACCGCTTCTCGTAAGAGGTGCATCATGCGGAGCGAGATGATCTCGTCATGGGCGACGCTGATGGCGCCGGGCGCGTTTCATGGCGTAATCCATACCGCTGCGTCTGGCGCGGACGCCGCGTTCTCCGCCACCGGCCTGCACGCTGGCGCGTGGTTTCAATCTTGATCTGATCTGGTCGCGGCCGCGCCTGTCGCCGACCGGCACGCTAACGCTGACGCAAGCTGGACCGTATTGAATCGCATAGCGATGCTCGCTTGCGCTTCCGACCCTCAATGGGTGCCGCGCATTCCGCTGAGCCACCTGCCGATGTCTTAGAGCGGGTTACCAAAAGTTCTCGATCGTTCAGGCTTCCAACACTCATCGCTTACAAACGCGAGCCATTACAAGTGATCTTGAGAGGCACGGCGGTTGCTCATCCGCAGCGTTCGATCTCTTCGCCCGCTGATCTGACGTCGCAGCACGACTCCGACCAAAATTTTGGATTCAGCCGTAGCAAACCGCCGATGCACCAAGGTATCCGCTTCCCCGTTCTGCCGCTCTCCGGCCGCCCCTCGCGTCTGCGGTCCACGACGGCACTCGTGTATGTCGCCGCATGCGTGTTGGCTTGTGCCGCCGGCGGGTGCGGATCGACCGTCGCCACATCGACGGGACCGTCGCCCGCAAAGTGCGCAGTCACGCTCACTGCGCCTGATCCCGTCACTGCTGGTGGCGCGACAACCACCGTGGCGGTGGCGACGCAACCCGAATGCGCATGGTCGGCCTCCTCAGAGGCCGTTTGGATCACCGGTCTCACACCTGCATCGGGTCAGGGAGCAGCGCAGCTCCAGATGCGGGTTGCCGCCAATCCGAACACGTCCGCGCGGCAAGGCGACATCGTCGTGAACGGCGAACGGGCGCAGATTAGTCAGGACGCAGCTCCCTGCCGCTTTGAGCTTTCGGCCGTGGAGCAGACGATATCGGCCTCTGGCGGAAACCGGGACGATCACAGTCACCACTGCGGCGGCCTGTGCGTGGACCGCCCAGTCCGACGCGACATGGGTGGTCATCACCGCAGGAGCTACCGGGGACTGGCGCGGCAAGTGTGAATTTCACGATCGCGCCGAATACCGGCAGCGCGCGTACGCATCACTCGTGATCGCAGACCAGATGGTGAAGGTCACACAGGAAGCGACGTCGCTACCGGTTGATTGCAGTTACACGCGTGAGCGCGAGGAATGTCTCGGCTCCCGCATCGGGGACGAACGCAAGCTCTGTGTCGGTGACTGCGCCTGCCGCGTTGTGAGTGGTTCGCCACCAGCAACTCATCTTGGATTTCGGTTACGGGCGCAACTAGCCGGCAGCGGCAACGGGACCGTGACGTTCAGCATCAGCTCCAACACCGGCGCTCCTCGCACCGGGACCCTGACCATCGCCGGGCCAGACGGTGACGGTCACGCAGACGGCAGTGATCTCGTGCTCCTATTCGGTCAGTCCATCCGAGCGTGTCCGTTCCTTCGACTGGTTCGGCGGGGTACATCCGTATCCGTCACCGCTTCAACCGGTTGCCCGTGGACGGCGGCGACCACCGTCGCGTGGATTTCGATTGCGTCAGGGTCGAGCGGCACCGCGAATGGAACGGTGACGTTCACGGTCGCTGCAAACGCTGGAGCTGCACGCACCGGCACGTTGACAGTCGCGAACCAGACGGTGACGGTCAATCAGGCTGCGGCGCCCTGCTCCTATTCGGTTACCCCGACAAATGTTTCCATCGAGCCGGCGGGCGGTACGGGTATCCGATTTCGGTGTCCACGTCGTCTGGTTGTGCATGGACGGCCTCCAGCCACGTGAGTTGGGTGACGATCCTCAGCGGCGCAAGTAGCACGGGCGGAGGCAGCGTTACATATTCGGTTCAACCGAATACCGGTGACGCACGCACGGGTGCACCTGACCGTGGCCGGACAGACGGTCACGATCTCGCAAACCACGTGCACCTACGCCATTGCGCCTACGAGCCAGACATTCAACGCCTCTGGCGGGACCGGCGGACCAGTCGCGGTGACGACGCCATCGGGCTGCGCCTGGACAGCCGTGAGCAAGGCGAGTTGGATTACAGTGACCACCGGCTCGAGCGGCAGCGGAAGCGGCACGGTCGCATTCAGCGTCGCGGCGAACACGGGTGGCGACCGCACGGGAACATTGACCATCGCGGGGCGCACGTTCACGGTTACGCAAAAAAGTAGGCACAACGTGATGATCACCTGGCCGAGTCGCCGCCGCTCCTGGGAGCACTTGATCGTCTTCTCGGCTCACCCCTCATTGGCGGGAGCACAGCCAACGATCACGGGTGCCCTTTCGTTTCTACTCACGAACCGATCGATCCCCACCGGTGATTTTGCGCGCGACGAGGACAGCGGCCAGGGCGACTCTCGACACGATCGCCACATTCCTGAGATCTGAGCTCACCACTTTACCTGTGGCCTCGTCGGCGAGTGGATTTACGTATCGCATGGATCCCGCGCTGGGCGGAGTGCCGGTGCGCTCGACCACAACGTTTGGATCGTTTCTCACGGAGCGTTCGCTGACCGCAGGAAGGCTGCAGCTGTCACTTGCCGCGACGTTACCAGAGCGCCACCTTCGATCGGATCGACGGACGCAATCTCCGCGATGGCACGCTGCGCGCGACCGCAAGCCGCCTGACGTCGGATCAGGCGCCGTTCGACGTGGAAACGGTGACGATGAGGATTCACACGGATACGGTAACGGTGGCCGCGAACGTCGGCGTTACCGACCGCCTCGAGGTGGGCGCCGCAGTTCCAATCGAGCGGCTGACGCTCGCCGGTGAGCGTGTTGACGCATGCCGTGGCACGCCGCTGCTCCAGGCGGCGGTGGCTGCGACGTCATCTGGTGCCGGCGATCTGGTGCTGCGAACCAAACTGAATGTGTTTCGTGGAGGCGCTGCGGGCATCGCGGATCGGCGGCGAGGCCCGAGTGCCGACCGGCAGCGCCGCCAATCTATTCGGCGCTGGTCGGACCACGGTGAAGCCTCGTGTGATGTGGTCCATGGAGAGCGATCACGTCGCCGTGGACACCAACGTGGGGTATGTGCTCGGCGGAATCTCAGATGAACTTGATTACAGCGCCGCCGTGACCAGCGCGGGAACCCACAAGATAACTCTTGTCGGAGAGCTGGCGGGGCGGCGCTTGAATTCCGCGGGACGCCTGATCGACGTGATCACCCGGCATCCGGTCCTCGCTGGCGTCGAAACTGTCCGACTCAGCGCGGTCGAGCAGCCGACCAACCGGGTGGTCGCGATCGCCGGCGTCAAATGGAATGCGGCCGCCACGTGGCTCGTGACCGCGAACGTCTCGCGCTCGTTAACGAACGCAGGCCTTACGGCACGGTGGGTGTCCACCGTCGGCGCCGAGTACGCGTTTGGGGAGTAGATCCATGGATTCTCATCGGCAGGGCGCGTTAAAACACGGGGCGGCGAGCGCCGTTGACGCCTTCGGCGACGAACGGATCCCGTCACATTCGCCGGAGTTCAATCGACACTGGCAGGTAGCGAGCAGCCAAATCGTGATCGTGGACGAGCAGCTCGCAGACCCGCTGGACATGTTCCCAAGCGAGTCGACGGAAAGCGAGGCTGCACAACCGGCAGCAGCCGTGCTCGATATCCTGGAACAGGACCAGTTTCGCCCGTCAACGCAATTACCCCTCCCGCCGACTCGTTACCACGCGCGACAATCGACGAATCATCGTCTTGTTGTCGTCTGCATGATCGCGGTGTCGGTATTGGTGCTGCTCGGCCGATCGGCACTACTGAGACGGAGCGAGGTGCCAGCGCGCTCGAGTGATGTGAGCGTTCAGCGCCACGGCCACGTCTGGTGGCGCTCGGGAATCCATCGGTGCCGCAACTGCCCTCATCACCGGCGAAACAGTCCCGAGTCGTTGGGAATCTTTCCGACCGAACCTCGATCGGACGCGGCCGCTCAGCACCCTCCGCGTCGCCAACACATGCCACTGCCTCTCGCAAACCTGCCAACGCGCGGCAAAGGCCGACAGCCATTGCGCGAAGCGCGCAACACGATCATCTGCGCCAGGGACGCCGCGGTCAGTACCTGTCGGAGCTCCACGGATGCGGCGATCGCCCCGCCACGATCGTTCGAGCCCGCGCCTCTCGGTGAACCTCGTGGGATCTGACCGCCGAGAGCTTGCAAACGAGCCCGCGGTCAGGGTCCGAAGAACCGCGTGCCGTTGTGCCCGGCACCGCCGTCCGCACCGGTCGCGTCGCCTGCCGAGTTCCACCGCCTGCATCGCCGCTCGAACCTGAGACGCGTGCCATCGCGAGCCGTGCTCAATCGCTATGAGCAGGCGTTCAGCGCTCTTGACGCAAACGCAGCACATGCTGTGTGGCCGACGCGTCGACGTGAAGGCGCTCGGGAGGGCGTTCGATCAACTCGACGAGCAGACGTTCGCTCTGGAAGGATGCAACATTAACGTCGCCGGTGCTCGGGCGGAAGCTGAGTGTGCGGGAATGCCCGTTACATCCAGCAAGGTGGGTAACAGGGCCTTGCGCGTCGAGCCGCGCCACTGGCACTTCAGGCTGCGGCAGCTTGACGATCAGTGGGTAATCGATGCAGTAGACGCGCGGTAGCACTGAGTTCCGCGCGCCCGGCCTGCGCTCGTAGGGGCTGCACCCCTTAGATTGGCGAGATCATCTCGACCTCAGCGTCGTGACCACGGCACGCGCGCCAGTAAAAATGAATCGCGATGAAAATAATCCGTCGATCGGCTGATTTCATCGGGCCTCAAAATCGTAGATCGCTTGAACTCACCCAATTTACGGACTGCCGACGTGGCGTTCCTTTTGCGCGTTCGGGTAACGAACGTCGCGTCCACTACTGGACGCGAGCCCTCATCGCGAAAGGCTGCCGACGTATGGTTATCGACAGGATGCGGCAGTTTGTCTGTGGGCTGCACGGCCATGACACGTTGCGCCATTTTGAGCCGGGGCGAATTGCGCTGAAGTGCCCGTGCGGATACGAATCCCGTGGTTGGAACATTCCGGGAAAACTGGCAACGATCGGCTCCAATCGTGTCGACTCGCCTGGTAACGACATCGAAGACACGCCGGATGCGGCCTCACCGTAGTTTTGTCGATGCAACGAGGTAATCTCCTCGACAGCATGGGGCCCCCATCCGCGTCCGCAATCCATATTCTGTTCGTGGATGATGATCGCGCGACACGTGACGGATATTCAGCGTATCTGGAGACCTGTGGGTACGCGGTGATGACTGCGTCCAGTGGCGCTGATGTCATGGCGTCCGCGTTGGAATGGCATCCCGTTGTCATCGTCCTGGACCTCGGGCTCAAAGATGTGGATGGATGGGAAGTCGCTCGTCGTCTGAAAGCCGATCCGCGAACGGCCTCTGTCCCCATCATTGCGTTTACGGGTGCCGATCTCACGCACGAACGTATCAGCGCGATGCGCGCCGGATGTGACAGGTACTGGCTAAACCATCGGCCCCGAGTGCTCTCGTTGAACAGATTGAACGTTGTCTGCGCGATCCTGCGTAGCCTTGGACGATACCAACCAACACAATTCGGCTTATCGCGCTCCGGCGGCAAAGCTCTTCTGTAAGGCCCTGGGGATAGTCCCGCGTGCGTTCAGAATCGTGATGCTTCGGGCGCAATCGGTATCCTCCACCCCTATCGGTTGCGCGCAACCGTTCGCGCACGGCCGTCGAATATAACGGAATGTCAAGGTTCTACGCCTTTGCGTCGGGTGGAATCGATATTGTTTCACCGCCGAAGCACATGGGGATGTTCTCGTCCGCCTCCGACATGGCCATCGACCTCGGGACAGCGAACACATGTATCTACACGCGCGGCGCTGTCGCCCTGAGCGAACCCTCAGTCGTCGCCTTCAACACCGCGAACGGCGGGATCGAAGCCGTCGGTGCGGAGGCCCGCGACATGCTCGGGCGCACTCCGCCGAACATCACTCCGGTTTGGCCCGTGCGGAACGGGGTGATCGCGGATTTCGAGGCGGTCGAAAGATGCTCGCGCACTTCGTGCGCAAAGCGAGGGACGCAGCTATTCGCGAGCCCGGCTCGTAATCGGTGTGCCGGCGGCGAGCAGCCAGGTGGAACGCCGTGCCGTCAAGGAAAGTGCGAACCGGATGCGGGTCAGTGACGTGTGCCTGGTGGACGAGCCCATGGCCGCAGCGATCGGCGCAGGCCTGCCGGTGACCGAGCCCACGGGCAACATGATCATCGATATTGGAGGCGGAACGACCGATATCGCCGTGGTCTCCTGGCCGGCGTGGTGTATGCCCGTTCTTTACGGCTTGCGGGCGGCGATATGGACGATGCAATCATTCTGCATCTGAAACGGCAGCACAATTTGCTCATCGGTCAGCCCACGGCAGAGCGGATCAAGTGCGATATCGGGTCAGCAGCAACGCTGGAGAAGCCGTTGCGGATGGACGTGAAAGGCCGCCATCTCTCTGAAGGCGTGCCTCGCACGGTGACGATCACCGATGCGGAGGTGCGAGACGCTCTGTCTGAACCGATTCGGGCGATCGTCAAGGCCGTTCGTGAAGCACTCGAGTGCGTGCCTCCCGAACTGTGTGGCGACATCTATGAGCGCGGTGTCGTGCTCACCGGCGGGGTCGCGTTCCTGCGAAAGCTCGACGAACACCTGCACAAGGAGACCGGTCTGCCGGTGGTGAAAGCCGGAGAGCCACTGGCAACTGTCGTCATCGGCGCGGGAAGGCTACTTAGCGATCCCGCTCTCTTGTCGAAAGTCGCAGTCCACTGATCCCAACCACGGAGAGGCCGCGCACCTCGATTACCGATCTGACTGTTTCTTCGCGCGTTGCTCTGTAAGCCAGTTCTGGCTAACCTCGCCAAGGTCGGAGCTGCCGCGGGAACGAACGAGACGCGTTACGACGAATCCAACGCTGACGATCCTACGAGCAACACGATACTGATCCAGCCGCCCACGTTGGAAGGGTAGTCGATCCGGAGGCGTCGCAGGACGATCGTTGCCGACGATTTCCGTCAGGAGGTTCCCGGCCCTTCAACACGTCGAAGACTTTCGGGTTCACCACGTTGATGGGGTTGCCCGCCGCGTAGGCGGTGATTTGATCGAAGATGTCGGAAAACTGGATCTCATACTCTTCCCGCGTCACGTATCCGATGTGCGGCGTGCAAACAACGTTGTCCATTGCGAGCAGGCGGTCATTAGGGTCGCGCAACGGTTCCTCTTCGTACACGTCGATGGCGGCCATGCCTGGCCGCCCGGCGCGCAACGCATCGACAAGGGCGCCCCGCTCGATCAGCGGCGCCCGGCTTGTGTTGACCAGCAATGCGGTGGGTTTCATGCACGACAGATCGTTTCTGGTGACGATGCCACGCGTTTCGTTTACCAGCCGCATGTGCAACGAGATCACGTCGCATGACTCGAGGAACGCGCGCTTGCTCTCCGCTACCGCGTAGCCATCGCTACGCGCGCGTTTCAGCGATGCCTCGCGTGCCCACACCAGAACATTCATCCCGAAGGCTTTGCCATAGCCTGCTACCGTTGTGCCAATCCTTCCGTATCCGTAGATTCCCAACGTTTTCCCGCGCAAGCTGTTGCCGATCCCGATCTGCCAGGTTCCGGCGCGAAGCGCGTACATCTGCTGCGGAATCTGACGCATTGCCGCAATGATCAGACCCCACGTCAGTTCCGCAGCAGCATAAGACGGGCTGCCGGCGTGCTGATCGGACGAGACGATCACCCCGCGACGTGTACACGCGTCGATGTCGATATGCGGGTAGACGCTGCGCTGGCTGATGAGCCGCAGCGCGTCGAGGCGCTCGAGCAAAGGCTCACGGATTTGCGTGCGCTCGCGAATCAACACGAGTGCCTCGGTGTCCTTGAGGCGCGCGGCCAGCGTCATCGATATCCTGCGTGTGATCGTTCCAGACCGTCACCTCGTGTCCGTCCAGCTTGCGAAAGCACGGGAGAGTACGAAGCGTGTCGAAGTAGTCATCCAGAATCGAAATTTTCAGGGATGAACACCCATGGCGATGTCTGCGCCATCACGCCTGGTTACTTCACGGCGACGACTTCGCGCACTTCCACCGAGTTCAACGTGACGCCTGGAGGCGGCGGCGGATTGCGGACCATCGTCATCGCGTTTTCCGCATCCTGCTTTGTCCGAAAAACTGCCATCGATGTGCGCTTGTGCGGAGTCATCACGGACGGTCCAATACCCTTTCACGAATCCCGGTGCCTGCTTGACGCGCGGCACCACCTGCTCGTAGATGCGCTTTGCGATGCTTCAAACTGCCCCGGCGCGATGCTGACATTCACGACCACAGCGTACATAGGACCTTCCTCTCATCTCAGTTCGCGGTTTCCCCGTTCGCCGCAGATCTGGCTTCTTCGACTGCCGGGCTGAACGGGGTGCATACCGCGTGATTTTGTCAGACCCGAACGCGTGACGTCACGCGCGTACTGTGCAGCGCGCGCCCGGCGACTCTGCCGGAGCCGCAACATCGCGAGGCACACCCCATGTTGACTCGCTCCGTCCTCTCAACCACAATAGCCCGCCATCTTCAGCGGAGGTTCGAATGCGTACAGCGATCGCGTCCCTCCTCGTCTCGATCGGAGTCGTGGCAGCCCTTGTCATCCCCCTGTCTCTCCCCAGGACAGGAACCTACGCGGCGCTGGCGGGGAGCCAAGGGCGGCTTCGTCGAGGAAAGAGGCGGCTTCGACATCAGCGGCCCCTACCAGGTCGATCCGAACTGGCCGAAAAAGACGTGGCCCGCACCGGGATACATCTGGGGCTCGCAGTCAGGCGTGTATCCGGAATCCGCTGACAAAGTCTTTCTCACCAGCCGCGGCGAAATCGAGCTTCCCAAGGACTTGAAGATCGGCCCCGATTTCCCGGGCAACTGGGGCGCGCTCAATCGTGGCGGCGCCACCGGCGAAGTTCCCGTCTTTCGCAACACCATCCTCGTCATCGACCGGCAGGGCAATCTCATCGATTCGTGGAAGCAGTGGGATTACCTCTTCGAGGGAGGCCGCGGTCCGCACCAGATCTATGTCCAGCCGTGCGACCCTGAACGTCACGTCTGGGTCGTCGACGACATGAATCACGTGATTCACAAGTTCACGAACGACGGCAAGACGAAGGTCTTCACGCTCGGCGAAATGGGTGTCTTCGGTCCGAACGACGACCTGCAGCACTTCAACAGGCCGACGATGATTGACTGGCTGCCGGACGGGACCTTCTTCGTCAGCGACGGATACGCGAACAGCCGGGTGGTCAAGTTCAGCAAAGAGGAAAGCCGTTGTTGTGGTGGGGGCTCGATGCAGCCTGGGAAAGCCGACGGCGAGTTCACGGTGCCGCACGGGATCGCGGTTGGCGACGATCGCCACGTGTATGCGTCCGACCGCTTCAACCGCAGAATCCAGGTCTTCGACGAGAACGGCGTCTTTCTGGACAAGTGGCCGAGCGGCTACTGCCATTCGCTGTCGATGAGCCGCGACCAGCACCTGTGGTGCTACGACGGTGACCACGAGCAATTCGTGAAGTTCGACCTGCGCGGCCATATTGAAACCGTCTTCGGTCGCTACGGCGTATATCCGGGCGCGACGTGGGGCGTGCATCAGATCTCGGCCGACTCGGAAGGAAACCTGTACGCCGCCGAAGTCTTTGGCGGACGGACACAGAAGTTCGTGCCGAAGCCGAATGCGAACCCGCACGATCTGTTCTTTGGCCGGGAGCTCGCGTCGAAGACCCCGGTCCCGCGCATCTCCACCGTACGCATGGCATCGCCAAATCCGGTGGCAGCGGTCAAACCAAATCCAAACACCCCGATTCCCAACTTTGCGGGAACCTGGAATTTCGACAAGTCGAAGAGTCAGATGGCCGCGAGCGGAGGCATGGGGGCGGGTGGCGGAGCCGCCTGTCGCGATGACGATCACGCAGAACGCCGGCCAGATTTCGATCGCCATGAAGTACGAGGCCGAAGGCGCCCCGCGCAACGGCCGCCCGACGAGCGCGGTCTTCACGCTGGACGGCAAGATGAATCAGGTGCCTGACCCGGAGGATCCGAGGCCCGCCTACAACTACAAACGGATTGCGACCTGGGACGGCGCGCGGCTGGTGCTCCGCACGATTCACGGCCTCAACAACGTGCGCGAAGTGTGGGTGCTCGAGAGCAACGTGTTGAAGCTGCAGCGAGCGGCGCAGACACCGGGCGGCGCCGATTCCGCGACGCGCGATCTCGTCTACAACAAGGGATCCTGAACCTGAAGGCGCCTTTCAGTCACGTGCTCGGACGGTGCAGCGGCACTGCGATGTGCCCAGCTCTTTTCCGTGTTCGGCCTCCGTGGCTCGTGATCCTGAAGAGACTGACAGGTACATAATCCGAGCGCCTTCATCGCCGTTCCACCCAGCATCGCTTCCTTGTCGGCGTTGCTCAGGAACGGCGCGTTCAGGATGAAGTCGATGCCGACCGGCCAGTCGAACGGATAGTCCGTTCCGTAGACCATCTGACCGACGCCGACTTCGGCGACCAGATGCCGGAGACCCTCCTCGTGAAAAATCATCGTGTCGATCACGATCTCTTTCTTGAAATACTCGCTCGGCTTTTTCTTGAGCGCTCTGCAGTCGTCGCCTGCGCGCCTGGTGCGCAGCCGGCATCCGATCGGCCGCTGCATGACGGCAGGTAGCCGCCTGCGTGCGCACGCGCAGATCCGCAGCCCGGGAAACGATCGAACGTGCCTTCGAAAATCAGGTGCGAGAGGAAGACCGTGGTCTCCAGCGGATTTCCGATTCTGTTGCCCAGCCCGCCCTTGCCGTTCAGACCGCGTGTTCGATGTCGTCCCTGGCGCGTTCTGAGGATGCATGAACAGCAGCACGCCGAGCTGCTCCGCCTTGGCCCAGAACGGATCGAACTTCCGGTCCGACAGCTCCTGCCCTTCCACGCTGCCCCCGATGGCGGCGCCCCGTAGTCCCAGCTTGCTCACGGCGTACGTCGAGCTGATCGGCCGCCAGGTCGGGGTGCTGCAACGCCAGCGTCGCCATGCCGACGAATCGATCCGGGTGCGCGGCGACGGCCGCTGCAATCTTTTCGTTCTGCAGTTGAATCGAGGTCGCGAGCGAGCGCGCGGTCCGCCGAGTAGCCCCAGGCGTTGACGTTGATGGCCTGATAGTCGATGCCCTCCTTGTCCATGCTCGCAGCCGGGCCGCAGTGCCGGACCGAGGGCGATCGCGCCGGTGAGGTTGTTCCTGGCCGACGCCGCCAGAGGCGTGTCCTTCACCAGATCCCACACCTCGGGCACGAACGTATGCGCGTGCACGTCGACGACGGTCACGCGACGGCCGCCGATCATCGCGCGACGCCGTGCGCCGCAGCTCCCTGGGCGAAGCTGTCGCCAGAGACGAGGAGACACTCGCGGCTGCGCCCGCAACGGTCTTGACGAAATCGCGTCGATTCGGCATCGACCTCTCCTTCCCTCAGAACTCCAACTGCATCCCGAGCCTGACCAGACGTCCACCGAGAATCTGCGTCACATCCTGCCAGACTCCGCCCGGAGGGCTGTAGGTCGTGTTCATGTTGAGGACGTTGCTGGCGTTCAGCAGGTTGTAGATGTCCACATCCCCGCGCAGCTTGCGCGAGCCGAACTGAAGATGCGGGAGAAGCGAAGGTCCACCTGCTGGAGCCGCGGTTCGAACACCGAGTTTGGAGGGATCAGTTCGACCGTGACATTGCCATTGCACGTCGCGGCTCCGCGGCAGGAGCCAAGATTGCGTGCGAGTGACGGCAGGATTTCCGCGTTGCTCGCGACGTAGCTGGCGGTGATCGGAATCCCCGAGCTGTTCTGGTAAATCGCGCTGGTCTGGATGTGCCACGGCAGCGGGTAGACCGCCATGAACTTCACCTGCGTCGACTGCGACCACGGCGGTGCGACGTCGCAGAATGCCGGCAGCCTCGAGACCGTCGATGTGGCCGGCAGGACCAGCACACCCGGGAACACCTGGGCGGTGAGCGACGGATCGCCGTTCTGGTAGCAGTTGTTCGTCGCCGTGCGTCCGGTGCTCAGGCCGCCGGAAAACTGACCGCCCTGACCGAACCGTGCATTGAGGGTGACATCGACGCCGTTGAAGACCTGCGTCTGTTTTCCGTAGTGCGAGGCCTGGGTCACGAGGTTGTCCACCAACCCGAACGCCGCAGGCCTGACGTCATAGAATCCGCACAAACGCTGGCCGCTGTTGGGCAGGCGGCTGTCGGCCGGCACCGTGATGCAGAACTGGTCGTAATCGGAGGCCGTCGTCAACTGATTGTCGGTGACGAGAAAGCCGCCGTACTCACGTACGGAAGTACCCGACATTCAGTCCCAGTCCCGGCCGCAGCTGGTGCTGGAGCGACACGGAGCCCTGCCAGTTGTGAAACTGATCGTTGAATCCGCTCTGCGCATCGGCGGCATAGCGCGTTTCCGCGTTGGCCTTTCCGAAGTTGAGGTTCGACCACGCTCCGCACTCGCCGTTGGCCGCCGGGTTGAGCAGATCGCAGTCGGGACGATAGTTCGTGTTGGTGTCGGTCCAGTTGCGGCTGGTCGTGCGTGTGAGATTCACCGCCGGATTCGCCGACGCTTGTATGACGCGATCCGGATAGTGGCCCAGCGAAGCTTTCACCGCCGTTCGGCCGGTCGCCGAACAGATCGTAGGCGAACCCGACTCGCGGGCTGAGATTCCGATAATGCGGAATGTCGTCGACCGGCGCGAACCGCCGCTCGGGCACGAAGAATCCCGCCCCAAGCACCTGTTCCGGCGTCCAGGCTTTTGCGTCGCTGTAGCGAAAGCCGGCGTTCAGCGTGAGTCTCCTGAAGGTCCATTGATCCTGCGTGTACAACGCGATGTCTCTCACCGACTCTTCGAAATTCCAGGGGGCATCCGTCAGCGTGAGCTGGTTGGGCACGCCACTCCGAAAGCGGTAGTTGATCGAACCGTTGTGCATCCAGAGGTCATGACCGAGGCTTGTCGATATCGCCGATGCGGACCTGCCTGCACCGTCACACCGGCTTTCACCGTATGCGAGGCGGTGACGCGCGACACGGCGAACCGATTCAGATACTGGCGCCGGGGCAGCGTGCGCGTCGGAATGTTGCCGTAGATCAGGTTGAGGCCCTGATCGGTGATTTGAATGTTCGTCTCGGGGAAGCCGGGCTCGCGCTTGTCGTTCTGGTTGATCACATAGATCGTCGTCCCCGCCTCGAGGAGGATTCGGCTCGTGACCGGGTTCGTCCATGACGCGCTCGACAGGTAATGCGGATCGTAGTGATGCTCGCCCGTCGCCTCGGGCGTCCGCCGCGCGCCCGGGTTCAACAGATTGAACCCGCAATTGCAATTCGGCTGCATCGAATGCATGAGCACGATCTTGTGCTTCTGCGCGGCCTGCCAGGTGAAGCGAACGCTGACGTCGCGGCTGTAATCGTTGCTGCTGACCGGTCTGCTCAGATCGGGCTCGTACAGCAGGGACTGCGGTTGTGTGAGCTTGTTGAAATACAGACCTTCGGCATACTGCTGCGTGACACCCTCGCGGAACGAGGCGAAGAACCAGAGCTTGTCGCGGCTGATCGGACCGCCCAGCGCGGCCGCCGAATCGCGGAATTTCTTGATGGAGCCGACCCGCTTCGGGTCGAGGTGACGCGCAAGCAGTGCATCGTTGATATTGCTCGTTTCAAGGCTCGGGCCGACATACGCGAAGGTCGCCAAGTCCTGAGAAGACGTTGCCGCCGTCGCGCGGAATCATGTTGAGCTGCATGCCTCCGGTGTCGCGGTCGGCGCCAACACCGCTGGTCTCGACGACGACCTCCTGGATGTTGATCTGGTTGTAGACGAAGACGCCCGACGTCAGGCTGGCCACCTGGTGATTCACTCCGTCGACGACAGGCTGCGCCTCGGGAGCGCCGTGGATGCTGTAGGCGGTCTGTGTGCGATCGCTCAGGCCGCCGACGCCGCGGTCGCTTTCGCGCCGCAGCGTGACGCCCGGGATGATCGCAGGAAGCGTCGCGAGCCGGCCGGTACCGGGCAGCGACTGCAGCGTTTCCTGCGCGAACTGCACTTGCGCGCGGGAGCTGCGAAGATCAACGGTTGGCGCTTCTCCCGACACGGTGACCGTCTCCTGGAGTGCGCCCACCGCCAGATCAGCGTTGACCGTCGCGGTGAACTCGGCGCGCAGCTCGAGGCCTTCCCGCCTCGATGTCGTGAAACCCGTTAACGCGAAAGTGATGGTGTAGGTGCCGGGCCTCAGATCGACGATCCGGTAACGGCCCTGCGCATCGGTGACCGTCGAGCGGACTCTTTCGATCAGCGCCGGACTTGCCGCCTCGACGGTCACGCCGGGCAGAACCGCACCAGACGTGTCGCGCACGACGCCTGTGATGCTGCTCTGCGCCCACGCGGCCGATGGGACAGAAGGAGGAACGATGACGCCACAACGAGGGACGGGATCCACCGGGTCTTCATCAGGCCGCTCCCTTCTCGTTGCGATTAATTAGTCAGTCCGCACTCCACCCTCTTCCTTGGTCGTAATCGACTCGACCCGCACCAATCAGCGATCGCCTTCGGGAGTCTCACGCGCGGGTCGACTGCCCGCTTCGCGCGCCCGGATCTGCGCGCCCTTCACCACGTTGATGAGGCCGTAATTCTGTTCGTGGCAGGCGAATTCAAAGAGTCCCGGCTCGATGCGCGGCCAGATCACTTCCGCCGACCACGGCCTGGTCCACGTCGTCGGATCCTCCACCCTGAATTCATATTTCAGTGTCTTCGGGTCCGTGATCGTCAGACGCTCGATCAGATGCATGTCGGTGGTCGAGCCGCGCCACTCCCGACCGGGATCGAAGTTGGTCGTGTCGATCACCAGCGTATTGCCTTCCCAGTGGCCGACTGAATCGCCCAGCCATTTCCGGACGGTCGACGGAACGTGCGGGCGGCCGTTCAGTAGGAATGATCCGAACGTCGCTGTTCGACTGCATGATCAGAATCACGTAGCCCGGCGTCTGCTGGATCTGGGACTCGGCGTCATGGTTGCCCGGCAGTCTGGGCGGCCCCTGGTTTCCGGTGACGCACCGCTCGTACAGGCCACGGTTGTTCACGTAGATGCCGCGCCCCGCGGCCTCCGCACGCTTCCTGCCTTCCGGCGTCATCGGCGGGATGCGTCCATCCGGCGGATCGACAATGAGCGACGTCCGCAGGTTGGGCCGGATCGGACTTTGCCATGCGTCCATCCCGTACTCTTTCCAGTCGTAATGCACGATACGGGGATCGACTTCGGCGTCTTCCTCGACCGCCTTCTTGAAGGCGGCGAGCGCTTCCTGCTCCGTGTAGAGCGCTTTGTCAGCAAGCTCCTTCGGCCGCTCCAACGGCGTATAGCTGAGATTCAGGAAGTAGCCGCGCAAATCCGGATCGCCCCACGGCGTTTTCGGCGCCGTGAAATTCCTGCGAGCGGCTTCCATGGCCTTCGTGGTCTCGGCCGCCGCCTTGATGGCCGCATCAGTATTGGTGGATCTTTGGATCGAACGATTTCGTACCGGAGGGCGCCTGGGCGATGAGCACCGATGCCCACCAACCGAACGCCATGATGAGGACAGCAGCCGACCGCACGAAAATTCGGTTGCGCATTCGAAGCCTCCTCGTATTGTCAGCGCGGTCTATAGCATGCCGGTATGTGGCAGTCAACAAATGTCTCGAAACGTGTTGACGGTCCCGCCACCGCCCAGCATGCCGACTACGGTGTGAAGTTGATCGTGACGGTCACGAGAACCGGCACGGGCACGCCGTTCAGGAGCGTCGGCGTGTACTCCACTGCCGCACGGCGTCAAGCGCGGCCTGATCGAGCAGCGGGATCGAGCGCACGACCTTCGCGTCTATGACTTTCCCGTCGGGTCCAATCGTCGCTTCGATCGTGACCGCCCCGGCGACACGCGCCGACTGCGCAATGGCGGGGTATACCGGCTTGACGTCCTTGATCTTGGTTGGTGCCTTGATCTGACCCCCGATGCGGACCGGCGCCATCCTGGCCTTCGCCCTGGCCGCGGCAGCATCGGCTTTCTCTTTGGCCGCGACAGCATCGGCCTTCTCCTTGCCCGCGACAGCATCGGCCGCCGCCTTGTCGCCTGCCGCCTTCGCAGCGACTGCGAGTTCCTTGGTCTTGTCGTGCGACTTCAACCACTTGCCTTCCTGAGCTTTCAGCTCGGCGTCGAGTGCTGCCCGGGCATCCTGGGCAGCCTTGAGCGACTCGGGGGCATACTGACCCGCGCGGTCGGTAGCGGCCTTGTCGACGGCGGCCTTGGCCGCATCCACGTCCGCGTTGGGCGGCGACGCGCAGCCCGTGACCAGTGATCGCGAGGCCCAGGACAATCGCCCGGAATCTGACAATGGCACGCATGGTGTGTTTTCTCCTTCGGGGAGGCGCTTCTCAAAATCGGTGACGCTGCGAGTACACAATCGCGATCACGAGGATGACCACGATGACGAGGAACTGAGGCAGTCCGACCCTTGTGAACATGGGCACCCTTTCGCGCTCCTGGAAGAATGCTAGTGTCTGCGTTGAGTCTGGCTGATAACTAAACCGATCAATCAGTCGTCACTTCGAGCGATTCAGCCCGTCGCTTGCACCCCTCGACTCCCACGAAACAAGAAGGTCAACACAAACCCGGCCAGGAATCCGCCGATGTGCGCCATGTAAGCGACGCCACCCGTCTGCGCTGTGTTGGCAATGGAACCGATGCCGCTAAAAAACTGCAGAACGATCCAGATCCCAATGACTATCAGCGCGGGCACTTGAATCACTTGTTGACCCTGCAATACTTTGACCCTTCCCTGCGGGAACAGCAAAATGTAAGCGCCGAGCACCCCCGCAATCGCCCCCGATGCTCCCAAATTCGGCACGTTTGATCCGAGGCTAAACGCCAACTGTGCAACAGTTGCTGCAAGCCCACAGAGTAGGTAGAAGATTGTGAACTTGATGTGCCCGAAACGGTCTTCCACGTTGTCACCGAAGATCCATAAGTAAAGCATGTTGCCTCCCAGGTGAAGCCACCCGGCATGCATGAACATGGAAGTGAAGAGCGTCGGAATATCACCGGAGGGATTGGCAAGAAAGCGGCGAGGAACGAAAGCCCACTGCCCAACAAACGCGTCACCGCCACTCTGCTCTACAAAGAAAAACAGGATGTTCAGAGCAATCAAGGCATACGTGACCAGCGGAACAGTTCTGCGAGCGGTATCGTCATCGCCGATTGGGAGCATAGGATTTATCTGCTTTCGTCTACGTCCTATTTCGACGCATCTTGCGCGACGCGCAGCATAACGCAAGACGGTATCCGTAGCTTCACGACGGGCCCTCGTGATGGTCACCATTGGCGCAACCAGCGGATTCCCTTTCTGGTATATGGTTCGTCTTCAACGACTCGGCTGACGAGTGAGACATGACGGGCTCAGGCACCGTAAGCATTTAGCGCGACTACAACAAGTTTTGGGGAGCGATTATGGCTAGAAAAACCAACAGACGTGAGTTTGTGCAGGTCGCCGGACTGGCTGCGTCAGGGTTTATGGCGACTGGTCGTCCGCTGGCCGGCGCCAGTCCTGAGCCGCAGGCGCGGCCGGCGCCGCAGGCCGACCGGCGCCGAGCACGATGGGCGCACGCTTTCGCGCATTACTGAATGGGCCGGAGCCGTTGGTATGCCCCGGCGCGTACGATGTCCTTACGGCTCGTCTGATTGAAATTCACGGGTTCAAGAGCATGTTCATCGGCAGCAGCGTCGTGAATCAGGCGCTGCTCGCTCTGCCGGACCAGGCAGTCGTCACCGTGTCCGAGATCATCGACTATGTCAGCATCATCGCCTCGAACGTGGACATTCCCGTGCTCGCGGATGTCGATGACTTTGGCGCCACTCCCTGAATATTTACCGCTTCGCGAAAGAGGCTGAACGACGCGGGATCGGCTGCGCTGCCTTCGATGACCGGCTGCCGCTCAACCGCGCCACCGCCTATTCGGTTCCGGGTGTCTATCCCAAGGCTCGGATGATTGACAACATTCATGCCGCGGCCGACGCGCGGACGGATATGGTTCTCATCGCGCGCTGCCTCGCTCCGACTCCGAACAATTCGTACACCGAGATGCTCGACCGGGCCGTCGCCTATGCCGAAGCCGGTGCCGACGCCGTGTGGATTGGATTGCCAACCGCGCAAGACTACGTCAAGGCCGCCGGCATGATCAGGAAGCCGCTCATGACGACGATCGGCGGTGCGAACATGCCGGCCACGGCAGCCGCCATGAAAGCCGCTCGAATCGCCGTCGGCAATGTCGGGAGTATGGTCAACATCGCGTTGGGCGCCATCGACAAAGCCTTGGTCGAGTTGAAGGCGACGGGACAAATGACGGCGGCGGCAAAGGGCGCTCTGGGCCGGGAGACCGCGGAGAAGGTCGAGCAGGTTGCAGAACTCAACGCCCGCGCGCGGAAGTATAACCTTCCCAGCGCCTCGGCTCCGGAACGCTAGCGGGATCGCTTTTGTGCGTCGCGGTAGTGCTCGGACGTTGATGGGACGAGGCTGTATGCGGCCCGTGCTCGCGCTGTATCTTTCAGCTTCTTTTCATACAACTCGCCCGCGTGCCACCCGGCGTCGCGCCCATTGTTCGGGAAGCGGGCAGCCAGGCTCTCCCACGTCTGCGCGGCAAGCTCGTACCGCTTCAGATCTTCATAGCCGCGCGCGAGACGATCGAACGATGCCTCGGCGCCTTCTGAATCAGGATATCTTTCAACGATTGTTCGATACGACACCAGCGCGGCAGGAACTGACGCGGCGAGCTGCGGATCGATGACGCGCGTCTTCGCGCGTTCCTCGAGCGCCGCCTTCGCTACGATCGAGCGCGGTGCCCACGGACTTTTCGGCGCGAGTGTCACGACCTTCGTCGAAGAGGGCGATCGCGGCGCGTTCGCGGTCGTCGCGTTTCGACGCCATCGTCAGCTCACCGAGGCGATACGTGGCTTCCGCAGCCGATGGCGACGCTCGAAATTTGGTCTTCAGCTCGACGTAGGTGGCCATCGCGTCCTGCGGCCGCTGCTGGCGCTCGTAGATCGTTCCGACCAGCAGATATGCACCGGCGGCATTCGCACTCGTTGAATCATGCTCGAGCATCCCCTTCAGATCCGCCAGCGCCTGATCGTACAGATGCGCATCAATTTTTGCGCGAACGACACGGATCGCCTCGGTCGAGGCGTCGCCCTTGGCGGATGCCGATACTGGCGCCGGCCGCGGCATCAACCGTTGACGTCGAAGCCGGAGCTCGCGCAGGTGCCGGTTTGACTGCCATCGGTGCCGCAGATGACGGCTGCGCTCGAGGCCGCCGCGGGGACGACAGGCGCAACGACCGCCAGCGCCGCAATTTCCTGAGGGATCCTCGACGCAGTGTTGTCTGCGGTCTCAGTCTGTTGGCGTGACCGCATTCCCAGAACCAGGAACGCGCCGCCGGCCACAATGAGAGCACTCACCGTCGCGATCAATGCTGCGTGGCTCAGTTTGAGTGACGTCACCCGCGGCGCTGGTCCGGCCGCAACGACGATGGCCGGAGCCATCGGCGCGGCAGACGCAACTGCGGTCACTGCTGTTGCAGACGGCCAGCGCGAGCCGCTGTGTGCAGCCGCGGCAGCGGGAACGGCCGGACGAGAGGCGCTTGATGCAGTTCGTTCGCTGCGAACGCGTTCGAGATCGGCGTGCAGCTCCGCCGCGGTCTGGTATCGCAGGCGGCGATCTTTTTCGAGTGCCCTTCCGATGATCCGCTCGAGCTCGAGCGGCACGTTGGCGTTCAGTTCCATCGGTGCAGCCGGCTCGCGGTTCAAGATTGCGTCGAAGATGACCGCCGTCGTCGTGCCCTGAAACGTTCGCTCACCGGTCGCCATCTCGTACAGCTACGAGACCGAACGAAAAGAGATCGGTGCGGACGTCGAGCTCTTCGCCACGCGCCTGCTCCGGCGACATGTACGCAACCGTCCCAAGCGCCTGCCCAACACCAGTGCTCAGGAATTCGTTGTCAATTGTCTGGGCACCGGTCATCAGTTTGTTACGGCGGGACGCCGCGGACGGCTTCGCAAGACCGAAGTCGAGCACTTTCGCCTGTCCGCGATCGGTGACGAAGATATTCGATGGCTTGATGTCGCGGTGCAGAATGCCGCGCTCGTGCGCAGCGCCCAGCGCGTCCGCGATTTGAACCGCGAGTTCCAGCAGCATGCGGATCGGCAACGGCCGCCCGCCGATCTGTCGATCGAGGGTCTGTCCCTCGAGCAGCTCCATGGCAATGAACTGCGCGCGCTCGTGCTCGTCGATTTCGTAAATGGTGCAGATGTTCGGGTGATTGAGCGCCGACGCCGTCCGCGCCTCACGCACGAACCGATCGGCGGCGGATTTGTCGTCGTTGCGGTCCGGTAGAAGGAACTTCAAGGCGACGAAGCGGGCAAGCTTCAGGTCTTCCGCCTTGTAGACAACGCCCATGCCGCCCGCGCCCAGTTCTTCGATGACGCGGTAATGCGAAACCGTCTGACCGATCATTTGAGGAAGGACGAAGCTTAGAGCGATCGGCTGAGCTAGATCAATGACAAATCAGCCTCAAAATCGTAAGTAAGCTTGAACTCTTCGAATTTACAGACTGCCGACTTTCCTGCGCGTCACGGTCGCCCGTTGACCGGCGGGTGTCGCTAGTCAGGAACAAATCCGTCAGCAATTGCTTCGCACCGGGAACGAACGCATACTGGTCCAAATCGGTGATTCCCTCCGACGCCAGCACGTCCTCGTCGATGCAGAAATTGCCGCTGAACGTCCGACTGTCGCGGTTCAAGATGATGTAGGCGCTGTCGGCGAGGACCTCGGGCTTTCTGCCATCTCCGGCCGCACGCCGGGAATCAGCTGCAGCGCGGCGGTGGCCACGATCGTCCTCGGCCAGAGCGCGTTGACGGCGATGCCGTCGGCGCGAAACTCCTCCGCCATGCCGAGCACGCACATGCTCATTCCGTACTTCGCCATCGTGTACGCGACGTGATCCTTGAACCACTTCGGCTTCATGTTGAGCGGCGGCGACAAGCGTCAGGATGTGCGGATTGCGTCGCGGCCTGCTTGCAGATGCGGGACGGCAGGCCTGCGAGCAGCAATAGGACGCCACGCACGTTGACGGCGAACATGAGGTCGAAGCGCTTCATCGGCGTCGCCAGTGTCCCGGTCAGGCTGATGGCGCTGGCGTTGTTGACGAGGATGTCGATGCCGCCGAACGTGTCCGCGGCCTGCTTCGCCGCCGCGTGCACCGCCGCATCGTCACGGATGTCCAGCGCAATCGGTAAGGCATGTCCGCCCGCACGCTCGATCGCCTCGGCTGCCGTGCGTATGGTCCCCGGAAGCTGAGGATGCGGCTCGGTTGTTTTCGCTGCGACAATGACATTGGCGCCGTCTCTGCGCAGCGCGCAGCGCGATCGCAAGGCCAATGCCGCGGGACGCACCGGTGATGAAGAGCGTCTTGTTCTTCAGGCTCATCTCAATTGGCCGTGAACGATCACGTCGACGTAGTATCACGGATGTATCAGCGGATCGTTGGTATTCTGCAGGGGCAGAACACCGAATCAACGGCGATAGCCTGACGTGAGGTAGCGCTGATGGCAAAGAAACTGCTCATCATCGGCGCGTCCATTCTGGGGTTGTTGGTCGTGACCGTGCTCGGCTTGGCGCTCCTCCTCGATGCCAACCAGTTCCGGCCGACGCTCGAGGACACGATGAGCAGGGCTCTTGGCCGACGAGTGACAATCTCGAAAATCTCGGTCGCGCCCTTCTCGGGCGGCATCGCGATCCGAGGGTTTGGCCATTGCAGGACGACCCGGCTTTCAGTCGCGAGCCGTTCCTCAGGGCCCAAGGCCGTGACTGTCGGCGTGGACTTGATGCCACTTGATTCTGTCTCAGGAGCCTTCGCGTCGAATCGTTCAGACTCGAGAAGCCCGACGTCGTGCTGCTGCGCTCCGCGTCCGGCTCGTGGAATGTCTCAAGTCTGGCTGCCCCGTCTCCGCGCCCCACCGACAGCAGCGCGCGCCGTATCCGTGACCGTGTTCATCCAGACGATCAAGATTTCCAATGGCCGGATCGTCGTGGCCAACGTCGCGAAAGACCGAGTGGAACACATCTACGACGATGTCAATCTCGAGGTCTCGAACGTCTCGTTACCTCACCAATTGCCTTCCACGCGACCGCCAGGACGCCGGGCGGCGGCTCGGCAGACCTCGATGGTCAGGCGGGGCCGTTCAATGAGAGGACGCAACCGCAACGCCGTTCCACGCGCAAGCCAGCCTCAGACATCTGGACGCGGCAGCGACTGGATTCGTTGACGAGGCCTCCGGGATCCGCGGGGTCATCGACTTTGCCGGTGAGCTCACATCGGATGGCACGCTCATGACGACGAAGGGGAAAGCGACCGCGACGCACGTTCAGCTACTTCCTGGCGGCGCGCCCGCGGGTGTTCCCGTAGTCGTGGATTACGGTTCCAGCTACAGCTCGAGGACGCAACGCGGGCTGCGCGTTGACGCAAGGTGACGTGCACGTGGGCGCGGCGACGGCGCGGCTGACCGGTAACTACGATGCGAGCGGCCAGTCGACGGTGCTGCGGATGCGGCTGGTTGGTCAGAAGATGGCGGTCACCGCACTCGAAGCGCGTTGCCCGCTGTCGGCGTGACGCTGCCGTCCGGCGCGGCGCTCGCTCAAGGAACGATGGACACCGATCTGGCCATCGGCGGTCCGCCTCGATCACCTCGTGATCACGGGCCCGCTTCGGCATCTCGAACGCCACGCTTGCGGGCTTCGACCTGACGGGCAAGCTCGGCGCTCTTGCATCGTTCGCCGGCCTGCCCAAGACCAGTGACACCCTGATCGAGACGCTGGCGGCGAGACTTCGCGTCGCACCGGAAGGCGTAACTGCGGACGCCCTCGACCTGACGGTGCCGACGATTGGTGCCTTGACCGGGCGGGAACCATCTCTCCGAATGGAGCAATGGATTTCAAGATGTTGGCGAAGCTCAGACGCGGCCCTGCGCCGCCTGTGACGAGGCGTCGCCGCCGTCGTGTCGTTCTCACGAAAGAGGAATTCCATTCCGCATCGGCGGCACCACGAGCAAACCCGCATTTGCTCCCGACCTCGGGAGCGTCGCTACGAACGTGTGAAGAGCGGACTGGCCGCTGCCGCAAAGAACCCGGACACTCTGGAGAAAGCGGGGCAGGCGCTCGGCAGTCTCTTTAATCGCAAGAAGTGAGTCTCGAATTACACTCCACATGATGTCCTTGCTCCGTCGCCGCGCGGTCTTGTTCAGCGCGTCGATGCTCTTCGTGGCATTCGCATCCGCCGCGTTCGCGCAGCGGTATCGTGTGATGGAAGGGCCCGGTGTTCCGCGTGCGATCTGCGCCGCCGAACTTTGAGGACGGCGCCTTCACCGCCTGCAAGCTCATGTACTGAGCACTCGTCGCGAAGCGGGCGGCGCTGGCTGGTCCACGGACTATCCGTTCGCGGCGATCAATCTCATGACGCGCCTGTCGGAACTCACGAGGGTCCGCGTCAGTCACGACTCCAGTCGCGAAGTGAACTACTGGGTTGTGCGCATCACGGACCCCGAGCTGTTCGAGTGCCCGTTTCTCATCGGGACCGACGTTGGCACGCTCGCGTTCTCGGACGAAGAAGTGAAGCGGCTGCGGGAGTACCTGCTGAAGGGCGGATTCCTGTGGGTGGACGACTTCTGGGGCACGCAGTCGTGGGAACAGTGGTCGGCGGAAATCCACAAGGTCCTGCCCGAATATCCGATCTTTGACGTCCCGGCCGACCATCCGATCCGCAACGTTCTGTTCTCGATCAACAACGTGGAACAGGTGTCGAGCATCAACTTCTGGCGACGCTCGGGGGCGATACCTCGGAACGCGGAGCGGACAGTCCACATGCGGACTATCGCGCGATCGCCGACGGCAAGGGTCGCATCGTTGTGATCATGACGCACAACACCGACATCAGGGATTCAATGGAACGGGAAGCCGAGGATCCTGAATTCTTCGCGCACTTCTCACCGGGCGGCTACGCGCTGGTGACGAACATGGTGCTGTACGCCCTAACCCACTAGGCTCAGCCCTACCCTCACCCCGTAGAGGGATGACAATTCCTCTGTCGTGCCGTCAGCGGCCGTAGAATGAACGTGTGAAGAGTGTGCTCGCGGCAATTGCGATCGCATGCTCGGCGACGGGCGCGTTCGCGGCAGATGCCATTCAGATCGCAACCGCCGCTCGATCGATCCGCCCGGGAGAGGTCGTGCTGTTCACGGCGACGACGTCGCAGCCGGTGGCCGCGATGCGGGCCCGCGCGTTCGACCGCGACCTGGCGACGTTTCAGCTGGATGCCAACCGATGGCAATCGCTCCTCGGCATCGACCTGGACACCAAGCCTGGCACCTACGAAGTGTCGTTCGAAGGTGTGTCCGAGGACGCACGGTCACGACGACGACGGTCGTCGCGATTGCACCGCGTGTGTTCGGGAGACGGGTCCTGGCCGTCGATGACGCATTCGTGAATCCTCCCGATGCTGTTGTCGCGCGCATCGTGCGTGAAGGCCGCCGAGCTCGCAGCAACTCTGGACACAATCCGAGCCGCGCCGATTGTGGCGCGATGGCTTCGTTCGGCCGGTTCCCGGTCGCGCGAACAGCGCGTTCGGTACGCGGAGCGTGTTCAACGGGGAGGCTCGCCAGCCTCACGGCGGTGTCGGATTTTCTCAGTCCGGCGGGCACCGCCGTTCATGCGCCCAACGGCGGGCGCGTCGTGCTCGCGCGCGACCTGTACTTCACGGGCAACACCGTCGTCATCGACCACGGCCTCGGCGTGTTTTCGCTGCTCGCGCATTTGTCCGTCGTGAACGTCCACGAAGGCGACGCCGTCGCCAGAGGCGAGACGATCGGAGAGGTGGGCGCGACGGGCCGCGTGACCGGTCCACATCTCCACTGGGCTGTCCGGATCAACGGTGCGCGCGTCGATCCGCTGGCGGTGCTCGCCACGCTCGGTCCGCCCGCTGATTCCCGGCCTTAGTGCTGCGGCACCAGACGAACGAGCAGGCGGCGCCATCGTTGGCGACCGGCCGACAACCGCCGTTGATCGTCAGGATGCAGCGCAACGCAGATTTCATCGGCTTGAACGGATGGACGCGCCCGCTTCGAATATTGCCGCCCACTCGCTGTAGCGCCGCGCCACACATGCCGACAGCCTCCTGTCGCGTCATCCTGTGGGCCTCGTAGTCGGCCACGGCGTTCCAGAAGGTCGTGCGTCCTACCGCGAACCCGATGAAACCCGGTACTCGACGCGGCGGTCTCGAGCCAGCCCACGACCTTTGTCTCATCGGCACCGCGGCCCAGCACAATGCAGCCGACCTCACTCCGCCCGTCACGTCGCGCCATTTCAACGACGCGCTCGCAGTCCTTGCGGTCATCGAGCCCTTCGATCTTCCAGATGTCCGGCTCGACGCCGGCCTCGTGCAACGCGCGAATGGTCTGGAGCATCAACTCGGGACGAACTCGCCGATCGTAGGTCTGCTTGTCCCCCTGGACGCGATCCATCTGCGCCTTGGTGGCCGGCACCAGCAGCTCGAACATGAACAGTTGATCCATGGCCCGGCAATAATCGGACAGCTGTTTGAGCCGCGCTGACTGGCGCCGATTGAGACGCCGCGTCGTCTTCGGGGTTGTAGCGCACCAGCACCTTTGCGAAGGTTGGACCGAAGGCCTCGATGTGTTCCGCGAACGCCGTGCCGTACTCGAACTCGAACTCGTCGGACCCGCTCTTCTCGGTCGATAACGCGGTCACGTATCCGTGTTCGATTGCGTGGCGGAGGATCCCCGCACTGAATTCCTCGTCGACGAGGATTCCCGGCGCGAGGTGTCGGCACGCCCTTGCCAAGCGCCTGCTGGAATCCCTCATAGATCACCTGCTTGCTGTCGGCGACGATGTCGTGTTCGTCCGCAGTCAGCGGTGGTGTGAATGGAACATGCCGGTGACGTAGGACTGACGATGATCAAACGGCAGAAGGTACGCGGGCGGTTATAACCGAGGCTCATGCTTGATGATCGAAGATTACGTGACGAACAGATAACCGCGATAGAGTGAACGTCCATGCGACAAGCGGCTGACACGCGACGCCACCGCCGACGTCGTGTTCCTGCTCGACGTCGACAATACGTTACTGGACAATGACGCCGTCATCGAGGATCTTCGTCGTCATCTGAGCGAGGCGTTCGGCGCCGAATGCGAGCAACGGTACTGGGCTATCTTCGAAGAACTCAGACGCGAGCTCGGCTATGCGGACTATCTTGGCTCGCTGCAGCGGTGCCGAAACGAACGTCCACGCGATCCGCATGTGCTACGCCTCTCGCTCTTTCTGTTGCACTACCCGTTCGCCACACGCGTCTATCCTCGGGCGTTGGACGTCATCGCAGCGTTACGCCAACGTGGTCGGGTGGTGATCCTCTCTGACGGCGATGTGGTCTTTCAACCGTACAAAGTCGAGCGATCCGGGTTGTGGGCGGCGGTCGAGGGCGAAGTGCTCATCTATGTGCACAAGGAACAAATGCTGGACGACGTCGAGCGACGCTACCCGGCAGGCCACTACGTGATGGTTGACGACAAGCTGCATATTCTCGCGGCGATGAAAAGTACCTGGGGGCGCAGGCTAACGACGGTGTTCGTCCGGCAGGGGCACTATGCCCACGACCTGAGCCTGTGCGCGACGCAACCACCCGCCGACATCGCGATCGATTCAATTGGTGAACTCGTCGATCGTGCCGACGTTCTCCTGGGTCCTCCCGCCGGAACCTGGCTTTCCTAGGTCGGCGTTACGGTGGGGCGTGGTTCCGCTGGTGGCGGCGGCGTGAAGCGGCGTGGTCCGTGCATAACGGTCATTTCACGTCGGCGGCATCGTGCCGGAATCAATTCGGCAGACGGCCGAGCTCGTTACTCAGAGGACAGCGATGCCTGATTCGAAGATTACGCGCAAGCAGTTGATTGACAAGTTGAACGACGACTTATCACGCGAATACCAAGCGATCATCGCTTATGTCGTGTATGCTCACAGGCGCTCAAAGGCGCCCAGTAATGAACATTGCCAAGGAACTGGAAGCCCACGCCACACAGGAATTGCAGCACGCGCTGACCGTCGCGAAGCACATCGACTACCTCGGAGGGATGCCCACCTCGACGCCGAAGCCGGTGAAGCTCGTCGAGAAGAACGAGGCCATGCTGCGCGCCGATCTCGATAACGAGAACGAGACGGTGCGGAATTACCGCGTGCGCGTGCGGGAATGCGAGGCGCTCGGCGAGTGCGATCGCCGAGGACATCCGCGAGATCCTCCGGCAGGAACAGGAGCATCAGATCGATCTGGCGACAGCCCTTGGTGAGACGTGCCCGACGTGTCGCGCCCTCGCTAAGCGGACACGCCTTTGAGCTGTGGCATCAAGGCATCAGTGGACGGATGCAGATGCGGACGTGGACGCGTGGACGTCGGTTTCAAGGATCACCGGGTCGGCCGCTGAGTCGCCAACCGCTGTCGTGACGACCGACATCAAGTTCGCCGCAGCGGGCGATATATGTGCTCGCGACCACCGCAACGTCTTCAATCGCCGCAAGCGCAGCACTCGATACCAGGTGGCCTGACCGCGAAGTACGCTGTGGACGAGTGCCCAGACCAGTGCGACGAGACCACTGGCGGTCCAAAGGCTAAGCCGCTGATCACCATCGCCAGATACCCGATCGCCAGCACTCCCGCCAATTCGCCGACAGCACCAAATAGACGTCCAAGGAGCCACGGTGCCTGGGTGGGAGCGTCCGCCAACGTCATTCGCAACTCGGCGTCCGCAACAGTAGCGAAATTGTGTCGCGACACCGTTGCGCCGTGTCGCTCTGCTGGTTCCGAGAACAGCTCGCAAAACTCTTCAAGGATCGGGTTCGCCGGCAGTCCAATCGCTTTGGCGTACTCGCGCACGAGTGCGCGGCGATAAATGCCCGGTGGCCATCCCGAGACGTCATTTCGCTCGAGACCTTCGAGCAATGAGGCCCTTCACCTTTATCGATTCTGCTAACGCTCCGAGCGTAATGCGACGCCCTTCGCGATGTTGCTCGTAGTCTAGGACCGAATTCGGGGCTCGATTTCAAGGACATCCTGTGCGCGTTGCGCGATAAGCCAACTTTCGCTGACCTGACCAACATCAAAGCGGTGCAGCGCACGCCTTCGCTCCACGAATACGAAAAGTGCGGCTGCAACGGTGACGAGTACAGCGACGAGGACCGTTGACATGAGGGGGCTAGAAGATACTCACCGCCACATATTCTGGCAACGCCCCCAGGCGCCGAGTGCCCCTCCCCTGCGGGCCGGGGTTCACGGCCTCGGCGCGGCTTCCGCCCCGGTGGTGTCACGGAACGGTTTCACCTCAATGCGGCTCACTCGTTCGAAGATTTAGTCGATCCGCATTGCGCTCAAGTTCGGTCCCAGAATGACGTCCCGGCCCACCCGCCCCGAATATTGCCATCGAAGCTGCGGTGAAAGTGATTCGATCGGCCGTTACTCTTCCGGTGATTGGAGTGGTCCCAAGGGTTCCAGAGATCGTCTGAAACGACTGCCTGATTCGAAGGAGGCCTTGCGAAGTCTTCCACGTGCCCTGGGCCTTGGCGGGGACGATCCATAACATTGCGGTGCACCAGTTGAAGCATCCAGCGGGACCGATCATTTTCTTCTCATCAGGCGTCCACTCGCCCATGTCGAACGAATTCGATACGATGCGCGTCCCTGGCTTCAGCTCGAGGAGTGTCGGTCGCAGCTTCAAGTTGATGCTCTGGAGCAGAAACATCGTCACGACGGTGGCGTTCGATAGATCTACAGTAAAGAGGTCTGCCTGCATGAACGTCGCTCTTTCACCGACGCCTTGAGCGGCGGCGACATTCCTCGACAGCAGCACGAGATCCGGGTTGTATTCGATCCCGATGGCACGCGCGCCGCGTTTGGCCGCCGCGATGACGATGGCGCCGTCGCCCGACCCGAGATCCATGACGAGATCCTCGGGCGTCACTTTGGCCATATCGAGCATGGTGTCGACCAGCGCCTGAGGTGTCGGCACCCAGACGACGTCCTTGCCGCGCTGTCCGACCTTCGGCGTGTAGGTTTCGGTACTCTGCGCCTGCAGCAGGACATGGCTGGCAAGGACGACCCACAACGCAAGCTGCAGGCGCGCCGCTCTGGACATCCGCCGTATCTTACCGCCGCAATCGACCGTCGTCCGTCAACTGGAGCCGCACCGACCGCGTATCGGCCTCCGCCCCCGGTGGTTCACGGAACGGTTTCACCTCAACGCGCTCGTAGCGCACCTCGAGGATCTCGAGGTGCTCCGTGCCGCCCGGCGCGCGAAGGACCACGCGGTCGCCTTCACGCGACTTCATCAACGCGCGCGCCAGCGGCGACACCCAGCTGATGCAGTTGCGATCCAGATCGACCTCGTCCTGGCCGACGATGCTCACTACCCGCTCCGTTCCCCCGGCGGTCGCGTAGCGCACCGTCGCCCCGAAGAAGACCTGCGTCGCCGCCCTCCCGGCTCGCGGGCTTCCGGGTCCACGACTTCCGCAGCATCGATTCGCTTGGTGAGAAAGCGAATCCGACGGTCGATCTCGCGCAGCCGCCGTTTGCCATACTGATAGTCGGCGTTTTCGCTGCGATCGCCGTTGCTCGCCGCCCAGGCGACCACCTGTGTCACCGCCGGCCGTTCCCTGGTGAGCAGAAACCGGTGTTCGTCTTTGAGGCGCTGCAAGCCCTCCGGTGTGATGTAGTTCTTGAGTGGCTGTGTGGATGGGGCGCTCATTGGTGAGGGAGGGCTACCGTTTTTCGCCGGCGGGTCATTCTGGGCCACCGCGGCCTTCACGAGCGCCTTGAACGCGCGCGCATCGACCTTCTCGCCTTCGTGGATGTCGATCGCCCTTCGCGTGTTGCCCTCCAGGCTGGAATTGAAGAGGCGCGATGGGTCTGGGATCGCTGGCGCCCCGGGCGAACGTGAGCTTCACGACCTTCGCGTACGTCTCCCCGGTGCAGACGATCCCGTTGTGCGACCAGACCGGGACCCCCGCCATCGCATTCGACGGCTTCCTCCATTTCCGCTCCTCCGATCATCTCGGGGTCGGCTTCAGGATCAGCGCCCGCATGCGGGCCAGAGTCTCCGCGCGCCAATCCCCCAGGTCACGCCTCCTCATACCTACCCTTTCTGGCTGTTCGACGACTACGGATTCTCTCATGCGAAGGCCGAAGCGGCTCGGCATCAAACAGTGGTATGAGGACGAACATCACGAGGCACCAGATCGGCGCGCTTGGCGCCACGGCCCTCGGGACCTGGTATTCAATCAACGCTGAACTGTGGTGGTTGCTGTGGCTGACTTATTGCCGGCGGTGTCCCACGCTTCAGCGCTGATCACATGCGACCCGCGCCGCTTGATGATTACCGTCGAAGAACACGGAGTTGCGTAGCACGTGGCGAAGCGAGTGCCGTCAAGAGACAACTCGATGCGCTGAAGCGCCACGTTGTCGGTTGCCGTCGCTGTCGCCTCGGTAACTGATCCCGCCGTTCTGTCCGACGACGACGGCGACGATGGGTGGCACGATGTCGGACAACTGAAGAAGACGATGGTGTGAACGTTATGGTTGTTGCGGTAACTTTCCGTAACGACCTCGTCACGTCATCACGATAAATCGATGAGACACCGAAGGTATGTCCTCAGGCCGTCGGCTAGATTGATCGGCCACGACAGCGTGGCGGCCGCGGCTTCGCCCAATAAACTTCCGTCTTCGTAGACTCGGTAGCCATCCACGCGTGCGGGTGAATCGATAGGCGCGTCCCACATGAGAAGTGTTCTGGGCCTGTGCCGTCACTTCAGTTGCATACAGGGCCGCCAGCAGCAACATGCAATGCTTCCAGCCAACGTTCCGCTTCCCCAACTCGTCTCCCCTCGTTGGCCACTCGCAGTTCGGCCCCTTAGGCGCGCACACCTCCGGCGAATCGCTCGTCCGTCGGCGACGGTCGCATCCTCCGTATTTGCGTGACGCGCGAGGCCGAAGCCGCGAGATTTTCCTATCCGGTCCTGCACCGCGCCTGAAGCGATGGGATCGGTGTTCTCGAAGCTTTGTCGCTGATTAGATCCGCCGTGAGTCGATTAGATCCGCCGTGAGTCCTCGGGTGAGGCCAGCCCTTCCGCAGGCAACTGATGTGCCGTTGCTTAGGACGCCGCGGATCGCGACAATGCGGTGTGTGAACGCTCATGCTGCCATGTGCACTTCGGCATGGTCGGAAGGCGTTCTTTACATACTCAGGTCGTTTTTACATCCGCCATTCTCGATGGTTGAGAGCGCCGCGTGCCGACAGCTGACGCCACGCACGGTGAGCGATCGAAAGCCACGTTCGAGCAGAGTGCCAGGCGCTCGTGAAGGCTCCTCATTGTCGTGGAGATCGCCGCGATCTCTATCGGTCTTTCAACCTAGACGCTTCGTCGTGTGAACCCGAAGCGGACTGGTTTGCCAGGCACAGTCAGGCGGGACTCAGGCAGTCATCACGCCCGATCTTCCGACTGACAACTTCGCCGATTCGGGAGCAGCATAAATCATGGGTTCGCGCGTAGGGTTCGCGTTGTGGGTAGGCGTAATAATCGCGGTGGTTGTTCCGTGGACAAGCTTCCAGAATCACGCGGCATTGGGAGCGAGTAGATTGGATCCCCTTCACAGCTCCATCAGACGTCATCGATGCAGGGGAAAACGTATTGTTTTATATGCCGTATGGATACCTACTTGGCCGGAACCGAGCGCAGAGTCGACGGGTCATCGGTTTGGCTTTCGGCTCCGCGAGCATGTTGGCCGTGTACGGAGTTGACCCAGGTATTCAGCGCGACCGTTTCCATCAACGACGGACATCATCAGCAATGCCACCGGAGCGTTGATCGGCGCATGGTGGGCGGTCAATGCCCGCCGCAATGAGCGATACGAGGGAGAAGTGGCCAAATGACCTGCGTGTGCCTGGGACAGATCATGAAAGCATCCGTCGTCCGATTGCCTCGATCGCGACGGCCGCGAACGACGCTCTAGCAGAAAGCCAACGATTCCCTTGACGTGAATTTGCCGCAGCACTATGCTTAGCACTCGCCTACGGAGAGTGCTAGCTCTCCACGCACGGTTCTCACCTCCGGATATTTTCCGCCGGTCTCCAGGACAAGACCCTTCCTCACAAGTGGAGTTGATTCATGAAAATACGACCGCTACACGACCGCATCATTGTCGAGCGCATCGACGAGGGCGAACAGAAAGTCGGCGGGATCATCATCCCCGACAGCGCCAAGGAAAAGCCGCAGCAGGGCAAGGTCATCGCCGTCGGGCTTGGCAAACGCGAAAAGTCGGACCGCGTGCCGCTCGACGTCAAGGCAGGCGAGACGATCCTGTTCGGAGAATGCTCGGGACAGGACATCAAGCTCGATGGCGAGGAATACCTGATCATGCGCGAAGACGAAGTGCTCGCGGTGCTCGATTCAGAAATAACTGAGAGTCAACGAAATGGCAAAACAGATCACTTACGGCGAAGCAGTCGCGCCAGGCGATCCTCCGCGGCGTCAACCAGCTCGCCGACGCGGTGAAGGTCACGCTCGGCCCCAAGGGGCGCAACGTCGTCCTCGACAGGAAGTTCGGATCCCCACCATCACCAAGGACGGCGTGACCGTTGCCAAGGAGATCGACCTCAAGGATCCGCTCGAGAACATGGGCGCGCAGATGGTGCGCGAGGTCGCGAGCAAGACGTCGGACACGGCGGGCGACGGCACCACCACCGCCACCGTGCTCGCGCAGGCGATCTATCGCGAGGGCGCGAAGAACGTCGTCGCCGGCGCCAACCCGATGGAGCTGAAGCGCGGCATCGAGAAGGCCGTCGAAGTCATCGTCGCCGAGATCAAGAAGATGGCGAGGCCGGTGACGGGCAACATGGTCGCGCAGGTCGGCATGATCTCGGCGAACAGCGACGCGACGATCGGCACGATCATCGCCGAGGCGATGGAGAAGGTCGGCAAGGACGGCGTCATCACCGTCGAGGAAGCCAAGACGCTGGAGACGACGCTCGACGTGGTCGAAGGCATGCAGTTCGACCGCGGCTACCTCTCGCCGTACTTCGTCACCGACCCGGAGCGGATGGAAGTGGTGCTCGAGAACCCGGTCATCCTGATCCACGAGAAGAAGATCAGCTCGATGAAGGATCTGCTGCCGGTGCTCGAGCAGGTGGCCCGCCTGGGCCGTCCGCTGCTGATCATCGCCGAGGACGTCGAAGGCGAAGCGCTCGCGACGCTCGTCGTCAACAAGCTGCGCGGCACGCTGCAGGCGGCAGCCGTGAAGGCGCCCGGCTTCGGCGATCGCCGCAAGGCGATGCTCGAGGACATCGCGATCCTCACCGGCGGCAAGGCGATCACCGAGGACCTCGGCATCAAGCTCGAGAACATCAAGGTCGAGGACCTCGGCAAGGCCAAGAAGGTCACCATCGACAAGGACAACACCACGATCGTCGAAGGCGCCGGCACGACCGAGGCGCATCCAGGGCCGCGTGAAGCAGCTCCGCGCGCAGGTCGAGGACACCACCTCGGACTACGACCGCGAGAAGCTGCAGGAGCGGCTCGCGAAGCTGGTGGGCGGCGTCGCGATCATCAAGGTCGGCGCGGCCACCGAGACCGAGATGAAGGAGAAGAAGGCGCGCGTCGAAGACGCGATGCACGCGACGAAGGCGGCCGTCGAAGAAGGCATCGTGCCGGGCGGCGGCGTGCGCGCTGCTGCGCGGCGGCAAGGCGCTCGACGGACTGAAGCTCACGGGCGACCAGCTCGTCGGCCTCAGATCATCGTCAAGCGCGCCATCGAAGAGCCGATGCGCCACATCGCGACGCAACGCGGGCGCGGAAGGCTCGATCGTCGTGGCGAAGGTCGAAGGAGATGAAGCAGGACGAAGGCTTCAACGCCGCGACCGAGGCCTACGAGGATCTGGTGAAGGCGGGCGTCATCGATCCGGCCAAGGTCGTCCGCAGCGCGCTGCAGAACGCCTCGTCGATCGCATCGCTGCTGCTCACCACCGAGGCCCTGGTCTCCGAGATTCCCGAGGAGAAGAAGGACGCCGCAGATGCCGCATGGCGGCGAGCATGGGTGGGATGGCTCAGCCTCGACCTCCGTAGCAGTGCGGGCCGGCCCGAAGAAGGACCCGGCCATTTCTTGCGTCCTCGCCGAACGGTGAGGGCGGCGTGAGTGTGACATGGGCCCAATTCAGGAACTGCTGGCGAGCAACCATCGTCAGGCACTGCAGTTTTTCATCGTGGGCCTTCAGGACGTTTCCGAGCCTACTGTCGACCAACAAGAGCTGCCTATACAACGCCAGTGTCCTCGCACACTACGCGCAAGTATCGACACATGAGGGCGTCGATGTGGCCAGCTCCGTCGACACTGCTCGAGGTCTTCGATCATTTTGTGTCCGACACGACTTTGCTGCGCGACAGCGAGACGATGGAGGTCGCAGGCACTCAGTGCCTCGTCATGGCGGGGTTCTTCGAGGACCAAATGCGCGCGGCACAACGTACGCTGGGCTGCTGAGTTGGGTGCCGGTTTCCTGCGTGAGGCGGCTGTCCGCAGATCCTCGCGCAAGAGCTCGGCTCCTCGATGCGATAGCGAGCGCTTCCAGTGGTGGCGTCAGCGGCACGCTCGGCTCAGCCGCGCGCTACGGGACCAGCCATATCTGCTTCCTCATGCCGGCGGCTCGCGTTAGACATCTACATTCATCTACACCTGATCGTTTACAAAGTGCAGGCGTCGACCGTACACCCTTCCCGAATTCAGCCAGACGATGTTAGCCTGCGCAGGACATCAGCGATGCGCATCAGGGCCGTCGTTCTCGCCGTCGGGGCGCTGCTCGCGTCCGCAGTTGCCTTCCACTGTCGCCGCGCAAGGCGCGTCGAGGCGGCACGCAGCCGCTGGTCGGGACATGGCTGCTGTCCACGCTCGAGCGAGCAGCGCCAGGCCAGCCGCTTCGCGCGGGTGATGAATCCGGTCGGCATGCTGATTCAGGCGGCGAACGGATACGTTCTTCAAATCGTCTCGCAGTCGGCGCGGCCCGCGACGCTCAACGCCGCAGAGCAGTTCATGACCTACCGCGCATTCTGGGGGACGTTCACCATCGAGCCGAGCGGCGCAAAGGCGAACTATCACATCGACGGCGATCTCGATCCTGGACGAAAGGATCAGCGCTTCACGACCTCGTTCGAGCGGAAGGGACGCAGCTCGTGCATGACCGAGTTGTCAGCCGATGGTCGGCCGGTTCAGCGGACGACGTGGGAACGTCTGCCCGAACTCGAAGCGTTGCCGGACTATCTGGAACCGGTCGTCGGAATGTGGCAATGGACCGGCGCTGGTCTCTACAACGCGGCGGGCGAGAACCTGCAGCCGGCGAATCGCGATGCGAGCCTGATCGTCTACACGCCGACAGGGCACATGGCGGTGCTCTATCTGCCCACCGCCCGGACGCAAGCCGTTCGCCGGTCCGACGCCCACCGTCGAAGAGGCGCGCGCCGCCTGGCAGGGCTCAGTGTCGTCAGCTCGGCACCTACATCGTCCAACCAACGAGTCGGACGATGTTTCATTACCAGCTTGCCGCCGCGAACCCCACGGCGGTGGGCGGATGGTTCATGCGCAACTTCGAGGTGAACGGATCGCAGGGTGAAGCTCATATTTCCACCAACGACGCTGAACGGGCAGCAGGTGCGGAACACGCTGACGCTGAAGCGGCTGGCGGGTGTGAAAGAGATGTGGCCGGAGTTCCGGCGATGAGTGCGACCGCCAACGCGAAATCGCACTTTTGGAGGGAGTCATGACGCGCGAGAACGCTTGGTCCGCTGCTGCTGGTGTCGGCGCTGTCGCTGTGCTCCGGCCTGCAGGCGCAATCAGACGGAACAGCAGGTCGTTTCCGACGCCGCGGCGGCGCTCGGCGGAGGCGCGACCGCATCCTTGCGGTGAGGACGCTCGTGGTTCAGGGCGGCGGCCACGATCTGAACGTGGGCCAGTCGTTGCGGTACGACGAGTTGGGACTCCAGTCGGACGCCTGGCAGATCCGTGACTACAAGCGGATGTGCGACCTGGCGAACGGCCGCGGGCGCTTCGAGGCCGTTCGGGTCGCACAGTATCCGTATTACCAGGGCATCGGCGGCGAACGCGTGGTCCAGGGTCTCGACGGCGACATCGCCTTTAACGTCGCGCCGAACGGGAACGCGACGCGCGCGTTCGGCGGTCAGGTGAACGCGCGGCGTATCGAGTATCTGCGCCATCCGCTCACTCGCTCGTTCGTGCGCGCGCTCGCCCCCTCCGCGAGAGCTGCGCCAACGGACGCACGCAGGGTGCCGATCGCCTCGTCGATGTGACCACCAACGGCGTGACATTGACGCTGGCGATCAACAGCGCGACGAAACTTCCCTCGCGCATCATTCAGATGACCGACAGTCCGACGATGGGCGACACGGCGGTGGAGACGCAGTTCGGCGAGTATCAGTCCAGTCAACGGTGTGCAACTTCCTGCCGCATCATCACGAAGACCGATCGGTGGCTCAGCGCCGACGTGCGTCTTCTCAGTCAGAACATCGACGGTGACGTGGGCAATCTCGGGGGGCGCCCGCGGGCGTTCGTTCGGCCGCTCAGCCCGCTCCACCCGCACCGCCGACGACGGCAGCGCGCGAGGTTGCGAAGGGACTCCGTGGCAACGTCGAAGGGACGACGCACAAGAGTCTGCTTGCGGAATTCTCGGATCACATGCTGCTGATCGAGGCGCCGAACGACGAACGCGTCCGCGCGGTCCTCGCGAAGGCAGAAGGAACTGCGGCCGAACAAGCCGGTCACGCAGCTCCTCGTCACGCATCATCACGCGGATCACACGAGGTGGAGTCCGGTTAGCGGTCGCCGAGGGCGTCACCGGGATCATCACGCACCACGCACAACGTCGCATATCTCAACGATGTGCTGACGCGGCCTCACGCCATCAATCCCGACGATCTCGCGAAGAAGGGCAACGTGAAGCTGCCGAAGATCACGGCGATCGACGACACGGGCGTGCTGCGGGACGCGATGATGACCATCAACATGTACCTACGTGCGCGACAACTCGCACGCGGACTCGATGCTGATGCTCTATTTCCCGAACGGGAAGATCCTGACGCAGCCCGACATCTACATGCCGAACGACGCGCGGAACGTCATCCCCGGCGAACCGCTCGGCCACGCGCCATGGCTGCAGAACCTGGCTGGGCAACATCAACCTGCAGGAAGCTGGATGTCGAGTACCACGCGCCGATTCACGGCGATTACGTGACCAACAAGCAGTTCCTCGACTCGCTGATCTTCATGACGCAGTTCGTGCCCGGCACGAAGTCGACCAATTAACGGCCTACCGTTTTTTCGCCCGGCGGGATCGTTATCTGGGCCACCGCGGCCTTCACGAGGCGCCTTGAACGCGCGCGCGTCCGCCACCTGCTCGCCTTCGTGGATGTCGATCGCCCCTTCGCGTGTTGCCCTCCAGGCTGGAATTGAAGAGACGCGATGGGTCCGGGAGCATCGCTCCCCGGGCAGACGTGAGAAGCGCTTCGACGGTGTTCTTCATGCGTCTCGCCCGGTGCAGACAATCCCGTCGTGCGACCACACGGGGCACGCCCGAAGTTCGTGGAGCTGATCCATTTCCGCTCCTCCGTCATCTCGGGGTCGGCTTCCAGGATCAGGGCCCTCATGCGGGCCGAGAATCTCTCCTCGCGCAATCCCCCAGGTCACGGCTCCTCATGCACTACCCTTTCTTATCCTGCCAGGCCTTCGGCTGCAGGATGCGGATCTGGTTCCCGAACGGGTCCCTGGCGGTTGCCCGATCCTCCAGGGCGCGAGGTCACGCAGGCCAGTCTAAACCGGGATGGGCGACATGCGTCCGGCGGCGTGGCGATCAGTCCGGACTTTTCAACCGCATGAGGATGATGTCCCTGGTGACTGAGGACGACAGCACCGTCTTGATTGATCAGCTTCGTGTGACGCCAGTCACGATCCCGCGGTCGGGTTTCGACGTGGACCGCCGCTTGGCGACCCATGTCACCTCGAGCCACAGTTCATCACCCGGGCGTGCTGGCTTGTGAAAGCGAACGTCGTCCCACCCACCGGCCGCAATGACCGATTCCCTGAATAGGGACGCGATGCAGCAGCAACGTGCGTATCGCCAGGGTATGAGCGCCCGACGCCGTCAGTCCGCCAAACATCGTCTTCTTGCGGCAATGGGGTCCGTGTGGACCGGAAGCGGATCCCAGCGGGCGCGCAAAGCTGACAATCTCGTCCGCTTCAACGCGGTAGCTGCCCACGCGTTCGGACGTTCCGACGACAATATCTTCGAAAAACAACGCCTTCTCGCCCAAGTCGAGTCGTAAGAATTCAAGACTCGCGCGCGCCGGCGGCGCGGGCGAGATCGCGTAATGCGTTCTTGTCGATTTTGCCGACCTTCGTCAGCGGGAGCTCCGCGAGGATCTCGACACGCTCGGGAAGCTTGAACCTGGCAAGACCGCGGTCCGTCAGAAACTGATTGAGCTGGTCGAGTGCCACGATCAGTACGTCGCGAGTGACGAGAAACGCGCACACGCGCTCGCCGAGTACGCGATCCGGCATCGCCACAACGGCTGCCTGAATCACGCCGGGATGCGCGACGATCAGGTTCTCCAGTTCTTCCGCGCCGATCTTCTCCCGCCGCGATTGATCAGGTCCTTGATGCGACCTTCCACGATCAGATTGCCGTTGTGCCATCGGACCAGGTCGCCGCTCCGGTACCCATCCGTCGCTGGTGAAACAGCGCCCATTGTGCTCGGGCGCTCGGAAGTATCCGCGCAGTTGTGCGGCCCCGCGCGTAGAGCAGTTCGCCGGGCATGCCGTCCGCAACGTCGTGGTCGTGTTCGTCTACGACGCGTAGCTTCGTCCTGCGCCAGCATCGGGCGACCCTGGGTGCCGACGATGACGTCTTCTGGATCGTCGAGTCGCGTGTAGTTGAGCAGACCCTCCGCCATACCAAACACCTGTTGAAGCGTGCATCCGAGCCGGTGCCGTACGAGCCGCGCGTGCTCCGGCTGAAAGCGCTGACCGCCAACCTGTAATAGCGTCAACGACGACAGATCGCGGTCCGCGAGCCCTGGTGATTCCATCCAGCGGATCGCGATCGCCGGAACCAGTGCCGTTGCGGTGACGCGTTCCGCCTCAATGCAATGACAGCGCGCTCTCGGCGTCAAGGGTCGGCGTAAACACGACGCGTCCGCCGGCGTGCAGCGTTCCCAGGATGCCCGGGCAACCGAGCGGAAAGTTATGCGCGGCGGGCAGGGCGGCGAGATACACCGTCGAATCGTCGAAGCCGCACAGGCGCGCGCTCTCGCGCAGGTTGAGCCCCATAGTCGTCGTGGGTCCTCGGAATGAGCTTCCGGCACCCCGGTCGTGCCGCCGGAGAGAAGGAACAGGGCGACGTCGCACGCAGCCGGAACCGGCAGGTCAGCGGCAGGAGGCCGAGTCGTCTCAAGGTGATCGAGCGCGATCCACGTCGTCCGCGGCCGGCTCGCCGGATACCAGAATGTGCCGCAGCGATGGACGCGTCGCGCGCAACGCGCGCGCCATCGCCAGGCAATCGTGTCCCCTGAATGTTCGAGCGACAGCGTATGCAGCTAGCACCCGAGTGATCCAGCATGTAGCCGGATTTCGTGTTCGCCGTGCTGCGGCAGCGCGAGCACCGGGATCACACCGACCTTGAGTAATGCCAGCAACAGCGTGACAAAGCCCGGGACATTCCGGGAGCTGGACCACGACTCGTGAGCCCGGCATCACATGCCGCGGTGATGCAGATGCGCGGCGAGATTGTTCACCCGCTGCTGTAACGTCGCATAGCTCATTCGATGGAAGATGCCGTCGACGTCGGTGCGCGGCAACCGCCTCGCGATCGCCCGAACGTTCTACCCACTCATCGAACAGTTCCCCAACGTCCGGCCTTGCCACAGACCCTCGCGGCGATACCGGTCGGCGAGCTCCGCAGAAACGGGAACGAATCCGTCGAGATGAATGCGGCCATGGGTAAAGGCGCTGCTGCTCATTTCTCAGCGTGAGTCTAAGTGAAAATCCGCAAGTTAGAATCCGAAACCGTGAGGGATTCTGTGCGTCGGCGGCGAGGCCGGCCGGTTTGACTGCTCGCGCTACTCCACAAAAAGGCGCGACCGGCGGACCACGTTTTGGTGGTCGAGCAGAATCGAGCCGATGCCACCTACGGATGGGGCGTGGTCTTCTCAGACAGGGCATTGACGTTTCTGGAAGGGGGCGACGCGACGGTTCATGGCCGACCTCCGGAATCGACTCGAACGCTGGGACGACCTGACCGTCGTTCATCGCGACGACGCCATCTCGATTGACGGGCACGGTTTTACGGCGATCGCGCGGCTCGAGCTGCTACAGGCTCCTGCAGCGGCACTGTGCGGCAGCCGCGGTCGAAATGCGCTTCGAGACCCGCGTAGAGCATCGTCAGCCTGGATGACTACGACCTCGTTGTTGGAAGCGATGGCGTTCATAGCCGCGTGCGCGGACCAGTTCGCCCCGCACTTCGAGGCTGCGTCGAGGTTGCTGAGCAACAAGCACGTCTGGTGCGGCACAGACCGAGTGTTCGATACGCTGTCGCTGATCTTTCGTGAGTTCGATGGTGGCTTCTACCGTCGCGCACGCATGCGCTTCAGTCCCCGAGCGTCCACGTTTCTCGTCGAATGCGACGTCGGCACCTGGAACCGTGCCGGCTTCAGCAGCACGATGAACGACGAGGAGAGTCGCGCCTACTGTGCGCGCGTCTTTGCTCGTGATCTGCAGGGTCAGTCAACTGATGTCGAACAAGTCCAGCGTGGACAAGCTTCACTGTGTCGTCGAACGCGCTGGTCGCATCGCAACGCGGTCGCTGTCGGCGATGCGCTGCGCAGCGTTCATTTCAGCATCGGATCCGGCACGCGGCTCGCGCTCGAGGATGCCATTGCGCTTCATCGCGCCATCAATCGACAGGCACCGTCAGCCGGGCGCTCGACGCGTTCGAAGCGGCTCGCCGGCCGATCGTCGAAAAGATCATCGAGGCCGCAGGGCGCAGCGCCGAGTGGTATGAACGCTTTCATGAGCGCATGACGATGGCGCCGCATGAATTCGCCATGAGCTACGCGACCCGCTCGGGCCGTGTGAGCCGTGGCCAGATCGAGCAGACCTCGCCGCGCTTCGTGGCGCTGTACAGCCGCCGGAGCGCGGACCAGGCTTCTTCTGGAATATCTTGAGCCGCCACACCTCGCGACCGCGCCAGTCACAGTCTAGGCTGATCAGTTTTCGAACATCGCACGCCGGAGTGTTGGTGGCGTAAGGATGGCCGGAATCAAGGAGGGGATCAGATGAAGCGGTTCGCTCTGTTCGCAGCGGGACTTGGCGTCCTCGTCGCGGGTATCGTGTTGCAGCCAGGCGCGGCTCAGGGCCAGGCGGGGAGAGAGCAGCGGCCTCAGGCTGAGCCTCGTCGGGATTGCGGTCAGCGATTATCCGAAGTCGCAGGCGTTCTACAGAGCGCGTCATGGGATTTCCGGTCGCCTTCAAGTTCTCGAGCCCGGACGGCACGCGAACGAACTACGTTTTTCCAGATGAGCCGCGATACGTTCCTGGAAATGCAGCAGGCGACCGCAGACGTGCGAGCCCGGCCTCACCCATGCGTCATTTCGTCGTCGACGATCTGAGCGCCACGCTCGCGAGGCTGCGCCAGGCGGGCTTGCCGGCCAGCGCCGCGGAACGGCCCGCCTGCGAACGCCGTGACCGAGGCTGGCTACTCTCAAAACATCTTTCGTGAAGAATGCCAACGTCTACGATCCGAATGGCATCAGATTGGAGCTGAACGAGCTCGTTCCCGAGTCGCCTCATGAAGAAAGCGGCGGAATCGTGGACTGCCGCTCAGGACGCCGAGAGGCCTTGACGCTGAACGTGGTCGGCGTCGCCGCGAAGGACCCGCCAGCAATCGGCGAAGTTCTATCAGAATCTCGTGGGGTTTCGAGTCGCATTCACGTTTGGCAGCGCGGATCCCCAGCGAATGAATGTCTACTATCAGACCAGCCGCGACACGCTTCCTCGAGATGCAGCCGGCGGGAGCAAACTCCCTCCCGGGCTGACGCACTTCCATCTGCTGACCAGCGACCTCGATGCCACGATCGCTCGGCTCCGGCAAGCCGGCCTCGCAGCGGCCGCTGGTAACGCGCCCGGTACCATCGGCCAGGCGGTGGCGGTTTCTCCAGGCGCCCGTGTCAAGAACGTCAACGTGTTCGATCCGGATGGCACTCGACTGGAGCTGAATGAGTATATTCCAGAGTCGCTGCCAAAGAAGGCCGTGGATTCGTGGCAGTAGATCGCTGGCGCCCGTGCTCCTCGTGCACCCCGGCTGCAACAGGTATTTTTGTAAGTTGCCCCTGCCTCAGGCGCGGAAAGAAATGCCAGGAGTTCTTTCGCGGCTCCAGCAATACGTAACTGAACGAAGTAAT